>JGI24736J21556_1000192_pt1 | contig 10951 bp, 9 predicted proteins | sample KBSCornC2_FD_21556 | JGI IMG/M metagenome (IMG submission 21556) | reverse complement strand
CCATCCAGCCGCGCATCGGCTTGGCGAGGTCGGTCATGGCGTCGAAATCGGTCTCGCCGCGATGATAGAGCCAGTGGAAAAGTTGCTTGGACCGCAGCTTCGCCTGCCTGGCGTCGAGCCCGGCCTCTTCCAGCGCATCCTTGATCTGCGGCCGCGACAGTCCCATCAGGTCGATCCGTCCATCCTCACGGGGCGTAACGGCGCGGGGCACGGGCACAGGGTCGATAGCGCCGGGAATCGGCATCAGGGGGTTGGCGGCTGTCTGCATGGCCGCGCCCATAGCGGATTTTGGGGGAATTTGGAAGGGCGACCACATGAACCCCCCCACTTCCACCCGGCTCACCGCAATCGCGCGCATCCCAGTGCCGCCGCATCGATCGCCGTGGCCGCGCCGCGCAACGCATAGGTGTCGGCAAAGCCGCGCCCGCGCCCGTCCCGCGTNTGCACGCTCATGCTGGTCGCGGAGCGCATCGCNGCGACGATCGCGGCATCCACCCGCGCATCGGGCGCCCAGGCATCGACCTGCCCCGCCACCAGTGAAAAGCGGCGATCCCCCACATTCAGGATCACCGCCGCATCGCTCGCCCGCATCCGGCTCAGGCGGAAATGCACCTGACCCCGCACCCGCTGGCGCGGCCAGCTTCCCACCGCGGCAAAGCCGTCACCGCCGGTCGCCACCGGCACGGACAGCGCATAGCAGCGCGGACCATTGGCATCAGGAAGGGCAGGATCGCGAAACGCGCCCCATGCTTCGAAAACGCCCAGCGAATCCCGCGCCTCGGCCGCGACGCCAGTCATCATGAAGGGCAGGACGAGGAGCCATGGAGCTTTCACATCACCGGCAAAGCGCATGCTGATCCCTTTTGCAACCCTTTGCCAAACGAAACGATCACCCAGCGCTTGCAGGGGCCGTCACAGCGGCTATGAAGGACCATCCATCATTGTCGCCCGGATTCGACCGAGTTCGGGCTTTGCGCAGAAAAGAAACGGACAGAACAGGGACATGAAGGCCACCATCGAACGCGCAACGCTGCTCAAGAGCCTCAGCCACGTCCAGTCGGTGGTGGAGCGGCGCAACACGATTCCGATCCTGTCCAACGTGCTGATCGAAGCATCGGCGGATGGCGCGATCAAGCTGATGGCGACCGATCTCGACCTCCAGATCGTCGAAAGCGTCGCCGCGCAGGTCGAACAGCCTGGCGCGACCACGATTTCCGCGCACACCCTGTTCGACATCGCTCGCAAGCTGCCCGAAGGATCGCAGGTCTCGCTCCAGGCGGCCGAGGGCAAGATGCTGATCCAGGCGGGGCGCGCCCGCTTCAACCTGTCCACCCTGCCGCGCGACGATTTCCCGGTGATCGCGGAAGGCGACCTGCCGACCAGCTTCGAACTGCCGGCCGAAACGCTGAAGCAGATCATCGACAAGACGCGCTTCGCCATCTCGACCGAAGAGACGCGCTATTATCTGAACGGCATTTATTTCCATGTTTCCGACGAGGGGCAACCCGTGCTGAAGGCGGCCGCGACCGACGGCCATCGCCTCGCCCGCGTCACCGTGCCGCGTCCGGATGGCGCCGACGGCATGCCGGGCATCATCGTGCCGCGGAAGTGCATCGGCGAACTGCGCAAGCTGCTCGACGAGGTCGAAGGTTCTGTGCAGATTTCGCTCTCCGCCAGCAAAATCCGCTTCGGCCTGGGCAACGCGATCCTGACCAGCAAGCTGATCGACGGCACTTTCCCGGATTACAGCCGGGTCATCCCGACCGCCAATGACAAGCTGCTCAAGATCGACCCGCGCAGCTTCGAGGAAGGTGTTGACCGCGTTGCCACCATCGCCACGGAAAAGACGCGCGCCGTCAAGATGACGCTGGACCGCGACAAGATCACCCTGTCCGTCACCAGCCCGGAAAACGGCACCGCGGCCGAAGAAGTGCCCGGCGCGTTCCAGGGCGAAGGCTTCGACATCGGTTTCAATGCTCGCTATCTGCTCGACATTCTCGGCCAGATCGACAGTGAACTGGTGGAACTGCATCTCGCCGACGCCGCCGCNCCGACGCTGATCCGGGAAGACGACCGCAGCCCGGCNCTCTACGTCCTGATGCCGATGCGCGTCTGAGGATCGGCCGCGCGCTTCGAAAGCGCGGCTATTCTCAGCGCTTGCCGATGTCCTGATCGACGCTATGTCCAAGCTGTTGATCGGAGCGGGAAATGGCATGGGCCCAGTTGTCGGGAAAATCATGAGGGGATTGGGCGCGGCGCTGCTGTTTCTGNCGGTGACGCTGTGTCTGGCGGTTACCATCGTTCCACCCTTTCTCGACCGCATCTATTATGAAGGGCCGGTCAGCCGCCATTATGACGGCGCGCGTTTCTTCAATCCCGATGGGGAAAGGCGCTATCCCGCGCCGCCGGGCCATAACCAGCGCGGCTTGGTGGCACGCTGGCTGCTGCGGCAGGACGACCGACCCGCATGGCCCGACAGGGTGGCGGTAAAGCCCTCCCGCCCTCCGGCCTTCGCCGCGCCACGCGGCATGGTCGCCACCTGGGTGGGACATGCGACCGTGCTGGTTCAGGCGGCCGGCCTCAATATCCTGACGGATCCGATCTGGTCCGACTATGCCAGCCCCTTCCCGCCGCTGGGTCCGAAGCGGGTGACGCAGCCGGGCGTGCGCTTCGACGATCTGCCGAAGATCGACCTCATCCTTCTCAGCCACAATCATTATGATCATATGGACATTCCCACCCTGAAAAGACTGTGGGCGCGGGACAGGCCGAAGATCATCACCAGCCTGGGCAACGACATCATCCTGAAGGCTAACGGCATTCCTTCAACGGCGCTGGACTGGGGCCGTTCGACCAGCGGCGCTGCGCTGAACGGCCTGGGCGAGAATAGCGTGATCCAGTGCGAGAATTACGAGCATTGCCCGGATTATCGCGTCCATGTGGTGCGCAATCATCATTGGAGCAGCCGCTGGGGCACCGATCGAAACCGGGCGCTCTGGTCTGGCTTTTTCGTCAGCACGCGGGCGGGCAATATCTTCTTCGCGGGCGACACCGGCGCAGGCGACATGGCATGGGCAGAGGAAGCGGCGCGGCTTGGGCCGATCAGGCTGGCGCTGATCCCTATCGGCGCTTTCCGCTTCTGGCCGGGACAGATGCAGTCGGACGCGCATATCGGACCGGAGCAGGCCGTGACGCTGTTCAAGACGCTGAATGCTTCAACCGCGATCCCCATCCACTGGGGGACCTTTCATCTTTCCTACGAGAAATGGGACACGCCGCCCAAATTGCTGGAACTGTATCTGCGCTGCGCCGGCATCGACCGTCAGCGTTTCGCGCCCTTGAAGGTGGGGCAGGCAATCCTGGTTCCGGCCTGGTCGCCCGCGCGGATCGGAAAGCGCCGCTGCGACGCGGATGCGGTTGCGCGGCTGGAATAGTCGGGCATGGCGTGCCGCCTTCCTTCCCCATTCCTGTCGCGATCAGGCGTCTGCCCACCGCCGTAACAGATTGTGATATACGCCAGTCAGCCGGATGACCTGCGCATCCTCATGCCCCAGCGTGCTGGCCAGCGCCTGGATGCTGCTGTCGAGATCGAACAGCATCTGGCGCGCCGCATCGTCCCGCACCATCGACTGGAGCCAGAAGAAGCTGGCCACCCGGCGTCCGCGGGTCACAGGCTCCACCCTGTGCAATGACGATGATGGATAGAGCACGGCATGGCCCGTCGGCAATTTCACCTGCTGCACGCCGAAATTCGTCTCGATCGTCAATTCCCCGCCGTCATAGCCGCCGGGCTCTTCCAGAAAAACGGTGATCGACAGGTCGGATCGGACGCGAAAGCCGGTACCCGCCTGTATCCTGACGGCATTGTCCACATGGGTGCCGAAGGCCTGCCCGCCCGCATAGCTGTTGAACAGTGGAGGGAAGACCTTGAGCGGCAGCGCGGCGGCGATGAACAGGGGCGATCGACCAAGGGCGTCCAGCACGATCTGCCCGGCCTGCTTCGCTTCGGCGCTATCCTCCGGCAATTGCAGGTTGTGCTTGGCGAGCGCCGACTGATGTCCGGAAGTGACGTTGCCGTCGACCCATTGCGCCGCGTCGATCAATGCGCGGACGCGCGTGACGGCCTGGTCGTCCAGCAGGTCGGGGATGACGGTCAGCATGCCGATGAAGGGATCCGGGCACGAAGGATGCAGGCCATGTCTCTCACTCTACTCCGCTGCGCAGGACGAACGGGATTTCGACCACGCCCTTGACCCGCACGGGCTGGCCGTCGCGCATCACGGGCTTCCAGCGCCAGCCGCGTACCGCGTCGCGCGCGGCATTGTCCAGTCGGGCAAAACCACTGCTCTGCGCGATGGAGAGGCTTTCCACTGCGCCATCCAGACCCAGCGTCAACGCAAGAAGGACGGTCCCCTGCTCACGCTTGCGACGGCTCTCCACCGGATAGCGGGGCGGCTTGCCCGCAATCATCTGCGTGCCCAGGTCGCCGCCCTGAACGATGCTCGACCCCACGGAGATGGCGGGCGGCGCAGGGGGCGCGGGGACTGCCAGCGGCGGCGCGGGTGGTGCAGGAGGAACGATGGTCGGCGTGGTCGCCACGGTCGGCACCGGCGCCGGAGGTACTTTCACCAGCGGCGGCGGCGCGACGATCCTGCTGTGCGGCGGGGGCGGCGGAGCCTTCACAGATGGAGGCGGCGGCGGCGGCATGAGATTCACGACCGACAGCCGGGCTTCCCGCATCCGATGCACATGATGCCGGGCATGGACCAGCGCGGCGATGATCACGGCATGAAGCAGGAGGATGACAAGGATGGCGGGGACGTTCACCCCGCTCCGGGCACCATAGCGGGCCGGAGCAGCGTCGAGTTGAACCGGCACGCTGGAAAGGGATGGCCGCGCGGCAGACAGGGGGACGACCCCATCATCCCCACCCTCTTCCACAAATCTATCTGCTACGCGAAGCATGCCAGATCCCCTTTGCCGCCGTGCAGGCGAAGGCCGTCCATAACGCGAATCCTAATGCTACTCAATCGCATCTTTATATGGGATCGGGCGGGTGGCGACCCGAGGAGGATAGGAGTGCATCGCCACCCGCCCGTGTCCCCCGGCAAGGGACGATTGCCGGGGGACAGGATCGTCAGAACATGTAGTTGAGGCTGAACACGGCCGATCGGGTCGGGGCCGGCTGCGCCCAGCTGTTGTTGATGTTGGTGCGAACGGTGGTCACATATTTCTCGTTGGTGAAGTTCTGCACGTTCACCTGCGCCTTCAGCTTTTCCGTGATCGGATAGGACGCCATGAAACGGTGAATGGTGTAGCTGGGCACCCGGTAGCCGACATAGCTGTTGGCGACGAGCTGGGCGAGACTAGGCTGGTTCATCAGGAAGCTGCCCTGATAGGTCAGGCCATAGCCCAGCTCCAGCCCAAAGCCGAAGCGGTAGGTGGTGAACAGGCTGCCCGAATGCTTCGGCGTGTTGGTCAGCGAATAGCCCGCAGTCGGATCGGGGAAGGCAGTGCTGTTCGCGCAGGTGCCGGCTGCCGGATCGGTCGCGCCGGGATGGGCAAGGCAATAGTCGGAGACGCCCTGCTTGATCTTGCTCTTGAGATACATGTAGTTGGCCGAAATGGTCCAGTTGCTGGTGATGTTGCCCGACGCGCCGAAGGACAGGCCCTGCACCCGCTGGAAACCGTCCGTCGCCTGATCAGGCAGAAGCGGATCGCCTGACACGACCTTGATCTGGTTGCGATCATTGCGGAACAGCGCCAGCGTCAGCAGCAACTGCTTGTCGAAGAGGTCCGCCTTCGCGCCGATCTCGTAATTCTTCGTGGTCTCGGGCCTGACATTGCAGGAGCCGCTGCCACCGGCCACATTGCCCGCCGTGCAGCTGCCGTCGACCGACGATTTCGATGGCAGCTTGGAGTTGCCGAAAGCGACATACAGGCTGGTATCTGGCGTCGGCTTCACGACAGCGCCCACGCGGAAGGAGAAGAGATTGTCATCGATCTCCAGCCGGTTGCCGACCGTGCTGATCTGGCCGAGCTGCGCCGATCCGCCGGTCGTGTTGTAGGTGAAGGTGCGGTTGAAGCCCCGGACCTTCTCATAACGGATACCGCCGTTGATCTCGAACCAGTCGGTGAACTTCATCGTGTCGAACAGATAGGCGGCATAGCTGGTCTGCTCACCCACATTATGCGTACCGAGGGTGAAGTTGACGGGGCCGACATAATTGTTGCTGCCATAGACGCGCGCCAGGCCGGAGGTCGCGGCCGGGCCGACGATGCCCGACGACGGATCGGCTATGTTCACCAGCGGCAGATAGAAGCCCAGGCTGGCGGCGGCATTATAGGCCGGGTTGGCCGCACCCGCGCCGGTTGCCGGGGCCGTAAAGGGCGCGGCATAGGGATCGAAGCCGCTGGCGGTGCGGCCCAGGCTGCCCTGCAACTGGTCGTAACGCTCCCACAAGGCAGAGCCGCCGACGACCAGCGTATGGCCGATGCCGCCAGTGTCGAAATCGGCGCTGAGGTCGATCTGGTTATAGGCGGTCTCATTGGTGATGAAACGCTGGTTCCCGCGACCGCCCGTCGGTACATAATAGCCCACCGGAATGGTCAACGTCTCGCCCGCCGCTGTTGTCCCGATGCGCTGGGTGCAGGCGCCGCCGGTGTCCGGATTGAAGCCGGCCGCCGTGCCGTTGTCGAGGCAGAAGACGCCGTTCGGCTGGCTGGTCACCGTATCCTGGCGGATATGTTCGTAGCGCGTCAGGTTGCGGACCTTGACCGTGTCGCTGAAGGCATGGCTGAAGATCGCCTGCAACGACTTGGTCTTGCTGTCCTGCCGGTCCAGATTGGCGAAGCCGTAATAGCCGGAACGGTCGAACTGCTTGAGGATGCCGCCCAGCGCCGGGAAATAGCGGATGCCATATTGCGGCATCGCCTTGTCATCCAGATATTCCCCCTGCAGCGTCAGGCTGGTCGGGCTGTCGATACCGATCGTGATGGCGGGCGCGACGCCCCAGCGCTTGTAATCCTCGACATCGCGACCGGGCACGTCATTGGCGTGATAGACGGCATTGAGGCGCACCGCGATCAGGTCGTTGACACGCTTGTTCGCATCGATGGTCGCGCGATAATAGTTGTCGGTGCCGATCCCTGCATTGAGGATGATCTGGTCGTCGGCCAGCGGGCGCTTCGTAACCAGGTTGATCGTGCCGGCAACCGAACCGCCACCGTTCATGACCGAATTGGCGCCGTTGGTGACTTCAACCTGCTCGATATTATAGACTTCGTTGCGGTTCAGGAATGCCCCGGATCGCACGCCATCGACCGTCACGTCGTTCTTCGCGTCCTGCCCGCGCAGGATGATGCGATCGCCATAGCCGAAGCCGCCCTCGCCAGCGCCAAAGGTGATGCCTGGAACCGTGGACAGCACTTCGCGCAGCGTCAGCAGGTTCTGCTGCTGGATGGTTTCCTTGCCGATCACGGTGATGGTCTGAGGCGTATCGAGCAGCGGGCGAGTATATTTGGGCGATTCGGCCTTCTCTACCTTGACGGGGGATTCGTCGATCGCCGTATCGGTGACCGTCATCCCGCCGAGCCTGGGCCCCTGCGCATTATCCTGGGCTTGGGCGGACGATGCGAACGCCATGGCGCCGACGCAGCTCAGCGCCAGGAAGGAAGGCCGTGACAGTGCTTTGGACATGAAAACAGAACCCCTTTCTTGAAACTTGAGGGGCCTGCTATTGCGACTTGTTCGCAGAGTCAACGCTATTGCGAATAATTATTATTTTATGATCGTATAGTGTCGTCGAAGAGCCAGCACCTTATGGCGCTGCCAAGGTTGGGTGGGTCGGCCGCCGCCATGCGGGCCACATCTATGCGCGCGATCAACGCGTTTACCGGCAAACCCTCTCGCGCAGCGGCCGTGCGAAGGGCTTGCCAGAATATCGGCTCAAGGCTGATCGCGGTCTGATGGCCCGCAATGGTCACGCTGCGCTTGACCGGCGGAGCGAAGGGCGATGTCGCCGACGCCGAAGCGCCTTGGGAACGCCCCTCCTCTTCCATCAGTACATGTGCTGGCCGCCATTGATCGACAGCGTGCTGCCGGTCACGAAACCGCCGTCCTCGCTGCAGAAAAAGGCGACCCCACGGGCTATTTCCTCGGCGCGGCCCAGGCGGCCGACGGGAATCTTGGCCACGATCTTCTCCAGCACCGGCGGCGGCACCGCGGCAACCATGTCCGTATCGATATAGCCCGGCGCGATCGCGTTGACGGTGACGCCATATTTTGCGCCTTCCTGCGCCAGCGCCTTGGTGAAGCCATGGATGCCCGACTTGGCGGCGGCATAGTTGACCTGACCATATTGGCCCGCCTGGCCGTTGATCGAACCAATATTGACGAAACGGCCCCAGCCGCGTTCCCGCATTCCCCCGAAGGTCGCCTTCGCCATGTTGAAGCAACCGCCCAGATTGATGCGCATCACCTCGTTCCAGTCGTCAAAGCTCATCTTCGCCAGCACGCCGTCGCGCGTGATGCCGGCATTGTTGACCACGACATCGATCGGTCCCAGCGTTTCCGCCACCTGCGCGCAGCCGTCCAGGCAGGCCTGGTGGTCGCCCACATCCCATTTGAAGGAGGCTATGCCGGTCTTTTCCGAAAAGGCCTGCGCCTTGGCGTCATTGCCGGCATAGTTGGCCGCGACCGTGAACCCCATCTCCTTGAGGGCCAGGCTGATTGCCTCGCCAATTCCACGTGTTCCGCCCGTGACGACTGCAACTTTGCTCATGGTGGCTCTCCTTCAAAAAACGGGACGAAACTTATCTCTCCAACCAGCCAGCCAGTTCGCGACGGGCCAGATCTTCATACAGATTAATAGCGTCCGAAGACGCGTTCAAACAACTCAAATGGACAAAATTATTACCGCCGGAAGCGATAAAGTCCTCTTTACCGCGAATGGCGATTTCCTCTAGGGTTTCCAGGCAGTCCGCCGAAAATCCGGGGGTCAGGACAGCAACATTCCGGACATTTTCGGAAGGGAGCTGGCGCAGCACCTCATCCGTCGCCGGACCCAGCCATTTCGCAGGGCCAAAACGCGATTGAAAGGTGACGCGCACCTCCCGCCCCAATGCCTCGCCCAGCAGCCTTGCGCTATCGACGCATTGGTCGCGATAGGGATCGCCCAATTGCCTTGTGCGCTCCGGCATGCCGTGGAAGCTGGCGATCAGCAGGTCCGGCGCGAAATCCAGCGAGGCGAGTTGCGCCTGCGTCGATGCGCGCAGCGCCTCGATATAAGCCGGATCGACATGATAGGGCGGCAGCGTACGGATCGCCGGTTGCGCCCGCATCTTTGCGAGCGCGGCATAGGCGGCGTCGAGCGCACTGGCCGTCGTCGCCGCGCAATATTGGGGATAAAGCGGCGCCAGAAGGATGCGATTGCACCCGGCGGCGACCATGGCTTCCAGCCGCGCGCCGACCGCCGGATTACCATAGCGCATCGCCCAATCCACCATCACGTCCGGACCCATCCGTTCCTGCATGGCGTGGGCGGTATCGCGCGTGTAAACCGCGAGCGGTCCCCCCTCCTTCATCCAGACCTGGCGATAGGCATGGGCGGATTTCCTGGGACGCGTCAGCAGGATCGGGCCGCGCAATATCGGCTGCCACAGCAATGGCGGGATTTCCACGACGCGGCGGTCGGACAGGAATTCGGCAAGATAGCGCCGCACCGACGCAGGGTCGGGGCCATCGGGCGTGCCGAGATTGATAAGGAGCAGGCCGATCTTGCCCACAGGCTTCACCCTTCCATCAGCAGGGGCACGGTGCGGAAACGCCGCCCGGCAGTGGTGAACAGTGCATTGGCGACAGCAGGCGCCACCAGCGGGGCGCCGAGATCCGTCAGCCCGGCGGGGGGCGCGGTGCTGCGCACCAGTTCAACGGTAACCTCCCCCACATCGCCGAGGCGGGGCAGACCCATGCGGCCCAGAATCGCCCGCGTCGGCATGCCCTTCGCATAGGGGACGGACGCACCCATGGCGAAGGCCAGGCCGTGGATCAGGCCGCTTTCGACCTGCTGTCTGGCGACGTCGGGATTGATCTGCTCCCCCCCATCAACGGCAGCGATGATCCGCGACACCTGGAGCTTGCCCTCGGCTATGCCCGCCTCCACCATGACGGCGATGAAGGCGCCGTTCATCACATGCGCCGCCAGCCCCTGCCCGCTTCCCTCTATGCCGCCCTGCCAGCCGCCCATAGCGCCCACCGTGGTCAGGCAATGTGCGAGCCGGGGATTGCCGCCCAGCATCTGGATGCGGAAGGACATCGCCTCCATCTGCGCCTGATGGGCAAGTTCGTCCATGAAGCTTTCGGTGAAGAAAGCGCCGTGCAGATGCGCGTTGCCGCGCGCGAACCCCAGGGGCAGGCCGACATCGGCCGGAAAGTGATCCACCGCCCAATTGGGCACGGCATAGGGCAGTTCCATGCCCGCCACCGCCAGCCGGGTGGACGTGCCGAAGTATCGGCGCCGGCTTCATATGCGGGTTTGCCATGGGCGATGCGCGCCCATGTCTGGGTCATGGCGCAGGGGGCGGCAACCTTCGCCGACCAGCCTTCGACGGCGCCATTGCGGCCCAGCTTGCCCGCCATCCGCGCATGGGCAGGGGCGCTGGGCCGGTCCTGGATCACATCCTCCAGCCGGGACCAGAGCAGTTGCACGGGGCGCCCCATTTCGCGGGAAAGCAGCGCGGCCTGCACGCCCGCCTCGAAATCCATACGGCGTCCATAGCCCCCGCCGGCATGCAGCGGGTATAACGTTACCGCCTGCGCCGGCAGCCCCAGCGCGCGGGCGATGGCGGCGCGCGCCAGGCCGGGCGCCTGCGTCGCCATCCACACCTCCGCGCTGTCCTCGCTGATCCGGGCGGTGGCGCACATCGGCTCCGGCGCCAGGTGCAGCCCTGG
>JGI24736J21556_1000191_pt1 | contig 10971 bp, 6 predicted proteins | sample KBSCornC2_FD_21556 | JGI IMG/M metagenome (IMG submission 21556) | reverse complement strand
TGCCAATGCTCGGGCAGCAACGATGAATCCGCGAGATAGGCTGCCGCCAGCCCAGCCACGACCGCGCCGGCTTGTTCGGAAATGCCGCGCTGACGCGGATGGTGATAGAGCCGCTCATACATAAAGCGTTTCAATGCGCGCTCCTCAGCGGCCATCGCATCGGAGAAAGCGACCAGCGGCTGCCGCTGCCGGCGGACGTCGTCGATATTAGCCGGAGCGGCCTCTGCGATCCGTCGTCGCGATTCCGCAATGACGTCATTGACCATGCGCCCTATCTGTTCGCGGATGAGTTCGCCGATCAGCCGATCCCGCGCCACGGAAGGCCAGCGGCGGCCAACGGCCGCCCAACCTTCCGCGACCAGCGGAACCTCGGCGACCTCGCCAAGCTCCAGCAAACCAGCGCGAAGCCCATCGTCAATGTCGTGATTGTCATAGGCGATATCGTCGGAAACCGCCGCAACCTGCGCCTCGAGCGAAGGCCATGTATCCAGCGCCAGCGGAAACAGCGCATCGACTTCGGCCAGCGCCCAGCTTGGATTTTCCACCGGTCCATTATGCTTGGCCAAACCCTCGAGCGTTTCCCACGTCAGGTTGAGCCCGGTGAAAGCAGGGTAGGGCGTCTCGATCGTGACCAAAGTACGCAGCGTATGCGCGTTGTGATCGAATCCCCCGGCGCCAGCCATTGCTGCGTCGAGCGCATCTTCGCCGGCATGGCCGAAGGGAGGATGGCCGATATCGTGCGCGAGGCATAGAGCTTCGGTCAGGTCTTCGTTAAGTCCCAAGGCACGCGCAATGGTGCGGCCGATCTGCGCGACTTCCAGACTGTGGGTGAGGCGCACCCGGAAATGATCGCCATCCGGCGCGACGAACACCTGGGTCTTGTGGCGCAGCCTGCGGAACGAAATCGAATGGATGATGCGATCGCGATCGCGCTGAAAATCGTCTCGCGGACCCCGCGTTTCATCACTGCGTCCGAGATAGAGCCGGCCTCGGCTTTTCGCGGGATCGGCAGCATAGGGAGCATAAAATGTCATTGCGGCGCCATGGGCGCTGGGTGATTGAAAGTCGAGCAAGGCTTTACATCATGACGACGTGCCAACCATCTGACGTTATCGCTGGGTGATCGGCCCCAACTTCATTGCCCAATCGGCTGCACGCTCTGTCCCGGAGAGCTGGTGAAGGGCGAGGTGCCGAATCCGCTGCCGGCGGCTTTATTCACGAAGCTCTGCGCCTCCTCATCGCTTTTGAACGGACCGATCAGGAGACGGTTCGTGTGGTTGAGCGGCGCGGTCCAGGGGGTCCGCTTGCCGAGCATGGCGGGATATTTGGCCTTGAGCCTTGCCCATTCTTTCCCGAGATCAGGCTTATAGGCTCCGGTCGCGACTTGAACCCAATAGCGTTGCGGCTCCTTCTTGGCAGCGGTGGCTTTCTTGGTCTCGTCCTTGGCCTTGAGGTCTTTCTTCCGTTTGTCCTTATCCTTATCCTTATCCTTATCCTTATCCTTATCATTCTTGCTCTCGCGGGCCGTATCGACGTCTATTCGCTTCCCGTTACCCTTGCTTTTATCCTCGGCCTTGTCAGCAGCGACAGTCTTGCCCGATTTGGCTTTGCTCTCGCCCGTTTGCGCGCTTTGTTCTTCACGCGCTGCGATCGGCTTTTTCGTTTCCGGCGTTTTCGACGAAGCTGTCGCGGTTGGCACAGTTGGAGTCGCCCCCAGCCGCCAGTTTGCCAACCCCGGTTCACCCAATGCGGGGTTTTTCGGCGGAGCTGGTTGCGGAGACGCAGCCGGCTTGGCTGATGGCGGGCTGCTCGGTGCAACGAGCGCAAGCACGTCCGGTCGCGATGCCGTCAGAACGGCGTTTTCGCCGTCGTTGCTGACGATATTGGGCGATGTCGTCTCTAATTTTCCCTTAGACCTTTTCGCGGGTACGGGCCTCTGAGCTCGGTCTTCATCCGGTACGCCATCGCCCTCTTCGTCGCCGTTATCATTCCTTCGGCTCACGATTGTTGATTTCTGAACCGGCGGAAGCGGCGGCGGCGATCCGGCTGCGGCGGCAAGTTCGCTCTCGCTATACTGCCGCCCGTCCGCGGGAAATTGTCCGAGCAGGATCGCCGCGGCCTGCTGGCTCGCCCGAAGCTTCGGCAACCGGTCGAGAAACGGCTGGAGCGCAGCCGCCTGCTCGCGCGGCAGCATCGCATTGGCTGTCCTTTGCGCGCCGGCCAGGTCCCCGCCGAGTGCGAGCAGGAAGACCCGATCGCGCCACGCCGCCTTGTCCTGCCGCCGCAAGAGCTTATCGAGCGTCGCCATCGCGCCGGGTATGTCGCCATCGATCGCCTGCGTAACGGCGAGCCTGCGCGTCGTTTCGTCGCTGGGCTGGCTTGCAAGGGCAAGCTCGTAATCAGCCCGCGCGTGTTTGCTATCTCCGCGCAAGGCATAGGCCATGCCCCGGTCGGCCGCGATCTCCACGGCCGGCACGCCATATTGCACGGCTTCCTCGAAAAAGCGGAGCGCCGGCCGCGGCTGCATAAGCTGCACCATGGCCGATCCGAGCCCGGCCTTGATCCGGCCATTGTGCGGCTCGATCTCCTCCGCGCGCGCATAGAAGCTTACGGCAGCGTTGGCATCGCCGATGTCGAGCGAGGCCTTGCCAGCTCCCATGAGCGCATCGAGATCGCGCGGCTCATGCGCCAGCACGCGCAGGAAGCGCGCCAGGGCTTCGGCGGGATCATTGGCTGCGGCCGCCCGCTGCGCGAGCACCATGTCGTCTGTTTCGACGGTTTCCTGAGGCAGAAGCGGCTTCTGCGGGAAGGCGGCGATTGCCGGAGCCGCAATCAATGCCGTGCCTGCTAACGCGGCTGACGGAGCGCGAAACCTCCGAAGAATAGCGGTTAACCGGGGAAAATGGTTAGGCATGGCAGCTCGGATAAGCCGGAGTAGCGGCGTAGCTAAAGATATGCCTCTCTACCCAAGCAAACTTGCACTGCCATGAACCCGGAATCGCTTGATTGCTGATCAGGGATTATTCTGCCGATTCAGAAAACGCGGAATATCGAGCGGATCCCGCGAGGGCGCTTCATTTTCCTCTTCGACCTGCGCCTTGGAGGCGCCGCGGGCAAGGCTCGACATCCGCTCGAACAAGGTGCCGCCCTCATTTTTGGGCTTCGCGGAGCGGCTTGCAGGGGCCGGCTGCGATTCGCGTGAGCGCGACAGCCAGGAGCGTGTGCCTCCGCCATCAGACGGCGGAACCGGATTGGGCTCCGGCGGCGAGGTCAAGATTGCCTCATCGCCCAGGACAAGCTCGTCGGGAGCGGTTGCGGCGGGTGCGATCGGCTCCGGCTCGGGCTGGATCAGGCTCTCGTCGAGTTCAAAAGCATTGGCGGCATCGCTCGCCGCTGGCGCGACTTCGGGTGCTGCCTTCTCCTCCGTGATTTCCTGGGCAACCGGAACTTCGGGGGCAGGGGGGGCTGCGGCGGCCGATGGTACAGCGGCCGCTGCTTCGACTTTCGTGCGGCCGGGGAAGGTGAAAAGCTTGGCTGGTTCAGCCATCTTTCCTGCCTCGGCCTCGATCCCGGTCGCGACGACCGAGACGCGGATCTTGCCGTCGAGCTCGTTATTGAATGCCGACCCCCAGATGATGTTTGCGTCGGGATCGACCAGTTCCTTGATGTGGTTGGCGGCCTCGTCGACTTCCATCAGGCGCATGTCGTCGCCGCCGGTAATCGAGATAATGACGCCCTTGGCCCCTTGCATCGAAACGCCGTCGAGGAGCGGGTTGGAGATTGCCTTCTCGGCAGCTTCGATGGCGCGGTTGTCGCCTTCGGCTTCGCCGGTGCCCATCATCGCCTTGCCCATTTCGCTCATCACCGAACGAACGTCTGCGAAGTCGAGATTGATGAGCCCGGGCATCACCATAAGATCCGTGATCCCGCGCACGCCCTGCTGGAGTACCTCGTCCGCCATCTTGAACGCTTCCTTGAAGGTCGTGTTCGGGTTGGCGATCAGAAACAGGTTTTGATTGGGAATGACGATCAGCGTGTCGACATGCTTCTGCAGCTCCTCGATGCCGGCATCGGCAGAACGCATGCGGCGGTTGCCTTCGAAGCTGAACGGCTTCGTCACCACACCCACCGTCAAAATGCCACGATCGCGCGCTGCCTTGGCGATGACCGGGGCCGCGCCTGTGCCGGTGCCGCCGCCCATGCCGGCTGCGATGAAGCACATATGCGCGCCTTCCAGCGCACGCTCGATCTGATCGAAGGTTTCCTCGGCTGCGGCGCGCCCGATTTCCGGACGCGAGCCCGCGCCCAGGCCCTGGGTGATCTTGAGGCCAAGCTGAATACGTCGATCGGCAGCGCTCGCGTTGAGCGCCTGCGCATCGGTGTTGGCGACGATGAATTCGACACCCTGCACGTCGGAGGCGATCATGTTGGCGATCGCATTCCCTCCGGCCCCGCCGACGCCGATGACGCTGATCCGTGGCTTCAACTCATCGACTTCAGGACGGATGAACTCAATCGTCATGAATACTCTCCCCAGTGGGTGCCCCGCGCCCGGCCTACCGGATATGGTATTCCAAGCATCACTCGCCCGAATCTTGCCTCAAGGGAATCACGGACGCACGCAAAAAGTTAACCGCGCCGTCATTTTCCTGGGGAAAATTCTGGTTAATGGGTTGTAGGGCGCTTTTCCTAGCAATAACAGCGATATTCGCGAGGGCATGGACGCGCGGGTCAAGCATCCGCTAAAGCGCCGCCTCGTCGCAAGATACTCCGGACCAAAGCATTTGACCTTCTACACACGCTTTACTGCCATCATCAACGACGCGCTCGATCAACTCGTCGCCAGCGGAGACCTGCCCGCCGGGCTTGCCCGTACTGCGATCACGGTTGAGCCTCCGCGCGATCCTGCGCATGGCGATCTCGCTACCAACGCCGCAATGGTGCTGGCGAAACCGGCCGGCTCCAATCCGCGGTTGTTGGCAGAGAAGCTCGCCGAGCGCCTCCGGACCTCAAACGAAATAGAAAAGGCGGAAGTTGCGGGCCCTGGTTTCATTAACCTTCTTTTGCCGAATTCCACCTGGACAGCTGAACTGAACGATATCCGTTCGGCAGCCGAAGCTTATGGCCGTTCGAACATGGGGCAGGGGCAGCGCGTCAATGTCGAATATGTCTCGGCGAACCCCACGGGCCCCATGCACATGGGTCACTGCCGCGGCGCGGTGGTCGGGGACGCGCTCGCCCAGCTGCTGGAATATGCCGGCTATAGCGTGACGCGCGAATATTATGTCAACGATGCGGGCGCGCAGGTGCAAACACTCGGCCGCTCGGTCCATCTTCGCTATCGGCAAGCATTGGGCGAGCCGATCGAAATCCCAGAAGGCTATTACCCCGGCGAATATCTTATCCCGATCGGAAGTGCGCTCGCCGCTGAATTCGGCGATCGCTACGCAGCCGCACCCGAGGCACAATGGATCGATCTCTTTCGGGAGCGCGCGGTCGCAGCCATGATGGATATGATCCGGGCCGATTTAAGCCTGCTTGGAATTCGCCATGACGTTTTTTCATCGGAAGCAGCGGTGCAGCAGGCCGGACGCGTAGATGCCGCGCTTGATCGCCTCACGAAAGAGGGGCTGATCTATAGGGGTACGCTCGAGCCCCCAAAGGGCGAGCTTCCCGACGACTGGGAACCTACCGAGATGACGCTTTTCCGCGCAACCGCGTTCGGCGACGACAGCGATCGGCCTGTTCGCAAGTCGGATGGCGGGCTCACCTATTTCGGAACCGATCTCGCCTATCACGCCCAAAAGGCTGAAAATGCTGATATGCTGATTGACATCTGGGGCGCGGATCACGCCGGCACGGTCAAGCGGATCAAGGCCGCCGTGACGGCTTTGACGCATGGCAAGGTGCCATTTGATATTAAGCTGGTTCAGATGGTCCGGCTGATGCGAAACGGCGAGCTTGTCCGAATGGGCAAGCGTCTCGGCAATTTCGTCACGCTTGCGGATGTCGTTGAGGAAGTTGGCAAGGATGTGGTGCGCTTCACCATGCTCACCCGTCGCTCCGACGCTCAGATGGATTTCGATTTCGCCAAGGTGGTGGAAGCGTCGAAGGACAACCCGGTCTTCTACGTTCAATATGCGCATGCCCGGATCCGCTCGCTCCAGCGCAGGGCGGTAGCGGAGGGACTTGAGGGCGACGCCGATCTCTCGCTGCTCGATGCGGACGAACTGGCGTTGGTGAAGCTCGCCGCGCAATTCCCGCGTGTGATCGAGCAGGCGGCGGTAACGCATGAGCCGCATCGGATCGCCTTCTACCTTTTCGATCTCGCCGCTGCTTTCCACGCGCTCTGGAATAGGGGCAATGATGATCCGGCGCGTCGCTTCCTGATTGTCGATCAGCCGGAAATCAGCCGGGCACGGCTTGCCTTGGCGGATGCGATCGGACAGGTTATCCGGAACGGCCTCGGCGTCATGGGCGTGACGGCGGCGGAGGAGATGCACTGATGTCCGATTTTCAACGGGGGGCTCTGGACGACGACGAGGAGCGCCTGCCCTGGCTCGAGCCCGTCGACGACTATGAAGATGAAGAGGGCATCTCGATCGCGCGCCTGATCGCGGCAGTCGTCGTGGGGCTCGTGGCGCTCGGCCTCGTGATCGGCGGCATCTTCTGGTTGCGCAATCGCGGCCAATCCGGGGATGGCACGCTCATCGCCGCGCCCGCTGGCCCGATCAAAGAAAAGCCACCGGAAGCTGGCGGCATGAATGTCGAAGGTGCGGGCGATGTCGCTTATGATGCCAGCGTCGGCAAGGATGTGAATTCCACCATCGATCTCACCGCACTTCCCGAAACCCCAGTGGCCGATAACAGCGGTATCCGGCCAGCGCCGCTGCCGCCGTCGACCTCTCCGCAAGCCATGACGCCGCCGCCCGCGCCGAAGCCAGCGTCGGTTCCGGCTGCAAAACCAGCTCCCGCCGCACCAAAGAAGCAGGCTTCCGCCGTTTCGACCCCGCTTCCTGCCAAAGCGACACCAGAGAAGCCGGTTAAGGTGGCTGCGGCAAACCCGGCGCCTGCACCGAAGCCTTTGCTTCCGGCGCCCGCGGCATCCTCATCCGGCGGTGGTTCGATTCAGCTCGGGGCTTTTTCGAGCCAGGCGCTGGCGAACAAGGCTTGGTCTTCGTTGTCGGGACGCTTCGGGTTCCTCTCGGGAATGGATCATAGCGTGGCGAGCGCAACCGTCGGCGGCAAGACGCTATACCGCTTGCGCGCGAGCGCGGGCGGCCAGGCCTCTGCGACATGCGCCAAGCTGAAGGTCGCCGGCGAGGCCTGCTCGGTCGTCGATTGAACTGAGCGACCGTGACGCCTCTCTTCCTTGGGCTGGCGGGTACTGCCTTGTCGGATGAGGAGCGTGCGCTCTTCCGCGATGTTGAGCCGGCCGGCTATATATTGTTCAAGCGCAATATCGTCGATCGGCCCCAGCTTCGTGCACTGACGGAGGAGCTGCGTTCCCTCGCCGGGCGCGCCGAACTGCCGATCCTGATCGATCAGGAAGGTGGTCGGGTCGCGCGCATGCAACCACCGGAATGGCCGGCCTTTCCTGCGGCCGCCCGCTTCGATGCCGCCTATGAAGTCGCCCCGATCAGCGGGATCGAAGCCGTCCGGGCCAATGCCCGCGCGCTGGGGCTGATGCTCGCTGATGTCGGCATCACCGTGGATTGCTTGCCGCTGCTGGATGTTCGCCAGCCGGGCGCAAGCAACATCATCGGCGATCGCGCACTGGGCGCGGAGCCGTTGCGGGTGGCGGCGATGGGCCGCGCAACCATCGAGGGATTACGCGACGCAGGCATCGTCGGCGTCGTCAAACATATGCCCGGCCATGGCCGCGCCCTGGTCGACAGCCATCTCGATTTGCCGGTCGTGGATGCAAACCTGGAGGAGCTGGAGATGGATCTAGCACCCTTCAAGGCGCTTAAATGGTCGCCGATGGCGATGACCGCCCATGTCGTCTACACCGCCTGGGATCGTACCAATTGCGCCACCCTTTCGGAGAAGATCATTTCCGAAGTGATCCGGAACGGCATCGGGTTCGACGGTTTGCTGATGTCGGATGATCTCGGCATGCATGCGTTGAAGGGGGATTTCGGCGCTCGTGCGAGCGGCGCTTTGAAGGCCGGTTGCGATATCGCATTGCATTGTTCCGGCGACTTTGCGGAAATGAAAGCCTGCGCCGCCGCCGTCACGGAGATGAGCGCGCAATCGCGGGCGCGGCTGGATCGGGCGATGGCAACGATCGCTGAGCGCAAGAAATTGCCGCCACTAGACCAGCTTATCGCCAAACGCGATGCGCTCTTCGTGGCCGCCCGAGTTTAATAGCAGGGCAACCTGGGTCGAGCGTCTCGTCAGGGCCGATGCAGCAGGGGCAGGATGCTGCCATAGTCATCGGTCCACGGCTTGAACCCAGGTTTCGGCTGCAGCGCTGTCCATTCGAGCGTTGGGTCATAGCTCGTCAGTTGTTTGAGTCGCGTCGGTGACTTGGCAAAGGCCACCCAGATCGAATGGCTGACGCGATAGTCTTGGGCGTCGCGCGGTGCCGGGTCATAGTTGCGGAGGGCTGCGCTCCAGCCGCCATCGGCCGCTGCCGCCGCCAGCACCGGCCCCAAGTCTACATAGCGATTGGAGATGTGGAACAGCAGCAAACCCTGTGCGGAGAGTACCCGACTATAGTTGGCGATCGCCTCGCGCGTCAGCAGATGCATCGGGATCGAATCGGAAGAAAAGGCGTCGATCACGAGCAGATCGCGCGAAGCAGTCTGTTCATGGGCGAGCGTGAGCCGGGCGTCTCCAATCGCGATGTCGGCATGCGGCAGGCAACGCGAGAGGAATGTGAACTTTTTGGAATTGCGCGCGATGCCAACGATAGCCGGATCGATTTCATAGAAGCGCCAATCCTGATCGGGCTTGGCATAACAGGCAAGCGTACCAGCTCCAAGACCGACCGCGCCGATGCGCGCGCCGGGGCCGAACAGGATCGGCGCTGCCTGCATTGCAATGCCAACGCCCGATTTAGGCGCATAATAGCTGGTAGGGTAGGTCTCCAACCCTTTGGCAAGCAATTGAAACCCGTGGGTCGTGGTGCCGTGCATCAGCATCCGTGCGTTGCCGCTATTGCTGACTGTGTAGATGCCGAAATAGCTGCGCGTGCGCGTGTCACCCGTCATCGACATTGCGATGTTGGCCCATCCGCCGAGGCCGAGTAGCAGCAGCGCGATCAGCGCAGCGAACAAAATGCGATGGGCCAGCGCCGCGCGCGCAAGCAGTGCGAGGACGACCAGGACTGCCGCTTTCAGCGCAAGCGACGGTGTGAAAAACAGCATGCCACCCGCGAAGCAGGAGAGCAGGATGCCACCCACTGTGATCCAGCGCCTTTGACGAGCTGTCAGCCGCTTGGCATCAGCGCGCATCGGCATCAGCAGGGCTGCGGCGACCACCAGGATCGGGAACTCATAGAGCGAATCGAACAGCGCAGGCGCGATCAATCCGCAGAAGAGGCCGCCAGCCACGCCGCCCGCTGACATGCAAAGGTAGAAGTCCGTCAGATGGGCGGGATCGGGTCGCGACCGGTAAAGCCGGTGATGCAGCGCGATCGAAGTTCCGAACAGCAGCAGGAGATCGGCCGCGATGGAAGGCACCATGCTGAAATATTGCCCACTGCCCCCCATCGCGCCCGCCACGATCAGAATAAGCGGCAGTCCCCAGCTTACCGCGCGCGCGAACCGGTCGCGGCTGGAAAATGCGATCGAGAAGCTGAGCAGGTAAAGTCCCAGCGGGATCACCCAGATCAGCGGCATCGCGATGATGTCAGTGGTGAGGTGCGTCGTGACCGCGAGGATCATCCCGGAGGGGACTGCCGCCAGTGCGATCCACAGCAGACGCTGCGACAAGGTCGGTGGCGCGCCGGCGTTACCGGATGCTCTTCCTGAGACGGACGAGCTTTCGAAGCTTTTGCTCGTCGAAAATTCGGTCGGCAGCGGCTGAGCTTGGGTAAGGGCAAATCCGCATGCCGCGACCATCGCGATCAGCAGCACATAGCCGATCGACCACGCCGTGCTTTGCCAGGCCAGCGGCAGAAGCGGTTCGACCAGCAGGGGATAGGCGATCAGGCCGCCGAAGCTGCCGAGGTTGGACGCGATATAGAGAGCGTACGGATTGCGATCGCCGAACTGAGTTGCGGCCCAGCGCTGTAGCAGCGGAGCCTGCGCCGAGACGGCGAAAAAGAGCGGACCGATTGACGATAGCAGCAGCCATGGTACCCAGATCAGCGGCGATGCATCCGCCGGGAGGCTGAAGCCGCGGAGCCCCAGCGGCAGCCATAGCACGGCGAGCAGCAGGACTATGACGTGGACAAGCGCCTGCCGCCGAAGTGCGAGCCGCGCGAGCACATGCGCATAGCTATAGCCGGCCAGCAGCAGCGCCTGATAAACCAGCATCGCGCTATTCCAGACTGCCGGCGTACCGCCCAGGCGCGGCAACGCCATACGAGCGACCATTGGCTGCATCAGGAACAAGAGGAACGACCCCGCGAAGATCGTCGCGACGAACAGCGGCCGCGTCTCTGCGCGCCGCTGGGGCAATACGAATGCTGCCGTGGCCATGGCGCAGCCGTAGCGGATCACGGCTTTAAAGAAGGTTAACCGTTGGTAACGGCCCAGCTGCATTGCATGGCAGGGAAAAAGGATGGACGCAGCAGGTTCGCAAACTTTCCTCGCAGCGGTTGATGTGCCACAGTCAACCCATGACGGGGCACGGACATTCTCCAGCTTTGCATCGACCGCGTAATCCTATGCGAGCGCTATGACTGTGGATATCGCGGTGATTCCCTTCGAGGAGGATATTCCTGCCCACAATCCCGAGACGCTGACGCTGACGCTCGATGGATGGGAGGGGCCGCTCGATCTTCTGCTGATGCTCGCG
>JGI24736J21556_1000188_pt1 | contig 11024 bp, 10 predicted proteins | sample KBSCornC2_FD_21556 | JGI IMG/M metagenome (IMG submission 21556) | reverse complement strand
CAAGGCCGAAGCGGAGATGGAGGAGACTCCGCGCCTTGGCCGACGTCGGGCGAGGGATTCTCAGTCCGCTGGATCGAACCGGAGCACGCCGGCGACGTGAAGCTTGCTGTCGCGAACGTCCTGCGGGTGACGGTTGGCGCCATCGTAAACCACGACCTCAGCAAAATCGAAGGGTGACACGCCCTCCAGGCAGGCGACATTTACGCCGAGTTGGTCGGGAATCGAGCGCCGCTTATGGTGCGTGTAGATGCCGCAGACCGTGCAGAAATGATGCTCCGCCGTATTTGTGTTGAAGCGATAGGTCGCGAGCTTGTCCTCGCCTTGGGTGATCTGGAAGTGCTCTGCCGTCGAGCTGACCGCGACGGCTCCGCGCATCCGGCAGATGCTGCAGTTGCATCTCCGTGCCGAGGCGAACCCCTGGATGAGGGTGGTGGTGAACTTCACCGCACCGCAATGGCAGGAGCCGTTGAGGGTGATCGGGTCGGGGGACGTCGTGTCGATCATTACTTTTCTCTGGGCAGNGACTGCCATGGGAGCAATTGGCGAGTCAGCTCAGCTTCGCGACGAGCACACTAGTCAACTCTTGTTCGTTGAGGTGACGTATGCTCGCGAAGAGAAGATTGCAGTTTCCTGCGCCTCTTGGCTCATCGCATATAAATAACTGATCTCTGTCGTTGACGATTGACCCTTCTCCTTTTGGAAGGGCGTACGAGATGTAGAAGCTGCCAAATGCCGTCTCACTGAAACGCTTATCCAAAATTCGTGCGCGAAGATTTTGAGTAAGCGTCAACAGAACGGCGGAGAAGGCGCCTTCTGCATTCATGCCGGAACCTTCTCCAGCGCACCTCTGACCGCGTCCAAGGCTTCCTTGGCTTTCGAGCCATCGGGGCCACCGCCCTGCGCCATGTCCGGACGACCGCCGCCGCCCTGCCCGCCAAGTGTCGCGACCGCGGCCTTAACGAGATCGACGGCGCTCAGCTGAGCGGTCAGGTCATCCGTGACGCCAACCGCGACGCTGGCGCGGCCATCGTTGACGGCGACCAGGGCGCCAATGCCCGATCCGAGCTTCTGCTTCATTTCGTCAACAGCAGCGCGCAAACCCTTGGGATCGAAGCCTTCCACGACCTGGCCGAGGAACTTATGGCCGTTCACCTGCTCGGGCGCCGGGCCTTCGGATTTGGCCGCACCGCCGCCCATCGCGAGTGCTTTCTTCGCCTCGGCAAGCTCGCGTTCGAGCCGCCGACGTTCCTCGACGAGCGAGGCGATGCGCGCCGGGACCTCGTCGGGAGATGCCTTGAGAGTCGAGGCGACCTCACGAAGCTTGGCTTCGCGGTTGGTCAGCCACTGGCGCGCAGCCTCACCGGTCAGCGCCTCGATCCTGCGCACGCCCGAGGAGACGGCGCTTTCGGTGACGATCTTGAACAGCTGGATGTCGCCGAGCGCTCGGACATGGGTGCCGCCGCACAGCTCGACCGAGTAATTGCCGTCGCCCGCCGCGCCCATGCTTAGCACGCGCACCTCGTCGCCATATTTTTCGCCGAACAATGCCATGGCGCCTGCGGAGATGGCGTCGTCCGGAGTCATCAGCCGGGTGGTGACCGGCTCGTTGCCGCGGATCTGCGCATTCACTTCGGCTTCGATCGCGGCGATATCGTCGCTGGTGAGAGCCTGCGGATGCGAGAAATCGAAGCGGAGCCTGTCCTCGGCGACGAGACTGCCCTTCTGAGTCACATGGGTGCCGAGCCGGTTTCGAAGCGCCGCATGCAGCAGGTGAGTCGCGCTGTGGTTGGCGCGGATCCGGTTGCGGCGCTCGCTGTCGACCTTCTGGTGAACGACGTCGCCGACCGTGACTTCGCCCGATGTTACTTTGGTGCGGAGCACGTGAAGCTTGCCCAGCGGCTTGCTCGTGTCCTCAACATCGCCCTGGAAACCCTTGAGTGAGCTCAGCTTTCCGCTGTCCCCGATCTGGCCGCCGCTTTCACCGTAGAAGGGCGTCTGGTTGAGCAGGACGTCGACGGCCTGGCCGATTTCGGCATTCTCGACCCGCTGGCCGTCCTTGACGATCGCCAGGACCACGCCCTCGCCCTCATCGCCGGAATAGCCGGTGAACTCGGTCGGGCCGAATTGGTCGGCGAGGTCGAACCAGATTTCCTCGCTGGCCTTGGCGCCGGAGCCCTTCCACGCCGCGCGAGCCTTGGCCTTCTGCTTGGCCATGGCGGACTCGAAGCCTTCACGATCGATTTTGATTTGGTGCTTTCGAAGCACATCTTCGGTCAGATCGTACGGAAAGCCATAGGTGTCATACAGCTTGAACACGACCTCACCGGGCATGGGTAGGTCCGGACGTAGGCCGCGACCACCACCCACGTACTCGTGCATGTCATCCTCCCTCATGATGCGAAGGATCTCTGCGTCGAGCAGCTTAAGCCCATTCGATAGGGTCTGGCGGAAGCGGGTCTCCTCCTGCTTCAGGGTCGCTTCGATCAGCGGCTGCGCGCGCACCAGCTCCGGGTAAGCGGCGCCCATCTCCGCGACCAGCGCGGGGACCAGGCGCCACATCAAAGGCTCTTTCGCGCCGAGAAGGTGCGCGTGGCGCATCGCCCGGCGCATGATCCGGCGGAGGACATAGCCCCTGCCCTCGTTGGCCGGCAACACACCGTCAGCGACGAGGAAGCCGCTCGCGCGAAGATGATCGGCGATCACCCGGTGGCTGGCCTGGGTGTCGCCCTCAGCTCGGGTTTTCGTCAGTTCCTCGCTTGCGGCGATCAGCGCCCGGAAGACATCGATATCGTAATTGTCCGTGACGCCCTGCAGCACCGCCGCGACCCGCTCCAGGCCCATGCCGGTGTCGATGCTTTTCTTCGGCAATTCGGAGACGATCTCGCCCGCCGCCTGCTCATATTGCATGAAGACGAGGTTCCAGATCTCGACGAAGCGGTCGCCGTCCTCGTCGGGGGAGCCTGGAGGGCCGCCGGGGATATGGTCGCCGTGGTCGTAGAAGATTTCCGAGCAGGGGCCGCAGGGACCGTCGTCGCCCATCGCCCAAAAATTGTCCTTGGTGGGGATGCGAATGATCCGGCTTTCGGGGAGGCCCGAGATCCGCTTCCAGAGGCCGAAGGCTTCGTCGTCGGTGTGATAGACGGTGGCGGTCAGCCGGTCGGGGCTGATCCCCCATTCCTTCGTGACGAGGTTCCAGGCGAGCTCGATCGCGCGATCCTTGAAATAGTCGCCGAACGAGAAATTCCCGAGCATTTCGAAGAAGGTATGGTGGCGCGCGGTATAGCCGACATTGTCGAGATCGTTGTGCTTGCCGCCGGCGCGGACGCATTTCTGCGAACTGGTGGCGGTCGAATAAGGCCGCTTCTCAAGGCCGGTGAAGACGTTCTTGAACGGCACCATCCCGGCGTTGGTGAACATCAAGGTCGGGTCGTTGTGCGGGACGAGCGGCGCCGATGGCACGCGCGCGTGGCCGTTCTTCTCGAAGAAGTCGAGGAAGGAGCGGCGAACGTCGTTGGTCGAGGTCATATAAGCGCGATGTAAATGCGCTGCTGCACTGCGGCAAGGATCACGCTAGTTGGGCGCGATGGCGAAACGAACCAAACCGAAGATTCCGCACTACAAGCGCAAGCGGCATCGGCCGCTGGTCACCCGAATTTTCGGCTGGATCGTCAAGGTGATCGTCGGATTTGTCCTAATTTCGGTGCTCTGGGTGCTCGCCTACAAATATGTGAACCCGCCGATCACTGCGAACATGCTGGTGGACATCATCGGCGGCCGCGGGGCAACGCGTGACTGGATGCCGATTACAAAGCTCGATCATGACATGGTCGATGCAGCGATCGCCGGGGAGGACGGCAAGTTCTGCTCGCACCATGGCTTCGACTTCCAGGCGATCGAGAATGCGATGAAAAACAACGCCTCCGGAGGCCGGATCCGGGGCGGCTCGACGATCAGCCAGCAGACCGCGAAGAACGTCTTCCTCTGGAACGGCGGCGGCTATGTGCGCAAAGGCTTCGAAGCCTGGTTCACTTTCCTGATCGAGCACATCTGGGGCAAGCGCCGGATCATGGAAGTGTATCTGAACGTCGCCGAGACGGGCATCGGCACCTATGGAGTGAACGCCGGCTCGCTTCGATATTTCGGCCATGACGCAAGCGCGATGACGGCGACCGAAGCTGCCCGGATCGCGGCGGTCCTGCCGCTGCCGAAGGAGCGCGGAGCGATCGCGCCCAAGGGGTTCACCCGCCGCTACGGCAACATCATCCTCGCCCGCGAGCCGGGAATCGCGGCAGGCGGCTACGATTCATGCATCTACAAGGGCTACGCCCCGCCGCAGAAGAAGGCGCCGCCGCCTGTCACCAAGGCGCCAAGGCCGCTGCCAGGCGCCGAATATGAAAGCGCCAAGCCGCTTGCGACGGAGCCTTCCTATGTGCCGGAGCCGGCGCCTGCGCCGGAGAACCAGTCGCAGCCCGCGGTAGAGCCGCCCGCAAACCCGGCGGAAACGGTGAACGCTTTCACCAATACTTAACGCAAATGGAGCCAAAATGGCGCTATGCCCCTGAACCAACAGCAAGCGCGGCTCCAGGAAGCGTTCGACCGGATCGAGGAAACGATCCTTCCATGCATCGCGATGATGCTGGAGACGCTGATGGACGCGTCCGAATCGGTTCCGGAGCAGGAGCGCCGTTTCCTTGTCGGCGAGCTTCAGACGCTCGCGGCTGAGCTCGAGGAGCTGACAAAGGCGGTCGAACGATCCAGCCCGGTCCATCTCGACCCGGGCGAATATAAAGCCAAAAGCGCGGCTTAAGCTGATCCGCCAACTATCCGGGCGTGAAGCTCCGGATCGATATTGCCCCCTGAAACCACTGCGATCGTTCCTTCCATCGGCTCAACCTTGCCGGCGAGCAGCGCCGCCAACGCGACCGCGCCGCCGGGTTCGACGACCAGTTCATGCTCGCGCCACGCGAAGCGGACCGCCTCCTTCACCTCCGAATCATCTACAACCAGGGCTTCCGCACTGCGCTCCCGCAGGATCTCGAAGGTGATCGGCGAGACGCGCGGAGTCAGCAGAGCATCGCAGAGACTCGCGGGAGCATCCGCCGCTACCGCCACAATTTCCCCGAGCTCCAGCGAGCGGCGCATGTCGTCCCAGCCTTCCGGTTCGACAATGACCATCTCCGCATCCGGACAGACGAGCGCGATTCCCGAAGCGAGCCCGCCGCCCCCGCACGGGACCACAATTTGGCGCGGCGGGATCGGCATTTGCTCGAGGATTTCGAGGCCGACGGTCCCCTGCCCCGCTACAATTGCCGGATCGTCGAAGCTGGGAACGATGGTCGCTCCTGTTTCGCCCGCCAGTTTCTGAGCGATTGCTTCGCGGCTTTCTGTGCGGCGGTCATAGAAGATAATCTCGGCGCCCTGGCCACGCGTAGCGTCCACCTTCACCGCGGGGGCGTCGGCGGGCATGACGATGATGGCGCGGATACCCAGCCTCTTGGCCGCGATCGCCACGCCCTGGGCGTGATTCCCGGAAGAAAAGGCGACCACTCCGCGCTTCCGCTCCTCCTCTGAAAGCTGCAGCAGCCGATTCGTCGCGCCCCGGAGCTTGAACGCATGACCGGTCTGAAGGCATTCGCATTTCAACCAGACGGTGTGGCCGGAAATCCTCGTCTCGATGAGCGGAGTCTTTTCAACCAGCCCGGCGATCCGCTGTGCGGCTTCGACAACGTCGTTTCGGGTTACCAGACCCACCAGCTATTCCCTTCATCCTCAAAGACTTGGCCGAACCGTGCATCAGTACGGACCAGCCGTTCGCCCATCTTCAAAATCGATTGCAAAAAATCTTTACTTGGGGGTACCCCCTCCATATATCGCGCGTCCGCTGCCCCATGGGACTTCCAACCGCAAGGCAGCCTTGTCGAAAACTACCCGTTGGAGGTCCCTTGAGTTGCACAAGCATCATCGCCCGCTGGGGCTAGCTTCGATCCCGACAGGCGCCCGGGGGGGTGTCGATATCGCCAAGCAAAATCCGGTTCAGCCGGTGACTTTGCTGCGCCCGCACGCCGCACGGCGAGCTGCCCGATTCTTCATCGAGGAGTTCCCGGGCCGCTCGCTATATGCGGTGAAGGCGAATCCGTCCGCAGAGCTGTTGAAGCTGCTGTGGAGCGAGGGCGTCACCCATTACGATGTCGCGTCGATTGGCGAGATCCGGCTTGTTTCGGAAATACTCCCCAACGCCACACAGTGTTTCATGCACCCGGTGAAGGCGGAGGAAGCCATCGCCGAAGCCTATTTCGAGCACGGCGTGAAGACCTTCAGCCTCGATACGATCGAGGAACTGGAGAAGATCGTCCGCGCCACCGATGGAGCGCAGGATTTGAACCTGGTGGTCCGGATCCGCGTCAGTTCCGAGCATGCGAAGCTTAGCCTCGCATCAAAGTTCGGTGCCGAGCCGGCGGAGCTAAAGCCGCTGCTGATGGCGGCCCGCCAGGCCGCCGATGCGCTTGGCGTTTGCTTCCATGTCGGAAGCCAGGCGATGACTCCGGCTGCTTACGCCNAGGCGATGCAGCGGGTTCGCGACGCAATCGTCGAAGCGTCCGTGACGGTCGATATCGTCGATGTCGGCGGCGGGTTCCCCTCCTCTTACCCCGGAATGGAGCCGCCTCCGCTCGAAACCTATTTCGATGTCATCCACCGCGCATTCGAGAGCCTTCCGATCAGCTACTCGGCGGAGCTTTGGTGTGAGCCCGGCCGCGCGCTTTGCGCCGAATATACCAGCCTCATCGTCCGCGTCGAAAAGCGCCGCGGAAGCGAGCTGTACATCAACGATGGCGCTTACGGAGCGCTGTTCGATGCCGCTCACATCGGCTGGCGGTATCCGGTGCGGCTGCTTCGCGAGAAGCGCTCGAAGGCGAAGGACGTGGCGTTCAGCTTCTACGGTCCGACCTGCGACGATCTCGACCATATGGCCGGGCCGTTTGAGCTGCCCGCGGACATCAAGGCCGGCGACTATATCGAGGTCGGGATGCTCGGCGCTTACGGGTGCGCGATGCGGACCGGCTTCAATGGTTTCGGCGCGGGAACCTTCGAAGTGGTCGACGACGAGCCAATGGCGACGCTCTACGCCAACGGACGCGATGTTCGCACCAGCAACGTCGTGACGCTATAGCAATTCCCCTCCCGGTTTCGGGAGGGGCTTCGCCGCTTTGCGGTATGGGGTGAGGCTGTCCCCCGCACGAAACGACATGCCTTTATCGCAGTCGCAATCGATGGTGCGGCGCAATGGAGCATGAAATGAACCAGGAAGCGAAGATCAACGACACCCGCAAGGCGGAGCTGCTTTCGACGACAGTTGAGCATATCGACATCACCAGCTTCGATGCTCGCCCGATTATCGATTCAATGGGCAAGATGAGCTTCACCAGCCGCGACCTCGCGCGCGCGACGAAGATCTACAACACGATGCTGGAGGACCAGAGCTGCTCGATCATCCTAGTGATCGCGGGTTCCACCTCCGCCGGTGGCTGCATGGACCTGTACGCGGAACTGGTTCGCTCCAACATGGTGGACGCAATCGTCGCCACTGGAGCGACCATTGTCGACATGGATTTCTTCGAAGCGCTTGGCCACAAGCACTACCAAGCCAATGAAATTCCTGACGATGATACGCTTCGTTCGCTGTACATCGACCGCATCTACGACACCTATATCGACGAAGAGCAGCTGCAGGATTGCGACCATACGATCGGCCTGATCGCCGACAGTCTGGAGCCGCGCCCCTACTCGAGCCGCGCGTTCATCCGCGAGATGGGCAAGTGGCTCTCCGAGGGCAACGCCAAGAAGCAGGGCAGCCTCGTCCAGCTCGCTTACGAGAATGACGTGCCGATCTTCTGCCCGGCGTTCACGGACAGCTCGGCTGGCTTCGGGCTCGTCAAGCACCAGGTCGACGCGATGAAGCGCGGCGGCCATTACATGACGCTCGACAGCATCGCGGACTTCCGCGAGCTCACCGATATCAAGATCAAGGCGGGCACCACTGGCTTGCTAATGATCGGCGGCGGCGTTCCCAAGAACTTCACCCAGGACACGGTCGTCTGTGCGGAAATCCTCGGTCACGACGATGTCGAGGTGCACAAGTACGCGGTGCAGATCACCGTGGCGGACGTGCGCGACGGCGCCTGCTCCTCCTCTACACTTCAGGAAGCGGCGAGCTGGGGCAAGGTGTCGACGGCGATGGAGCAGATGGTGTTCGCGGAGGCGACCAGCGTCCTTCCACTGCTGGCCAGCGACGCCTGGCACCGCGGCGCCTGGCGCAACCGCGAGAAGCGGCGGTTCGCCAAGCTGTTCGACTAAACCGCTTCTGCCCTCGGCGGACGGTCTCACCGCCGTTTGTCCGCCAATCGCAATGCTCGTACAGACGGCGCAGGTCCATTCCCGAGGGGGGAATCCCATGCGCCGTCTGCTTGCCTCGATCTCGATTGCACTCGCCTTTGCCACCGCCTCGCCGGCGATGGCCGCGGACGACGGCGGCAAGGACGACAAGCCGAAGATTGAGCTTCCGCCACTGTCCCCCGACAAGAGCATCGATCAGACGGTCGAGGTCAACGGGCGCGCGCTCCGCTACAAAGCGACGGTCGGCCATATCGACGTTCGCGACGACAAGGGAAAGGTGATCGGCCAGGTCGTCTACACGGCCTATACCGTCCCCGGACCGGCGACGGCTCGCCCGGTGACATTCGCGTTCAATGGAGGCCCCGGCGCTTCGTCCGTGTTCCTGAACATGGGCGCGATCGGGCCAAAGAAGGTGGATTTCGGGGTGGCCGGGGATACGCCCTCCGGGTCCGCAGTGCTTCACGACAATCCATACACCTGGCTGGACATGACCGACCTCGTCTTCATCGATCCAGTTGGCACCGGCTTTTCGCGAAGCCTGGTCGATTCCGACGAGACCGCGAAGGACTTCTATGACGCGAAGACGGATATCCAATATCTCAGCCGGGTCGTTTACGACTGGCTGGTCAAGAACGGCCGGCTCACCAGCCGGAAATATCTGATCGGCGAGAGCTACGGCGGGTTTCGGGTGCCGAAGCTGGCCTACGAGCTCCAGAGCCGGATGGGGGTCGGCGTTTCGGGGCTGTTCCTGGTTTCACCCTATCTCGATCCGGCAGCAATCGGCGATGAAACTGCGCTTTCGCCACTTCCATGGATGATCGACCTTCCCGCAATGGCGGCGGGCCACTTCGAGCGCGAGGGCGATCTCACGCCGCAGCACATGGCCGAAGTCGAGAATTATACGCGCACGCAGTTCGTCACCGACTTCCTCGCCGGTCCGAAGGACCGGGCTGCGACCGATCGCCTGTCCGCCAGAGTGGCCGACTATACGGGCCTCGATGCGAAATTCGTGCGGCGGCTGGACGGCCGCATCGACCGGGAGACTTACCTTCGTGAGATCCGCCGCGACACCGGCCAGATCGGGAGCGTCTACGATTCCAACGTTACCGCCTACGACCCCTTCCCCGCTTCCGCGGAGCCTGACTACAACGATCCGCTGCTCGACGGCATCATTGCTCCGACCACTAGCGCTGCCGTCGACTTCATCACCAATCAGGTGGGCTGGAAGGATGACTCACATTACGAAGCGCTGTCCTATGACGTGAACAAGGCGTGGAAGCGGGACAACAGCGATTCACCGGTCACCGACCTTCGCAAGGCCGTCGCCAACGATCCCAAGATGACGGTGATGATCGCCCACGGCTGGGACGACCTCTCCTGCCCCTATTTCGGTTCGAAGCTGATCCTCGACCAGATGCCTCCCGAAGGACCGTTCCAGAACATCCAGTTGCACGTCTATCCCGGCGGGCACATGTTCTACGCCCGCGCAACAAGCGCCGCGGCTTTCAAGCGGGACGCCAGCGCCCTCTACTCACTCGGCCGCTAATCTTGCCAAGGGTCGACTGCTGACGCAGTCTGCCCACCATTTCGGGGGAGGCAATTCCATGCATCCGAGTCCGCTACTTGCGCCGGTCGTCGCCTTGGTCGCCTGGACCATCGTCATGCTATTCTGGATGGCGGCAGCGCGATACCGAATCGTGAAGGGACGCAAGATCCCCGATGGCGCCAGGGGCGATTACCTTGAGAGGGAGGCGCCCGGGCCCGCGCACTGGCCCTGCCACAACTACAATCATCTGATGGAGCAGCCGACGATCTTCTACGCGATCGTCTTCGCGCTGATCCTGATGGGCTTCGATGCACCGATCAACGTTTGGCTTGCGTGGGGTTATGTCGGCTTCCGGGTGCTGCACAGCCTGGTCCAGGCGACGGTGAACAAAGTCGCGATCCGGTTCCCGTTGTTCCTACTCGGCAGCCTCTGCCTTGTCGGGCTGACCACGCACGCCGCCCTCAGGCTGCTTCTGCACGGCTGAGGCACTCCCGGCAAACTTCACCTCGCCGGATCGCTTGATCGAGGTCCAGCCGACGCGTGGCCCGCGAAGCGCCTGGATCAGCGCCTTGATGACCACGTAATACATCACCTGGCGGTAGCCGATGCGCTGCGGCAACAGCCATCCGATCAGCCGCCATTGCTCCCGCCGCTCCAGCGCGAAGGCGATGAGACCCGCCGTCAGGTCAATGGCAGCGAACAAAATCCAGAAGAAGGCGACGTGGGCGAGATCGCCTTTGACGGCCGTGTAGCCATGTTCGTGGATCGAGGTGACCGTGCTGAAAATGCTGACGATCAGGGAGAGGTCGATGACCGGCGAGATGGCGGCGAAGATCAACTGGAACAGGATCGTCTGCGGCAATCCGATCCACGCGAGCCCGCGTGGCCGGTCGGTCAGCAGAATCTGCCGGTGCTTCCATACGCACTGGATGGTACCGAACGCCCAGCGGAACCGCTGCCGCGCGAGCTGGTGAAGCGACTGCGGCGCCTCGGTCCACGCGATGGCGCTCTGATCGTACGCGACGTTCCAGCCGGCGCGCTGGATGGCGATGGTGAGGTCCTGGTCTTCGGCGAGCGTGTCGGGCGG
>JGI24736J21556_1000182_pt1 | contig 11231 bp, 12 predicted proteins | sample KBSCornC2_FD_21556 | JGI IMG/M metagenome (IMG submission 21556) | reverse complement strand
AGCAACGCCGTGAGCCGATCCGGAACCGGCGGCTCCGCGGCGGGCGCATAAAAAGCGTTCAGCCGCGCGGCAAGACGGCGATGCTGCTCCAGCCGCGCGCGTAGCTCGGGATCGTCACGCAGCGCCTGCTCGACCTTAAGTTGGTCGCTGACGCTGCATTCGCCATCGGCATAGGCGATGAGCAGTTCATCCTCGATCATCATGCCGCCTCCAGCATCTGCACGAGCGCCTGCCGCCCGCGCACGAGGCGCGAGGTCAAAGTGCCCATCGGAATCTCCAGGATTTCGGCCGCTTCCTTATAGGCGAGCCCCTCGACCAGCACGAGCGCGATCACCTCGCGCTGTTCGTCGGGCAGCTTCGCCATCGCGCGATCGACATCGTTCATCTCGACATTTCGCTCGATCGCCTCATGGCCGTCGTCGCCGACACTCAGCCCCTCTTCCTCGGGCGCGAAGGTCTGCGCGCGCCGCGCGCGGGCGCGGGCCTCGTCGATCCAGATATTACGCATGATCCTGTACATCCAAGCATCCAGCCTCGTTCCCGGCTGCCATTGTTCGCGGGCCTTGAGCGCACGCTCCACCGACAGCTGGCTCAGATCGTCCGCATCGGCCTGGTCGCGGGTGAGCGAGCGGGCGAAGCGCCGCAAGCGCGGCAGCAGCGCCAGCATCTCCTCCTCGAACCTTTCTGTCGCCATGCCTTGTCCGATCATGGATTAAACGCTTGCCTGTGTGCGTTTAATCCCAGAGCTAACCGAAAAATTGTAAGTACGAAACGATATGCGACAGACGCGACCTCTGCTGTTCGGCCTTTCGGCGCTGCTCTTGCTGGCGGCGCGCGGCCATGCGCAGTTGCTCGCGCCGCTCGATCGGCCCTTGGGCGCGGTCGGGGGCGTCGTGAACGGCACGGTCGATCCGGTGCTGGGCGCGGCGGCCGACCGCACCGAAGCACTTGTCGGCAATGTCCAGCGCCTCGCCAACGAACGCATCAGCCGGCTCGATCNTCTGGTGCGCAGCAACCGCGCCGCGCTCGAATTCGATGATCGTGGCAATCCCGCGGTGCGCGGCGAAGTGATCGGGGTCGACATCAGCCCCGCCTCGATCGAGGCCGCGCGCAAGGCAGGCTTCACCCTCATCGCCGACGAGCGGATCGAAGGGCTTGATGTTCAGACGGTCCGGTTCGCCGTCCCCGATCATATGCCGCTCGCCCGCGCGCTCAAGGCGATCCGCGCGCTCGCGCCCGGCGAATGGAGCGCCAACCCGCTCCATTTCGAAAGCGGGGGTACCACCTCCTCAGCGACGGGCGCGGCAATCTCCGACTCCGCCGGCAATGCCCGGATCGGCATGATCGATGGCGGCGTCGCGCAAAGCCCCGCACTCGCCGGGCCGATCGAACAGAAAGGCTTCGCGCGCGAGGCGCCTGCGGGCAGCGCCCACGGCACCGCAATCGCGTCGCTGATCGCGGGCCACGGCATCATCAAGGGCGTGATGCCGGGGGCGCCGCTACTGGTCGCCGATGTCTATGGCCATGATCCCGCCGGCGGCAACGCCTTCGCCATCGCCCGCGCGCTCGGCTGGATGGCGCAGCGCGCCGTGCCGGTGGTCACGATCAGCCTGGTCGGCCCGGCCAATCCGCTGCTGGCAAAGGTGATCGCGGCCGCGCGCAGCCGGGGCATGATGGTCGTCGCCGCTGTCGGCAATGACGGCCCCGCTGCCCCACCCGCCTACCCTGCTTCCTATGACGGCGTGGTCGCGGTCACCGGCGTGGACGGGCGCAACCGCGCGTTGATCGAGGCGGGCCGTGCCCTGCATCTCGATTATGCCGCGCCGGGCGCCGACATGCTCGGCGCGAAACCGGGCGGGGGCACGAGCGAGCTGCGCGGTACCTCCTTTGCAGCCCCGCTCGCTGCCGCGCGGCTGGCGATGCTGCCGGGCCACAGCCTGGCCGCGCTCGATCGGGAGGCCGTCGATCTCGGCCAGCCCGGACCCGATAAGATCTACGGCCGCGGCCTCGTCTGCGGCGATTGCCGCACCCGGCGCTAGTAACCCGCATTTCTATTTCGCTCCGTCTCGTCGTCCCAGCGAAGGCTGGGACCCATGTCTCTCCCGACAGGAGATGGCATCGAATATGTTGAGAGACATGGATGCCAGGCTGCGCTGGCATGACCAAAAGGAAATGAAGGAACTCGATCCGCGACGTAACCGACCCAGATTTCACCCCCGCCTAAAAAATTTTTCCCGGTCGGGATTAAACGGGCAGTTCCTCTCGTTCGCAACAATGAGGGACGCGAACGTCCCCCGATTGCACGGAGGAGACTTCAGATGAAAAAGGCTATGATTCTTACAGCGGCTGCGGCGATCGGGTTCGCGGCGATGCCCGTGAATGCGCAACTGCTCGGCGGGGGCGGACTCGGCGGTGGGCTGGGCGGCCTGACCGGCAGCCTCGGCGGCACGCTCAACGGCACGCTGGGCGGAACGCTCGGCGGCTCGGCGGGTGGCCTCGGCGACACCATGGATTCCACGACCGGCTCGCTTGATTCCGCAGCCAGCGGCAGCGCCAATGCTCATGCCAGCAAGCATGGCGGCGCCAAGAGCAAACAGGCGAGCGCCAATGCCGGCCTGGGCGGCACGGTCAACGGCGCGCTCAATGGCGCGACCAGCGCGGTCAATTCGACCGACGCGACCGGAGCAGCCGGTTCGGCCGCCAGCGGGGCCAGCGGCGCGGCCAATGGTTCTGGGAGCGCCAATGGCAGCGCGAGCCATAAGCAGGCCAATGCCAATGCTGGGCTCGGCGGCGCAGTCAACGGCGCGCTCAATGGCGCGACCAGCGCTACCAATTCAACCGGCGCGACGAACGGCAGCACAGGCGGTTCGGGCAATGAGTCGGCCAATGGGTCGGGAAGCGCCAGCGCGAGCCGCTCGCAGGGCGTGAACCTCGGCGCGCAGCTCGGTGGCAGCAGCAATGCCAACGGTTCGGCGCAGGCCAGCCATTCGTCGGGCTCTGCCGCGACCGCTTCTACCAACTGACCTGATCGTTCCAGGAGACCGGCTTTCAAAGTCCGTCCCCGCGGCTTAAGGCCCGCGTCAGCGACCCGTTGGGATCGCAGGCGCGGGCCAAGCTTTATGGGGACCCGCAAATGAAGAGGACCGGCATGAGCGTAGCGCAATCCCAGAACATGACGGCAATCACGATCGACGGTGGCAAGGGACCGGCATCAGCGCTGCGGCCGGTGCAGGTGCCGATGCCGATCCCCTCGAACGACCAGTTGCTGATTCGCGTGCGCGCGGCCGGCGTGAACCGGCCCGACATCGTACAGCGGCTCGGCTTCTATCCGCCGCCGCCGGGCGCGTCGGACATCCTTGGCCTGGAAGTTGCGGGCGAGGTTGAGCAGGCGGCCGGTTGGTGGAAAGCGGGCGACAAGGTCTGCGCGCTGCTGGGTGGCGGCGGCTATGCCGAATATGCCGTCTGCGATCCGCGCCACGCGCTGTCGATCCCGGCCGGCCTCAGCTTCGAACAGGCGGCCAGCCTGCCGGAGACGGTGTTCACGGTCTACGCCAACGTCTTCGAACATGGCGGGCTCAAGGCAGGCGAGACGCTGCTCGTGCATGGCGCCACCTCGGGCATCGGCGTCACCGCGATCCAGATGGCCAAGGCGGCGGGTGCGAAGGTGATCGCCACCGCGCGCGGGGCCCAAAAGGCGGCGGCGGCGCGCACGCTTGGCGCCGATGTGGCGATCGACGCGGCCGAGCAGGATTTCGCGCAGCGGGCGAAGGCCGAAGGCGGCGTGGACGTGATCCTCGACATGGTCGGCGGTGATTATTTCGGCAAGGATATCGACGCACTCAACCCGCGCGGCCGGATCGTCTTCATCGCGGCGCAGGGCGGGGACAATCCGCCGCTGCCGATCTTCAAGATCATGCAGAAGCGGGCGATCGTCACGGGATCGACCTTACGCCCGCGTGATGCCGACGAGAAGGCGCGGCTGGCGGCCGAAGTCGAGCGCATCGTGTGGCCATGGATCGCGGCCGGCAAGGTCAAGCCGCAGGTCGATCGCACCTTCCCGCTCGCCGACGCGGCAGCCGCGCACGCCTATCTCGAAAGCGGGACGCACACCGGCAAGGTGATCCTCGTCACCGGCTGATCGTTCCGCCTCCGCAGGAACGCTCCGCCGCGTCATCGGTTTACGGCGTGGAGCGGATCTAGGAGGATAATGATGAAACGCAGAATTCCGCTGGTTTTGGCGCTGGCGCCGATGCTGTTCGCCGCAACGCCGTCGCTGGCGCAGGATAGCGCGCGCGCGGCGGCTGATGCCGCAGAGCAGCCGGTTACGCAATCGCTCAACAATAATGTCGCCGCCGCCGCGGCCACGACCAATGCGGTAAACGCAGCGCGCGAAGATCAATATGAGCTGGATCGCGCCGCCTTTCGCGCCGAGATGGCGGCTCGTCATGCCAAGATCATGTCGGACGAAACCGCCTATGCGAAGCAACAAAATGCCTATGCTGACGCGATGGCGGCCTGGCGCATCCAGAATGACGAATGCAAGCGTGGCATCCTCAAATCGTGCAAGAAACCGACGCCGGTTCCGGCCGACTTCTACCAGCCCTGATCAGGCGATCTTGTCAGCGTAGATCAGGCGGCCCGGGCCGAGCTGGTCGAGCACCGACTTGAGATCGGCGTCGGAGAAGGCAAAGCAGCCTTCGCTGCGGCCGAGCTTGCCGTGCTGGGCGACCATATCTGCGCTGACATACCAGGCGGCGTGCACGACGATGGCGCGCGCCTCGGCATTGTTGTTCTGCGGATCGAGCCCGATCAGCCGCCGCGAGGTGCCATGCTTGCCCTGATAGATATCGGCGGTGAGATAGGCGCCGCGCGAAGAGGCGGCCGAGCCCGGCAGGTTCGAGAAGCGCTCCACCCAGCCGCTGTGATCAGGATCGGAGCCCCGGCCATGCGCGACGAGCAGCGAGCGGGTGCGCCCGCTTGCGACATCGAGAATATGAAAGCGCGGCGTGCGCGAGGCAGCCGAGAAATCGGCGATGCCGATATAATCCCTATATTGCAGCCGATCGGCATGCTGCTGATAGGCGCGCCTGGCAGCGTCAAGCAACGCAGGCGCGGGCCCGGACGATCGGAGTCCCGTCGAGATTGAAGCGGCTTTGATCTGGGTGCCGGCAAAAGCTGCGAGGCCGCCAGCAATCATTACGTTACGTCTGCTAATCATGTGCGACTAAATAGTTCCCGTCTCTGCGTCTCTAATAGCACGATTTGCCTCAGTAGTAACCCGCATTGTCCGCGGCGGCCGATTGGCCAAGATGCCGCTCATGATCAGGCTGCTTATCATCTTCCTTTTCGGCGCTTTTTCGGCGGTTGCCCAGGCAGGGCCGCCGCATTGGCAGGCACGGCAGGTGCAGCGCCTGCTGGAATGGCTCGACGCCGCGGCCGATGACGGGCTCGCGCCGGCCGCCGGCCGGGCCGGCGCGGTCCGCGATGCCATGCGGCAGCCCGATCCAGCGAAGCTCGATGCCGTCGCCACCGACGCCGCGGTCCATCTGGTCGAGGCGCATCGCATCGGCTGCTGCTATTCCGCGCCGCCGCCGGGCTGGGACATCAGCAACGGCCTCTCCCGGCTCGATCCTGCAAAGGCCGTGGAAACCGCCGTCGCGGAAGATCGGCTCGACCTGTTATTCGGAACGACGCGTCCCTCGCATCCCTATTATTATGCGCTGCGCAGGGCCTATGCCACGGAAAAGGACCCTGCCCGCCGCAGCATCATTGCCGCCAATCTCGATCGCTGGCGCTGGATGCCGCGCCAGCTGGGCGAGCGCTATCTGATCGTCAACACCGCCTCGTTCGAAGCCACGCTGTGGGAAGGAGACAAGGAAGTCGGGCGCTGGGAAATCATCGTCGGCAAGACCGGATCGCCGACCCCGGTCTTCGCGGCGACCGTAACCGGCGTGATCTTCAATCCCTGGTGGGAAATCCCCGCGAGCATCGTCAAGGAAAATGTGGGCGCGCTGATGCGCGATCATCCCGGCGAGGCGGCGGCCAAGGGCTATGTGCTGCAGGACGGTCGCTACCGGCAACGGCCCGGCCCGGCCAATGCGCTCGGCCGGATGAAGCTCGTCATGCCGAACAGCTATAATGTCTATCTGCACGATACGCCGAGCCAGAGCCTGTTCGCCCGCGATCGCCGCACCTTCAGCCATGGCTGCGTGCGCGTGGGCGATGCGCTGGGGCTGGCGGCAACATTGCTGTCGACCGCACCGCAATGGGATCGCACGCGCGTCGATGAAATCGTGGCCGAAGGGGACACGGTGACGGTGCCTCTGGCCAAGCCGATCCCCGTCTACATCACCTATTTCACCGCCGAGCCCGACGGCCTGGGCGGCGTCCGCTATTTCGACGACGTTTACAAACGCGACGGCGTGATCATGAATATCAAGAAGAACGAACGCTGCGCCGAATGACCTGATCCCTTACCAGCCACTCCACGATGTCGTCCGAACGGCCCCGCCATGACGAGCCCGCCGCCCCACCAAGCGTACTTCGTCTCAACATGACGCACTAGCTAACTTCGGGTGAATAGATCCGGCTGCGCAACGAGTGTAATTTCGTCAGTCAATAATTGGGCGGCGTTGGGGGCGGGCGATGATGAGTACGAAAGCGAACGTGCTTTTGGGCAAAACATTCCTTTTCGTTGGCACAGTGATTGCCGCAGCGGGCCTCGCCGATGCACGGGCGGGTGACCCCATCGCCGACAGCTACATCTGCACCTTGGTTGAAGGGCCGATCAGCGTAGGCTCGGTGGCACGCGGTGCGGTTTCCAACGCAGGCGGACGGCTGAATCATGTTTATCAGCACGTGCTTCACGGATTTTCGGCAAGCATGTCCTCGACCGCCATCGCCAAAATGATGGTAAAAAACCCATGGATCGAGTCCTGTTCCCAGGATCGGATCGCATCCCTTCCTCCGACGAGCGTTACCAATGTCATCGCCGCGGGCAGGCCGGTGGGTGGTGGTGGTGGCTCAACGCAAGTGACCCCTTGGGGCGTTACACGCGTCGGCGGACCAGGAAGCGGATCGGGCAAAACCGCCTGGATCGTCGATTCCGGGATCGATCTTACGCATCCCGACCTCAATGTGGATGCCGCAAGCAGCACGAGCCTGCTGGCGAGTGACAGCTCCCCCAATGATGCCAATGGCCATGGAACGCATGTCGCAGGCATTATCGGCGCCAAGAATAACAGCATAGGTGTGGTGGGCGTAGCGGCCGGCGCCCGGCTGGTTGCCGTGCGCGTTCTGGACGCCTCCGGAAATGGCCCTGACTCGGGCGTGATCGCAGGCATTGAATATGCGGTCACCCATGGATCGCCGGGCGATGTCATAAATCTGAGCCTGATCACGTTACCGATGCCGGAGATGGATGCCGCGGTCGCCAATGCCGGCGCGGCCGGCTTTCTCGTTACGATCGCGGCAGGGAACAATTCGGCGTTCGCGGGCAACTATTCTCCGGCGGAAGCTGACGGACCCAATGTTTACACAGTCTCCGCGACCGACAGCAAAGACGTGTTCGCGCGCTATTCCAACTATGGCAATCCGCCCATCGATTATGCGGAGCCCGGCAGCTCGATCCAATCGACCTACAAGAATGGCGGCTATGCGACACTGTCGGGCACCTCGATGGCGGCACCTCATTTGGCGGGCGTGTTGCTGCTGCGGGGCGGCGCCGCGCCATCGACGAGCGGAGCAAAAGCCGTGCGGGACCCGGACGGCAACCCGGATCCCATCGGAGTCAAATGACACGGATTCAGGATGGCGCGGTTAGCGCCGTCTCCGTCACCCGGGCTTGCAGCGTCGAACTTCCGCTGAGGGGTGTGTTTCGGTTGGGGGGAAGGGCCAGCCTCACGTGTCCAGCATGTCCCATTCGTCGCCCAGCATCCAGCGAATGGCCGAAAGTTTGCCGTTGAGCATCCCCCACTCGAAGTCGTCCCACGGGCCAAGCTCCTCGGGGTACTCCTTTTCGGCGCGCTTCATCGCGGCGATCATCCCATCCCATATCTCGTCCACGATCATACCCCGCTGCTCCTCGCGCGTGGCCGCTTCCCAAACCTCTCTCGGAACCTTCCTCTCTCTCCCGCTTTCGACAGCATCGATGATGCCCCACTTGCGATTGTACCAGATTTGCGTGGTCAGCTTGCTCTCGGCTTCGAGGAGTTCCGACAGCTTGCGCGGCTCCTGATTGTATTCGCGATCAAATCGTATCTCTTCAAGCAGGTCTCCCGCGAACTCGCCAATCAGCGGTCCCAGGCTGGTTGCATACCGGGACGCCGTACCGTCGAACAGTGGCGCTAGGTCGGCATGTGGTAATCGCGTGTCGCCGCCCTTTTCGCTGAAGTCGTGAATGTTGTGCGTAACGAACCCGTACACGTCTTCCGCGTCGGTTCGACCTGCTAGCGCGTCAATGTAGGTCTCAAGCAGGATTGCGTCATCGATGCCGTTCCGCTGCCTGTGGAACGGCGCGAGCTTCGCGATCGCCCTATCGGCCGCCCGCGCCTTCACAGAGTCCGTTGTTTCGATCCTCGGTGCTGCCGAGAACAGCTTCTCGATGATCTCGATGGCCTCATTGATGGCCTCGCCGCTTGTAGCGATACGGTAGTCAACATTGTTGAGCTGGTCCAGCGGTGCGTCGGGAGCGAACTTCACGATGGCTTCACGCACAAGCTTGAAGTGGCTCGACAGGCTGCGCTTGCTGTCGGCGATCACCCGTTCCTTGTTCCGCTCAAACTCATCAACCATGATCTGGGGCAGGATCAGTTCGGTGCCCCCACCTTCGACTAGCGCTGCAACAGCTTCCAAGATCGGCAGCTGCCGGTAGTCCTTGGCTAGGTCGAGCCAGACGCACGTATCAATAAGCAGGCGTAGCTTCACAGTCGTCCCCACCGCATCCCCCCTGCATAGCGAACGCGGAATAGCACTTTATGTAGCCTGCTAGGCCAAAATTACTGTGCCACGTGAATAAATCCCTGTTTATCAGCACTCGCCTTTGGCTCGTGCTTGGCCGAAGCGCGGGTGAGGCCGGTCGATGCTTCCATGTCGGCGGGCCATTCCTTCGAGCTTGTTGCCCGACCTGCGCTTTCGGCCTTGCGCAAGGCAGCTATGTCATGGCCTCATCGAACGGCGCGCCCGCCGCAGTTTCATCCGCGTCGCCCAGTGCCGCGATGATGTGAACATGGTTCATTGCGCGATGTGTGGCACCGTAAGTTCAAATTGCGGCGAGCCGCTATCATTCAATACGCTGTGGAGGAGACGCTGTTTAGCAGCTCGCCCACGCTCGGCTTTGCGTTCGTTTCCTTCGCGGCATCTGCCTTGCAGTCTCGATCGAGCTCATCGCGTACCTGACGCACCGCGCGGGAAAGCCTTTCCAACACGCGCAAAGTAATCGCTCGCTCCGATGAGGAGTCGTCCTCGCGTAACCAACGCCAGGCGAGGCGGCTTGCACGTTCCAATCCTTCGGCAATCTCGATCATCTTGGCTCGCTTCGCGGCATCCTCCGACGTGCAGGCTGTTTCCCCAGATGGTTCAACCGGGAATATGTGAGGGACGGGTGATTCGAAGCTCATGGTTCGTCGATCCTGTTGGCAACCTCTGCAAGCGGCCAGCTCGTCGGCTGGCGTTCTCTTGTGGTCGAGCCGGGAGGTCCCCCCGGTGCCCCCGGCTCGTGCACCAATCAGCTGGGCTGCTGGCTCAAGACCATCCTGACGATGCGCCTGCATCGTCGCCAGCGTCCGTGTTGGTTAACAGTGTCTCGACCAAAGACAGTCGCTGTAAACCGCGTATAAACCCGCAGGCCGGGTTATCCGGAGTTTTCGGATGACGTCCGCGCCCGGCGATGCTTGCCGCATCAGAGGCGAACCCTCATGGTTCCACCTACCATTTCGCTGACGGAAATTGGCGCGCCCGGAACGATTCGAACGCACCGACCTTCAGATTCGTAGTTTTCAACCAGAACATTGGTTTTGTGATCTTGGTCAGCATGTCGCGGTAACCAGCCTGGCTTCGAGCCCAGCCGCCCCGCCAATGGCCGACGCCTGATGAGCAGGAGTTGCTTCGCGCCCAGCGACAGGAAGATCAAGCATTTGAGCGGAGCCGAACTCCCCGCGTCATCATGGGAAGACACAGATGAGCACAATGCAGGATCGGCGCGCTCCGCTGACAGCCGAAGTCACCGCGCTTGAGCGACAGCAGGGTGCCGCCGTGCTGAATGGCAAGACCTTCGATGCCAAGCCGCTGATCGCTGCCCGCGAGGCATTGGAAGCCCTCGATACTGCCGAGACCGAACAATCCCGCCGCGACCGCGAGGATGCGCAAAGAAAGCGGGTGGGGATTAAGTGACCCCGCCTCCGAACTGGCAAATCCTGCTCGCAAAGCAGGCAGCGGAACGGAGGGCGGGGCCTGACGCCGCCGGCACGACAAAACCGGAACGGAAGATATTCTCAGCCGGAAGGCGCGCCCAACTTTCGATCGATGTTGTCGAACAGGATCCTAAGATCTGTGAGGCCCGTGCTCTGGGCGTGCGTCCGAACACCCGACACCAGCTGATGCATACGTCGTGCGGTTGCCTCATCAAGTTGGCCTAAATCATCCATCCGCTCGATTAACGTTCCAACGAGCATCAGGGCCAAGAGCGCAATGTGGTCAGTCTCGTTTTGTGGTTGTTGAATCATGCTCGCTCTCCTTCAGCTCGAAACCCACGGAGGCCAAGACGTTCACCGCGGCCTCCTGGTAGCATCGGACGGGTTATCTTCCGATACGGGGCGGAGGGAGTTTAGCAGGATCTCAGCGTTCACCCGAGGCCTTTCTACCGGTGATGTTTATGGCCGATATCATCAATTTCCTGTGCTCTTCGCCGTACATGCCAGCACAGTCCATCGTTGGGAGGGAATCACTCACCGCTTTTCGCCAATCGCTCTGCATGGCCACGAAGCGCTAACTCCGGACAGAAGCGCCGTTAGCAGGATACTGCCTACGGTCATTAATCCTTGGTCTTCAATCCTAGCTCCACGAGCGGGCGCACAGCTTCAGCGCAGCGCATTCGTACGCTCCGCCTTCCGCACGTCCTTCGGAGGAATGGTTCGGATGGTCGCTGCATACTCGGCAAATAAGATGAGCGCCCAGATCTCCACGCCTAACCAGTCGCCCGACGCCACACCATGAAACACGTCAAGCGCGAAGAG
>JGI24736J21556_1000181_pt1 | contig 11296 bp, 13 predicted proteins | sample KBSCornC2_FD_21556 | JGI IMG/M metagenome (IMG submission 21556) | reverse complement strand
CGATCGTGGTGGCGCGACGAAGGATTTTTCGGCAATCATCAAGATGATCGATGACAGCTGGAAAGTACCCGGCCAATAAAAGGAGGAGCGAAGTTGGTTAGAACCGCGTGTGTCGCGCTCGGCGCGATTGTGCTTTTGAGCTGCAGCGCCAGCAAATCGAACCAGGCGAATGCTGCAAGCAACTCGGTCGCCGCGTCGGCCGAAAGCCGGACTCCTCCGAAGCTTACTCATGACCAGGCGCTCGCTCTGATGAAGCAGCGCAACGAGAATATGAAAGCGATGGGAGATGCCGCCGGAAAGGTCGGCAAGTCCTTTCAGTCCGGAAACCCTGATCTGAATGTGATCAGGCAGGCGGCTGCGCAGATTGCCAGCCTCGCTCCCAAGGTGGTTTCCTGGTTCCCCGCCGGGACCGGTCCCGATGTCGGAAAGACCCGAGCCAAGGCCGAAATCTGGCAAAAGCCGGAGGATTTCGCATCCAAGGCTCACGACTTCAGCCAGGCCGCGACGGACTTCAACGATGCTGCCAAGCTCGGTGACATGAACCGGATCAAGGTGACGTTCGGAGCCATGGGGAAGACCTGCAAGGCCTGCCACGACCTTTATCGTGCGCCGGAGCACTGAGTCCTATTCCGGACGCGTGTCCGTTCGCGTCTGGGACTTGCCGATCCGATTGTTTCACTGGCTGCTGACCGGGCTGATCGCATTCAGCTGGTGGACGGCCGAAAATGATCACCTCGACTGGCACATCTGGTCGGGCTGCGCGATCCTGACACTGCTGATTTTCCGGCTGCTGTGGGGCTTCTTCGGAAGCTCGACCGCCCGCTTCGCCTCGTTCGTCCGCGGACCCAAATCGGTCGTTCGCTACTTGCGCGGAAGCCGGTGGGATGCGGTTGGGCACACGCCCCTCGGGGCGCTGAGCGTCATCGCGCTTCTCCTGCTTTTGTCGCTGCAGGTTGGGCTGGGGCTCATCGCGGAGGATGAGGACGGGATTTACTTCGGTCCCCTTGCACATCTCGTCAGCACCGACACCTCCGATACTGCCCGCGACATTCATGCGCTGAATTTCGACCTGATCCTCGCTTTGATCGCGCTGCACATCGGCGCCCTCCTCTATTACCGATTTGTCCGGGGCAAAGGGCTGACGTTGCCGATGATCATTGGCCGGGCGCGAGTCGACGCGCCTGTGCAGCCGATGCAGCCGGCCAAATGGTGGGTGGCGGCCCTGTGCCTGGCAGTTGCGCTCGGAATTACGCGTTGGGTGATTGCAGGAGCGCCTCCGTTCGGCTCTTGATCCGTTAGGCACGCAGGGCCACATCGCGCGCATGCTGATCCGCACCGAAACGACTCCGAACCCCGCGACCCGAAAATTCCTCCCCGGGCAAACGATCATGGAAAGTGGCACCCGCGATTTCGCCGACGCAGAAACCGCCGCCGCTTCGCCGCTGGCGGAGGCGCTGTTCGCGACCGGAATGGTGGAAGGGGTGTTTTTCGGCCGCGACTTTATTTCTGTGACGGCGGCTCCAGGCGTATCCTGGACCGATCTTGAGCCAACGGTTCTCGAAATTCTCCTGGACCATTTCGTGACTGCCGCACCCTTGTTTAAGCCGGGAACGGCGGCGGGGATCCAGATCAGCGACGATGCCGGCTTCGAGGAAGATCCGGAGGATGCGGACATCATCGACCAGATCAAGGAGTTGATCGACACCCGCGTGCGCCCGGCCGTTGCTCAGGACGGGGGCGACATCGTTTACAAGGGCTATCGCGACGGGCGGCTCTTCCTGTCGATGCACGGCGCCTGCTCGGGCTGCCCCTCCTCTACGATTACGTTGAAGCGCGGCATTGAGAGCCTCATCCGTCACTATGTGCCCGAGGTGGAATCCGTCGAAGCGGTCTGACGGGGTTGCAGCGCGACCCGGCATGTGACCAAATCCCGACAAATGCTTCTGGCCTTCGACACGTCTACTGCCGCCTGCACCGCTTCCCTGTTTGGCTCCGACGGCAGGTGCATCGCCCGCAAGGATGAGATAATCGGGCGAGGGCACGCCGAACGGCTGGTGCCGATGATTGCCGAGTTGCTCGAAGGACGTGTTCCGGACTGCATACTCGTCGGCGTCGGACCGGGCAGCTTCACCGGGATCAGGGTCGGCATTGCCGCAGCNCATGGACTTGCGATCGGCTGGAGAGCGAAGTTGGCCGGGATGTCGTCGCTCGCTCTGCTCGCCGCATCTGCGGCTAGNGACGCGGATGTCGCGGCGGCAATGCTGGGCGGTCACGGCGAATTGTTCGTTCAGCAGTTCGATATGGCACTTGAACCCGCAACCGCATTGCTCAACCTCCGCCCCGCGGACGCAGCGGCGGCCATTTCTTCGGAGTTGGTCATCGGCCCTGGTGCAGCGGCCCTCGTGGAAGCTCGCGGCTGGGGCGAGGCGCTCGCGGAGTGGCCCTGTGCTGCCGACGCACTTCAGCTGCCTTCTGCGCTTCGTCAATTTCCGGCCGAACCAGTGTACGCGCGGGCACCGGACGCGTCAGTGCGGAGCGCCGCATGATCACGCTCAGGCATGCACGCTCTCAAGATCTCGATGCCGTCATGGAAATCATGAGCGCCGCCTTCGATCCGAAGTATGGGGAAGCATGGACGCGATCGCAGTGCAGAGGAATACTTCCGATGGCAGGCGTTCGGCTGATTCTTGCGCAAGATGCCAAGAATTCGAAGCCTTGCGGCTTTTCCCTATACCGAACGATAGCTGACGATTCCGAGCTCCTTCTTCTCGCTGTTTCGCCACATGCGCAAAAACAAGGAGTTGGCCGATTTTTACTAACGGAGTTTATTGCTTCTTCCAGGAAGTACGGCGCCAACCGAATTCACCTTGAAGTGAGGGATGGTAACAGCGCCATTCACCTTTATCGTTCCGCTGGTTTCATATCCGCGGGCCGACGACGAAAATACTACCGTGGACGAGATGGCGAGGTGCATGACGCACTCACATTTGTACTGAATGTGGACACCTGAAAAGATGTGTAACTTTTGATACTATTGCCAACACTACTTTCCGGGAAGTATTGGAGCAGTTAATCTGCAATCGAAAGACTGCGGTAGCTCGGGAAAAGGAATACTAAAATGGCGCAAGACGCGGGTTCGGAAGACACTCTGCTGACCCTGACAGCCGACATTGTCGCAGCACACGTCAGCAACAACAGTGTTGCGGTCAATGATCTGCCGAATCTCATTCAAAATGTTCACCAGGCACTTTCCGGCATTTCTGCCGGCCGGCCCGAAGCAGAAGAAAAGGCGTCTCCCGCCGTCTCAGTTCGATCTTCAGTCAAGCCCGATTCCATTACGTGTCTCGAATGCGGTCAAAAGCAGAAGATGTTGAAAAGGCATCTTTCTACTGCTCACGGGATGACGCCCGCCGAATACCGGCAGAAGTTCGGCCTGGCTCCCAGCTATCCGATGGTTGCGCCGAATTACGCAGAGCAACGGCGGACTCTCGCGAAGTCCATCGGTCTCGGAACGAAGCGGCGCCGGACCCGCTCCGGAAAGAAATAGCCGAGCGCCTTTACCAGCGGGCTCGCGATGCGTAATTTCATCTCATGAGCCACGCAGTCATCGACGTTGAAGCGCTTTGCGCCGACAAAGGTCTTCGGATTACGGAGCAGCGGCGGGTCATCGCCCGGATCCTTTCCGAATCCGAAGATCATCCCGACGTCGAGACATTGCACGAGCGCGCCGCCGCGATCGATCCGAAAATTTCGATCGCAACCGTCTACCGCACCGTTCGCCTGTTCGAAGAAGCCGGGATTCTTGCGCGGCACGAATTCGGAGACGGTCGCGCCCGTTACGAAGCGGCATCCGACGAGCATCACGATCACCTGATCGACGTCGAGACGGGTACCGTTGTCGAATTCGTCGACGAAGAACTCGAGGCGCTGCAGAAAAGGATCGCGGAAAAGCTTGGCTTTCGCCTCGTCGACCACCGAATGGAGCTGTACGGCGTCTCGCTCAACCGCAACCGGTAACGGTTCCCGCATCATCGCGGCGGTTCGAATTGCAGCTCTATTGCTGCTGTTCGCGACATGCGTTCCGCTTCACATCCTTACGAAAGCGCTGTTCGGGCGCTCGAACTGGCCGCGGCGTTTTCTGGGCTCGGCGGCATGGATCTGTGGCGCTCGCGTCAGAACCGAGGGCGGCCCGATTGCGCCGCACAGCTTGCTGATCTGCAACCATACCAGCTGGCTCGACATCCTCGTGCTCGCCGGCGCGACCGGCTGCGCATTCGTTTCGAAAGCCGAGCTCGGCCACTCTTTGATCCACTGGATGGCCGACCAGAATGATACGCTTTACGTTCGACGCGATCATCGTCGAGCCGCTCCTCAACAGGCCGAGGCGATTGCCCGCAAGCTTCGGGATCCCCAGCCACTCGCCTTGTTTCCGGAAGGAACGACTGGGCCGGGCACGCACCTCCTCCCCTTTCGCTCGACCCTTTTATCGGCGGTGACTCCGATGCCGAGTGAGGTGACCGTCCGCCCGATTGCGATCGACTACGGCGAAGCAGCGCCGGAAATCGGCTGGTATCACGAGCCGGGGATGCATAACGTGCTGCGCATCCTCAGCCGCACACAACCGATCCCCGTCACAGTGCGAATTCTCAACCCGCTGCCTGCAATGGACGACAGAAAGGCGCTTGCGAATGCTGCACGCGAAGCAATTCTCGGTGCGCTCCCTTCAAGTCGGCGTTCGGCTCACTTATAGGCGCAGCGGATGAACGCGCCTCCAAAGACCTTCCGGATCAAATCCTTCGGCTGCCAGATGAACGTCTACGACGGCGAGCGGATCTCCGAGCTGCTCAACGAGAACGGCCTGTCCGCTGCCCCCGAAGGTGCAGACGCCGATCTCGTGGTGCTCAACACCTGCCACATTCGGGAGAAGGCCGCCGAAAAGGCGTATTCGGATGTCGGCCGGCTGAGGCGCGAGGACGGGTCGCGACCGATGATCGCGCTGGCCGGCTGTGTCGCCCAGGCCGAGGGCCCCGAAGCCAAGGCCCGCTCGCCGATGATCGACATTGTGGTGGGTCCGCAAGCGTACCACCGCCTGCCGCAGATGGTTGCCCAGGCCTCACACGGAGTCCGGCCTGTCGACACGGACATGCCGTCTATCAGCAAGTTCGACGCGCTCCCGAAGCGCCGAAGCGCCACCCCCAGCGCCTTCCTCACGATCCAGGAAGGCTGCGACAAATTCTGCACCTATTGCGTCGTGCCCTATACGCGCGGCGCCGAGATTTCTCGCCCGGGGGGAGACATTATCGCCGAGGCCCGGACGCTGGTGGATTCCGGCGCCCGCGAGATCGTCCTGCTCGGCCAGAATGTGAACGCGTGGGAGCACGAGGGCCGCGGTTTTGCGGAGCTGATTCGAACCATCGCCTCGATCGATGGGCTGGAGCGGATCCGCTACACGACCAGCCACCCCGTCAACATGAGCGATGAGCTGATCGCTGCCCATGCCAAGGTCCCGAACCTTATGCCCTATCTGCATCTGCCGGTGCAGTCAGGAAGCAATCGAATCCTCAAGGCGATGAACCGCAGTCACACGGCTGAAACATATCTCTCGATTATCGAGAAGATGCGCGCCGCACGTCCCGATATCGCTCTCTCCGGCGACTTCATCGTCGGCTTCCCCGGTGAGACCGAGGAGGATTTCCAGGCGACTCTGCAGATCGTCGATGCCGTCGGCTACGCATCGGCCTACTCGTTCAAATATAGCGCCCGGACCGGCACCCCGGCCGCGACTATGGAGGATCAGATTCCCCGAGACGTGATGGATGACCGGCTTCAGCGGCTGCAGGATCGGATCAATGCGCACCAGCTTGCGTTCAACCGCTCAAAGGTAGGTGTCGAAACGCAGATCCTGATCGAACGCGCTGGCAAATATCCCGGCCAGATGATCGGCCGCACGCCTTGGTTGCAGTCGGTCCATGTTGAAACCGATGCCAAGCCGGGCGATCTCATCGACGTGGCTCTGATTTCCGCGGGGCCGAACAGCATGACGGGCGCCGTCCGACAGAAAGAAGTCGCATAGTGGCCCGCCGCGAACTTGCTGCCGTTCCCGACCGTAGCCGCGTCGAGCTCGATTTCGAGGAGCCCTACCTGCTCGGCCCGTTGTTCGGCGACTACGACCGGCACCTGATCACGATCGAGAACCGACTCGGCGTGCAGATCGCCGCGCGCGGCAACCGCGTCCAGATCGAGGGCGAACCGGAATCCGCCGCCCGCGCCCGCGATGTCCTTATCGGCCTCTACAAGCGCCTTCAGGAAGGGCACGATGTCGATGGCGAGGCGGTCGAGGCCGTGCTCGGAATGGCCGCGCAGCCCCACCTCGACGGGATCGTCGCCGACGAGATCACATCTGCCCCGCGCGTGATGATCCGGACCCGCAAGAAGACGATCGTCCCACGCTCGCCCACCCAGACGATCTACATGGAAGCGCTCGCTCGCGATGAGATGATCTTCGCGCTCGGCCCGGCCGGCACCGGCAAGACCTATCTTGCAGTCGCACAAGCCGTGTCGCAACTGATCAGCGGCAGCGTCGACCGCCTGATTCTATCCCGTCCCGCGGTCGAAGCCGGCGAACGCCTGGGCTTCCTTCCTGGCGATATGAAGGAGAAGGTCGATCCCTATCTGCGGCCGCTCTACGACGCGCTCTACGACATGCTTCCGACCGAGCAGGTCGAGCGCCGCATCGCGTCTGGTGAGATCGAGATTGCTCCGCTCGCCTTTATGCGCGGGCGGACGCTGAACGACGCGTTCATCATCCTCGACGAGGCGCAGAACACCACGCCGCTGCAGATGAAGATGTTCCTGACGCGGTTCGGCATGCGCAGCCGGATGGTCATCTGCGGCGATCCGCANCAGGTCGATCTTCCCGATCCGTCNAANTCNGGGCTCCATGATGCTGTCACCCGATTGTCGGGAGTGAAAGGCATTGCCGTCGTTCCCTTCTCCGCCGCAGACGTCGTCCGGCACCCGCTGGTCGGGCGCATCGTCGAAGCTTATGAGGGCCCGAGGGCCTGATCCATGATGCTCGACATTGCCATCGAAGCCGATCCGGAGTGGGACAGTAGCAGCCGCTGGGAGACCCTCGTCCGAAGCGCTGCCGAAGCCGCGGTCGCCGAAAGTGCCTTTCCGCAGCTGACGAAATCGGAGCGACCGGTCGAACTCTCGATCCGCCTGACCAGCGACAGCGAGGTCAAGGCGCTGAACGCCCGCTGGCGTGGCAAAGACAAGCCGACCAACGTTCTCTCCTTTCCGCAACTCGAGCCTGAAGAGCTGGACAGCATCGCCCCCGGTCCCGAGCTGATGCTCGGCGACATCGTGCTTGCCCGCGGAGTGTGCGAGCGAGAGGCGCAGGAGAAGGGCGTCTCGCTGGAAGAGCATGCAACGCACCTTCTCGTGCACGGAACCCTCCACCTGCTCGGCTACGATCACCAGGACGACGGATCGGCCGAAGATATGGAGAGCCGCGAAGTCCGCGCTCTGGAGCGGCTCGGGATTTCCGATCCCTACGAGGTGCGCGACTGATGGCGACGCGCAGCGATGACAGCGGCTCACGATTATGGCGTGGAATGCGCTCGCTCCTGTTCGGCGACGAAGAGACCACACTTCGCGAGGAGATTGAGGAGGCGATCGACGAGGCCGAGGAATCACCGCAGGTCGCGGGCGATCTGTCCCCGCACGAGCGGCAGATGCTCCGCAACCTGCTTCACTTCGGCGACGAGACCGCAGGCGACATCTGCGTTACACGCGGCGATATTATCGCCGTTCCCTCCACAATCGGCTTCGACGAGCTGATCCGGGCCTTCGCCGAGGCCGAGCACAGCCGCCTGCCGGTCTATGGCGAGAGCCTCGATGAGATCCTCGGCATGATCCACATCAAGGACGTGTTCGTCGCCAACGTAGACCGCAATCGCGACCGCTCGATCCAAGGGCTGATGCGAACGCCCTTGTTCGTCCCGGAATCGATGGGCGTGATCGACCTGCTCGCGCGGATGCGAGCGGAACGCACCCACCTCGCCATCGTCATCGACGAGTTTGGTGGCACCGAAGGACTGGTAACAATCGAGGACGTGGTCGAGGAAATCGTCGGCGACATCGAGGATGAACATGACGTCGAGGAGGCGGGCCTGCTGGTCCGGCTCGACGAAACGACGTGGGATGCGGACGCGCGAGTCGAGCTGGAGGAGCTCGCCGAGACAGTCGATCCGCGCCTCACCTGGGAAGAAGATGAGGTGGATACGCTGGGCGGCCTCGTCTTCCTCCTCGCCGGCCACATCCCGGCCAGGGGCGAGAGCGTGACCCACCCCTCCGGCTGGGTGATGGAGGCGCTGGATTCCGATCCGAAGAAGATCNTCCGCGTTCGCCTGCACGCCCCAGAGGGTGAGCCTGAAAGNGGCTAATCTTTCGCGAACAGATTATCCGGATCGGCCATCGCTTTGAATTCGAGGGCGTTGCCCGCGGGATCGAGGAAAAACATCGTCGCCTGCTCTCCGACTTTGCCCTCAAACCGAATCGTCGGCGAAATCACGAATTCGACCCCCGCGCCTTCCAACCGCTTCGCAAGCGACTTCCACTCTTCCATCGGCAGAACGATTCCGAAGTGTGGGACCGGCACGTTGTCCCCATCCACTTCATTGCTTGCTCGACGGCGAACCAGCTCCGGCGCAAGATGCGCGACGATCTGATGGCCATAGAGATTGAAGTCCACCCACTCGTCCGCACTCCGGCCTTCCGAGCACCCCAGCAATCCGCCGTAGAATGCTCGCGCGGCGGCGAGATCGTCGACCGGAAAGGCGAGATGGAAAGGCGGCACACTCATTCCCCGCACGTGCTCCGCAGCGGCCCGACTGTCCAGACTTCCGTTCGGCCTGCGATTTCGGCTAGCGCGCTCCAAGGGAGAAGCATCTGTCTGAAGTCACTGCCTTGAAGTCTGCAAGCGACACCGCGCTGACCCGCTGGGCGCCGGCTGTTGCCCTTGTGACCGGTGCCATCTCGGCCTTTGCCTTCCAACCCGCCGATCTCTGGCCGCTGATGCCGATCGCGTTCGCCGTCCTGTTCGAGCTGCTGGGGCGGACCAAGACTCTTTGGCGGGCGCTCCTAACCGGCTATCTCTTCGGCCTCGGACAGTTCGTCGTCGGCCTCAACTGGATCGCGACGGCTTTCACCTATCAGGCGGCGATGCCTGCATGGCTCGGCTGGGTCGCGGTGGTGCTCCTATCGATCTACCTTGCCGTCTATCCGGCGCTGGCGGCGGGCGTTGCCTGGCGGTTGCGCCCCGCTCGCCCATTGGCGCTCGTGCTGACGCTTGCTGGAGCGTGGGCCGTGACTGAATGGCTGCGCGCGGGCGTTTTCACTGGCTTTGCGTGGAACCCGGTCGCTGTCGTCGTGGACGATACAGACCTCCTCAACGTGGCGAGCGTTATTGGGACTTATGGCCTGTCCGCGTTGGTTGTGGCCTCTGGTGGCATGTTGTGGTTATTCGGCCGACGACGCCTCAAGTCTGGCGCCGGCGTTCTTGTTGTCATCCTCCTGCTTCATCTCGTTCCGACCCCGGTTACCCGGGACAAGGAACGTTCGCTACACAACATCCGGGTGGTCCAGCCGAATATCGGGCAGGAAGTGAAATGGCGGCCCGAATTTGCCGAGCAGGCTGCGCAGCGTCTGGCCGAACTCTCGGCAGAACCCGGAGGACAGCACCCGCGCCTGCTGTTCTGGCCGGAGGCTGCAGTCACGGAGCCGCTGGAGGACAATCGCCCCGGCATTTTCGCCGCAGAGGCAGCCTTCCAACGCCAACGGGCCGCTTCAGCGCTCCAGCCCGGCGAGTTCCTTCTGACCGGCGGCATCGCCGTGCTCTCGAAGGATGGAATATCGATCTCCGGGGCGACCAACAGCGTATTCATCCTCGCACCCGGCGGAACTGTGGTTGGACGCTACGACAAGGCGCACCTCGTGCCATATGGCGAATATCTGCCGATGCGCCCGCTGCTTTCCGCCTTGGGGCTCTCACGCCTCGCTCCGGGCGAGGCCGACTTCGCTTCCGGTCCCGGGCCACAGACGATCGCCCTTCCTGGCTGGGGCAAGATCGGTTTCGAGATCTGCTACGAGATCATCTTCTCAGGCCATGTGGTTGACGAGCGGAACCGGCCGGACTTCATCTTCAATCCGTCCAACGATGCCTGGTTCGGCCGCTGGGGCCCTCCGCAGCATTTGGCTCAGGCCCGTCTGCGCGCCGCCGAGGAAGGACTTCCGATCATCCGCTCGACCCCGACCGGGATCAGCGCGATCATCGACGCTCACGGCCAAATCGTCCAATCGCTCCCATGGCATACCGCCGGCGTGATCGACGGCGATATTCCCCACGAGACGGGAGCACCCACTGTCTTCGCCCGCTTCGGCAACCTCATCCCGTTGCTGCTCGCCTTCCTGCTTATTGCGGGCGGCATTGCGCTCGGGCGAAGCGAACGCTATCGGCGCATATAAAGAATTCCTTATATCTCAACCGGCACTCGCCCTCGCGGAAGGACAAATTCCGAGCAATGCGCAGCAATTACCTCTTCACCTCCGAATCCGTTTCCGAAGGCCATCCCGACAAGGTCGCCGACCAGATCAGCGACGCGGTCGTCGATCTTCTCTTGTCGAAGGATCCGGAAGCGCGGGTCGCCTGCGAGACGATGACGACGACCAATCGGGTGGTGCTCGCCGGCGAGATCCGCTGCAAGCCTATCTACGATGAGGAACGCTGGCCGGAGCATGGCGGCTGGGCGCCCGGTGCTCGCGACGAGATCGAAGAGGTCGTTCGCGGCACGGTGAAGCGGATCGGCTATGAGCAGGCTGGCTTCCACTGGGCAAATCTCGAATTCGCCAACCATCTGCATGGGCAGTCGGCCCATATCGCCCAGGGCGTCGACGCCGCCGGCAACAAGGATGAGGGCGCCGGCGACCAGGGAATCATGTTCGGCTTCGCCTGTGACGAAACGCCGGACCTGATGCCCGCGACGCTCGATTATAGCCATAAAATCCTGCTGCAGATGGCGGCGGATCGACACTCGGGCGCAGCGCCGTTCCTGGAGCCGGATGCGAAGAGCCAGGTCACGTTGCGGTTCGAGGACGGAAAGCCGGTCGAAGCCACCGCCATTGTCGTTTCGACCCAGCACAAGCCCGGATATGACCAGGGCGACAAGGAGCAGGAGCTTCACGCCTATGTAAAGGACGCCGTTCGCCGGGTTATGCCGAACGAGCTGCTGACCGG
>JGI24736J21556_1000176_pt1 | contig 11365 bp, 8 predicted proteins | sample KBSCornC2_FD_21556 | JGI IMG/M metagenome (IMG submission 21556) | reverse complement strand
ATTTACTCTCGATTCAGTGCGCGAGGTTCTGGCCGCCGCAGACTAAAGAGTTCTCCTCTTGTTCTCATGGAACAAACAATGTACGGAGAAGGACGTTGATCGCGTCATTCTCTGACCATAGAGGGAAACAAGGCATATGGCAGCCCAGCTCAAACTGATCGGTTCCGATAAGGAAGCAGCAAATATGGACAGGCAGAAAGCCCTCGAAGCCGCACTGGCGCAGATCGACCGCGCCTTCGGCAAGGGCTCGGCGATGAAGCTGGGATCGCGCGAGGCGATCGAGATCGAGGCGGTCTCGAGCGGCTCGCTCGGGCTCGATATCGCGCTCGGCATCGGCGGCTTGCCGCGCGGCCGCGTCGTCGAGATTTTCGGTCCGGAAAGCTCGGGCAAGACGACGCTGGCGCTCCATGCGATCGCCGAAGCGCAGCGCAGCGGCGGTACCGCGGCCTTCATCGATGCCGAACATGCGCTCGATCCCGCCTATGCCAAGAAATTGGGTGTGGATATCGACGAGCTGATCGTTTCGCAGCCGGACACCGGTGAACAGGCGCTTGAGATTGCCGATACGCTGGTCCGCTCCAATGCGATCGACGTGCTGGTGATCGATTCGGTTGCCGCGCTTGTCCCCCGTGCTGAGATTGAAGGCGAGATGGGCGATAGCCATGTCGGCCTGCAAGCCCGGCTGATGAGCCAGGCGCTCCGCAAGATCACGGGCTCGATCAGTCGTTCGAAGTGCCTGGTGATCTTCATCAACCAGATTCGCATGAAGATCGGCGTGATGTACGGCTCGCCCGAAACCACCACGGGCGGCAACGCGCTCAAATTCTACGCGTCCGTTCGCCTCGACATTCGCCGGACCGGCGCGATCAAGGATCGTGACGAGGTGATCGGCAACACGACGCGCGTCAAGGTGGTCAAGAACAAGGTCGCGCCTCCGTTCAAGCAGGTCGAGTTCGACATCATGTATGGCGAGGGTGTCTCCAAGGTCGGCGAGATCCTCGATCTCGGCGTCAAGGCGGGGCTGGTGGAGAAGTCCGGTGCGTGGTTCAGTTACGATTCCGTCCGTATCGGTCAGGGCCGCGAGAACGCCAAGGCTTGGCTCAGGGAGAATAGCGAGCAGGCTGCCCGGCTTGAGGCCCAGATCCGCGCCAACGCCGCTGGCGTGGCTGACGCGATGATGGCTGGTCCTGCCGAGGACGACGATCTGTAAGCGAATGCCCAGCGAACGGCTCTCTTCCATATAGGAAGAGGGTCTCAACGTCGGAGAAGCCCGATGTCCGTTCTGAATTATGTTGAACTTCCCGTCCCCGATTTGGAAGCCAGCGCGGCCTTTTTCGAGCAGGCATTTGGCTGGGAGCTGAAGCGGTTCGGTCCCAGCTATGCCGCCACCACGACCGGTCTTACGGACTTGGGTTTGCAAGGTGATCCAACGGCCCAGAGCCGCGCACCATTACCAGTGATCGAAGTGGACGATCTCCAAGCTGCGCTGGCGGCCGTACAAAAAGCCGGCGGCGAGATTACGCGCCCTATCTTCACATTTCCGGGAGGCGCCCGCTTCCATGTCCGTGAACCTTCGGGGATCGAACTCGCTGTCTGGACCTCTACCAGCCAATGGGACGGTGCCGAGGAAGACATGTTCGTGGGCGAGAAGAAGCAGGACTATCGCGCGGGATAAAGCTTTACAGAAACACCGGACCTTTTCGGCATGGCCTGGCGGTTTGACGCTCGATCCAACCGATCGACGCTCTGCGTCGATGGGTCCTTAATGCCGGCGAAGCGCCCGCGCCAGCCCTGCACGCAGGCTCGGCTGGTCCTGAGACAGGACGTCGTCTACACGCCACCCGCTGGCGGTCAGGCGCAATCGCAAGGTGACAAGCCGATCGGGATCGGAACTACCTGTGAAATGGTTGCGGATGACCGCGTCGATCCTGTTGCCGTGCGGAGCGATTGATTGAACCCGCATGGCGAGGCCTTCGCTGTCCTGGCAATCGCAAAAGGGATCGCCATCAAGATAAGGAACGTCCTGATCCCCAGCGGCCTTGCGATCTGCACGAATCAATACAGCCAGCTCGGGCGTGAAGAATGACAGGAACATGCGATCGTCATTTCTCCCGCCCCTGCGCTCATAGGCGACGATCTTCTCGACGAACTGGGATGCATGCTGATCGGTTGGGGCTCTCTGAGCCGCCGCCGCCGCCGCCGAATGGCCGCCTACGGTCGAAAGAGTGAAGAACAATGCCGCTGTGACGCTCCCGGCCGTCCATCGGTTCATAAGCAGCCCCCCGTCCTCACCCGGCCATTCGTCTGCAACCAGATCGAATCACCGCCATCTTCCATCGTCGCCGACTCTTGCCTAAGTGGGCAGAATGACCTCGACGAACGAAATCCGCCGCTCCTTCCTGGATTATTTCGCAGGCGAGGGCCATGCTCCCGTCGCATCCGCGCCGCTGGTGCCGCATAATGATCCCACGTTGATGTTCGTCAACGCCGGCATGGTGCCCTTCAAGAATGTTTTTACCGGCCTTGAGACGCGGCCTTATTCCACCGCCACCTCATCGCAAAAATGCGTTCGTGCCGGCGGCAAGCATAATGATCTCGACAATGTCGGCTACACCGCGCGGCACCACACTTTTTTCGAGATGCTGGGCAACTTCTCGTTCGGCGATTATTTCAAGGAGCGGGCGATATCGCTCGCCTGGAAGCTGATCACCGGCGAATGGAAGATCCCGGCCGATAAGCTCACCGTGACCGTCTATCATACGGATGACGAGGCGTTCGATCTCTGGCGCCGCATTTCCGGTCTGCCCGAGGCGCGGATCATCCGCATCCCGACCTCTGACAATTTCTGGGCGATGGGGGATACCGGGCCTTGCGGTCCCTGTTCCGAGATCTTTTACGACCATGGCGAGCATATCTGGGGAGGCCCGCCGGGATCGCCCGAAGCCGACGGTGATCGCTTTGTCGAGATCTGGAATCTCGTTTTCATGCAATATGAGCAGATCGATTCCGCGACGCGGGTCGACCTGCCGCGGCCGTCGATCGATACCGGCATGGGCCTGGAGCGGATTGCAGCCGTGCTCCAAGGCGTGCACGACAATTATGATACCGACACCTTCAAGGCGCTGATCGGCGCCTCGGCCGAACTCACCCATGTCGATCCGGCAGGCGAAATGAAGGCCTCGCATCGCGTGATCGCGGACCATCTTCGTGCTTCCGGGTTCCTGGTCGCCGATGGCGTGCTGCCCGCCAATGAAGGTCGCGGCTACGTGCTGCGCCGGATCATGCGCCGCGCGATGCGCCATGCCCATCTGCTCGGCGCCAAGGAGCCGTTGATGCATCGGCTGGTCCCCGCCCTCGTGGCAGAGATGGGCGCGGCTTATCCCGAGCTCGTCCGTGCTCAGCCGCTGATCGAAGAGACCATGAAGCTCGAAGAGACGAAGTTTCGCCAGACCCTCGAGAAAGGGCTTCACTTGCTTGGCGAAGCAACCGCCAAATTGAGCCCTGGCGCAACCTTGCCAGGTGACGTCGCCTTCCGGCTCTACGACACCTTCGGCTTCCCCTACGACCTCACCGAGGATGCTCTTCGCGCCCAGGGCTTTTGCGTGGATCGTGGCGGCTTCGATCAGGCGATGGCGGCGCAGCGCGCTGCGGCCCGGGCGGCTTGGAAGGGGTCGGGCGAAAAGGCTTCGGACGAAATCTGGTTCGACATCGCGGAGGAGGCCGGGACCACCGAGTTCACCGGCTATATCTCGGACCAGGGAGAAGGCCAGGTCGTCGCGTTGGTGCGGGACGGCGCGCAGGTCGATAGCGCGCAGGCCGGGGAAGAGGTCGTCATCCTCACCAACCAGACGCCATTTTATGCCGAAAGCGGCGGCCAGCAGGGCGACAGCGGGACGATCTCGGGCGACAAGGGGCTGCTCGCGAGGGTCAGCGACACCTCGAAGCCGCTAGGCCGGCTGCACGCGCATAGAGCCACGATCGAAAGCGGCGTCGTGGCCGTGGGCGACAGTGTGCATCTCGCGATAGATGCCGAGCGGCGCGCGCAGATCCGCGCCAATCACAGCGCCACGCACCTCCTCCACGCGGCGCTCCGTCACCGCTTGGGTAATCATATCAGCCAGAAGGGCAGCCTGGTCGCTGCCGACCGGCTCCGCTTCGACTTTTCGCATCCGCGCCCGCTGACGCCCGAGGATATTGCCGTGATCGAGGCGGAGGTGAACGCCCATATCCGCGAGAATGAGAGCGTGGTTACCCGGTTGATGTCCACGGACGAAGCGATCGCGGCCGGGGCGATGGCGCTGTTCGGTGAGAAATATGGCGACGAGGTCCGCGTCCTTTCGATGGGCAAGGTCAACGATGGCAGCTATTCGGTCGAGCTATGCGGAGGCACGCACGTCTCGGCGCTTGGCGATATCGCCCTGTTCAAGATCATTTCCGAAAGCGCGGTTGCTTCCGGTATTCGCCGTATCGAGGCGCTCACCGGCGAAGCCGCGCGGCAATGGCTCACCCATCGCGAAGACCGCCTCAGGGAAGCCGCCGCCGCACTGAAGGCGACGCCCGATGAGGTGCCGCAACGTGTCGCGGCACTGCTCGACGAACGCCGGCGGCTGGAACGCGAGCTTGCCGAGGCCAAGAAGGCGTTGGCGCTCGGCGGCGGCGCAAAGCAGGAGACCGGACCGGAGCACATCAATGGTCACGCTTTCGTCGGCCAGGTGATCGAAGGACTCGATCCCAAGGGGCTGCGCAGCCTTGTCGATGAAAACAAGGCGCGCGTCGGCAGCGGCGTCGTTGCGCTTATCGCCATCAACGATGGACGGGCGAGTGTCGCCGTTGGCGTGACCGACGATCTCAGCGGCACGATCAACGCGGTCGATCTGGTCAAAACAGCGGTCACAGTGCTCGGCGGGCAGGGCGGCGGCGGCCGTCCCGACATGGCGCAGGGAGGCGGCCCGGAAGCGGCGCAAGCTCCTGCGGCGATGGCAGCGATTCGGTCCGCGATCGAGGAGCGCGCCGCGGCCGCCTGACGCTCAGGCTTCGCCGATGCGCCGCCGCCATATCGGTGGTTCGCGATCGGTTTGCGCCAAATTCATGATCTGGGCGCGCAAGTCGGCGCGTTTCTCGTGGATCGAGGCGATCACCGGACCCATCGCCACGCCAAGGTCGACCAGCACCGCTTCGGAAAGCTGAAGCGAGCTTTCGATGGTTTCGGGTACGGCGTCGGTGGCGCCTGCCCGGTAAAGCTCCGCCGCGTGACGGGGATCCCGCGCCCGCGCAATCAGGGCGAGCTTCGGAAAATCCTTTCGCAGCCGGGCAACGATGCGCACCGCCTGCACCGGGTCATCCATTGTCAGGACCACGGCAGCCGCATTGGCAATGTCGAGTTTCTCGATCATGCCCGGTCTGGCGATGTCGCCGAAGATGGTCGTGCAACCCTGTATCCGAGCCTCGGCTACGGCATCGATATCGGCATCGATCGCCACATGAGGCCGATCGTGCGCGCCGAGCATTTGCGCGACGAGCTGGCCGACGCGTCCGCATCCGATGATGACGGTGCGTTTCCCCGCCCCATGATCGGCAACGTCAGCGCCGTCGCGGCGCAGCTCGATCCGCCGGGCAAGGTCGTGCCCAATTCGTGCGAGCAGCGGCGTGATGGTCAGCCCCAGGGCGGTGACAATCTGCCAGAATTGCGCCGTCTCCGCTCCAATGAGGGCAGCCTGGGCAGCCGCGCCCAGCACGATCAGGGTCGTCTCGGACGGTGATGCCATCAGCAGCGCCGTTTCCCACGCCACACCACGCTGAGAACCGGCGACGCGCAGCAGCATTCCCGTAACGATGACCTTGACGAGAACGACGCCGACGACTGCTCCGACCAGCGCAAGCCAGTTCGCCGCGATCACCTTCAGGTCCAAGCTCATGCCGACGGTGATGAGGAAAATCCCGAGCGCCAGCCCCTTGAAGGGCGCGGTCATCAGCTCGACTTCGCTATGGTAATCGGTCTCGGCGATCAGCACCCCGGCGAGCAACCCGCCCACGATCGGCGAGAGGCCGGCAGCGGTCGTCGCGAGGCTGGCGAGGATCACCACCAGCAGGCTGGCGGCAAGAAACAGCTCGGGGCTTTTCGTGCGCGCCGCCTGCGCGAACAGCGAAGGGAGTATGAAGCGCCCGACGAAGAACATCGCGGCGACCGTGGCGACGCCGATCAGCACCGTCTGGACCAGCCCGTCCAATCCCCCGCTCTGCGCGTGCGGCGCCATTGCGCCAAGCAGGAACACGATCGGCACCAGCGCCAGATCTTCGAACAGCAGCATGGCAAAGGCACGGCGACCGACCGGGCTCGACGTGCCAGCCATGGGCAGCACCAGCGCCGTCGAAGAGAGAGCGAGCGCAAGGCCAAGCCCGAGCGAGCCGGTCCAGGGCTCGCCGAAGAGATGCATGCCAAGCCCAATCGCGACCGCGCCGAGGATCAGTTCAGCGCTGCCCAGACCGAAGACGAGCTGCCGCATTGCCCACAGCCTTCGAAAGGAAAGTTCGAGGCCGATCGAGAACAGGAGGAGGATGATCCCGAACTCTGCGAACGGCGCGATCGCATGCGGATCCGTGATGGTGACATGGTAAAGCCAAGGCGCCTGCGGAACCAACGCGCCCAANCCCGCCGGGCCTACCAGCGCGCCGACAAGGATGAAACCGATGACCGGATTGATCCTGAAACGCGCGAAGGCCGGAATGACCAGGCCGGCTGCGCCAAGGATCACAAGGGCATCGCTGAAACCGGAGGATGCAAGTTGAAGCGGCATGGCCGCATCTTTGCGGCATCGGGCTTCGATTGCCAGCCTCAACTGGCATATTCGCTGAACTAGGCAGCCTGGCCTTCGAATTGCAGGCGAGCAAGCCGCGCATAAAGCCCGTTGCGGCTGACGAGGCTTTCGTGATCACCCTGTTCTACGATCCGCCCATGCTCCATCACGACAATGCGATCCGCGGCCCGGACGGTGGCGAGCCGATGCGCGATCACGATGGTCGTGCGGCCCTTCATGAGCCGCTCGAGCGCCCGCTGGACAAGCTGCTCGGATTCGGCGTCGAGCGCGGAGGTCGCTTCGTCCAAAAGCAGCAGTGGCGCGTCGCGCAGCAGCGCGCGAGCGATGGCGATACGCTGGCGCTGCCCTCCCGAAAGCCGTGCGCCGCCTTCGCCCATGAAGGTGTCAAGCCCGTCGGGGAGCGCCTTGAGGAACGCTGAAGCATTCGCAGCGTCTGCGGCGGACCATAGCTCATCATCGCTGGCGTCCCATCGCCCGTAACGCAGATTGTCGCGTGCGGAGGCGGCAAAAATCACGGTCTCCTGCGGAACCATGGCAATGCGCGCGCGAATGTCGGCTGGATCGGCCTCCGGTAGCGGGACACCATCGAGGGCAACGATGCCCCGCTCGGGATCATAGAATCGCTGGGCCAGCAGAAACAAGGTCGACTTGCCCGCCCCCGAGGGACCGACCACCGCCACCAGTTCGCCTCGGCGCACGGACAAGCTGAAGTCATCCAGCGCTTTAACTTCCGGACGTGAGGGATAGCGGAAGTCCACATGGTCGAACAGCAGTTCGCCGGCAGCGGGGGAGGGTAAAGCCTTTGGATGAGCAGGGGCACGAATTTCCGGCTCTTCCGCGAGCAGCTCCGCGAGACGCCCCGCCGCGCCCGCTCCGCGCAACAGATCGCCATAGGTTTCAGTAAGGCTGCCAAACGCGCCCGCAACCAGCCCGCCTGTAATGACGAAGGCGGCGATCGAACCGCCGGATAGCTTGCCCGAGGCAACATCCAGCGCGCCTTCCCACATGATCATCGTGATCGATCCGAACACCAGCGCGATGATGACCGCCGTCATGATCGCGCGCAGGCGGATGCGGCGGCGTGACGTTTTGAACGCATTATCCACCGCCGATCCGAAACGCTCGGCCTCGCGCCGTTCCTGTCCAAACGCCTGGACGATCTTCATCGCCCCCAGCGTTTCCGAGATGATCGTCCCGACATCGGCGATACGGTCCTGCGTGCTGCGCGAAAGCGCTCGCACCCGCCGGCCCAGCGTGACAATCGGGATGACAATGAAGGGAATGCCAAGCAGCAGCATGCCGGCGAGCTTCGGGGCGAGCGCCACCAGATAGATGATGCCGCCGGCGCCCATCACCAGATTGCGAAGCGCGACAGAAACCGTGCTGTTGACAATCTGTTCGATGATCGAGGTGTCTGCAGTCAAACGAGACGCAATCTCCGCCGGCCGGTTATCCTCGAAAAAGCGCGGCGCCAATGTCAGCAGATGGCGCTGAACGGCGACGCGGATGTCCGCCACCACGCGTTCCCCCAGCCAGGACACGAAGTAAAAGCGGCTCGCGGTAGCAACCGCGAGCACGATCACGATCAGCAGCAGATAGCGGAAATAGCGGCCGATATCGCCGCCCTGCGCCGCAAAGCCGCGGTCTATCACCAACCTAAAACCGCTCGGGATGGCCAGCGTGGCCGCAGCAGCGGTGATCAGCGCGATTGCAGCCAGCACGATATGGCCGGGATAGCGCGCAGCGAATCGCCAGATCAGGCGGAGATTGCCGATTTTGCGCTGCGGTAAGCCCTTGCTTGTCTCTGCCATTGCCGCGACCTAGCAGGACGATGAATATGTCTCAATCCGACACCATATAGGTCCTGCCGCGTTGCAACGTTAACGGAAAACCCGCTAGTGACGGTTATGACGCGCGTGGAGGACTTTTTTTGATGCTGTATGACAGCTATGAAATTCAACGGTCGCTGCTGGCGGGGGCCAGCGCCTGGGCAAATATGAGCGCGGAGTGGTTGCAGAATCCGGTCAACCCCTTGTCCTATAGCGGGTTCGCGCCGGTCCTAGCGTCCGGTTTTGAAGTGTTTGCACATGCATCGGCGCCGCGGGGAAAACCTCAGTTCGGTCTCAGCAAAACCGTCATCGATGGCAAGCCCGTGCCGGTACGTGAGGAAATCGTGCTCCGCAAACCGTTCGGGCAGCTCAAGCGGTTCGTGCGCGAGGGCGTCGACGGCGGACCTAAATTACTGATCGTCGCGCCGATGTCGGGCCATTATGCCACGCTTCTGCGTGGGACGATCGAGCGTATGCTGCCGGGCCATGACGTCTACATTACCGATTGGCGCGACGCGAAGCTGGTGCCCACCGACGAGGGCAGCTTCGATCTTGACGATTATATCGATTATCTGATCGCGTTTCTCGAGGCGATCGGCCCGGGTGCGCATATGCTCGCCGTCTGTCAGCCCGCCGTGCCGAGCTATGCTGCGGTCTGCCTGATGTCCGAGGACAATCACCCCTGCCTGCCTCGAACGCTGACGATGATGGGCGGGCCGATCGATACGCGCGAGGCGCCGACGGAGGTGAACACAGTGGCCACCCAGCGCCCGCTCGCGTGGTTCCAGAACAATGTCATCCTCACTGTGCCGGTGCTTTATCCGGGGGCTGGTCGCCGCGTTTATCCGGGCTTTCTGCAACTGACCGGGTTCATGGCGATGAACCTGGGAAATCATCTCGTTAGCCACTGGCAGATGTTCAAGCATCTCGTCGAGGGCGACGAAGAAAGTGCGGAAGCGACCAAGACCTTCTACGACGAATATCGTTCGGTCTGCGACATGGATGCCAAATTCTACCTCCAGACGATCGAGACGGTGTTCCAGCAGCACAAGCTTCCCAAGGGAGAGATGATGCACCGGGACCGCCGCGTTGACCCAGCAGCAATCAAGGATGTCGCCCTTCTGGCCATCGAAGGGGAGCGGGATGACATTTCCGGCCTTGGTCAAACCAAGGCGGCATTGACGCTGGCAAGCGGCCTGGACAACGCCAAGAAGAAATATCTGATAGCGAAGTCAGTAGGCCATTACGGCATTTTCAATGGCCGCCGCTGGCGCGAGCAGATCGCGCCGGTCGTGGATGAATGGATTGCGAAACACGCCGCCTGAATGAGCAAGCGCCGCCTTGAGGTTGCTACCGAGCGCTGGCCCATTGCCGGTGCTTTTACGATCTCACGCGGCGCCAAGACTCATGTCGACGTGGTTCTTGTCACGATCGTCGGAGCGCGTGGAGTGGGTCGTGGGGAGGCCACTCCGATCTATTATCATGGCGAAACGGCGGAATCGGTCGCCGCGCAGGTTCGCTCAGCCCAAACCGAGATTGAGGCGGGCGCCGAACGAAGCTCGCTTCAATATCTTCTTCCCCGCGGCGCTGCGCGAAATGCGCTCGACGCCGCGCTCTGGGATCTCGAAGCAAAGGAAGAGGGCAGACCGGCTTGGCAGTTAGCCCAGCTCCCTGCCCTCGTACCCGTGACGACCGCCTTCACCATTTCGCTGGGCTCGCCCGAGCAAATGAAGCAAGACGCGGCTACTGCAGCCGCACGATATCCGCTGCTCAAGCTGAAGCTCGCGGGAGAGGGCGATATCGAGCGCGTGGCGGCGGTTCGCGAAGGAGCACCAGCAGCGAGGCTGATCGTCGACGCGAACGAAGCGTGGACGGGCCGGGACATCGTGGCGGAAGCTACAGCGCTGGCGAAGTTCGGCGTTGAACTGATCGAGCAGCCGGTGCGCGCGGGCGAAGACGCAGCGCTTGATGGGCTGCACAGCCCGATACCTTTCTGTGCCGACGAAAGCTGTCAGGATCGGGCCGATCTTCCCCGCTGCGTTGGACGTTATGCCGCCATCAACATCAAACTCGACAAAGCCGGCGGGCTAACGGAGGCTCTCGCCCTGGCGCATGAGGCGCGAGCCATGAACCTCGATTTGATGGTCGGGTGCATGCTTTCCACCTCGCTGGGCGTCGCGCCAGCGTTCCTGGTCGCGCAAGCAGCGCGCTGGGTGGATCTTGACGGTCCGCTCCTGCTTGCTGCCGATCGACAACCCGCAATTCACTTCGAAGGCGGACGCATGAATGCGCCCGACCCGAAGCTGTGGGGCTAAAGCGCAACCTCGGCGATCTTGTCCTTATAGTCCGCTTTCGGATCTGATCCGAACAAGCGCTTGATGCCCGCTGCCATGCTTGAAGCATTCAGCCAGATCGTCGCATTTTCAGTATCGAGACGGAGCAGGCATAGCTTCGGGTCTTGACGCCCGCCTTCGTACCAAGCCGCGATGTGGCTGTTCCAAAGCCGGTCGATCACCTCGTTGCTCCGCTCGATCGACAGCGCGCCATGCACCGTGGCGAACAGGTCATGGCCCTTGGCGACATAATGTGCCATCGCACGATTGGACTGGCCAAGGCTCTGCACCAACCCATTGTCGGTGGTGGTAAAGAACCAGAGCGGGCCATGATGATCCTCGAAAAAGGCGTTCATCGGCTGGCCGTGGCCATCGCGCTCGCCCGCCA
>JGI24736J21556_1000175_pt1 | contig 11376 bp, 12 predicted proteins | sample KBSCornC2_FD_21556 | JGI IMG/M metagenome (IMG submission 21556) | reverse complement strand
ATCGGCCTGGCGCTCGACAATCTGCAGTTGCGCGATGCGCTCCGCGATCTTGCCATGGCCGATCCCTTGACCAGGCTCGCCAATCGTCGCCAGCTCGACGCAGCTTTCGAGGAAATGGTATTGGCGCCGGCCCGACGCATGACCTGCGTGATGATCGATATCGATCATTTCAAGCGGTTCAACGACGAACATGGCCATGAGGCGGGCGACACCGTTCTGCGGGCGGTTGGCGATACGCTCAAGGCTTCAGTGCGACAGGGCGATCTTGCGTTCCGCTATGGCGGCGAAGAATTTACGCTTCTGTTCCCTGATATGACGCCGCACCAAGCCTTCGAGCGAACCGAACAGCTTCGCCTGAAGATCGGAGAACTGCGAGTTCGCTTCGAAAACAGCGAGCTTGGACCGATTACCATCTCCGCCGGCATCGCCAACGCGCCCGATGGCTGTCCCCACGAACAGCTGGTTCAGGAGGCAGATGCCGCGCTGCTGAGTGCTAAACGCAGCGGCCGCAATTGCACTGTGATGGCCAAGCGCGATAGGGAGCAGACATCCGGCCGAAGGACCAAAGCCATCGCGTGAAGTCAATGCGCCAACGGGCGAATTACGAAATGCTCGGTCCACTGCGTTGCCGCCCGAATGTCCAGCTGATCCCATCTCCACGCATGATGCCGGACACTGGCTTGCCGATCTGGCGTTGCAGCACGGGCCGCCATGGCACCGGCGTGAACTCGCGGGACTTTTCGATCAGCGCATAGCGGCCGCTGGTCATCTCGATCATCCGGCTGAGCCTCCCTTCAATTCGCGCGCCTGCGGTCGCTTCCACGAACGGCTTGTCCAGTTCGTCAGAAAGCTGACCGGCGATCCGCAGCAGCTCGCGTCGCTGGAGCATGGCGATCATGTTCGCGCGATAGAAGACCTCGCCGCCCCGTTCCTCCGCCAGCCGTTGTTCGATCAGCCATTGCCGACGCTGCGCCTGCGTGGCTCGGACCTCGCGCCCGAACCCGGCGTCACGCAATGGTTGGGGCGAGGATGCGACCAATTCACGGTCAAGCCAGGTCGCCGCATCGGCTTCCAGCAAGGTGCCAAGCGGCTGCGGTGACAGCGTGTCGAGGACACCCGTCTCCTACCCGGCCAGCGCGGGTTCGAGCGGAGCAAGGCAGCGTGCGTACTCTGCGGGACCACCAGGCTTGTGATCCGGCGGAGCGTCAAATAGGCTCAGGCAGCGGGTGCGTCGGCCTTTTTCCGCGCCGCGTGCTTCGGAGACGCAGAGCTGCTCGCCGGTTCAGCATGGGCAAATTTAATCGACAGCTTGCGCTTCGCGGCGGGCTTTTCAGCTGCGCTCTTTGCTGCCGTGCCAGCCTCCACCGGCTTGCGCCCGAGGCCGATCTTCAACGCGAGACTCTTGCGCTGGTCAGCATAATTCCGCGCGACCAGCGGATAGGCAGCGGCCAACTTCCATTTGGTACGATATTCAGCAGGCGTCATATTGTGGTGGCTCGCGAGATGGCGCTTCAGCATCTTCAACTTCGCGCCGTCTTCGAGGCAGACGAGGTGATCGGTGATGATGAGGTGATCAGCTAATCGTGCACCCGGACCAATCATCGCCGACAGTCCAGGTCGAAACGGTGAAAACCCGCCGTCGCGAATAGGCATGTCTCGCGGCAAATTGGCCTGTCTCGCAAATGGTGCCAAAAAACGATATGCAGACAACTTGCAATATCGCGAGATATTGCCTTTATCTTGCACTCTTAATTCAGGCTGCTCTGAAGCCACTTTTCCCATATGAGGCTTACTCTTTCGCACCTCACGATTCAGATCCCAGCCGCCCGGAATCGTTTACGACGGATAGGCATATGTTATGTCATAGGCCAAGGAGAATACGCATGGGCGTTGAGCGTCACGTCAAGCTGTTCAAGAACGGACGGAGCCAAGCTATCAGAATTCCGCGCGAGTTCGAGTTGCCCGGCGAAGAGGCGATTATCCGTAAAGAAGGCAACAAGCTGATCATAGAAACGCCCCCTCCCCGCTCTTTGTTAGCGCTATTAGCGACGCTCGATCCGATCGACGAAGCGTTGGATCCGTTTGGCGATGCAGCACCCGAGCCGATCGAACTATGAGTCGCTATTTGCTCGACGCGAACATCATCTCCGATCTTATCAGACATCCCGCAGGCGCCGTCACTGCCACAATCAGAGGAGCTGGAGAGGATGCGATCTGCACCAGCATCGTTGTTGCCGCTGAGCTTCGCTACGGCGCACGGAAGAAGGGTTCGGACGAACTTTCCGAGCGGGTTGAAGCGCTCCTCTCACGAATTCCGGTTTTACCGTTGGAAGGGGCCTGCGGACGATTTCTACGGTCAAATCCGCAAGTCATTGGAGCGGTCGGGAGTTCTAATCGGCGCAAACAATATGCTGATTGCGGCGCATACGCTGGCGCTAGATGCAACTCTAGTGACAGACAATGAACGCGAGTTTCGCCGGGTTGATGGGTTGAAGATGGAAAATTGGCTTCGCGTGTCGGACGTCAATTAGGCTTCCGACGGCACCAGTCGACGCTGCCGAAGCGCCTTTTATACAAGCTCCAAATGCCAGTCGCGATGCGCTGCGATCACTCTGTGCGAATCGGTCAGTCGTAACGTTAGTTCCGGCTTTAGAAGACACGATTTTCCCGCACGCTCAGGCATCTTCACTTGCCACAGAGCCGTAGATATTGATGATATCTACTTTGGCGCTGGTCGTGTCGCCGTAGAGTTTCTCGTAAAACGGCTCCATGGGCATACTGCCATCGACCGGCGACTTGACGGTCGCGCCCAAGGCGAAGCAGGCAAGCGTTGCTGCCATGCCGCCATTCTCCATTGCCTGGAGATAAGAGCTGATGACGTCTTCGCGTTCCATCTGAAACCTCCTCTCGGCTTTGCCGCGTGGCTCACCGGAAAATGCAATCTGGCTGAGACCGGATGATCATGCTCCGATCTTTGCCACGTCAGTTCACTTCGGATCGAAGGCGATCGCCTTCATCTCGACCAGCAGCAGCGGGTGCGGCAGCTGGTGGACGGCAACGTGATCATCTTCGTGAACCGCAATGGGCTGCGCTGGCGTGATGCGCCGAAGGATTATGATGGGCCGCACAAGACGCTCTACAATCGCTGGAAGCGCTGGGGCGAGATGGGCGTTTCGCCCGGATGATGGAAGGACTGGCGGCCGCCGGTGCCGAGCGCAAGACCGTGATGATCGACGCGACCTGTTTGAAGGCGCACCGCACGGCATCGAGCCTGCGGGTAAAAAGGGGATCTCGGGCGGCTGATCGGTCGCGCCAGGGGGCGGGTGTCGCGTGACGCCCCCGTGGCCTATGGCACCGGTCCCGCCGCAGCTTGATTTCCCCACCCTGACGTGGAATCGAGCTCGGATGAAGATTTCCACGCGCCCATTTCAAACCCGCGATGGGCTCTCACTCGTTGCCGACGTCGGCGGAGCGGAGAATGCGCCAACCGTGATTCTCGCACATGGAGGCGGGCAGACTCGTCACTCTTGGTCCGGCGCAATGGAGCGATTGATCCAAGAGGGCTATCACGTCATCAACTTTGACGCTCGCGGACACGGCGAAAGCGACTGGGCGCCCGATGGAAACTATTCCCTTGACGCCCAGGCTTCCGACTTGGCCGTATTGGCCTCCGCGACATCTCGTCCCGTAGCTTTGGTCGGAGCGTCAATGGGCGGTGCTTCAAGTTTGTATGCAGTAGGCACGGGAATCGTAAGCACTGCCCGCGCACTGATCCTCGTTGATATAGTTCTGCGACCGGCGGCGGCTGGCGTGGAAAAGATCACGCGCTTTATGACAGCAAATCCGGGCGGCTTCGCTACGCTGGAGGAAGCAGCCGATGCCGTAGCGGCTTATAATCCCCTGAGGCCGCGACCGTCCAATCCGGCAGGATTGATGAAAAATCTTAGGCTGCGAGAAGACGGACGCCTTCATTGGCACTGGGATCCTCGAATGCTCACGGTCAATCCTAGCACCGAGCCACCTGCCCGCACCGAGGCGCTCTTGGAGGCAAGCAGGGGCGTCACGGTACCTACGCTGATAATTCGCGCCGGACAAAGCGATGTCATAGATGAGGACGGATTGGCGGAGATGCGTGACCTCGTTCCCCAAACGGAAGTCTTCGATGTGCCGGGCGCAGGCCACATGGTGGCTGGAGATAAAAATGATGCATTCAATGCGGGGGTAACTTCATTTCTGAGGCAACATTTTCCATCTGCGTGACTTCAGGCAATCCCCAGCCCGACCTATCCCGATCACGAACAAGGAGCGGCTGTGCCGGGCGAAAGACGGCCGCCTAAAGCGCGAGGTCTATGACCATCCGACGCGGCCAGTTGATTTCGGCTCCGAACTATTCTCCCGCGCAGATCGAAATTCTTCAGCAAAATCCCGATATCATCGAAAGCTGGAGAGCCGCGGACAATTTTGAGATCACTGCCTCAAGATAGCGTGGCTATCGGCAGACGGCAGCGCATGGCGGTCTATGAGGTTGCCTGGCGGGTTCCATAGTAGTCATCGGGCCAATCGTAGCGGTTANGATCACACTCGCCTTTGAGCAGTGCCGCCGCATCCGCGATTCTCAGATCCAAGTGATGNGCATGCTCCTCAACACTCGGTATATACCGGCCGANCCAGCCTACACTGCTTATTTTGTAGCTGATAAGTGGCGGAGCAACACACGTCGTTCAATAATCGAAGAAGGCGGTACCGAGGGCGACGATCAATATCGATCCATTGGAAAATGGGTCTCCGAATGTCTTCGTTGAATTGCCAGCGCCTCATCAACGGCGACGGCGAGGGTCTCCATGCGGTAAGGCTTGCGCAACATGGGAAACCCTTTTGAACCAATTGCCGTGATCCGATCGCTATAACCAGTCGTCAAAATGATTGGCAATTGGGGCCGGCGTTGCTTGAGCTTTTTAGCAAGCTCCAATCCGGTCATCCCCGGCATCACCACATCACTGAAGACAATGTCGAATTGCGCTCCGCCGTCCGCCAAACGTAACGCTTCCAGGCCGCTCCGGGCGCGGACGACGACGTGCCCCAGTTCGCCGAGCAGCGTTTCGGCGAGGTTGCCGACATCCTCATTATCTTCCACCAACAAGACGTGCCCAGATGGTTCCCTGGCCACCGCTGGCCGTTCTTTCTCGGGAGCGATCTGCGGCAACTTATCGCTCGCCGGCAGCAATATCGTCAGCGTCGTGCCACGCCCGACTTCGCTATCGATCCGCGCTTCTCCACCCGATTGTGCCGCAAATCCGTAGACCTGACTTAAGCCCAACCCCGTCCCCTTACCGACCTCCTTGGTAGTGAAAAAGGGTTCGAACACATGCTTGAGTTGATCCGGTTTAATCCCGCCGCCATTGTCTTGAATAGCGACGGCTACGGCCTGCCCTCGCTCAATCGCTGCTCCATCCGTTACATTGCGGGTGCTGATTGTGATCTCGCCGCCATCGGGCATGGCGTCGCGAGCATTGACGATGATGTTGAGGAGTGCTGCCTCGAATTGCCCTGGATCGACTTCTACCGGCAGCAGCGTCTTTTCGAGCTGCGTGCTGAGCGTGATGTTGGGCCCCAGCGTCGGCTGCAGCATGACCAACATTGTCAGGATGTGATGATTGAGGTCGAGAACTTCGGGCCTGAGCGGCTGGCGGCGCGCGAACGCAAGCAATTGGCCGGTTAATAAGGCACCACGCGTGGACGCATCGATGATCGCGTTGGTAAAGCGCAGGCGTTTTTCCTCGGACAAGCCGGGCCGCTGCAGGATATCCGCCGATCCCTGGATCACCGCGAGTAAATTATTGAAATCATGCGCGATACCCCCCGTGAGCTGACCCAGCGCCTGCATCTTCTGGGCTTCACGGAGCTGTTCTTCGGTCCGGCTGCGCTCTTCCATTTGAAACTGGAGTTCACGATTGGCTTCGGCAAGCGTCCGGTTGACGCGGCCAAGCGCCGCCTGGCCATAACCCAATATCGCAAGCACCAGCGAAGTCATGACGACGAGCAACGCGATCATGGCGTAGCGGGATAAGCGTCGTGAAAGTGGATCGACGGTGCCCGCCAGATAGACGGTGCCGATTTTCGCGCCGCTGCGGATGACCGGGGCAGTCGCCGAAACCAGCGTCCCGTCCCGTACACTCATTTCGGGCAAACGGGGCAGTAAGAGTGTTTGTGTTCGCGTGTACCCCACAAAGGGATTGCCGTTGGCGTCATAGACTCCCGCCACTTGCACTTGAGGATTTGCCTGCATTGCGTCCGCGGATTCCTGAGCGGCCGCCTTGTCGCCAAAATCGAGCGCTGCAGTGACACTTGCAGCCAATATTTCGGCTTGCACCCGCGCGGCGCGTTGCTGCTCGTAGCGGTAGCTTTGTTCGTTTTGATAGATCATCCACAAGCCTGCAAGCAGTAGCGACAACACTGCCAGTGGCACGAAGATCGCGAGAGCCCGACGCGTGAAGATGGAAACAATATTCACGACGCCCGCGCTCTCGGCTTCACGCTGATCGCCAGACTCAACAAGCGTGCGCTGATTGTCAGATTACTACTCGCCGCTAGCGCATCATCGATATGGAAGCGCACCCGGCTACCTTGCAAAGCGAAGTGTACAATACCCCGCCCGTTCCCAAGGCTGGCATCGGTGACCGTGAGTATTGGCTGTCCGCGTAAGGCTTCCTGCATCGCAGCGGCGCTTTGCTTGGCAGACCCGCCCAGGAAGGCGATATTGCAATGATCGGCGCCCGTCGTGCTCTCAAGCCGACGGACCTGGATTGGGTGCAGATCGATCCGCTGGTGGGCGGCGGTCTCGTCGATATTTCGGGTAAACGGATCCTGGCCGATGATGCAAAGCAAAATAGGATCATCAGGCGCACGGATTGCACCGGGCGGCCAGCTCACATAGGCCGCGAATTTCGATAGGAACGCCGCCTTCACCTGAGTTTCGAGAGGAGTCGATTGGGCCGTCGCTGTCGCCTCGATCGCAGAGGTCGCGAAAAGAAGGCCGAAACCAAATGCAAAACGGTGAAGGGCGGCCCCAGCCATCAGAACTAGCATTTCATTCCGACATGAACACTAGATTTCACCGCCGTTTCCCGCCGGTCACCATGCTCCTGCACACGCGGTTATGCTCCTAAAACTTCCATCGCGTAGCAATAAGTACGCTTCTTCTTATCTTAACGCCAACGGGACCCACCTGCAGGGTGTTCGAAATTGTTCCGAATTCCGTATGATAATCGTGAAGAAGATTTGATCCGGTCAACGAAATCTCGAGCTGGTCCGAAGCCGCCCAGGCGATCCTGGCATTGAGCTCGACATAGGCGGGCGACGGGGGCGCCGGTAGCGCACCAATCCGGCGGAGATCGAGGTTCAGGGTGACGTTGTGCCCCAGATCCATGGCGGAGCGCAGCGAGAGCTGATATTTTGGATCGTTGCCGGCGATCTGCAGCCCGCCCAGGCCGAAGCTGCCGGGTTTGAAGCGCAGGTCCTTGTGAAGCCAGTTGGCGCCCCCCGAGAGACGCCACCAGTCGGTTACACGGTAGTTCGCCCAGAATTCGAGGCCGTAGGTTTCGCCCTCCATGCCGTTTGCAAACACGAGCGGGAAATTGCCGTTGGTAGGTTCGGCGCTGCGCAGGTTTGGATAGACATTGTAAAAAGCGGAGATCGAGAATGAGAGATCTGTCAACGGCTGCGCACGGTAGCCGAGCTCATATGCGGTTACCTTGACGGGCTGCATATTGCCGCCCGTTATCGCTAGAAGCGAACCAACATGTTGTGTGACGTCCCGATCAAGCCGGGAAGGGACGCGTACGGCACGCGATACCGCAGCCCAAAGCAGACTGTTATCCGTGATCGCCCAGGCCAGACGCGCGTTCGGCATGAATTCGACACCCGTATAGGGCTCATCCTCGATTTTGATGCCGGCAACAAGCTTTAGCTTGTCCGTAAGCGAAAAAGAGTCCTGCAAGAAAAGATTCCAAAGCTTGAACGTGCGGCTCTGCGGAACGAACTGCACCTGTTGGCCCGCAGACAATGTGGTTGGAAAATCGTCGCTCAGCACACGATATCCGCCGCCCCAGACGATTTGATGATTTCCGAGGGAAAAGTCGTGCTGCGCCTGGATATCGTACGTGTCGAGACGGTTCGTGAAATTGTCGGGGACCGAGACATTGATATGGTCGTAATAGGCCTGGATCTGCAGGCTTGATCCGCCGCCCATCGCGTGGGTCCATCGCGCCTGCACATTACGTCCTGATATATCTTCGTCCGCCGTTCTTAGCTGCTGTTCCGACCCATCATAGATGTCGCCCTGCACAGTGATCAGATCGCTCGCCGGTTCCCAGTCCACTCGGAAGCCGCCCTGCACCTTATTCCAGGCATCACGTGCTTTCGCGTTGGTGCCGGTAACATCCTCATCCCAGTGTTTGAACCCGCCGGCATAAACGCGGTAGCTCAGGTCGTTGGTTATTTTTCCTCCATATTGCAGCCTGCCTTCGATCTCGGTGTTGCCTCCTCCGAGTTCGGCCGTAACGCCTTGGGTATCGCTGGATTTGCGGGTGATGATGTTGATCACGCCGTTGACGGCATTGGCTCCCCACAAGGTTCCGCCGGGGCCGCTGACAACTTCGATCCGCTCGATGCTATCGGGCGGAACCTCTTGCAGGTCCCAGTTCACGCCGGATGAAAACGGTGTGTATATGCTGCGCCCATCCACGAGCACCAACAGCTTGTCGGCGGCGCCCCCGTTGAATCCGCGCGCCGAGACCGCGTAATGGCTGGCGGTGATCTGCGCTACCTGAAGGTTCGGCGCCAGGCGCAATATTTCGGGGAAAGCCGCCGCGCCCGATCTTATGATGTCGTCATGGGTGATAACGTAGATCGCCGCCGCAGCGTCACTGAGCGGTTCCGCGCGCTTGGAGACCGAGGTAACCTCGATCTGGGCCAACTCCTCGATCGACATGTCACTAAGATCTAATGCCGCGTCGGCTCTTGCCGAAAGTAACAGCAGACTGGCTGAGACGATCGCCCCGACGTAGGCGTGCGCAAAATTCCGTTTTTGATCAGCCGCCATTATGTGGCATCGCCCCTGCTCAATGCCCCTTGGCAAAGATGCACATTTCTTAATTGCGACGTCAAGGATTAATGCATTAACATATTGACTGTTAACATAAATCAATTCCAGAATTGCGAACGGCTACTTCACCTTTGCCAGATAGCCGGCCATCCTTTTGTCAGCGAAAGGCGGTAGCTTGACCGCCTTGGCCGCAGCGATGTCCGCGGCCGTCGGCTTGCCGACCTGGACCAGCGCCACCATGCCCATCGAATAATGCGGCATGCACTTGATGCCGTAGAGGCCGGGCGTGGTGACCGTCATCGACACTTCCTTGTTGATCGTGCCCTTCATCGGCGTCGCACCCGCGGGGAGCATCGTGGCCATCGTCTCCGCATTGTGGCTGGGATCCATCGGGTGAAAGATGATGGTGTCGCCGGGGGATGCCTTGATGAAGGACGGCTCGAACACCATCGCGCCCTCTGCGCCCTGGTTCTTCATGTGGACCATGATCGTCCTGGCCGAAGCAGGAGCCGTGAAAAAGATGCTGCCTGCGACAGCGGCGATCAGCCAACGAACCATCTCTTCTCTCCAGGATCATGATGCGCGCATGGCGCGCCATTGGCACCGGGATGGAGCAAGAAGACCGCCAGCGACAATTGACCTTTGGTCCTAGTACTTCAGGGTTCGGGCGTGGCGTCGATGAGCGGCCTGCCGAGATCGCGCCAGCCGTCCGTGCCTTCGGCCAGCCACCAGACATTGGTATAGCCGAGCGCATGCAGCCGTTTGGCGGCGTTCCAGCTCATCCAGCAATCAACGAGGCAGAAGGTAACGATCATCCGGTCTCGCCGGCCGTGGGTCAGCCGGGCAATCCCTTTTTCGAACCACGCACCGATGGCGGGAGCAAGCACGCCGCGTCCCGCCTCCGGAAACCAATGCGCGCCGGGAATGCTCGCGCGCTTCTTCGCGAGCTTCCAGCTGCCGTCTGCTTCGCGATGCCCGCCCTCCGCCGGCATGACATCGATGAAGATGGCATCGTGGTCAGGACGCAAAGCCGCCGCCGCATGCAGGCCGATGGGGCGCACCTCAGCGTCGGTAGCCGCGACGGGCGCACGATAGTGGGAGATGCGATAACCTTGTGCGTCGAACAGGGCGTCCGGTTCCTGGGCACGCGTGGACGCCGAGGCCAGCACCGCAATTCCGAGCAGAAACCATCGCCGCATGACGAATATCCCCAAAGGCGCGTCGGCCGAAGGTCCAATGGTAGCAGACCGCATCACCGCGTAGATTACACTTAAGGAGAAGATGGTGCGCAAGGCGATCGTCGCCATAGCCCTGCTCATGGCGGGCCACGATATGGGCTGGGCCAAGCCCGTATATCCGCGGGACCCGCTCGGTTCGCCGATGTGGGAAGCGGATGCGCGCACGCTGTTCGGTGACGATCCCGTCCGGTTCGATGAGCGCGTGCACGTGATCTTTCCCGAAATCGCCGAGAATCAGCGGGTTTTTCCCGTGGCGGTGGATGCACGTGGCATTGCGGGCGTGCAGCGGATCGTGCTTTTCGCCGATCTCAATCCCATTCCGGTGGCGGTCGATTACCGGCCGATTGCGGCCGAACCCTATCTGGCGACCCGCATCAAGCTCGACCAGCGCACGCCGGTACGCGGGGCGGTGCAGCTTGCTGACGGTTCGTGGCTGGTGTCGGGCGGCTGGATCGACGCAGCGGGGGGCGGATGCTCAGCCCCGCCGGTGAGCCGCGTGAAGGGCGATTGGGCGCAGCATCTCGGCGAGATGCGGGGTGAAGCGCTGGCGGGCAAGGACGGCGCACGCTTGCGCGTGACCTTCCGGCATCCGATGGACACCGGCCTCGTCGAGCATATCGCCACCTATTACATCGAAACCGTCAGCGTGAAGGATTCGGGCGGCAAACTGCTGGGGGACATGAATATCTGGGCGTCGGTTTCCGAAGACCCGGCCTTCACCATCTTGCCTGCGGCACATGTTGGCGAGACGCTCACCATCGATGCGCGCGATACCAATGGCCGCGATTATGGCGGCAGGATCAAGGTCTCGCCACAATCGTCCAGAAAGCTGGTGCTCGGCCAATGATCCTGTCGCGGCGGTCGCTTCTTAGCGGTGGAGCGGCCGGTCTCCTCTGCGCCTCCATCGCGCACGCCGCCGAATATCGGATCGAACCGGTGCCGATCGCCGACGGCCTGTGGCTGGTGCGCGGCGCGGAAGAGCCGATCCAGTACGCCAATGGCGGCGCGATTGCCAACATCGCGATCATCGCTACG
>JGI24736J21556_1000174_pt1 | contig 11470 bp, 10 predicted proteins | sample KBSCornC2_FD_21556 | JGI IMG/M metagenome (IMG submission 21556) | reverse complement strand
CGAGGCGATCGGGGGAGGCGCGGTGGACGTCGGACTGACGGGCGATGCGCCGTTCATCTTCGCCTATCAGAGCGGCAGCCGCATTCAGGCGATCGGCGCGGAGATGGTGAAGGAGCGTCCGCTCGGCGCGCTGGCGCTTATCGTCCCGGCGCGCTCGACTGTGCGGACGCTTCAGGATCTAAAGGGCAAAGCCGTGGCAACGACGCGCGGATCGGTTGGCCATTATCTGGTCATCCGCGCGCTGGCGGATGCCAAATTGCCGCCGGATTGGGTGAAGCTGACCTTCCTCTCGCCGGGTGACGCCAAGGCCGCCTTCGATTCGGGATCGATCGATGCATGGTCGACCTGGGCGCCCTATCTGCTCCCGGCGTTCAAGGCCAAGGCGCGGACCATCGTCGATGGGAATACGCTGGTCAGTGGCTACGGCTTCCTGGTCGCCAATCAGGATGCGATCTCTGGCAAGCCTGCATTGCTGGCCGACTTTCTCAAGCGCGAAGCGAAAGCGCTGGAATGGCAGAAGACGCACAAGGAGGATTTCGCGCGGGTCTTGTCGAAGGAGACTGGCCTGCCGATCGATATCGCCCGCGATTATGCAAACAAGAATGCACGGTCTTCCGTACCAATCGATGACGCCATGATCGCCGATCAACGACAGGTACTTGACGATTTCAAGGTTGCCGGCGCGGTCGAAGGCAAGCGTGATCTGGCTGCCGCCTTCGAACGAACCCTATTCAAAACCGAGGTCGCTGCCGCGCAGTAGCTGACCCGCTTCCACACACCATCGCCGCAAACGCCGAACCCGTGGTTCGCGCGGAGGGAGAGTTGCGGCCCAATGCCATCAGAAATGGGGACCATCATGAAGACCATATTGCTTTCGAGCGCCGCCGCCTCGGCCATACTCTTTGCCCAAGGCAACGCCATCGCGCAGGAAACGCCGATCGACGGCGTCCAGCTTGCCGCAAATGCGGCGGCGGCCGATGACGACGGTGTGATCATCGTCACGGGCGTACGCGGCACCAGCGCGCGCACCGTTGCCGACAGCCCCGTGCCGATCGACGTGATCGGCGCGAACGAACTCAAGGCCACGGGGCGCACCGGCCTGAAGGAAGTGCTTGGCAACATCGTGCCCTCGCTCACCATGCCCGCGCTTGGCGGGGGCGGCACCTCGGCCAGCGTTCGCCCAATCTCGATCCGGGGCCTGTCCGGTGATTATCTACTCGTGCTCGTCAACGGCAAGCGGCGGCACACGACATCGCTGATCAACAATCTTTCGCGTATCTCGGGCGGCTCCACCCCGGTCGATATCGATCTGATCCCGACCAACGCGGTTGGCCGGATCGAGGTGCTGCGCGATGGCGCTGCCGCCCAATATGGATCGGACGCGATCTCGGGCGTGATCAACATCATTCTCGATGACTCCCCGAGCGGCGGCGAATTCAACGCCACAGCGGGCCAGCTCTACGAAAAGGGGGCGCAACTGCTCCAGCAATCGCTGAGCTACGGTACCCATCTCGGCGACGGCTTCGCGCGCTTCTCGGTCGAGGGCAAATATCGCGATCGCGCCGACTCCTCAGCTGAGGCACTGCCACGGATATTTCCTCTCGTGAGCGGGCAGCTCGACCCCCGCGAAGCCAATGTCGATCATGTCATCGCGGGCGGCTATGGCCGGTCGAACCGCGACAAGATTGTCAACAGCGCGCTCAATGCCGAGCTGCCGCTCAATGATGCGCTCGACCTCTACAGCTTCTCGACACTCAGCTACCGTGACATCAAGGACGCACGTGGCGCCTTTGTCCCCTCGCCCACCGGCTATGGCGGACAGACAAACCCGCAGGGCCTGACCTCGCTGCCGCAAATCTATCCGGCCGGTTTCCAGGCCTATCGCCGGATCTGGGAATGGGACTATCAGACGACGCTGGGCCTGAAGGGCGATCTCGGTCAGTGGGGTTTCGATCTTTCGTCCAGCTATGGGCGGGATCATGTGAAGCTTGGCGCGGTCAATACGCTCAATCCCTCGCTTGGGCCGGCAAGCCCGACCAGCTTCTTCATGGGCAAGCAGATTCAGGATCTGTGGGTCAACAATCTCGATTTCAGCCGGGATTTCGATATCGGTTTCGACAAGCCGCTGGCGATCGCCTTCGGCATCGAGCATCGGTGGGAGAAATTCCAGAACATCGCGGGCGAGCCCGACAGCTATCGCGACGGCGGCTACGTGATCCCCAATGACGGTACGCCATTCGGTATCCTTTATGGCGGCCGGTCGCCGTCGCCGGGCCTGGTGTCGTTCACCGGCACGTCACCGGCCGATGCAAGCTCGCTCAGCCGCAACAACCTCGCCGCCTATGTCGATCTTTCGACCAACGTCACGCCGGAATGGTTCGTCGGGGTCGCCGGTCGGTTCGAACATTATGACGATAGCGCAGGCAACACGGTCAGCGGCAAATTCTCAACACGCTATGAGTTCGCGCCGGGGTTTGCAATCCGGGGCGGTGTCAATACCGGCTTCCGCGCGCCCTCGCTGGCGCAGACCGGCTTTTCAACCACGCAGAACACCGTGACGGTGATCGGCGCGGATCGCGTATCGACGACGTCCAAGTTCCTGCCGGTGGATAGCGTTGCGGCGCTCGCACTCGGCGCTAAACCGCTGAAGCCTGAGAAATCGCTCAACTATACGCTGGGTTTCACTTTCGAACGCGGGCCAGCCCGGCTGACCGTGGACGGCTACCAGATCCGGGTTAATGATCGCATCGTGAAGACCGAGTTCCTCGGCACCGCTTCCAACGGCGGCACAGCGATCCGCAACATCCTGATTGCCAATGGCGTAACCGGGGTGGACAGCGCGCAATTCTTCACCAACGCCATCGACACGCGAACGCGCGGCATCGACGTTGTCGGTGAATATACGCTGCGCACCGACAATATCGGCACATTCAAGCTGAATGCGGCCTATAGCTACAACAAGACCAAGATCCTGCATGTGATCGACAATCCTGCGCAGCTCAGTTCGCTTAACGTGGTTTTGTTTGGCAGACAGGCACAACGCGATCTCGTGGCGGCGACCCCGCACAGCAAGATCGTCCTGTCCAACGACTGGAGTCTCGGCAAATTCCACGCGCTTGGCCGCCTGACCCGCTATGGCAGCTATATCGAATCCAGCAACGTGGCGAGCGGCGACCGGCAGTTCGGTGCGAAGTGGGTCACCGATCTGGAAGTCGGCTATGATCTGAGCGACACCATCACGGTCTCGGCAGGCGCGAATAACCTGTTCGATGTCTATCCCGATCGCAACGGCATAATCGCCTATGACGGCTCTGGCGCCTACGGCAATTTCGCCCCGTTCGGGCTGAGCGGCGGATTCTATTATGCCCGCGCTTCGGTTCGGTTTTGAACTGGGTTCAACCGGGGCCCGGTTAGATCGACCGAGCCCCCAATTATGGCAGCCTTGTCCTCAATCGTGCCGACACCTGCCTTTCCGGACTCGGATCAATCTTGCCCGTTCAGCAGCGTCGCACGACCAAGATCACAAACGTCGGCTTCCGTCCGAAGTTGGCGTTCAGCTCCTGTGGCACGAATGACGGTTAAGTCCCAATAGCGGCCATTCTCGGCTTTGGTACCTTGTCGAGTCGAAGGCTCAAGCCAATATCCACCAGTCCGGGCTGGAAAGTTTGGCCTTCGCGCGCGTACGCGCGCGCTCGCGATCGCAAGGGTTTTGATTTCGGAACGGGGTCCGGACCCCCTCCTAACCTCGCGCGAACACGCCTCGCTCGAACAGTTGGTGAGCGGCTTCCAACCGAGCTAGCTGCTGAGCTTTGGCCAACGCATCGATGGCTGCTCGAAAGACCCCAGGGAAGTGAACGCCCATAAGGAGTCAGAACCCGTTGGAGCGCGATCCGGTCCTTTACGTTTTACAGAAAGTGATTTTGTCACATGTCCCCCGGCATCCGCACTTACCAGCTTAAGCGGGGCAAGCTGCGCGAGCGAGCAATTTCTGGCATTACCACGCTGGATTATCGATGCCCCCGTCATGGCCGGCGGGAATAAAAACGGGTGTTCAAGAGACCACGAATCACAAGTCGCGCGCGCCTGTAGCCAGGTTGGGAGCCGTGGGCGGTGTGCGTCGAGACCGGCGCCGCGCGCTGCAGACTCTCCACGCAGCTCCAAAGGCTGTTCATCCAAATGCCGCTACAAGTCCCACAGGTAGCGGGTGAGCGCCGGACGCGGCCGCTTCTTGAACGGTCGGGACACGTTGCCCTTCCGAAGAGTGATATAGTCCGCCGACACGTCCACAACCGGCCAGCCTTCCATGACCACAGCGAGGGAAGAAGCCCATGTGTCGGGTTCGGCGCTCGGCTCCCAGCCGAACAGGTGAAGCGCATCCCAGCCTAGATCGAGCGCCTGGGTTGCCGAGCCCTCGTGAGCGATCCTCAGTGCATCTGCGACGATCTCAGGCCAGACGGATTTATTCCTGACCAGTGGCGTTGGCATGACACACAAGCGCTTCAGCCCGAGGAGCAGATCGAGGGAAAGCTGGATCCTCGTTTCATCTGTTTCGTCCCTGGAGAATGAAACAGTGAAACAAGGATCATATTTGGCAGATTTCTGCGGCTGATCCTGTTCCATAGAGGTGAAACAAGAAGCGGCATCGATGAAACAGGCCAGCTGCTGTTTCGGCTGTTCGGCTAATGTTTCATCACCTGTTCCACTCCCACAAATGCGGGCTCGTGCTTCGGCTGCCAGTACCTTGAGAGACATATTACTCTTCCCTCCTAAGACGCTTCAGGACCCGGTTGACGGTGGCTGCGGAGCAGCCGACCTCCGAAGCGATGTCGCGCTGATTAAGACCCTCCTGATGGAGTTCGATTATCTGCGCAGTGCGTACGTCCTCCAGTGATTTGGTGAACCACTGACCGTTTGAAAGCGATGCCTCGAAAGGTTCTGCATCCGGGCCAGTAAACCCCCGAGACTTTGTGAAGGTCACCGAGAAGCGCGCGCCTTCCGAGGGATTGTAATCGGTCGGACGCGCGAGCTTGATCACCGAGTCCATGACATCCTCGCGCTTGCTCGTACCCCGCTGCTCTCCGCCCTTACCGGCATGGTGGACGAAAAGGACCGTGCGGCCTTTGCGGCGCTGGCCGAGCGCCCAACCCTGGATCAGACCCCAGCTTTCCGCTTCATTCTCTTTGCCCGCACGACAAATGGTCGAGATATTATCTACCACAATCAAAGCAGCATCGCCAATCAGTGGCTCAAGCGTCGCCTGCCCCTCTGACGTGGAGAGATCGGGTCCTCCGGTTTCGAAGATGTCGTACGGCAGCAGCCTGATATAATCTTCGCTGGGAGGCTCCTTGGCGTGATTGCTTACGATGTCGATGAGGCGTTCCTGAAGGGCCACCGCAGGCATTTCGCCATCGAGCAGCAGTACCCGGCGCGGAGTTCCTGCCTGCCAGCGAAGGTATGAGCCGCCGCTGGCAACCGCGTAAGCGACGTTCAGTGCGAAGTGCGTCTTACCGATACCGCGGGGGGCAAACACCATTGCCAGGCCCTTTTCCGGCAACCAGGGGGCCAACAGCGTATTGCGCGGCGGAAACTGGCGCTTGAGGAATGCGCCGAGCGAAATAGTTTCAATCTTGGGGATGAAGGGTTCTACGTTCTCGGCCATCGAGGCATAATCACGCGGCATTGGCCGTCTCCATCGTTTGGATTTGGGGAAGCCGGTGCGGTCGCGACAGCGTGCTGATCAATGCCTCGCCCAGGGCCGGCGTCCCGACTCGCAGGGCTTCGGCTGTAAGCAGCTCACGAACTTCCGGCGCCGACCAATCCACGATGCAAATCCCGTTGCAACCGGCGCGGAGCCAGTCGAGCGGAGTTGCATGGACTGCGAACGGATCGCCTACATCCCACGCGCTACGATAGGTCCAATTGTCCTGGCCCAACGCCCACCCAAGACCGGAACGAAGCCACCACCTGAATGGCTGAAGTGAGCGCCAAGCCACGAGATCGATGATCTCACCGCCATCAATGATAGGCTGGACGAGGTGCGTCGGACCTTCACCCGGTACATAAAGGCCATCGTCGCACGCCGTGGCGCTGACCACGCCAAAAGGCGCTTGCCTCGCGCCAAGCTCGGCGATGGTCCCTGAGGAAACACCGAGACCGAGAAGCTGATCAAGGTGAGGCTGGCGGATACGATCGCAGGCTGCATTCATCTCGGAATGAAGATCGATCATAACTCACCGAGCCATCCCCGCCGAAACGGGGCATATTCCGGAAGAAGTTTGAACGCGCACGCCACCGCCTGTTGCGGGGCGGGAGCGTTCTCTCCCTCTGCAAAGCTCACAATCAGTGCAGCCAATTTCGATTGGGCGTTGCGGGAGACAAGGATTTGCCTTTCGCGCATGCTGAAGTTAAGAGTGTCACGGAAGCAGCCGCCACAGCTATTCCGCGACGCCCCGCTGCCCACCAGCGGGGTTTCGCTTTTTTGGTGCATGGTTAGTTGTCCTTGCCGGCGGCAAGCTCCCGAATACTCTCAGTCGTCACCAGGCGGCGAGTGCCAACCTTGAACGACCGCAGCGGGCAAGCCGGATCAGACAGCATTTCGTACAACTTTGTGCGTCCGATTCCGCCCAGAGCTCTACGGGTTTCCTCGATCGAGAGGGCAATTGGATCCATTTCGGTGTTCCCATCTGTGTTCGCGCGAACGCGAGCGGATGAGAGAGTTTGGAACCATCAGTCTGTATTTTTTATGGGGGGAAAAATACATTTAGCTGCCTTAGCGAGAGTCCGCCTGCTCATTCAAAGAGTCGATTTGAACCTCGATGGCCATCATTAAACCCGCCTCATCTCCACCGACATGTGAGGCTTCAACTTCCAGGACACCCTGCATCTGTCTGTAAGCATCGTAGAGAAGTGCCTGATGCCCCGGCTGGCGTTGATAACTCATCGCACTTTTGAGCTTCTTGACCTCGAGCTGCCCAAAATAGTTGCCCGATAGGCGTTTTGAGGCGCGCTTGAGTTTGACAGATTCGGGGTCGCTACCTTTCAAGTCAGCACGAAGCCAAGCATCGGCAAAGGCTGCCAAGTGCCCGAGCAAAATGGCGTTCTGCATGCTCCGCTTCGGTTTTGTCCTAGCTTTCTTTTCGCAGAACAGAGGATCGGGCCGATTCTGATTACAAATTTCAGCGATGGCGCCGACCACTCGATTGATCGGCATAAGCGTGCGGTCGCTATAGCCTTGGCTCCTCAAAAAGGCTGCTACCGCAATTATGGAATCGCAAATCGCCTGCCTCTGTGCCGCCGGACCTGTTTCGTAGGCCTTCGAAAAGCCGGCCAGAGCGTCGTGAAGGAGCGCTAACTCAGCCAATGGGTCTGCGTCGACTCTTTGGCGTGCATATTGCTCCTCTCGATGCTGCTGAACGATCTCTTGCCGTGCCCTTTTTAATGGTATTATCCGTTTCGATCCCTCGTTCATTGAGACCTCTTGTACGCTGACCCGGTTGGAATGAAATGTTCCCACAAGAGCATCAATGTGCGCGAAGCGTATCCAGGTAATCACTCCACCACTGCGCCATCTTGACACGTTCGTCCCAGTACAGCCCTCGGTGATAGGCCCCGCGCGTGGCGTTACTCTCGCCATGAGCAAGTGCTCGTTCGATAGCATCTGGGTTCCATAGACCGCTTTCGTTCAGTAGCGTCGATGCGGTGGCTCGCAAACCATGGGCCGTCACCTCATCTTTTCCGAACCCCATACGGCGAAAGCTAGCGTTGAGCGTGTTTTCACTCATCGGGCGGCTTCCGCCGTAAGCGGAAGGGAAGACATATTTCCCGCTGCCGGTCAGCTCACGCAGTTCAATGAGCACTTCTCTGACCTGCCTCGATAAGGGTACGGCATGTGGACGCCGCGCCTTCATTTTGGCGGCCGGAAGGCTCCACAGGCTTTGGCTCAGATCGAATTCGCTCCACTCTGCGTGGCGGAGCTCGCCAGGTCGAACAAACACGTGCGGCGCTATTCGCAAGGCAGCCTTGGTAACTGGGCCCCCGGAGAAATCCTCAATAGCTCGAAGCAGCTGGCCCAGCTTGTCCTGCTCCAAAATGGCAGCGTAGTGGCGCGCCTTGGGGGTGATTAGGGCACCCTGGAGCAAGTGCGCCGGGTCGGCCTTGCAGCGGCCGGTCGCGACGCCGTAGCGAAACACGCGGCTAGCAAATGAGCGGCATTTTTTGGCCGTCTCGTGACGGCCCTTTGCCTCAAGCCGTTTCAGCGCGCCCAGCAGCATCTGCGGATCGACGTCCGCGATAGGCATCGAGCCGATTGCGGGCTCCAGCTGCTCCAGAAACCAATGTGCTTTGGAGATCGTAGCCGGAGCTCTGTCCTCGTTCGTCATCTTCGAATCGATATATTCGCGGGCGATTGCGGCGAAGGTCGTGGCCGCGCTCAGCTTCGCGGTCGCTTTTCCGCGCTTGCGCTCGATCGCGGGATCGAAGCCCCCATCAAGCTTCGCCCTTTCGGCATCCCGCCTTTGCCGAGCCGCCTTGAGCGACACCATGGGATACACGCCGAGCGCGAGGCGCTTCTCCTTGCCGTTAGCGCGAAATTTCCAGCGCCATAGCTTTGAGCCGTTGGGAAACACCTCAAGATATAGGCCACCGCCATCGGCGCGTTTGTAAGGGGTATCGAGTCGCTGAAACGCCCGGATTTCTGCGTCTTTCAGAGCCATTTGGGGGCATGACCTTTCGCCAAGTGGCGGCCGTTTTGCCATTATGCCCCCAATCATGCCCCCAAATTTGGCCGATTGCGGACGAACAATGGCGAATACCGCCGAACATCGAACGGCAATTTATCGCAGATTTCAGCGGTATTTTCAACCGTTCGCGAACAATGGCGAACAAAGAAATGGTGCCCAGAAGAGGACTCGAACCTCCACGACCTTGCGATCGCCAGCACCTGAAGCTGGTGCGTCTACCAATTCCGCCATCTGGGCACGGTCGCATTTGCATGCGGGTAGGTGGGCGCGCTTAGCGGGGGCGGTCCGCGCTTGTCAACCGAACGCTGCGCGGGCATGGATCCGCGCGTGCTGGAATCGGAAGGATTGCGGAATGAACGGGCTGGTGACGCTCTTCGGAGGCGGCGGGTTTCTGGGCCGCTATGTTGCGCAGGAGTTGTTCCGGCGAGGCATCCGCGTCCGCATCGCCGAGCGCGACCCCCGCAAGGCGTGGTTCGTGAAGCCGCTCGGCGCGCTGGGGCAGAGCCAGTTCATCTCAGCCGATATCAGAAACGCCGCGAGCGCCGCCCGTGCGATCGAGGGCGCCGACGCCGTGATCAACCTGGTGGGCGTGCTCAAGGGCAATTTCGCGGCCATTCATGTGCAGGGCGCGCGCAACGTCGCTGAAGCGGCTGCCGTCGCAGGTGTAAAATCGCTCGTCCACATGTCCGCCATCGGCGCCGATCCGGCGAGTCTTTCAGCTTATGGCCGCAGCAAGGGCGAAGGCGAATCCGCGGTGCTGGCTGCATTTCCCAAGGCGACGATCTTGCGTCCCTCGATCCTGTTCGGGCCCGAGGACCAGTTCGTCAACCGCTTGGCCCGGATGATCCGGCTATTCCCTGCGATCCCCGTCATACGCAGCAACACGAGATTTCAGCCCGTGTTCGTGAACGACGTGGCCTGCGCGATCGCCGAAGCGGCGTTGAAGCCCGAGACGTTCGGCGGAAAAACCTTTGAACTCGGCGGCCCGGAAGTCCTCACCATGTGGGAAGTTCACGAGACAATCGCGCGGCTGATCGGTCGTGAGCCGAGCCTCGTCGCCGTCCCCGATGCGGTGGCGAGCGCCATGGCGCGGTTCGGCGGTTGGGCACCCGGCGCGCCCATCACATGGGATCAGTGGTTGATGCTTCAGAAGGACAATGTGGTCAGTCCTGGCGCGAAGGGCTTTGCTGCCTTTGACGTCGATCCCGCGCCAATGGCCGCGGTGGCGCCGGAATGGCTGGTCCAGTTCCGGCGCCATGGGCGCTTCGGGGCGGTTTCCAAAGCTGCATAACACCGCGGGCGACTTTTCGCAGCGCCGCCAGCTCCATCTGAACATCCGGGACGAGGCATTCCCAGCATGGATACGACCACTACTGCCGTCCTTCTCGGCATCGTCGAAGGACTGACTGAATTCCTGCCGGTCTCCTCGACAGGCCATCTGATTCTCGCGGGCGCGCTGCTGGGCTATGACGACGAGCAGTGGAAGGTCTTCAACATCGTCATACAGCTCGGCGCCATTGCCGCGGTCGTCGTGCTCTACTGGCGAACCTTCTGGGCCGTTCTCCACGGAATCTTGAAGCGTGACGCCGTTTCGATCCGATTCGTGCGCAACCTCATCCTGGCGTTCTTCCCTGCGGCCGTAATTGGCCTCGCTCTGCACAAGCAGATCGAGGCGTTGCTGGGAGAACCCGAGGTGGTGGCGGTGGCCTTGATCGTGGGCGGTTTCGCCATCCTTGCGATTGAGCGGCTGGCCAAGCGCGGGCATATCGTGGGCGTGGCTGACATCCCGCTATCTCGGTCTTTCGGCATAGGCGTGATCCAGTGCCTGGCGATGATCCCGGGCGTGAGCCGTTCCGGCGCCACGATCCTGGGCGCGGTTTCGCTTGGCGTCGAGCGCAGAACTGCGGCCGAATTCAGCTTTTTCCTCGCCATCCCGACGATGTTGGGCGCTAGCGCGGTTGAAATTGCCAAAAATCGCGAGGCACTGGCGAGCGGTGGCGGCGTCGGTTTCGATATGATCGCGCTCGGCATGCTCGTTTCGTTCGTGGTGGCAATAATTGTGATCAAGGCATTCGTGTCGATCGTTTCGCGCCGGGGCTTTGGCCCCTTTGCCTGGTACAGAATCATGGCGGGAGCCGCGGCTCTCCTATGGCTGCTCAATAAATAGGTCCGTTACGGAACTTTTAATATGAGCCAAACCGTGGCGATTCGCTGTTCAAGCGGGATATGACATAAATTAGGTAAGCTCAGCTGTCACAATCCTCCGATTTCGCGTGACTCCGCAGCATATATCCGTTATGGGCCGAGCAGGAGCGCATATGGCTGACACTCGCATGCTGAAATTCACCAAGGTCTCGCAAGACTATCCGGAAAAGCGTGACGCTGCCGGCCGCAGCAGTGACTTTGCCGAAATTTCGCAGACCTATGATGCGACGAAGGCTGAAGAGCAGTCGGGACGCTGCTCGCAATGCGGCGTGCCCTATTGCTCGGTGCATTGCCCGCTCCACAATCATATTCCGGATTGGCTGCGGCTGACGGCGGAAGGCCGGCTGCGCGAAGCCTATGAGCTGTCCAACGCAACTTCGACGATGCCGGAGATTTGCGGCCGTATCTGCCCGCAGGATCGCTTGTGCGAGGGCAATTGCGTCATCGAGTTTTCCGGACATGGCGCCGTCACCATCGGCTCGGTCGAAAAGTTCATCACTGACACGGCCTGGGAAGAGGGCTGGGTC
>JGI24736J21556_1000167_pt1 | contig 11707 bp, 12 predicted proteins | sample KBSCornC2_FD_21556 | JGI IMG/M metagenome (IMG submission 21556) | reverse complement strand
GCGACGGCATGTAAATGACGTGCTCGAAGGCTACTCGAACCAAACGGAAGCGCTTGGGATCTATGTGCCTTGCCCTAACGCACCACAGCTTTCGCTGCCCGTGTCGCCAGCCGCGCAATGGCGCTCTCATGTATCGCCGGCGTGGTTGCCAGCACGCCGAATGCCTCGCCCTTGGTGGAATTATAGCGCAGCGGACGGCCCAGGGCATCAGTGACGATCGCGCCGGCTTCCTGCGCGATGAGCGCGGCGGCGGCGATATCCCATTCCTTGCCCCAGCGCATCGCCGCGACCAGATCGGCCTGCCCAGCCGCGACCATGCCGATCCTGAGCGCGATCGAATTGGGCTTCTCCACCGCGACGAGATCATTGTCCGCGCGCGGTAGCACGTCCGCCGGTACGCGCGCGCCGGCAAGCTGATCATGCCCGCTCACCTGCAGCAGCGCGCCGTTGCGGGTGGCGCCGGCACCCGCCAGCGCGCGCCAATGCTCGCCCCGCGCCGGAGCATCGAGCACGCCGATGATCGGCCTCCCGCCCTCGACCAGCGCCACCGAAACCGCCCAGCCGGTGCGCCCGCGCAGGAAATCGCGCGTGCCATCGATCGGATCGACCACCCACACGCGCGATCGCAACAGCCGCTCGGGATCGTCGGCGGTCTCCTCCGAAAGCCATCCCGCCTCGGGATCGATCTCGAGCAGCCTTTGCTTGAGCATGGCATCCGCGGCGAGATCGACATCGCAGACCGGATGGCCCGGCACCTTTTCCCATTGGCGAAACTCGCCCTGCCAGCGCGAATGAACCATCGCGCCCACCTCGGCCGTGACGGCGCTTACGACATCCAGCAGATCTTCAAGCACCGGCGATCGTCATGCCGTCGATGCGCAGCGTCGGTACATCGATAGCTCTCCGGAAGACCAGATCATTGGCGGGCGTCAGGTTCAGGAACATCTCCTTGAGATTGCTGGCAATGGTTATCTCGCTGACAGGTTCCGCGAGCTTGCCGTCCCTGATCGCGAAACCCGACGCGCCGCGGCTATAATCTCCGGTCACGCCGTTGACGCCCTGGCCGATCAGCTCGGTGACGTAGACGCCAAGCTTGACGTCGCTCATCAGCGCATCGGGGCTGGCCGTGCCGGGCTGCAGGAAGAGGTTGGTTGCGCCCGCGCCCGGAGGCCCTCCGGTTCCGCGCACGGCATGGCCGGTCGGTTGCAGGCCGAGCTGCCGTGCCGACGCGGACTCCATCAGCCAGCTCGTGAGCACGCCGTCAGCGATGATGTCGATCGCTGCCGTCGGCAGCCCCTCACCGTCGAACGGGCGCGAGCGCAGGCCGCGCGGCCGCAACGGATCGTCGCGGACGGTGATGCCGGCAGCAAAAACGCGCTCGCCAAGCTTTTCGAGCAGGAAGCTGGTCCGCCGGGCAATCGCCGAGCCGGTGATCGCGCCGATCAGATGCCCCAGCATGCTGGAACCCACGCGCGGATCGAACAGCACCGGCATCGGCCCGGAGGCGAGCTTGCCCGGATTGAGCCGCGCTACAGCGCGCTCGCCCGCGCGCTGGCCGATCGTCGCGGCAGGTTCGAGATCGCTCCAATGGCGGGCGGAATGGTAGGCATAGTCGCGCTGCATGCCGCCGCCGCTGCCCGCAATCACGCTGGCCGAATTGCCGTAGCCGCTGGTGGAATATCCTCTGGCGAATCCGTGCGAAGTTGCCAGCGCGATCACTGAACGCCCAGCCGAAGCGCCTGCGCCCTCGCTGTTGGTGACGCCGTCGATGGCCCGCGCGGCCGCTTCCGCCTCGGTCGCCCGCTCGCGCAAGGCCTGCGGGGAAGGATCGGCGCCGTCGTCGCCATCGACCGTCGCGGGCTCTCCCCTGAGCAGCCGGTCCTCGGGCGCAAGGCCCGCCCACTTATCCTCGGGCGCTTCGCGTGCCATCGCCACCGCGCGCTCAACCAGCGCTGCCAGCGCAGGGGCCGAGAGATCGGAAGAGGACACGCTCGCCGAGCGCTTGCCGACGAATACGCGCAGGCCGATCTCCTCACCCTCCGACCGCTGGACATCTTCCAGCGCGCCGAGCCTGATCTGCACCTGGGTCGACGCGTCGCCGATATAAACGGCGTCGCCTGCGTCCGCCCCGGCGCGGCGGGCGGCGGCAACGAGATCGGCAACCTGGGATTGGGCGTGTTCGGGCGTCAGCATCCCTGCGACTTAGGGATGGCATGTGCCAACGTCAAAGGCTGATCACGCGGTTGCGCCGACAACGAGGCACGCCAGGAACAGCAGCATGCCCGCGAAGCGATTGGATCGAAACCGGCGCAGCGCATCCGCGCTGCTGCCCGGTTTCAAGCCCGCCACCTGCCATGCCAGATGCACCGCCACGGGCAATAAGGCGGCCAGCCCCAGCCATTGCGGGCGCACCGACCAGAAGGCGGCCGCCCAGAGCATCAGCGCCAGCATATAAAAAACGGCCACGCCGATCCGGACCTTGGCCCCCAGCGCGCGTGCCGAGCTTTTCACCCCGGCCAGAGCATCGTCCTCGATATCCTGCAGCGCATAGATGGTGTCGTAGCCGAGCACCCAGAACAAGGCGCCGGCATAGAGCAGCAGCCCGGTGGCGTTGAGCCCATCGGTGGCCTCGGCCCAGCCGACCAGTGCCGCCCAGGTGAACACCAGCCCGAGCCAGGCCTGCGGCCACCAGGTGATCCGCTTCATGAACGGATAGGCGGCGACCAGCGCGAGGCTGGCGAGCGCGATCAGCTGCGCGAGCGGCCTCAGCTGAAGCAGGACGACAAGCCCGACCAGGCAAAGCAGAAGCAACCACGCCCATGCGACATGCAGCGATATCCGCCCGCTCGCGATCGGGCGAGCCGCCGTGCGCGTCACCTGCCGGTCAAGGTCTCGATCGACAATGTCGTTATAGACGCATCCGGCGCCACGCATGACGACCGATCCCAGCGCCAACCAGAGCAGCAGTGGCCAGCGCTCGCCTGCCTCGCCGGCCAGCGCCACCGCCCACGCGCCTGGCCAGAATAAAAGCCACGCGCCGATCGGGCGATCGAAACGGGCGAGCTGGACGAGGTCGCGCGCCATACCCGGTAACCGGGCGATCACGCTGGCGCCCTCACTGTCCGGCACGATCTCCCGCGGCGACATCAGCGCCCCGCGAACAGGAAAGCGAGCGCGCCGAGAATGCAGCAGAAAGCGCCGAGATGCCGCCAGCCCAGCGGCTCCCCGAGCACTACCACCATGAAGCCGCCGAACACGATCAGCGCGATCGTCTCCTGCACGATCTTGAGCTGAGCACCGCTCCATCCATGCGAAAAGCCGATCCGGTTCGCGGGAACAGCGAGGCAATATTCCAGGAGCGCGATCCCCCAGCTGATCAGGATCACATGGAGAAGCGGTTTCTCCATTCCGCCCTTGAGATGCCAGTACCAGGCCGTCGTCATGAATATGTTGGATGCGAAGAGCAGTGCGACAGTCGGCATGGCGTTCTCATAGGAAGGACGGATCAGTGCTTGAGATCCTGACAGCCCATATCCGTCGCGACCTGTTTTGTCGCTATCGATGGCGCGGTGGGAGGACGCTCACCAGGCCAGATGAAGCGCGTTGATTGCGGAAACGGTGCCGCCCCGCGTCGAGGATTTTTCCGCATCGATCTCTCGAAAATGTCCGATCTTCTCGAACCAGATTCGATAGAAGATGATCATCTCGTGGCGTGCCAGATGGATGCCGGGACAGGCGTGGATGCCCGTGCCGAACGCGATATGCTTGCACACCGGCCGATCGAGCGAGACCCGCTCGGGATCTGGATTGGCCTTGTCATCCCACCCGACCTGCATCAACGGCACGAGGATCGAATCCCCTTCGAGCAGTTGGAGCCCGCCCAACTGGGTGTCACGCGTGACGTAACGGGGTAGCGAAATGAACGTGTAGCGCCGCATCAGTTCCTCGACCGCGGCCGGGATGCAATCGGGATCGTCGATCATGCGCTGACGCATTGCCTCATCGTGGGCGAGATGTCGCATGCCGAAGGACAGAGCGGCCACCACAGTATCGAGGCCCGCGAGAAACATCATGAAGCCGATCGAGATGAGTTCCTGCCGCGAAAGCGTTCCCTTGTCATAGGTGCTGTGGATGAGGGTCGACATCCAGTCGCCCTTCGGTTCGGCGGTGCGCGCCTCGATCAGCTCGTTGATCAACGCAACCACCTTGTCGGAGACGAGCCGCTGCTGCTCACGATCGGCGGAAAGCGAGAAAAAACTAGTCACGAGTTCCCGCAGATAATCGAACTGCTCCATCGGGAAACCGAACGTTTCCATGAAGACCGAAACCGAAAACTGGGCGCCGAGGCCGTGGGCGAATTCGCACTGGCCCTGTGGCGCCACCGCCTCGATCTTTTCCCGGGCGAGCTCCTCGACACGCGACGACAGCGGCTCGATCGACTTGCTTTCGAGGAACCGGCGCAGAATATTGCGATAATAACGGTGCGCCGGCGGATCCAGCATGATCGGTATGAACAGCGTCGGCGTGGGATTCTCCGGGATTGAAAGCAGCCTGTTCGAATAGACGTCGGGCTGCCTCAGCACTTCGATCGCGAGATCAGACGCATTGACATACCAGTGGCCGCCGTTCCGCTCCGTCCAGAACAGGGCCGGTGCGTTTCGCTTCACCTCGAAAAAAGCTTCGAGTGCGTCAGCCAATATGCGCGGATCATGATGATAGTCGAAATCATAGACAGGCGTGCGCGTGCGTTGCACAACATCGACTTCGATGACCGTCCCAAGATCGCTCATCGCCCAAGATTATGATGTTGAAAATTAACGATCAAGTAGATATTTTCCTTCTCGACGGCCTGTCCAACATCGTCACGCAATCATCGCCACCCTTGCTGCGACGCCGCAAATCCGGTAAAGGCGCGCGCGAACTCCGGACATTAGGAATTTTCGAAATCATGCCGCTTCGTAACGTGGCCATCATCGCGCATGTCGATCATGGCAAGACGACCCTGGTCGACCAGCTTTTCCGCCAGTCCGGAACCTTCCGCGATAACCAGCGCGTCGAAGAACGCGCGATGGATTCGAACGACCTCGAAAAGGAGCGCGGGATCACCATTCTCGCCAAATGCACCTCGGTCGAATGGAACGGCACCCGGATCAACATCGTCGACACGCCCGGCCACGCCGATTTCGGCGGCGAGGTGGAGCGCATCCTCTCGATGGTCGACGGTGTCATCCTGCTGGTCGACAGCTCCGAAGGCGCGATGCCGCAGACCAAGTTCGTCACCGGCAAAGCGCTGGCGCTCGGCCTCAGGCCGATCGTGGTCGTCAACAAGATCGATCGCTCGGATGCGCGCGCGCAGGAGGTGCTCGACGAGGTGTTCGACCTGTTCGTGAGCCTCGACGCCAATGACGAGCAGCTCGATTTCCCGGTGCTCTTCGCCAGCGGCCGCAACGGTTATGCAAGCGACGACGCCAATGCGCGATCGGGCACGCTCGAACCCTTGTTTCAGAAGATCGTCGATCATGTTCCGGCGCCGAAGGTGGACGTCGATGCGCCCTTCTCCTTCCTNGTCACNCTGCTCGACCGCGACAATTTCGTNGGNCGCATCCTGACTGGCCGCGTCAACAGCGGCACCGTCAAGATGAACATGCCGATCCATGCGATCGACGCCGACGGCAAGGTGATCGAGACCGGCCGCGCGACCAAGCTGATGGCGTTCCGCGGGCTGGAGCGCGTACCGGTAGAGGAAGCGCAGGCAGGCGACATCATCAGCCTGGCGGGCCTGACCGTCGCCACCGTCGCCAACACGATCGCCGATCCGGCGGTGACCCAGCCGCTTTCGGCGCAGCCGATCGATCCGCCAACGCTCTCCATGCGCTTCGCGGTCAATGACAGCCCGATGGCCGGGCGCGAAGGCACCAAGGTCACCAGCCGCATGATCCGCGACCGGCTGTTCCGCGAAGCCGAGAGCAATGTCGCGATCCGCGTCACCGAGAGCGCCGACAAGGACAGCTTCGAAGTCGCCGGGCGCGGCGAGCTCCAGCTCGGCGTGCTGATCGAAACGATGCGGCGCGAAGGCTTTGAGCTTGGCATCAGCCGCCCGCGCGTGCTGTTCCGCGACGGTGAGCATGGCCGCGAGGAGCCCTATGAGACGGCGGTGATCGATGTCGACGACGAATATTCGGGTGTCGTCGTCGAGAAGATGTCGGTGCGCAAGGCCGAGCTGACCGACATGCGTCCCTCGGGTGGCGGCAAGACCCGCATCACCTTCTCCGCCCCGTCACGCGGGCTGATCGGCTATCATGGCGAATTCCTGTCGGACACGCGCGGTACCGGCATCATGAACCGGCTGTTCGAAAAATATGGACCGTACAAGGGTCCGATCGAGGGGCGGCAGAACGGCGTGCTGATCTCCAATGGCGGCGGTGAGGCGGTGGCCTATGCGCTCAACGCGCTGGAGGAGCGCGGCGTGCTGATGGTCTCGCCCGGCGAGCCGATCTACGAGGGCATGATCATTGGCGAGAACGCCAAGCCGGACGACCTTGAGGTCAACCCGATGAAATCCAAGCAGCTCACCAATTTCCGGGCGAGCGGCAAGGACGATGCGATCCGCCTGACCCCGCCGCGCCGGCTGACGCTCGAACAGGCGATCGCCTATATCGATGAGGACGAGCTGGTCGAGGTGACGCCCAAGTCGATCCGGCTGCGCAAGCGCCATCTCGATCCGCACGAGCGCAAGCGTGCCAAGCGGGTCAGCGAAGCGGCGTAAACGCTCAGCGGCTGAGCGCGAGCACCGCTTTCCATTCCTCGTCGCGCACCGGGCCGACGCTCAGCCGGCTCTGGCGCAGCATCACCATGTCGGCGAGCCTCGGCTCCGGCCTTGATCGCCGCCAGCGTCACCGGCGGATCGACCGGCCGCACCGGCTTGACGCGCACCGCCACCCAATCGGCATCCTTGGGATCGGGATGCGGATCGCTGACGATTTCCATGATGCCGACCACGGCCTTCATCTGGTTCGAATGATAGAAGAAGCCCTGATCGCCCGGCTTCATCGCGCGCAGGTGAAGCCGCGCGGCGTAATTGCGCACGCCATCCCATTCGGTCTCGCCATCGCGCAGCAAATCTTCCCACGAATAGCTATCTGGCTCGGATCTCATCATCCAATAGGCCATGCGGCGCCTCCCTTTGCTGATGCGCCCTTAGCCTGCCCGATCGAGCATGGTCCAGCGGTCGAAAGTCGCCGCCTGCCCATGCATCGCACCGGTCGCATCGATGATGTTCCAAACCGTCGCCTGCTCGATGCGGAAGCGCTGGCCGCTCGCGGAGATACGGATGCCGGCATAATCGTCGATAAAGCCATCACGCGTCACGCGATCGAGCAACCGCGCCCGTTCATCACGAAGCATCGGCTCGGCCGACAGACGGGACGGCAGGCGCATAAACTCGTCGGCCGGCATTTCAAACAGATCGAGCGCCAGCGCATTGCCATAGAAGAAGATCGGATCGGCCTGGGTCCCGTGCGCCACGATCGCGCGCGGAGCATGCCAGAGCGCGACGGCGAGATCGTCCCGAGGCTGCACGAGCTGGCGCCCGGTCAGGTGGCGATAGCTTTCGTCGATCAGCCCAATCCTGCCGTCTCGGATCACGCCGACTGCTTTTGGGGCACAGCGGCCGCCTCCGCATCGAGGAACGCCGCCACCGCATCCAGCGCGACATCGCGATCGAGATAGGATTGCCCGATCCCGCGCGCGAGGATGAAAGGCAGCTTACCACGCGCCATTTTCTTGTCGTGCAGCATATGCGCCGTGAGGGTCGCGCCGCTGGCCGAAATCCCTGCTTCGGCAAGGGTTGCCGGCAAGCCCACCGCGCGCAGATGATCAGTGACGCGCCGTACATCGGCTTCGGGACAAATGCCCTGCGCGGCCGAGAAACGGAAGGCCAACGCCATGCCCGCCGCAACCGCCTCGCCATGCAGCAAGCGATCGGAAAATCCCGTCTCGGCCTCCAGCGCATGACCGAAGGTATGGCCGAGATTCAACAAGGCGCGCTGGCCGCCGGTTTCGCGCTCGTCAGCTGCCACGGTCGCTGCCTTTGCGGCGACGCTGGTGGCGATGGCATGGCTGCGGGCGTCGGCCTCGCCGCGCATGAGCGCTGGGCCATTTGCCTCACACCAGTCGAAAAATCCGGCGTCGCCGATCAGGCCATATTTGACGACCTCGGCATAGCCGGCGCCGACCTCGCGCGGCGGCAGTGTATCGAGCGTGGTCGGATCGATCAGCACGAAGCTCGGCTGATGGAAGGCGCCGACCAGATTCTTGCCTGCCGTCGTATTGATCGCGGTCTTGCCGCCCACCGACGAATCCACCTGGGCGAGCAGGCTGGTCGGGATCTGGATGAAGTTGCAGCCGCGCTTGAGGATCGCCGCCGCGAAGCCGACCAGATCGCCGATCACGCCGCCGCCCAGCGCGATAACGTGATCGCTTCGTTCGATCCCGCGTTCGAGCAACCCATCGCAAAGCCGGGCCAGCTCGTGCCAGCTCTTGGTTCCCTCGCCCGCCGGCAACACGATCGGATCGATGCTTATGCCGGCGGCGGCCAGCCCTTTTTGCAGCCGGGGAAGCTGCGCCACGGCAAGATGCTCGTCGGTGACGACGACGAAGCCCCCGCCGCGCGCATAGCGTACCAGCCAATCGCCGGCGCGATCGAGCGCGCCGGCTTCCACGCGCACCTCATAGCTGCGGTCGCCCAGCGACACCGGGATGGTCGTCACTGTGCAAGGGCCTTCATGATCGCGTCCACGGTTTCCTCATGCGGCTGCGCTTCGCTGCGAATATGGATGGGAGCGAGCGCATAGACCGGATTGCGCGCCGCCGCCAGTTCGGCGAGCGCTTCGCGCTCGTTACGGCCGGCTAGCAAGGGCCGCGTCCCGGCGCGACGGCGCACGCGCTCGGCCAATATGTCGACGTCAGCATCCAGCCAGACGGCAAGCGCACGATCGAGGATCAGGGCGCGCGTCTCGGGCTGCATGAATGCGCCGCCGCCGGTGGCGATCACCTTCGGCTCACCCTCGATCAGCCGTGCGATCACCCGGCGCTCGCCGTCGCGGAAATGCGCTTCGCCAAAGCGCTCGAAAATTTCCGGGATGGTCAGGCCGGCAGCTTCCTCGATCGCATGATCAGCATCGATGAAAGGCAGATCGAGCCGAGCCGCCAGCCGCTTTCCGACCGTGGATTTGCCGACGCCCATGAGCCCTATCAGCGCAATCGGCCGATCGATCAGAGGCAAGGACGCGAGCGACGTTTTTTGTGACATTGAGCGCGGGGCTATACACGGAGGCATTGTCTCGGGCAAAAGCCGGGCCAGAACCAAAACGGGAATGATGCATGTCACGTGGTACAATCATCCTGCTGCTCCTGCTCATCGCGATCGTTGCGGGGGCGATCTGGCTGGGGAAAAAGGATATTTCAGTTACACCCACGCGGGTTGAGAAGGTTGTGAAGCCGGATGCGAAGCCGCAATAAGCGCATCCTTCTGGGGGCATTGGCGGGATGTGCCGGGCTGGCGCTCAGCCTGCCTGCGCTCGGCCAGCGCGCGCCCGAATCACTCTTGCCGCCGGGCTTTGGCGCGCCATCGCCACAGCCCGCGCCGGCCCAACAGCCAAGCACGCCGCAACCGGTGCCGTTGCTGCCACCGGGACAACAGCCCACGCCTTCGGTTGAGAATCCAGAAGGCGATCAGACCACTCAGGACGAGCAAAATCCCGAGGAGGCCAAGAACCAGCCGGTAGAGCTGCCCGATGCCGCACGACGTCCGATCGATCAGGTCGGTCCGTTGAATCCCGACAATGGTGGGCTGGGCCTGGATGCCTTCGGGCAAATCGATGGGCGCTTCGCCACGCGGCTGATGCGGCGGATCGATGCGCCGATCGCGTCACGCTGGGCGTCGATCCTGCTGCGCCGCGCCCTGCTGTCGCAGGTAGCGACGCCGGCCAATGTGGCGCCCGCCGACTGGATCGCGGAACGGGCCTGGCTGCTCTTGCGCATGGGCGAGGCCGATGCCGCCAAGATGCTGGTGGAGAGCGTCGACACCGATCGCCTTTCGCCCAAGCTGATCATCGTCGCCCAGCAGGTCGCGCTCGCGACTGCCGATCCTTCGGCGCTCTGCCGGCTGACCGACGGCGCCGCTACGTTCAGCAAGGACAAGAGCTGGGATTATGCGCGGGCGATCTGCGCCTCGCTTTCCGGCGAGGGCGCGATTTCGAGCGCGCTGCTCGATCATGCGCGCGGTAATGCGCGCCGTGACATCGATTATCTGCTGGCCGAAAAAGTGGTCGGCGCCGGCGCCAATACCCGCCGCGCGGCCATGATCGAATGGGCCGACGTCGATCATCTGACGAGCTGGCGCTTCGGCCTGGCTAGCGCCGTTGGCCTCGCGATCCCGGAAGATCTCTATGCCAGCGTCGGTCCCGAATATCAGGCCTGGCGGGCGCGATCGCCGATGTTCCATGCCGAGGACAGGCTGGCGCCTGCCGCTGTCGCCGCGACCCTCGGGGTCTTTTCCAGCGCCGATCTGGTCGACCTCTACGGCGAGGCCGCCGATCATCAGGGCGATACCGGGCGCGACTCGCCGACCGAGCGGCTCCGCGCCGCCTTTGTCGGTGACGACGATTCCGCCCGGCTCTCCGCGATCAAGCAATTATGGGATGATGGCGACAAGCAGCCGGGCGGCCTCTATGCGCGCGAAATCCTGACGGCGCGTGCCGCAGCCTTGCTTAAGCCGAGCGACAGCTTCTCATCGGACTATGCGAGGCTGATCGCGTCGATGCTGTCGGCGGGCCTCGACGTGCAGGCTGCGCACTGGGCTCCGCTGGTGGAGGAGAAGGGATCGTCGGGCGACGATGCCTGGGCTTTGCTGGCGGTGGGCGCGCCGCGCGCGCTCGTCGACCTGGGCAAGAACAGGGTGAACAAATATTGCTCCAGCCTCGGCAGCGATGGCGCCGCCAAGGCCCGGCTGCTGATCGCTGCGCTGGCCGGGCTCGGCCGTCTTTCGCCCGAAGCGGCGTCGGCGCTTGCCGAACGCTATGAATTCCAGCTCGGAAGCCGCAACCGCTACACCGACCTGCTCGATCGCGCCGCCCAGCGCCACGAGCAGGGAACGGTAGCGCTGCTCGCCGCCGTGGGCATGCAGACGCGTGATTGGAAGAATGTGCCGGCCTTCCATCTCTATCATATCGTCGCCGCGCTGCGCCGCTCCGGCAACGAGCCCGCCGCCCGCATGATCGCGGCCGAGGCGATCAGCCGGCTATGAGGCGCGCAGCCGCAGCCCGTGCTGTCGGCGGCGATGCGGTCTTGATCGACCGTTTCCTCGAAATGCTTGCGGCCGAGGGCGGGGCAGCGCGGAACACGATCATCGCCTATGGCACCGATTTGCGCGCCGCATCCGCCATGCTCGGCGGAAAGCTTTGCGAGGCAGGGCGCGACGAGATCGAAACGCTGGGCGAAAGCTGGCTGAAACTCGCATCTTCCAGCGCGGCGCGGAAATCCTCGGTGCTTCGGCGCTTTTTCGGCTTCCTGGCCGAAGAGGGATTCCGGGCGGACGATCCCTCCGCCGCGCTGCCGCGTCCGCAACTGGGGCGTCCGCTGCCCAAGGTGCTGACCCACGCCGATGTCGACGCGCTGTTCGCGGAGCTGGAGCGGCGTCGCGCGGCAC
>JGI24736J21556_1000165_pt1 | contig 11731 bp, 8 predicted proteins | sample KBSCornC2_FD_21556 | JGI IMG/M metagenome (IMG submission 21556) | reverse complement strand
CTGGTGGTGAGCCTTGTTTATGGCGGCAAGCTGGTCCGTGGTTCGCCGGCTGCAATGTACAAGGCGATCGCTGGCCGCTGGCTCACCATCTACACATATCACGCAGGTCTAGTGCTGATTTTGCTCGCGACCGCCCTGCTTCTCGGTCCCGCTGGCGGCATGCTGCTACGGCCCTATTCGGAACATCCTGCCGCATTCACGGGCGCCTCACTCCTGCTGCTCACCTGCTCGCACGACATGGGGATATTGGCGATGTATCTCTATTTCGTAGCCGCCACGCCCTTCTTCCTCATCCTGTTCCATCGGGGCCATGTTTTACCGGCGGCCGCGATCTCGCTGCTATTGTGGGCGGTGGGGCAAACGCCTTTCGCAGGCATCGCCGTCGATCGTGCAGGCGCAGCCATTGGCCGGCTCGGCTGTAATTTCAACTTCGATCTTGGCTTCAATCTGATGGGATGGCAGCTGATCTATGTGCTGGGGCTGTATGCGGGCTACCGCCTGGTTACGAGATCAGTGGATTTTTCCATACTGCGCGGGCGCCCATATGAACTCACCTTCTACATCTGTGTCGCAGCTTTCATTCTTTTCGCCCTGCTCCGCCAGATTATCGTGCTCGACCTGATCTCTGCGCGATTTTCCCATCGGTTCAACCATGAGCTTTTTCATCGCCATAACGTGTCGGTGATCCATTTGGTCTCATTCTTGGTCGATCTGTATGTGCTTACCTGGCTCGCACAAGCCGGACCCTGGGCGCGAAGTGCGCCCATTCGCCGTGTAGCGGCGGCAATCCGCTGGCTCTTCACGCGGCGGTTCCTCACCTTCCTGGGCCAACATTCGCTGCAGGTGTTCGCCTGGCATGTGATGGTGCTGTACGCGGCGATCCTGCTGACCCAGGGGCGGCCGATCGGGGAGATCAGCGGCACGTTGGTGATCNTGTGTGCAGTGGCATCGCTGTTCATCCCCGCCGGATTGCACGCCGCGTACAAGAAGCACCAAAGANGCATGGCAATCCCTGTCGGCGCGCTAGACGTGCCGCCGCCGCGCGAACAGGAATGGCCAAGATTCCGCCAGTCTGCTGCGTAAACGCGATCGGGCTGCANGACGCTCCNTCGATCGGNAGAGGCCGGCGTCAGGCGACGTAAGCACCTTTGCTGGTNTAATCTCGGGCGCGATGGAGCGTTCTGTCGCNTGCAAACTTGCTCCTGCAATATGGCGCCAAGGCGCAGTCGGAACATTCAGTGGTTTGCCCGGTAACGCAGGTTCCGCAGCGATCGATGTGAAGGCGCGCAAGTGCCGCATGCGAAACCGATGCTTCCCGTGAGGCAGCTATGATCGATTTGCCGATTTCCTCAAGCGCGCGCCGCTTGAAGAGGCTTCGTTTGCGACTCATGTGACCCATCCTGCCGCCTTTTGGAGGATGGTTAACGCCTCTTTACGGCCGAGACATCCGTAGTGTTCCGGAGCCTGTCATCCGGAATTCTTTTCCTGGGTGAAATCGAAGCGGATGCGGACCCATGCGCCAACCATCGTGCGGCCGCCAATGCGCGGCGGCCGGACCAGAAATTGCCAGGATGCAAGGCGCAGTGCGCGGGCGAGCCCGGTACCTGGAGGGTCTTCGGTGAGTTCCTGGCAGTCATCGACATGATAATGCTCGATCGTGCGGCAGGCGATCATTGCCCAGCCAACTTGGCTCAGGCCAGTCGGCAGATAGGTGGCCATCTCGGCATGAGTGGGCTCGCGATACCATTCGGCATTGTAGAGCTTTTCGCCATGCGGCCCCTGGCCGACGCTATCATCGTTGCTGCCGCTCGCGCCGGCACCGGCTTCCGGGCCTGCCTGGGTTTGCGCCGCGGGCAGGCGCGAAATGTCCGAGGCCGCGAATTCTTCGTGCGATAACATGATCATGTTGAGCCTGGGAACGGGTGTCGGCGGCAGCGGAATGGGCCGGGGTATGCGGAGCTTTACTTGGGTGGCATGCGCAGAATGCGTAGCCGTCTGCTTGGTCTTCGCTGCTGCCGGAAGTAGCTGCACGACGATCGGGTTCAGCGCCCGGCCCGGCGGCCCGGATACCATCGTTCCCAGCTTGAGCAGCATCAGGATCATCAGCGCGCTCATCGCCAGCGCCACGGTCAGCGCGAAGGCGCGGCGGGAGAGCGGCGCCCGATCGAGGTAGGCAAAAGGCTGGGCAGGCGTGGCAGGCATCGCGCCGCGCACTACCCAAGCGAAAACTGCTCGACAATGAACGATGGCAGAGACCGCTGGATGCAGCGCGAATTTATCTCGCGACAGATAAGCCGCCATCCTGCGGCGCTTCGGAAAGGGGCTTCCCGTCGCCAAGATGTGCCAGCAAAAGATCGATCTTGTCATGAAGGCTGGCAATCTGCGCCTCGGAACGAAGATTGGTCTCATAATCAAGGCGCGCGTCCAGGCGATCCTTGGCTGCTTGCCTATTCTGGCTCATCATGATGATCGGCGCCTGCAGCGCTGCCAGCATCGAGAGCATCAAATTCAGGAAGATGAAAGGGAAAGGATCGAAGGCGTGCCGGACGAGCACGACCGTGTTGAGCAACGCCCATGCAACCAAAAATATGCTGAAGCCGATGATGAAGCTCCAGGAACCGCCAATCGTCGCCACGCGATCGGCAAGCCTTTCGCCGAAGGTCAGGCCATCGTCGAACAACAGATTGGGATCGCGCGCGAATGGCCCGCGGCGAAACTGATGGGTGATGAACCGGATGGTTGCATTCATGAGCTCACCTCTTGCGCGACCGCCCCTTGAGGCAGCGCTGGCGAGCTAATCGACGATCAGTTCGGCGCTTTCCTCAAGGGGACGGTCAATCGACTATGGTCGTTGTCAGACATGGTCCCTCAATGAGGAAGTTGCGGCAAATGCCGCTGAAAATGGCGGCGACGGAGAGATGGTCCTGCCCGCGTCCGCTGTCAACCTCGGCACGACCGCTTTCACGATTTTTTGATCCCGCAGCGCCGGAGGGCAGATCAAGATCCGCCGAGTAGCGCCCTGCTAAATCAACATCGCCAAAGGGCGGGCGTAACCGACGAGCCATCGACACGCCGGTCGCGCATGGGGGAACGCTGATCTGGGCCATCGGGAGGCTCGGTTGAACGCACCATTGTGACTGCACCCGGACGGCTGATGCCTGCCTCCACTCCTGTGCGAGGAATTTGGCCGGATTCCGGGCGTCACGATCGGTCCGCCGCAGTCCATACTTGCCGAGGAGGGGTCCTAAAGACGTGGCGGCAAGCGATGCCATGCTCCTTGTCTTTTCGCTGACGGGAAACCATGAGCGTAGCACCCATAATTTTTTTCCCACTTCGTGCAACCTAATCTCGCGCAAGCGGTTTAGCGTGCGTCTCCCGGCCGTATGCACGGTTCGTTGTCATGCGAATACTGGGGGAATGCGAGGTCGTTACTGCGCTTGCATGATCGACTCGCGTTGGTTAGTAGACCCCCGTTCCTACCGGGAACGGATGATAAAGGGGATTGATATGCGTAAGCTCGCCTTGATGGCAGTGCTCGCTTCGACGGCGTTCGCCGCGCCGGCGATGGCCCGCGACAAAGCTTGGTACGTTGGTGTCGAGGGCGGCGGTATGATCGTCCAAGACATCAAATATCGCGTTTTCGGTGTTAAGGACGCCGTCAATGCGGACATGAAGACCGGCTATGATGTTGACGGCATCATCGGCTATGACTTCGGCATGTTCCGCCTTGAAGGCGAAGTAGCAAAAAAGCATTCGGCCGTTAAGTCCATCACCAACGCCAGCCCTGCCGGGTTCAACAACGCCACGGGCACATTCGATGCGGCCGGTGTTGTTGGCATCTGGACGTTCATGGGCAACGCGCTGCTCGATTTTGGCCCCGATGATGGCCTGAACGGCTATCTCGGCGGTGGTGCCGGTGTTGCGCGGACGAAGTTCAGCGGCATTGCCGCGGGTCCCACCGGTCCGATCGTGGATGATAGCGATACGCGTTTTGCCTGGCAGGCTATTGCAGGTATCCGCTATCCTATTGGTACGCATGTTGATGTCGGCCTGAAATATCGGTTGCTCAACACTCATCCCCGCAAGATCCCTGGGCCGATTGCAGGCACCGTATATGATGCGCGGGTGCGTACGCACAGCTTTCTGGCAAGCTTGATCTACAACTTCGGTGAGCCGGCTGCTCCGCCGCCGCCTCCTCCGCCTCCGCCGCCGCCTCCGGCGCCGCCGCCCCCGCCGCCTCCGCCGCCGCCTGCGGCTGTGCCGGGACCGTTCATCATCTTCTTTGACTTCGACAAGTCGAACATTACGCCGGAAGCCGCGTCGATCCTCGACAACGCCGCTCAGGCTTATTCGACCACGGGTCAGGCCCAGGTGATGCTCGCCGGTCACGCGGACCGTGCCGGTTCGGACGAATACAACATGGCGCTGTCGCAGCGTCGCGCCGATGCCGCCAAGGCTTATCTGGTCGGCAAGGGCGTGCCCGATGCTTCAGTCCAGACCCAGGCGTTCGGTGAAAGCCACCCGCTGGTTGAAACTGCCGATGGTGTGCGCGAACCGCAGAACCGTCGTGTGGAAATCACCTTCGGTCCGGGTTCGGGCAGCTAAGCCAAAGCTGCTGCCCTTCGGCAGTGAAAATGAGGGAGCCGGCCTGTTGGTCGGCTCCCTTTTTATGGGCTGAAGCGACCGGAGCGAGATGCTCCGGAAAGCTTTCGATTAGCTGCGCCCGAAGCGCTGGTAGAAATTTTCGCCCTTGGCGGCCATGTCGCGGAGCAACTGGTTGGGCCTGAAGCGGTCGCCATAGCGATCGGCGAGCCGATCCGTTTCTGCCACGAAGGCAGGAATGCCCCAGAACAAGTCCATGTAAGATATGCAGCCGCCGCTATAGGGGGCAAAACCCCAGGCCAGAATCGAGCCCACGTCGGCGTCGCGCGGATCGGTGATAACGCCTTCCTCGAAACAGCGCGCGACCTCCACGCACTGACGGATCAGCAGACGCTTGACCAGNTCCTGCTTTAGGTCNGGCGGGCATTCCGCGATCTTGATGCCGATATGTGGGGCGAGCTCTGGCCAGATCCGGGCGGGTTTTCCTTTCTCGTCATACTCGTAAAAGCCCTTGCCGGCTTTGCGGCCGACACGGCCATTGTCCTCAGCCACCCATTTTACGATCTTGCCGAGCGGATCGTCCGCATAGTTGCGTTGCTCGATCAGGGCGAGCTGCGTCCCGACCTTGATCAAAGTATCCAAGCCAACCGAATCGGACACTTCCAACGGACCCATCGGCATCCCACTCTGCCGACCTACATTTTCGATGATGGCCGGGGCAATGCCTTCGGCCAGCATCTCCAGGCCCTCGGTGGTGTACGTGGCGAAACAGCGCGACGTGTAAAAGCCGCGTGAGTCGTTGACCGCGATCGGCGTTTTGCGGATCTTGAGGACGTAATCGATCGCCTTGGCCAGCGTTTCCTGGCTGGTTTGCTTGCCCAAAATGATCTCGACCAGATTCATCCGCTCGACCGGCGAGAAGAAATGGATGCCGATAAATTTGTCGGGCCGGACGCTCGCCCGCGCCAGCTCGGTGATCGGGAGCGTCGAGGTATTGGAACCGAATACAGCGTTTTCGCCCAGCACGGCTTCCGCCTTACGAGTGATATCTGCTTTCAGCTCGGGATTTTCATAGACCGCTTCGATGACCAGATCGGCGTCGGCGATGGTGGAATAGTCGGTGGTCGGCGTGATCAACGCAAGCAAAGCTTCGCCCTTCTCCTTGCTCAGCTTGCCGCGGCCGACGTCCTTTTCGACCAGCCGCCGCGAATAATCCTTTCCCTTTTCCGCCGCTTCGCTCGTCACATCGATCAGCACGGTCTCGACGCCGGCCTTGGCCTGCACATAGCCGATGCCCGCGCCCATCAGCCCGGCACCGATGACAGCGACTTTTTTCACCTCATATGGCGCGAAGCCGGCCGGGCGGTTGCCGCCTTTGGCGAGCGCTTGCATCGATACGAACAGCGAGCGCACCATGCCCCGCGCCTGCGGCGTCATCAGTGTCTTCGCGAAATAGCGGGCTTCGACCCGCAATGCCGCATCCATGGGAAGCTGCAATCCCTCATAAAGGCAGGAGAGGATGTGTTGCTGGGCGGGATAGTTGAGATTGGTCTGCCCGGAGACCATCGCGTTGCCGCCGATCGCGATCATCGCGCCGGCCGGCGTGTAAGGACCGTCCTTTATGCGGTAGCCTTTGCTATCCCACGGTGCGCCTGCGGCGGGCTTTGTCAGGAGCCAGGCACGCGCGGCCTTTACCGTCGTTCCAGGCGCGACCACCTCGTTTATGAAGCCGAGCGCCTTGGCTTCCTGCGGCGACTTGTCCTGCCCCTGCAAGATCATCAAGGCGGCGTTCTGCACGCCGATCAGCCGGGGGAGCCGCTGCGTGCCGCCCGCGCCGGGTAGGACGCCGACCTTCGCTTCGGGAAGGCCGAGCTTGATCTTCGGATTGTCGGCCACGACGCGATAGTGGCAGGCGAGCGCGAGCTCCAGCCCGCCGCCCATAGCCAGGCCTTCAATCGCGCAGGCGACCGGTTTACCGCATGTCTCCAGCTCGCGATAAAGCTTGCTCAAGGAAAAGGCGCGCTCGAACAGCGCCTTGAAATCGTCGTCAGATGAGATCTCGGCATTCGGATCACCCGCCAGCCTGCTGATCTCATTGAGATCGAACCCAGCGCAAAACCCGCTGGATTTTCCAGAAGCAATGATTGCCCCGGCAATGGCCGCGCCGCTTCGCACTTGCGCGATGAGTTGACCGAGTTCGCCCATCACCGCGCCGGAAATGGTGTTCATCGACTTGCCCGGCACGTCGAAGGTGATCAACGCAATGCCATCGGCATCCACTTCAATCTTGAAGTTTTCCATCTTCTTTTCCCTAGCAGCGCGTATCGTCAGACGCGTTCGATGACAGTGGCGGTGCCCATGCCGGCGCCGATGCAGAGCGTGATCAGCGCGCGTTCTTTATCGGCCCGCTCGAGTTCATCGACCATCGTACCCAGCAGCATCGCGCCGGTTGCACCGAGCGGGTGGCCCAAGGCGATCGCGCCCCCATTGACGTTGACCTTGTCCATATCGAGGTCGAGCGCCTGGACCCAGCGCAGCACCACCGCCGCGAAGGCCTCGTTGAGTTCCCACAGGTCGATGTCCTGCTTGGTGAGGTTAAGCCGCTTCATCAGCTTCTGCGTTGCGAATTCCGGCCCGGTCAGCATGATCGACGGTTCCGAGCCGATCGATGCTCCACCCATGATCCTGGCGCGGGGCTTGAGGCCAAGCGCGTCGCCCATCTCCCTTGTGCCGATCAGCACCGCCGCCGCGCCATCCACGATGCCCGATGAATTGCCGGCATGGTGGACATGGTCGATCTTTTCGATCTCGGGGTAGCGCTGCTTGGCGACCGCATCGAAACCCGGTATCACCTCGCCCTGCGCCTTGAAGCTCGGTTCGAGCGCGGCGAGCGTCTGCATCGTCGTATCGGGCCGCATATGCTCGTCATGATCGAGTAGGGTAGCGCCGAGCTGGTCTTTCACAGGCACGACCGATTTTCGGAAACGTCCTTCCGCCCAGCTTTTGGCGGCGCGCTGCTGGCTCTGGACCGCATAGGCGTCCACATCATCGCGGCTGAAACCATATTTGGTCGCGATGATGTCCGCGCTGATGCCTTGCGGCACGAAATAGCGCTTGAGCGCGAATGACGGATCGCTGGCCCAGGCGCCGCCATTCGATCCCATCGGCACGCGGCTCATTGCCTCGATGCCGCCGCCGATGCACATGTCGGCTTCGCCGGATTTCACCTTGGCCGCGGCGATATTGCAGGCCTCAAGTCCCGACGCGCAAAACCTGTCAACCTGCACGCCTGCCACCGTCTCGGCATAGCCGGCATTGAGCGCCGAGATGCGAGCAATATCGCTGCCCTGTTCTCCGATCGGAGTGACGCAGCCGAGGTAAACATCGTCCAGCTTGGAGGTGTCGAGGCCGTTGCGGTCGCGGATCGCCTCAAGCACCTGCGTGGCGAGCGAAAGCGAGGTCGCCTCATGCAGGCTCCCGGTTGCTCGNCCCTTNCCTCTCGGGGTCCGGACCGCATCGAAAATATAGGCGTCAGCCATGTCCTTCTCCTGCTCGCATCAGCTCAAGCGGAGCGGACACTCCTGCAAAAATCGGGCTCCCGCAAGCGCTTTACAAGGCGATGCGGGGCTGCATTTTCGCGCCTTGTGCGAAAGCTAGCTTGCCGTAACGACACCGCAGGCGACGCGGCCGCCGCTATTTCCCGAAGGATCGGTCTTGTTGTCGTCCGGTCCTGCATGAATCACCAGCGCGGTGCCATCCGCATCGAGCAATCCCATCGGTCCCGAATCGAGTGTGGCCCCGGCAATGGTGGTCTCCAGCCTGCCCTTGCCCTCCGGCCCGACGGTGATGTTGGGCAGGTCGCCCATGTGCGGGCCTTGCGGCGATTGCGTTCCATGCATCTTGTGCATCGGATTCCAATGCCCTCCGGCCGAGGCGAAGTCTGGCCCTTTGCATTGGCCGACGGCATGGAGATGAATGCCATGCAAGCCTGGGGTCAGGCCATTGGTGATCACCGTCATCTTAACGCCGCCGCCTTGCTGGACGAACGTCGCCTGACCAATCTGCTTTCCCTGAGCATCGCTCAGCATTGCCATTATAGGCTGGCGCGATGTGTCCGCCGCCATCGCCGTTGTCGTCGCAAGACCGGCACACAGGATGAATGCAAAGCAGCGCATGGATCTCTCCTCGTTCAACACATCGATGGCTATAGCAAAGCGTCTTCCCCAACGCTTCATTAATCGAAAAGCAATCGACCTCGGGCATGGAGCAAGCTGAAGCGATTGTGGGGACGGGCGTGGTTGAGCAGCAGCCGCAGATTGTGGTTGTCGGACTGGGTTATGTGGGGCTGCCATTGGCGGTCGCCCTCGCGGATCATTTCCCGACCACGGGCTTCGACATCGATGCGCATCGGATAGCGGAGTTGAGAGACGGTATCGACCGCACCCGCGAAATAACTGCGGAGCGGCTCGGCAGGTCGACTTTGAAGCTGACCTCGGAGCTGGAAGCAGTTGCCGGGCAAGATGTGTATATCGTCACGGTCCCCACACCCGTCGATGGAGCCAACCGCCCCGATCTTGGCCCGGTGCTTGCCGCGACGCGGACGGTCGGAGGATTGCTGCGGCCTGGGCGGGGCAGCATCATCATCTATGAGAGCACGGTCTACCCCGGCGTCACCGAAGATCTTTGCGGCCCCGAGCTTGAGCGCGTCTCGGGCCTGCGTCGCGGCACCGATTTCTTCCTCGGCTATAGCCCCGAGCGGATCAATCCCGGTGATCGCGACCATACCGTCGATCGCATCGTGAAGGTGGTGGCGGGCGAAAACGCCGAGGTTCTGGAACGCATCTCAAGCATCTATGGCGCGATCACCAGCGCCGGTACGTTTGCGGCCGCTTCGATCAAGACCGCCGAGGCCGCCAAGGTCATCGAAAATGCCCAACGCGATATCAATATCGCCTTCATGAACGAGATCACCCAGATCTTCGCCAAGCTCGGCCTGTCGATTTGGGACGTGCTGGCAGCAGCCGGCACTAAATGGAATTTCCTGCGCTTTCAGCCGGGACTCGTCGGCGGGCACTGCATCGGCGTCGATCCTTATTATCTCAGCCATTGTGCGCAGAGCCTGGGCCATCTGCCACGCGTGATCCTCGCCGGCCGTTCGATCAACGATGGCATGGGAACGTGGGTGGCCGATTGCATCCATAGCCATCGCGACAGCAGGATCGGCACGGTGCTCGTCATGGGCATTACCTTCAAGGAAGATGTGCCGGATCTGCGCAACAGCAAGGTGATCGACGTGATCCGCCGGTTGCGCTGGCTAGGGCACGAGGTCATCATCCATGATCCGCTCGCGGACGGCGCGGAGGCGCTGCACGAATATGGGCTGGCGCTCGATCCATCGGCGCTGGAGCGGCGTTACGATGTCGTGCTCGCCGCTGTTCCGCACGCAAGCTACAAGGCGATGCAGGGCGGCGATGTCGCCAAGCTCGTTGCCGATGACGGCCTTGTCGCTGATCTGAAAGGAATTTGGCGCGGCTGCTTGCCGGCGGGGATCGAAAGCTGGACGCTTTAGATCCCGCTTAGTTCGCCATCGCCTCGAGCCGGTCGAGGCCAACCGCCGCGACCGCGCCCTTGAGCTCATCGATGCTGGCGACCTTGCCTTCCGCCTGCACCATGAACCGGTTCTTGACCATCATCCCGAATTTGCCATTCCCGTCATTATTCCACTCTTCGGTGACGAGGCGGCCATCGACGGTGCTGGTTTTTTCATAGCCGGTTTCAGTCTGCTTGCTCTGCTGCACGTTGAAGGCGGCGCCCATGGCGGCGAGCGCACCCGCCGCCGCCATGTCCGTGATCGAAAGCTCGAAATTTTTGTCGCCATTCTCGTAGCGCGCATTGGCATGGGAGCCGCCGATGCCGGCCGCGCCCATGCTTTCGCCTTCAATGGAGGTACGGTGATAACCGGCGATGCTGTTCGGTAGCAGGCCCTGCAGCGCTGACGGTTGCACCGCATTGGCCGAGCCGGTGGCGACCGCTGTCTGCATGTTCTTGGCGGAGGCTTCCATCTGCTTGGCTGCCGAGTCGAGCTTGCCGAGATCGACCGAACCGCCGCCGGGGACGTTGATCGATCCGGTAATCTCTGAAGGCGCCGGGCCGATGCGGCCGCCGAACATGCCGCTGATCGGGACAACAAGTAGCGCGACCACGAAACCCAACACGATCGCCGCAATGATGGTAACAATTGTGTAGCTCATCGCTTTGTCCGCTGGCGCCTTCATCAAGCGCGGCAAACCCAGATAAAGCAAATAGAGGCTGTAAAGGCCCAAGAGCATGCCCAGCGTGCCGATCGACGGGATGATCGCGAAGATGCCCGCGACCCAGGAGGCCGTGGCCGAATAAGCCGCCACCTTGAAGGCCTGAACGCTGCTTTTCACGCCTCCAAAGGTCGGCGCGAGCCAGTCGATGATCAGGCTGAGTACGAATACGCTGATCAATGCCAATACATATTGCGTTATTGCCCCGCCCAGCGCGGCGCCGATCGAGGGACGGTAAGTGATTCCAAAAAAGGAATAGCCGAAAACGAGCGCGCCGATCAGCCCGGCTACCGCTGGAATCGCGGCAAGCGGCACGACATAGCTTGTATAGATGCTGCCGATCGTCGCGGGTTCCGCATCGATCCTCGGCCATTCTTCCTTGGGCTGAAGCAATATCGCCTTGACGCGGTCGGCGAGCGAAGGCGGCACGGAAATGGGATCGCCTGGTGTCATCGCATTTCTCCCCTGCTGTTTTGGCGCGGCGAATGGATCATGTTCTGCGACGAATTACAATGTCGGAAGCTTGCTGCCGTTTTCGGTGGATAAGTCGCGGCGCGACTTCCCTTCAGAGGAGTATCGCGCCTAAGCTGGACGCATGGCGTTTTCCCCGTTCGTGCCGCTCAGGATCTTTTCGTCCTATACCATGCTGGAGGGGGCGATTGATCCCAAGGCGATCGCAAAACATGCGAAGAAGCTCGGATTTCCGGCAGCGGGATTGACTGATCGCAACGGGCTCTATGCCGTCATGGCCTTTTCTGATGCCGCCGCGAAGGAAGGCGTGCAACCGGTCATCGGCACGCTGCTCGCCGTTGCCCGGC
>JGI24736J21556_1000164_pt1 | contig 11815 bp, 10 predicted proteins | sample KBSCornC2_FD_21556 | JGI IMG/M metagenome (IMG submission 21556) | reverse complement strand
GCCGCAATGGCTTCGCGGCGGCCGCCGATCTCGGTTGCGGAGGGCGCGCCTGCGAGCACATCCTTGCGGATCGCGGAAGCGTTCTCGCTGCGGGGATTATCGTCGGTCACGATCACGCGATCCGAAAGCTCGGCGGCGACCGCGCCCATTTCCGGACGTTTGCCGCGATCGCGATCGCCGCCGGCGCCGAAGACGGTGATCAGGCGGCCGGTGGCGTGCGGGCGCAACGCCTCGATGGCTGCGCGCAGCCCATCGGGGGTATGCGCGTAATCGACATAGATTGGCGCGCCCGCCTTGCTGATCGCGGCGCGTTCGAGCCGGCCGCGCACTGGCTGGACGCGTGACAGATTTTCCAGCGTCTGCGCGAGCGCGCCGCCGGTCGCGAAGACCAGCGCGGCGGCCGTGAGTGCATTGGCGGTCTGATAGGCACCGATCAGGGGGAGCTTGACCTGGAAGATTTTGCCTTCGGCTTCGATGGTCAGCGTCTGGCCTAGTTGGGTCGGCTCGCGTTTCACGAGCTTCAGCGTCTCGCCCTTCGTGCCGACGGTGAGCAGCCTGAGCCCGCGTTCGCTGGCAAGTTCCGCCACGCGCGCCGAAGCGGCGTCGTCCATCCAGACCACCGCCGCGCCATCCTCGTCAATCACTTCGGTGAACAGCCGGAGCTTTGCTTCGAGATAGGCCTCCATCGTGCCATGATAATCGAGATGGTCGCGGCTGAGATTGGTGAACGCTCCCGCGCGAACCGGCAGGCCCTCGGTGCGATATTGCGAAAGGCCGTGACTGGAGGCCTCGAAGGCGGCGTGGGTGACACCCTCGCGCGCAAGCCCGGCCATGTTCGAAAGGAAGGTGACGATGTCCGGCGTCGTGAGGCCGGTGGAGACCTGATCGTCAGCGGTGGTGACGCCGAGCGTGCCGATCGAGGCGGCATGATGCCCCGCCATCCGCCAGAGCTGGCGGGTCAGTTCGACCGTGGAGGTCTTGCCGTTGGTGCCGGTGACGGCGACGACCGTTTCCGGGAACGGCGCGAAGAACTTGGCCGCCATTCGCGCGAAGGCGCGGCGGGGCTCGGCATCGGCGATATGGACTGCGCCCTGCACCGTCGCTTCGGGCCGCGCCACCACTGCGACCGCGCCCGCGCCGATCGCATCAGCGATGAAATTCTCGCCGTTGAAGCGGCTACCCTTGAATGCACCGAACACGGTGCCGCGCGCCACCTTGCGATGATCGATCGCGAATCCGGTCACTTCCGCTGCTAAATCGGTGTTCGTCAATTGGCCCAACCGCATCAATCATGGTCCCCCTTGGGGTTCCAGACGGTTCCCTGAAGGTCTGCCAGATCGACATCGCGCGTTTCGTCCGGGATGATCCCGAGCAACGGCCCGATCCGCGACACGATCTTGCCCACGATCGGGGCCGAGACCATGCCGGCGGTCGCATAGCCCCCGGTCTCCCGGGTTCCATGAGGCTCGTCCAGCATTGCGAGCACCACATAGCGCGGCGCATCCATCGGGAACACCCCCGCGAACGTCGAAACCAGGGCATTGCGCTTATAGCCGCCACCTTCCGGCTTCTCGGCGGTACCGGTTTTGCCGCCGATGCGGAAACCGGGGACGTTGGCCTTCTTGCCGGTGCCCTGGATCACGACCATCCGCATCAGCTGCCGCATGCGCGCGCTGGTGGCTGGCGAGATGACGCGGCGGCCGGCCGGAAGATGGTTGGGATCGCGCATCAGCAAGGTCGCCGGCCGCCAGATGCCGCCATTGGCGATCGCCGCATAGGCGCTTGCCAGATGCAGCGGCGTGACGGCGATGCCGTGGCCGTAAGCCGTCGTCATGGTGGTGACGCGCGCCCAATATTTGGGCCAGAGCGGCGTGCCGCGCGCGCCCAGCTCGATATCGACCGGCCTGTCGAAACCCAGCTTGTGAAACATCGCCTGTTGCCGATCAGCGCCGATTTCGTCCGCGATGCGGGCGGTGGCGATGTTGCTGGAATAGATCAGGGTTTCCGGCACATCGAGGAAGCGGCGCTGCGGATGATCGTCATGAATGGTGAAGCGGCCGATGTGAAGCGGCTCGGTTGCATCGTAGCGTTTGTTCATCGAGGTGATCACGCCACTTTCGATTCCGTTCGCCATGGTGATGATCTTGAAGGTCGAGCCCAGCTCGTAAACGTTGAGCGTGGCTTTGTTGACGAGATCCTGAAGCGGAACATGCGCCGGCGCATTGGGATCGAATTCGGGCAGTGAGGCCATGGCGATGACCTCGCCGGTATGCACGTCGAGCACGATCCCGGTCGCGCCGATTGCGCTGAATTCGGTCATGGCCGCGGCGAGTTCGCTTTCCATCGCCGCCTGGACGCGGCTGTCGATCGAAAGACGGGCGGGCAGGCTGCGCCGCGCCGGATCGGCGAGCTTGTCGTTGAGCGCAAGCTCCATGCCCGAAACCGCTTTGCCGTCCTGATCGGTCCAGCCGATGATGTGCGCGGCAAGGCTGCCCTGCGGATAATAGCGGCGCGGCTCGCGCTCGAATACGATGCCCGGCTCGCCGATCGCGTTCACCCGCTGGATCAATTCCGGCATCGCGTTGTGGCGAAGGTAGAAGAATGTTCGGTTCGAATGCAGGATCGCGCTATATTCCGCCTCGCTCCGCTCGGGCATCAGCGTGGCGAGCTGGGCGGCGATCAGATTGCGATCGCCGATAATCTTGTTCGGATGAACCCCGATCTTCCAGGCATCGATCGTGCCCGCCAGCACCACGCCGTTGCGGTCCTGAATATCAGCGCGCGGCGGAATCAGCCCTTCGGCGCTATTGGCTGCGCCGGAACGATCGGCGAAAATCGTCAGATAGGTAAGCCGCAGCCCGATCGCGGACGTGACGCCAACGAACATCAGCATCACCACCATGAGGCGAAAATGAACCTGCGCTACACTTTGCTCGCGCTGGTTGCCGACACGCTGACGGGAAGGACGGGCAACGGCTGCGGTCACTGGTCTCCCGCGCTCCCGCGCTTTTCGCGCTGGGCTGTGGTTTGCAGGTCGCTCAGGAGATTGTCGTCAAGCAGCGCGGCCTGGCGCAGGCCGTTCGCCGGCGTCTCCCCGGCGGGCGCGACATAATTGGCATGACGCAGCATCGGCTGCGCCATGGGCGCAGGCGCCGAGACCGGAATGATCTGTGGCCTCGCCGGCGCGGCGACTTCGACCGGGGCTGACACCTCCTCGATCTTCGGGGCAGGCGTGGCGGGCGCCTCGAACCGGGCGAGCTGAACCTCGCCATGCAGATATTGGCCGGCGGCGGGCGCGGAGAGCGCGAGCACCTGGCTGTTCCACTGCTCGAGCACNGGCATGCGGCTGCGCGTGCCAAGCTCGGTCTGCAGCTTGCGAATATCGATCTTGGCCATGACGATCTGTCGGTCGATCTTNTCGGCGGCGGTGCGCTCGCTCGCCACCCGCTGCGACACCATATAGCAGCCCAGCGCCGCCACCGCGACGTAGCCGACCAGGCTTACCGAACGAAAACGCGTACTCATCATGGCCTTGTGCCCTTCACAGCAGAAGCAACTGGCGCGGCGGTGGTGCGCCGCGCCGATCTCAACGTCGCGGACCGCGCGCGCGGATTGCGCGCAACCTCACCCTCGCCCGCCTTGACTGGCTTGGCGACCGCCTCAAATGTCGGCTGCGNCGCGGAGGCGCGCGCGTCGGGGCGATGGCGCGATCCCGAAGGAACCGCTCCGCTCCGCGCACGCAGGAAATTCTTGACGATCCGATCCTCTAACGAATGGAAAGTGACGACGGAAAGCCGGCCGCTCGCGCCAAGCACACGCTCCGCCGCATCGAGTCCTTCGTTGAGNTCGTCGAGCTCGCGATTGAGGTGGATACGAATGGCCTGGAAAGTGCGGGTGGCGGGATCCTTCTTGTCGCCAGGGCGATGGCCAAGCGCCTTGCGTACCACGGCCGCCAACTGGCCGGTACGCATGATCGGGCGAGCAGCGACGATCGCCTTCGCAACCCTTCGAGCGCGCGGCTCCTCGCCCAGCGTATAGAGCACGTCGGCGATCTCTTCCTCATCGGCCTGGTTGACGAACTCGGCCGCGGTCATGCCGGATTGCGCCATGCGCATGTCGAGCGGACCGTCGGCCTGGAACGAGAAGCCACGATCGGCGCGATCGAGCTGCATCGAAGAGACGCCGATATCGAGCACAACGCCATCGACCGCGGCGATCCCGCGCTCCGCCAGCGCCTCGTCCATTTCCGAAAAGCAGCGCTGCACCAGCATCAGCCTGCCACCGCTTTCGGCGACCAGCGCCGCGCCTTCCGCGATCGCATCCGGATCGCGATCGAAGGCGATCACGCGCTCGGCGCCGGAGGCGAGGATCGCACGGCTATAGCCGCCCGCACCGAAGGTACCGTCGACATGCGTCTCGCCTGGGCGAATGGCGAGCGAGGCGATCACCTCGTCGAGCAGCACCGGNACATGGCGCGGTTCGGCCTGGGCTANGGGGCTCACAGGCGGCCCTCCCGTTCGGCGATCAGCTCCTCAGCGAACTCGCGGACATCGGGGCGATCCGCGCAGTTAAGGGCGATCTCGGGGCTCCAGATCTCGAACGTCTCGCCGGTGCCGAGGAACATCGCCGCATCGACGATTGCAGCGCGGCGGCGCAGGCCGGGGGGGAGAATGATTCGCCCGCTACCGTCGACGGCGATTTCCTCGGTGCTGCCGAACAGCGTGCCGGCATGGGCGAANCGCGAATCGGTCGGGCGGTTGGCGGCGATATCCGCTTCCTGCTTGGCGCGCATGTCTCGATAGGCGAGCGCGAGATAGCTCTTCTCGAATCCACGCATGCACTGATCGCGCTCGTGGCGGGCGAGCATCAGCGTCTTGGCATCAGGGGTCCGGGCGGTGATGATCTTGCGAATCGGAGCGGGCACCGAAACGCGACCCTTCGCATCCACGGTGTTCAGCCATTTGCCAGTGAAGAATTCGAATAATTCCACTGTCCGCCCCTTTGGGGCGCTCGGCCACCGTCCCCCGCCTGTCTCCTGCTAGCCCCCGACAGACATCCTCCGGCTGCTTTGCGCCAAGCATTGAAATACCAGTGACCTCATGCCTCAGCAATGCCTAATCATGCCTTAACATGGGTTTTTGCTGCCATTTTGTGGAAAATCTAGGTGAAGCGGTGCCGCACGGTCCCCCTAAGTGATCGCCCAGCAGCCCGAAACACGCAGAAAACCGCCCATCGAAAGCCGATGGGCGGCAAGCACAAGCTTGTGGATAAGTCTGGTGGGAAATATCGCGGCGTAGGCGGGCCGAGGTTGCCGGGCGCAGTCTCAGGCGGCTCGGTTCATGGTATCAGGAAGCAGGAGAGGACCGCCTCGACTGCCACGAGGGAACACTCGCGAATTACTCCATTTCCCCGTCAAGCGCCCTTCCAGGCGAATGGCAACGGCGCCTCCCGGAAGGCGAAACGATCGAGATGGCGTGCAACCGCCCCTTGCAACGCCTCGAGTTGCGCAGCCTCGCTTGCCTCGATCCGGCATTCCAACTGCTCGGGGCTGGCGACCAGCGTCAGCACGCCATCGTCCTGCCAATTCGCGCCCCGCGCGTCGCGGGGAAACAACACCCTGCCCTGCTCCGGCGTGAATTCGACCGCCAGATTGTGGCTCCAATGCTTGCAAAGCTGCTGAAGATATCGGCTGCCATGGGCGGTCGGTATGATTGCGGTGCTGGCCATCGTCATGACAGCCGCTCGATCTTCTGCGCCGCCTCGTCGATGATCGCGGCGACGGCATGCAGCGTTTCTGCTTCGCCCTCCTCGGCCAGCCGGTGATGGAGCACCGTCTTCAGGTTCATCATGGCCCGGCGGATCGGGCCACCCCGCGTGCGCTCCCGCATCGATCCCAGCTCGGCGAGCCGCGCCATCAGCGCCTCGACCAGCTTGACGTTTTCAGCCAGATGCGCCCTGCCGGCCTCGGTGATCGTAAAGACCTTGCGGGTGCCGCCGGCCTGTTCATCGACCTGCTCCATGTCGGCCAGCATCGTCAAAGTGGGGTAGACCACGCCGGGGCTCGGCGCATAAGCGCCGCCGGTGCGCTCCTCGATCTCACGGATCAAGTCATAGCCGTGGCGGGGTGATTCCTCGATCAGCTTGAGCAGCACGAGCCGCAGCTCGCCGCCGTCGAACACACGTCGCCGGCCGCGCGGCGCCTCGTCGTCCGCCGCCCACGCGCCGGGAAAAGCACCCCGATAACGACCGCCATGACGAGGTCCAAAATAGCGGCCGCGGTGATGATTGAAAATCATCTTCGATCCTTCTTTTAATATCACGATGTGTTTAAGATATATCTTATGCCCGCAAACGCAAGACCCTTTTCGACCCTTGCTGCCGCACCGCATCGGCGGATGGTTATTGATGTTCGAGGTCGATCAGCCGCCACGTCGGGAAACGCGCTGGTCCCGCTTCGATATGGCGATGCCCAGCGCGGCCAGCGCAAGCATCGTAATGCGCCGGCGCGCGGATCGGCTGGTGAAAGATCCAGGGCGCATCTCCGCCCGCATACGCCGCACGACCTTCTTGATTTCGGCGGCTCTCGGTCGCCGCGCTTCGGCAATGCAGGCCAGCAGCGCCGGATAAAGATAGCGATCGCTCATTTCCGCGTCGCTGCTCCNGGANANGNGTTGCTTTTGCGGCGCGCATGATCCGCCCGCCACGCTCGCCCTTCCGGCCAAGCCAGAGCCGCTGCGAGGGCAGAAAAGATAAAGGTCATGCTCAGGAACTCGCTGTGCAGCACGGTCCTGCCGCAAGTTAGCGTAATCATTATCAGCAGAGTCGGCGCGCCCCATTCGGGATGATGCACGAGCTTAAACAGAGCCCAGCACAGCCAGCACAGGACGGCCGCCGCGGCCACGCTGCCGATGATGGTGCCGGCAGCTTCACCAACGATCGACAATATGTTCATCGCCGCGCCACGCGGCGGGATGACGCCCCGTCAGTCATAGCCTCCTCGTTATTATATCGTTTTACGATATAAATCTCGAAGACCTTGTTTGTTCCTCGGCTAGCCTTGCAACTGGTCGAGCAGCTCCAGCAGCATCGGCCGCAAACGTTGGATTTCCTCACGATGGGCGATGCTGAGCGCAGCGAGAAGATCGTGCGCCTTGTCGGTGAGTTCCAGCCGCGCCTGGCGGCGATCCTGTGGCGACGGGCGGCGCGCAAGCAGGCCGAGCGCCTCCAAGCGGTCCACCAGCCCGCTGGCGCTATGGGGCTTCAGGATCAGGCGGTCAGCCACATAGCCGATCGTGGCTATCTCCGGAGTAGCCGCACGAATGGCCAGCAGCGCTTGATGCTGTTGCGGGGTCAGACCGCCTTCAGCGGCCTTGCTCCCGCTGAAGGCGAGGAATTGACGGAGCGAATGGCGAAAATTGGCCAGTGCCGCATAATCCGCATCGGTCAGCTGCCTTACCGCCATATCGTCGTCCGTCCGTTGATAAATATCGTGATGCGATATATTTGCGCCATACCTCTATCATCTGGCACGCTGATGACCGCTCGCACAATATCCGCCAAATCCCGAAAGCTCGCCGATCACAGCGCCGACCGGCGCATGCTGGTGCTCACCGCCGCCGCCGCAGTCGTCGGTACCGGCGGAGCNTTCGGCGCCNGGCTGCTGTTGAANCTGATCGCCTTGGCGACCAACATTTTCTGGTTCGGCCGCTTCTCCTGGGCGCCTGTCCAGATCACCGACAGCCGGCTGGGGCTGGCCGGCGCGATCATTCCGGTGGTGGGCAGCCTGCTGGTTGGGCTGATGGCGCGTTTCGGTTCCGAAAAGATCAGAGGGCACGGCATTCCTGAAGCCATCGAGGCGATCCTCTATGGCGAAAGCCGCCTTTCCTTGAAGGTGGCGATCCTCAAGCCTTTGTCGTCCGCGATTTCCATCGGCAGCGGCGGCCCGTTCGGAGCGGAGGGGCCGATCATCATGACCGGCGGCGCAGTCGGCTCGCTCTTCGCCCAATGTTTTCAGCTGAGCGCGGCGGAACGCAAGACCTTGCTGGTATCGGGCGCGGCTGCGGGCATGACCGGCATATTCGGCACGCCCGTCGCTGCGATCATGCTTGCGGTCGAAGTGCTGTTGTTCGAATGGAAGCCGCGCAGCTTCGTGCCCGTCGTTCTTGCCGTCCTCGTTTCCCTGGCATGGCGTCCCTTGCTGGTGGGCAGCGGGCCGCTCTTCCCGTTCGGCGCGCACATCGCGGCGACTGCCCCACTTATCGCCTGGTCGATCTGCGTGGGCGTGGCGGCCGGACTGGAAGCCGCGCTGCTGTCCGCCCTGCTCTATCGCATCGAGGACTTGTTTCATCGCCTGCCCGTCTCCTGGATGTGGTGGCCGGCGATTGGCGCGTTCGTCGTGGGAGCGGGCGGCGTGATCGACGCGCATGTGCTTGGGGCCGGCTACGAGAACATTCAGGGCCTGCTCGACGGCGGTCTGGCAATGCGCGTCATCTTGGCGCTGCTCATAATCAAGTCCATCGTCTGGCTGGTCGCGCTTGGATCGGGCACGTCCGGCGGTGTCCTCGCGCCGCTGCTCATCCTGGGCGGCGCATTGGGGACGCTGCTCGGCCTGTTCCTGCCCGGGTCCGTCGGCTTCTGGGCGATGATCGGCATGGCGGGGATCATGAGCGGCGCGATGCGCGCGCCTCTGACCGGTGCGTTGTTCGCGGTCGAGCTCACCGGCAACTTCGCTGCCCTGCCCGCCACGCTCGGCGCTTCGGCCGCGGCCTATGCGATCAGCGTGCTGGTGATGCGTAGATCGATCCTGACCGAAAAGATCGCGCGACGCGGCCGGCACATCTTGCAGGAATATACGATCGACCCTTTCGAATTCCTTCAAGCGGACGAGGTGATGACCCGCAATCCCGTCTGCCTGGGCGGCAATGTGTCGGTCGAGCAGGCGCTCGCCTTCTTCGCCGACGGCGCCATGCATCGCAGCTATCCCGTGGTCGACAAGAACGAGCGTCTGATCGGCATGATCTCACGTTCGGATGCACTCAAATGGCGCGTTGACGGCCCACCGGCAGATGCCAGCCTGGCCGAGGTGCTTTCGGACAGTTCGCAACCATGCGGCGCGCCGGACTCACCGATCGGAGAGGTGGCCGATCTGATGATCGAGAGCGGGGTCGGCCGCATTCCGATCGTCGATCCCGCAACGATGCATGTGGTTGGCATTCTGTCGCGTCACGATTTGCTGAAAGCGCGTCATGCGGGGATGAGACTGGAACGCGAACGCAGCCGCTAGCTCGGGCCATTGTGGTCCAGCGTCTTGCGTTGGTCATGGAAACGGATCGATATGAGTTTGGTTCGCGCAACGAAAGGCCCGCGCCGCCGCTGAGGGAGCGATTGATGTTGGAAGGTACCAAAGCGCCTGAATGCCCCCANCGGCGCGATCTTCTCGGCTTCGCCGGCGTGACCGCGCTTGGCGCGACTGCCTTGCTTTCCGGTTGCAAGCGGCACCCATCGGACGCGCGCGATGNCGATGCCGAAGTCACTGCCAACGAAGATCTGATGCGCGAGCATGGCGTTTTGCGCAGGATCCTGATCCTGTATCGTGAAGTCGCTGCCAGGCTTTCGGGTGCTGCGGACGAGGTCGACGCCGGCGCGATCAACGACGCGACCCGCCTGTTCCAGGATTTCGGTGAGCGATATCATGAGCAATTGCTGGAGGAGCAGCACATCTTTCCGATTCTCCGCAAGGCAGGCGCCGACNGCGCGCATCTGGTCGACATCTTGCTGTCNCAGCACCAGCGCGGGCGCGCCATCACGAGCTTCGTGCTNGATCGCACCAAGGCAGGAAAGATCNCCGCGGCGGACGCACCAAAGCTCCACGACGCGCTGCTTTCNTTCGCGCGCATGTACGAGGCGCACGCCGCACGCGAGGATACGATGATCTTTCCGGCCTTCAAAGCCACCGTCGGCCCAAAGGCCTATCGCGAACTGGGCGAACAGTTCGAGGATATCGAGCATAAGCAATTTGGCGGCGACGGCTTCGAGATTGCGCTGGCGAAGCTCAGCTCGATCGAATCGCGCCTGGGGCTCGACAATTTGGCGTTGTTCACCGCCCCGGCGCCTCCGTTGGGTTGAATTGCGCCCTGTCAGTCGGCACTCGGCGCGCCTATATTGCCGCCATGGCAGACCTCTTCGCCGAACCCGCTGCGCCTGATGCGCTGACGGACGAGCCGCCCACCGGCCCGCTCGCGGACCGGCTGCGTCCGCGGCGCCTGGAGGACGTCGTCGGCCAGGAACATCTGACCGGCGCGGAGGGCGCGATCGGGCGGATGGTGGCGGCGGGCAAGCTCGCCTCGATCATCCTTTGGGGACCGCCCGGCACCGGCAAGACGACGATCGCGCGTTTGCTCGCGGATGCGGTGGGCCTCCGCTTCGTCGCCATCTCGGCCGTATTTTCAGGCGTCGCGGATCTTAAGAAGGTGTTCGCCGAGGCACGCGAATATGCCCGGCTCGGCAAGCAGACGCTCCTGTTCGTGGACGAGATTCACCGCTTCAATCGCGCCCAGCAGGATGGCTTCCTGCCCTATGTCGAGAATGGCACGGTCGTGCTCGTCGGCGCCACCACCGAAAATCCCTCGTTCGAACTCAACGCCGCGCTGCTTTCACGCGCGCAGGTTTTGATCCTCAATCGGCTCGACAGCCGCGCCTTGTCCCTGCTGCTCGAACGCGGCGAGGCCGCGATGGGCCGCGCCCTGCCGCTCACGCCGGAGGCGCGCGAAGCGCTGGTCGCCTCGGCTGATGGCGACGGCCGCTTCCTGCTCAACCAGGCCGAGACCCTGTTTTCGATCGACATCCCCGAGCCGCTCGATCCCGCCGGGTTGGCGGCGCTGCTCCATCGCCGCGTCGCGGTCTACGACAAGGATCGTGAAGGTCATTACAATCTCATCTCCGCGCTCCACAAAAGCCTGCGGGGATCCGATCCGCAGGCCGCGCTCTATTATCTCGCGCGGATGTTGGTGGCGGGCGAGGAGCCGCTTTACGTGATCCGCCGGCTCGTCCGCTTCGCCTCGGAGGATGTCGGGCTCGCCGATCCTCAGGCGCTGGTCCAGTGCCTCGCCGCCAAGGATGCCTATGATTTCCTGGGATCCCCCGAAGGCGAGCTGGCGATCGCGCAGGCCTGCCTATATTTGGCTACCGCGCCCAAATCGAACGCAGCCTATGTGGCGCAGAAAGCAGCCTGGCGATCGGCGAAGGAGACTGGATCGTTGATGCCGCCCAAGAATATCCTCAACGCGCCGACGCGGCTGATGAAGGATATCGGCTACGGCAGGAATTACGCTTACGATCATGATGCCGACGAGGCCTTCTCAGGCGACAATTACTGGCCCGAGGAGATGGCCCCGCAGCATTTCTACGCCCCCTCCCCGCGCGGCTTCGAAGCCAAGATCACCGAACGCCTCACCCATTGGGAGAAATTGAGGACGGAGCGCGAAGCAGATCGCGGCTGACAGCTTCGCCCGCTTTGCCATCACTTCAAAGGTCAATGTCCATAGAGCAGCTGTCGCAAATAGACTTTCATGCCACCAGCTACGATCATAGAGATTATGACTAGCAGGCCGATCTTCCAGTTGTGTTCCAATCTTACGCCGTCAGCCACGGGCTCTTCGATCCAGTGACGTCGAAAATCCCCGTACCAATACCAGAATATTAGGAGGCCCATCGGCATTGCAGCCAAAAGCCCGACAGCTATTTCAAACCCATCTAAATTAGCGAAGAAATATGCCGGCGAGATAGTGAGATAGGCAAGCCCAGCTGTCCAAGCTGC
>JGI24736J21556_1000162_pt1 | contig 11868 bp, 14 predicted proteins | sample KBSCornC2_FD_21556 | JGI IMG/M metagenome (IMG submission 21556) | reverse complement strand
TGCCCCGGCACCATCTCCACATTGAGCACGCAGGGCGTATTGTCCTTGGTGTTCTGGCGGGTGAAGGCCGGATCGCGCAGGATCGAGGCGCGCAGCCTGTTCTCCGGGTGGAGATAGGCGCGGCGCACGCCTTCGTCGACGACCTCCTGCAGGCTCCTCTCGCTTTCGAGCAGGCACTGCTGACCCCATTTGACGAAGACGGTGACGATGCCGGTATCCTGGCAAATCGGACGGTGGCCCTCGGCGCACATGCGGCTGTTGGTCAGGATCTGGGCGATGGCGTCCTTGGCAGCCGGGCCTTGCTCCGCCTCGTAGGCGGCGCCGAGCGCGCGGATATAATCCATCGGATGATAATAGCTGATATATTGAAGCGCATCCGCGACGCTCTCGATGAGGTCTGCTTCCTTGATGATCGTGGTCATGCCCGCTGCTTTCGATGATCCTGTTGGCGGGAGGCCATAAGCGGCGGGTGCGGCCTTGCCAACTGCCTGATAAGCGAACGGGCTCAGTTCTGCCAGCGCGCCTTGGCGGCGTCGTCGACTGACTTTGCTTCCACCCAGCGCGCCGAGCCATCCGCCCATTCCTCGCGCTTCCAGAAAGGCGCGTCGGTTTTCAGCCAGTCGATCAGGAAGGCACAGGATTCGAGCGCGGCCCCCCGATGCGATGACGCGGTGCCGACAAATACGATGCGCTCGCCGGGCACCAGCCGGCCGTGGCGGTGGATCAGGATCGTGCCTGCAAGCGGCCAGCGGCGCGCTGCCTCCTCCGCGATCGCGCGCAATGCCGGCTCGGTCATGGCCGGATAATGCTCCAGCGTCATCGCGAGCAGCCCGCCGTCGCCCCGCACCAGCCCGGTAAAGCTTGCTACCGCACCGCCACCGAGCGCTTCGAGTCGCGCAAGCTCAATGGCGGGATCGAATTCCTCCTGCTGAACACGAACTTCGATCATCCGCCCGTCACCGGCGGAAAAATGGCGATTTCCTTTGCGCCAGCGACAGACGCGTCGAGCGGCACGAACCGCTGGTCGATCGCGGCACGAAGGCGCGCCCGATCGGCAAAGGCGCGGGCATGCGCCTCGCTGGATGCCGCCAGCCAGTCCAGAAGCCTCGCAACGGTGGTAATATTCGAGGGGACATCGATCGCCTCACTGTCGCGGCCGATCGCTTCGCGCACCCAGGCGAAATAAAGAAGCTGGATCGTCCTACTCTTACCCGCGTTGGTCATCATCAATCCATGTGCTGAATGCCGGCGCGCAGATAATCCCAACCGGTGATCAAAGTCAGCATAGCGGCGGCCCACAGGCTGAACAGCCCCACCTCGGCAATTAAGGGCCATTTGGGCAGCGCACCAGCCAAGATCAATGCGCCCAGCGAAATGAGCTGAAATGTCGTCTTCCATTTGGCGAGCTGGCTCACCGGCATCGAAACGCGCAGATCGGCCAGAAATTCGCGCAGCCCGGAGACTGCAATCTCGCGAATCAGGATGATCAGCGCAGCGATCACGGCCGAGCCGACGATGTCGCCGGTGACGATCAGCATAACGATAACGGCGGCCACCATGATCTTGTCGGCGATCGGATCGAGGAAGATGCCGAGCTTGGAGACCGCGCCCTGCGCACGCGCCACATAGCCATCGAAATAGTCGGTGACCGCCATCAGCACATAAAGGCCGAAGCACAGCGCATAATCGAGCCGGCTCGGATGCCAGAGCAGCAGCACGAGGATCGGCACCGCGAAGATGCGCGAAAGCGTGAGCAGGTTGGGCAGAGTCAGCATCGCGCCAACCCTAGCGAAGGAGTCCAACTGGCCGGAAGCAGATTCTGGGCCTCAGTGCTCGCTTTTGCCGTTCGAACGAAGCGCGATGTCGAGAACGGCTCAAACAGCGCGCAGCCTTTCCAGCACGCGTTCGCGGCCGATGAGCGGTAGCAGCGCGGCCATATCGGGACCATGGTCCAGCCCGGTGATCGCCTGGCGCAATGGAAGGAACAGCGCCTTGCCCTTGCGGCCGGTGGTCGCTTTCAAGGCATTGGTCAGCGCGTGCCAGGGATCGGCCGTCCAATCGATCGACTCCGCGACCGACGCTGCCTCGGCGAGAAAGGCGCGATCCTCATCGTTCACGCCAGCCCCCGTTACCGGGCCTTCGACGATCGACCACCAGTTCGCCGCGTCGCCGACCCGCTCGAGATTCGGCCTGATCGCTTCCCAGCCCGCCGCGTCGATGCCGGCTGGCAGGCGGCGCGCGACCGCATCATAGCCGAGCAGATGGACGATGCGTCGGTTCAGCGCCTTGAGTTCGTCCTCGTCGAAACGGGCGGGCGCCCTTCCGAAATGCGCGAAATCGAAGGAGGCGATCAGCGGCGCGGCATCGGTGACCGGCTCGACCGGATCGCTGGTGCCGATTCGCGCCAGCAACGCCAGCAAGGCGATCGGCTCAAGCCCCTCCTCGCGGAAATGATCGCAGCCGAGCGAGCCGAGCCGCTTCGACAGCTTGCCCTCGCTCCCGGTCAGCAATGCCTCATGCGCGAAGGCGGGCGGGGCAGCGCCCAGCGCCTCGAACATCTGAAGCTGCAACCCGGTATTGGTAACATGATCTTCGCCGCGCACGACATGGGTGACACCCATGTCGATATCGTCGATCACGCTTGGCAGCATGTAGAGCCAGCTCCCGTCGGCGCGGCGGATCACGGGATCGGACATCAGCTTGGGATCGAGATGCTGGTTGCCGCGAATTAGATCCTGCCAGTGGATCGGCCGGTCATGATCGAGCTTGAAGCGCCAGTGCGGACGGACGCCCTTGGCTTCGAGTTCGGCACGCTCTTGCTCGCCGAGCTTGAGCGCAGCACGGTCATAGATCGGCGGCAAGCCGCGCCCGGCGAGAATCTTGCGCTTCAGCTCCAGCTCTTCGGCGGTTTCGTAGCAGGGATAGACCCGGCCCGCGGTACGCAGCGCCTCGAAGCGCGCGCCGTAAAGGCTGAAGCGCTCCGACTGACGCACGCCTGAATCCGCATCGAGCCCCAGCCAGGCAAGATCGGTGCGGATCGATTCGGCGAACGCCTCGGTCGAGCGCTCAAGATCGGTATCATCGAGCCGCAGGAGAAACCGCCCGCCATTCTTCTGCGCCCATAGCCAATTGTGCAGGGCCGTGCGGATGTTGCCGACGTGAAGCCGGCCCGTTGGAGATGGGGCAAAGCGCGTTATAACCTTCATATGCGGCGCTGTATCATTCTTGCACCCTCGGGCAAGCGCGCCTCTTCCCCCGTCGCCAAACGGCTACTAAAGGGGCGACAGAATACGGGGACTCGCGCAGTATGAAGATTTTAGCCGGCAACTCCAACCTGCCGCTCGCAGAGGCGATTGCCCGCTATCTGGAGCTTCCGCTGACTGACGCCAGCGTCCGCCGCTTCGCGGACGAGGAAGTGTTCGTGGAAATCCACGAGAATGTGCGCGGCGAAGATGTGTTCGTCGTCCAGTCGACCGGCTATCCTGCCAACGACAATCTCATGGAATTGCTGATCTGCATCGACGCACTGAAGCGCGCGTCGGCCAAGCGGGTCACGGCGGTGATTCCCTATTTCGGCTATGCACGGCAGGACCGAAAGCCAGGGCCGCGTACGCCGATTTCGGCGAAGCTGGTCGCCAACCTGATTACCGTTGCTGGCGCGCACCGCGTGCTTTCAATGGATCTGCATGCCGGCCAGATCCAGGGCTTCTTCGATATCCCGACCGACAATCTCTACGCGGCGCCAGTGATGTCGGCCGATATCCAGGCGCGCTTCGGCGGCAAGAATCTCATGGTGGTCTCGCCTGACGTGGGCGGCGTCGTGCGCGCCCGTGCGCTTGCCAAGCGGCTCGAGAATGCCCCGCTGGCGATCGTCGACAAGCGTCGCGAGCGCCCGGGCGAATCCGAGGTGATGAACATCATCGGCGACGTCTCGGGCCGCTTCTGCATCCTAGTCGACGATATCGTCGATTCGGCTGGCACGCTTTGCAACGCCGCCGCCGCACTCCGTGAAGCGGGTGCCGAAGACGTCGTCGCCTATGTGAGCCATGGCGTGCTTTCGGGCGGTGCGGTAGCTCGCGTCGAAGGCTCGGCGCTATCCGAGCTGGTCATCACCGATTCGATCGGCGCGCCCGGGCCAGTGGCCGAGGCCAAGAAGATCCGCCACCTCACCATCGCGCCGCTGCTCGCCGAAGCGATCCGCCGCATTGCCGACGAAAGCTCGGTCTCCAGCCTGTTTGACTGAGTCCAGCGTCGGATCGGCCGGTCCAAATGCCGGTCCGGCTAACTGTTTCATGAACATATCGTTTGAGGTGCGTTCAGGCAGCCGCGCATAAGATCGCTGTGCTTATCGCGGTATGGAGAGGACAGAGAACGACAATGAAACATATGATCCACGCTGCCCTGACAGCCTTATCCTTGAGCCTCGTCACCCTCAATGCAACGCCGGCTGCGGCCGATCCCGGCCATGGCCATGGGCGCGGCGACGGCAGGCATGATGAGCGCCATGACGGCAAGCATGATCGCGGCCGTCACGATGATGGGCGGCATGGCGATCGCCGCCATGATTGGGATCGGCATTATGCCCGCCATGACGATCGCGACTGGCATCGCGGCCGGGATTGGGACCACCGCGACTGGCGCCGTCATCATGACTGGCGCGATCATCGCGGGGTCCGCCGCGTCTATGTCTATGACTGGAACCGGCCCGACCCCCGCTATCGCGGTTATTATGCCGATCGCTATTATCGCGGCGGCTACGCCCCGATCCGGGTGACGCGCTATACCCGCATCTATCGCGGCTATGATGATCGCTATTATTGCCGCCGCTCCGACGGCACCACCGGACTGATCCTCGGCGCGACGCTGGGCGGCCTGCTCGGCAATTCGCTGGGGCGCGGACATTCTGACACAGCGGCCACCCTGATCGGCGCAGGCGCAGGCGCGCTGCTGGGACGCGAGATCGATCGCGGCGAGCTGGTCTGCCGTTGATCCAACCTTGATCTGGAAGGGATAAACACGTCCTTCCAGACTCAGGAGCATAACTGAGATGTAAGGCGGCGCCGGCCATGCTAGGGCGCCGCCATGCCCCATCTCCACGAGACCGCTCCGAACCTCTGGCAGGCGCTCAAGCGCGGCCTTTCCGGCCGCTGCCCCGCCTGCGGCGAGGCACAACTGTTCGGCCGCTTCCTGAAGCCCGTGGCCTGCTGCCCCTCGTGCGGGCGGGATTGGACGGTGCAACGTTCGGACGATTTTCCTGCCTATCTGGTCGTGCTGCTGCTCGGCCATTTGCTCATTCCGGTGGTGGTTGCGGTCAATATGCGCTTCGACATCTCCACAACCGTGCAGACGCTGCTCTGGCCCGCGCTGGCGGCGGCGCTCGCATTGGCCATGATCCAACCCGCCAAGGGCTTCGTGATCGCGTTGATCTGGGCGCGCTAGCTTCCGCTTGACCTAAGGCGCAGAGATCACCATCTGCAAATCGGAACGAATCAATCCGATTTGAGACATGCGGCTTTCGAACCTGACTGACTATGCGATCGTAATGCTCTCCGCCGCTGCGCGTGCCGAGAAGGGCTCCGTCTCGGCCGCGATGCTGGCCGAGGAGACGGGCGTGCCGCTGCCGACCGCACAGAAGCTGATGGGTCGCCTTGCCGCCGCGGGCCTGCTCAAATCGAGCCGGGGCATTGGCGGGGGCTTTCGCCTGACCCGCTCTCCCTGCGACATCAGCATCGCCGACATCGTCGAGGCAGTCGAAGGCCCAATCGCCATGACCGCCTGCGTCGAGGAAGGCCGCCATGATTGCGGGCTCGAAACAGCCTGCAAGGTCAAGCCGCACTGGAGCGCGGTTAACACCGCTGTGCGAGGCGCGCTCGGCGGCGTTACGCTCGCGAGCCTGGCGGGAGCAGCCTGATGGCTACCAAGAACGCCGAAGCGCTCGCCGCCGCCCAGAAGGCCTCGACCTATGAGTGGGGCTTCACCAGCGAGATCGAACAGGAATTCGCCCCCAAGGGCCTGAGCGAAGACACCGTTCGCTTCATTTCGGCCAAGAAGAACGAGCCGGAATGGATGCTCGAATGGCGGCTCAAGGCTTACCGCCATTGGCTGACGATGACGCCACCCGACTGGGCCAAGCTCAACGTTCCGCCAATCGATTATCAGGACGCCTATTATTACGCCGCGCCCAAACAGAAGGCGGAGCTGAAGTCGCTCGACGAGGTCGATCCCGAGATTCTCAGGGTTTATGAAAAGCTCGGCATTCCGATCGAGGAGCAGAAGGTGCTTGCCGGGGTCGAGGGCGCGCGCAAGGTCGCGGTCGACGCAGTGTTCGACAGCGTCTCGGTCGCCACCACCTTCCGCGAGGAGTTGAAGAAGGCGGGCGTCATCTTCCTCTCGATCAGCGAAGCGATCCGCGAGCATCCCGAGCTGGTGAAGAAGTGGCTGGGCCGGGTCGTCCCCCAGCATGACAATTATTTCGCGGCGTTGAACTGCGCGGTCTTCTCCGACGGCACCTTCGTCTACATTCCCGAGGGCGTACGCTGCCCGATGGAGCTTTCGACCTATTTCCGGATCAATGCCGAGAATACCGGCCAGTTCGAACGCACGTTGATCGTCGCTGACAAGGGCAGCTACGTCTCCTATCTCGAAGGCTGCACCGCCCCCCAGCGTGACGAGAACCAGCTTCACGCCGCCGTCGTCGAGCTGGTCGCGCTCGACGATGCCGAGATCAAATATTCGACCGTGCAGAACTGGTATCCAGGCGACGCGCAGGGCAAGGGCGGCATCTATAATTTCGTCACCAAGCGCGCGCTCTGCCAGGGCCGGAACAGCAAGGTGAGCTGGACCCAGGTCGAAACCGGCAGCGCGATCACCTGGAAATATCCTTCCTGCGTGCTGGCTGGCGAAAACAGCGTCGGCGAATTTTATTCGGTCGCCGTCACCAACAATTTCCAGCAGGCCGATACCGGCACCAAGATGATCCATCTTGGGCGGAACAGCCGCTCGACGATCGTCTCGAAGGGCATCAGCGCCGGCAAATCCAACAACACCTATCGCGGCCTCGTCCGTGTCGGCCCCACCGCCGAGAATGTCCGCAACTTCACCCAGTGCGACAGCCTGCTGCTGGGCCATGAATGCGGCGCCCACACCGTGCCGTATATCGAGGTCCGCAACCCCTCGGCGCAGATCGAGCACGAGGCCACCACCAGCAAGATCAGCGACGACCAGCTTTTCTACGCGATGCAGCGCGGGCTCGATCAGGAGCAGGCGGTGGCGTTGATCGTCAACGGCTTCGCCAAGGAGGTGCTCCAGCAGCTCCCCATGGAATTCGCCGTCGAGGCGCAGAAGCTGCTGGGCATTTCGCTTGAGGGGTCAGTTGGATGACCCGTATTCAACCCGCCCCCGTCATGCCGGACTTGATCCGGCATCCCGCTTCTTCGTGGGCGGCGAAAGGCAGCGGGACCCCGGATCAAGTCCGGGGTGACGAAGTATGTTCCTTTCCGTTCCGTCACCCCAGCAAAGGCTGGGGTCCATGTCTATCGCGACGAGCGGTGCCATTCGTGGAAAGAGCGATGGATGCCAGCCTCCGCTGGCATGACGATGAGGAGAGCATGGAATGAAGCTCTCCGGCCTCTTGGTAACGCTCTTTTCATACGGATTTAGTCGTGCTCCAAATCAATAACCTCCACGCTGAAGTCGATGGCAAGCCGATCCTCAAGGGGCTGACGCTCGCCATCAATCCTGGCGAGATCCACGCCATCATGGGGCCGAACGGCGCGGGCAAGTCGACGCTGGCGTACACGCTCGGCGGGCGTCCCGGCTATGAGGTGACGGGGGGAAGCGTGCGTTTCAACCCCAACGCACCGTACTCCGGCGAAGGCCGGAGCGTTGGCGATGCTGAGCAGGGCTCCGGCCTTCGCCGGAGCACGGAGGATGACGGGATTGACCTGCTCGCCCTCGAACCGCATGAGCGCGCCGCCGCGGGGCTATTCCTCGGCTTCCAATATCCGGTCGAGATTCCCGGCGTCTCCAACGTTCAGTTTCTCCGCGAAGCGCTCAACGCGCAGCGCAAAGCGCGCGGGGAAGAGCCGCTCAGCGCCGCCGATTTCCTCAAGGTCGCGCGTGCGCAGGCCGACGCGCTCGGCCTCAACCTCGATATGCTCAAGCGGCCGGTGAATGTCGGCTTTTCCGGCGGCGAGAAGAAGCGCAACGAGATGGTGCAGATGGGGATCATCGATCCCAAGCTCGCCATACTTGACGAGACCGACAGCGGGCTCGACATCGATGCGCTGCGCATCGTCGGCGAGGGCATTAATCGGATCATGCGCAAGCCCGACAAGGCGGTGCTGCTGATCACCCATTATCAGCGCCTGCTCGATTATGTGAAGCCGGACTTCGTGCATGTGCTCGCCGGCGGCCGGATCGTACGCAGCGGCGGCCCCGAGCTTGCGCACGAGCTTGAGCGCGAAGGCTATACGCAGGTGGCGGCGTGAACGCGCCGCTACCCGGTTTGGGCTTTGGTGAGGGTCCATGCTGAGCCTCCCGACCATTCGCGAGGAGGCGTGGCGCTGGGCCGATCTCGCCGCCTTGCCGGCGCTGGCCGAGGCGAGTCCGCAAGGATCTGTGCCGGATGTCAGCCATCTCTGGATCGGCAAGGGGCCGCGCCTGCTGTTCATCGACGGCAAGTTACAGGCTTCGGCGAGCAGGCCTGATGGCATCGCGCTCGGCGCGGTGACGGCCACGACCGATCATGCGCTCGGCGCGTTTGCTAATGGCAAGACCGGCTGGACGCTGTCGCTCGGCCGCGATCACGCACCGTCCGCCACGATCGAGATCATCCATGTCGGCACCGGCGGCGCGAGCCATCTGCCCGCGCGCATCGCGCTTGCCGAGGATGCGCAGGCGAGCGTCGTCGAAACCTTCGTCGGCGATGGCTGGGCCAATCGGTTGACCGCGATCGACCTGGCGAGCAGCGCGCGGCTGATGCGCGCGATCCGCATCCTCTCCTCGAGCGGTTTCGTCTCGCTGCGTGAAGAAGCGAAGGTTGGCGAGAATGCCAGCCTAACCGCGACGGTGCTGGGGCTGGGCGGTGCGGGCACCCGCATCGACGCCGCTGTCAGCCTGACCGGTGAGGGTGCTTATGGCGAAGTCGGCGGCGCATTGCTGGCGCGCGGTGAGCAGAGACATGATGCCGCCGTGGTGATCCGCCACGCCGCCCCGCTCGGTACCAGCCGCCAGCTCTGGCGCGCGGTTGCTGACGACAAGGCCACCGCCAGCATGGCTGCCCGCGCCGAGGTCGCCCGCGATGCGCAGAAGACCGATGGCGAGCAATCGCTGCGCGGCCTGCTGCTCCAGCGCGCGGCGACGATCAATCTCAAGCCCGAACTCGAAATCTTCGCCGACGACGTCAAATGCGCGCATGGCGCGACCGTCGGCGAACTGGACGCCAACGCGCTGTTCTATCTGGAGTCGCGCGGCCTGCCGCCCGCACTGGCCGAAGCGCTTCTGACCCGCGCCTTTGTGGCGGACGCGATTGGCCGGATTGGCGATGAGGCGGTGCGCGACGCATTTAGTAAGGACGCGGAAGCGTGGATGGAGGGCGCGCTCTGATGGCAACGCTTGCCTCAACCCGCCCGCTCGACCTGGTCGCCGATTTCCCGGCGATCCCCTCGGGCTGGGCCTATCTCGACACCGCCGCCACGGCGCAAAAGCCCAAGCCAGTTATTGATGCGATTACGCGCGGCTATGCCGAAAGCTATGCGACGGTCCATCGCGGCGTCTACCAGCGCTCGGCGGACATGACGCTGGCGTTCGAAGCATCTCGCCACCGGGTTGCCCGGTTCATCAATGCGCCTTCACCCGACGAGATCGTTTTCGTGCGCGGCGCAACCGAGGCGATCAACCTCGTCGCGCATAGCTGGGGCAATGGCCTCAAGCCCGGTGACCGCATCCTGCTCTCGACGCTCGAGCATCACAGCAACATCGTTCCCTGGCAGCTTCTGCGCGATCGCACCGGCATCGCGATCGATGTCGCTCCCCTCACCGAGGATGGCAGGATNGATCTCGACGCGGTCGAGGCGATGCTGACGCCGCGGCACAAGCTTGTCGCGCTCGCCCATGTCTCNAACGTGCTGGGCTCGGTCCTCGANGCGCGCCGCGCGGCCAATCTGGCGCATGGCGTCGGTGCGAAGCTGCTGCTCGACGGCTGTCAGGCCGTCCCGCGCCTCGCCGTCGATGTGCAGGCGCTCGGTTGCGATTTCTATGCCTTTTCGGGCCATAAGCTCTACGGCCCGACCGGCATCGGCGTGTTGTGGGCGCGCGGCGAGATCCTCGATGCGATGCCGCCATGGCATGGCGGCGGGGCGATGATCGATCGGGTCACTTTCGAAAAGACGACCTACGCCCCTCCTCCGGCCCGTTTCGAAGCCGGGACGCCGCACGTCGTCGGCGTGATCGGGCTTCACGCGGCGATCGATTATTTGGACGCGATCGGGCTTGATGCGATCCACGCGCATGAGGCCGCGCTGGTGAAGGCGACCCGTGATGCGCTGCACAGTCTCAACAGCGTGCGCGTTTTTGGGCCGGAAGATAGCGCCGGCATCGTGAGCTTCGCGATCGAGGGGGTTCATCCCCACGATATCGGCACCATATTGGATGAAGAGCGGGTCGCGATCCGTGCCGGGCATCATTGCGCGCAGCCGCTGATGGATCATCTCGGCATTCCGGCGACGGCGCGGGCGAGCTTCGGAGTTTACAATGGCGAAAGCGATGTCGCGGCATTGGTACGGGGGCTTGAACGCGTGGCGAGAATTTTCGGATGAGTGAGCAGCGCAATATCAGGACCGAAGAGGTCGGCGAGGTCCCGGCGCCCGCGCGGGCGCGCGTCGAGGATGCGGAAACGGCAACCGCCAACCTTCCCCACAAGGCCGACTATCTCGAGGGCTTTCTGAAGCAGCAGCCGGCAGAAGCCGGCGCGGGCGAGCCGGGCGGCGACATCTACGAAGGCGTGATCACCGCGCTCAAGGAAATTTACGATCCCGAGATCCCGGTGAACATCTATGATCTCGGCCTGATCTACGGCGTCGATGTCACCGATGACGGCCATACCGTCGTGACGATGACGTTGACCACGCCGCATTGCCCGGTCGCGGAATCGATGCCGGGTGAGGTCGAGCTGCGCGTCGGTGCGGTGCCGGGCGTGGGCGATGTCGAAGTCAACCTCGTTTGGGATCCGCCCTGGGATCCGCAGAAGATGTCCGACGAGGCAAAGCTCGAACTGGGAATGCTGTGATGGCCACCGATACCAAAACCCGCCTGCGCCCCGCCGCCGTGGTCCTCACTCCGGCGGCCGAAGCGCGTGTCGCGACGCTGATGGCGCAGGCGCCTGCCGACGCGATCGGCGTGAAGCTCTCGACCCCCCGGCGCGGCTGTTCGGGCCTGGCTTACTCGGTGGACTATGTCACCGAAGCCGATCCATTCGACGAGAAGATCGAAACGCCGGGCGGCTCCTTTTACATCGATGGCGGCTCGGTGCTTTATCTGGTCGGCTCGACGATGGATTGGGTCGAGGATGATTTNACCGCCGGCTTCGTGTTCAACAACCCCAACGCCAAGGGTAGCTGCGGCTGCGGCGAAAGCTTCACGATCTAACGAGCGGCATCCGACCATTCAGCCGTGAACGTAGAGGAGCGCNGCNAGATCGNGCGCATCCTGTTCGGATACGTTCAGGTTCGGCATGGCGGTGCCAGGGCTGNNNCCCNNCGCGGATCGCGGATCCAATGCTCCATCGCATCGGGTGAATTGGCGAGATGANCGCCGATAATCGCGCGCNTGCCGANNCCATCGAGCGGCGGGCCTATCATGTGGCGTCGA
>JGI24736J21556_1000161_pt1 | contig 11892 bp, 12 predicted proteins | sample KBSCornC2_FD_21556 | JGI IMG/M metagenome (IMG submission 21556) | reverse complement strand
GTGACATGGTCAATGCCATACATGTGGCGGATGGCATGCATGCCGTCGCGAAGGGTGACGTCCTGAACGTAGATCTTGTCGCCCGCTTCCACATTGAACTTCGCGCCCATCTCTTAATTCTCCGTCTCGGCGAGCGAACCGGTGGCCGCCACCTTCTTTCCTTGAGCAATGCGCTGCGCGAGCAGCTCGCCGGTCGCCTTTGCGGCGGCGGTCATGATATCGAGATTGCCCGAATAGCTGGGAAGATAATCACCTGCTCCTTCGACCTCGAGCAGGATCATCGTCTTGATCCCCGTGAACTCGCCGCGCCCCGGAATCTTGAGCTTGTTGTTGTCGCCAAAGCGCTCGAACTGCACCTCCTGTTTGAGGCGGTAGCCGGGCACATAGGCCTGGACCTTCTTGACCATGGCTTCGACCGAGGCACGGATGGTTTCCTCGTCCGCGCCTTCGGACAGGGTAAAGACCGTGTCGCGCATGATCATCGGCGGTTCGGCGGGATTAAGGATGATGATCGCCTTGCCCTGGGCCGCGCCGCCGACCTTCTCGATCGCGCCTGCGGTGGTGCGGGTGAACTCGTCGATGTTGGCGCGAGTGCCCGGTCCGGCCGAACGCGAGGATACGGACGCCACGATCTCGGCATAGTGGACGGTCGCGACCTGGCTGACGGCGGCCACCATCGGGATGGTCGCCTGTCCGCCGCAGGTCACCATGTTCACATTACCCGCGTCGAGATTGGCTTCGCCATTGACCGTCGGGATGGTGTAGGGACCAATGGCAGCGGGGGTGAGGTCCACCACCTGCTTGCCATCGGCGCGCAACGCCGCATCATGGACCTTGTGAGCGTAAGCCGAGGTCGCGTCGAAGACGATGCCGATCTCCGCATATTCCGGCATGGCGCGCAGGCCGTCCAGCCCCTCATGCGTTGTCGCGATGCCCCGCTCGCGAGCCATGGCAAGGCCTTCCGATGCCTCATCAATGCCGACCACGACCGCCAGCTCCATATTCTGCGGATATTTGATCATCTTCATCATCAGATCGGTACCGATGTTACCCGATCCGATAATGGCTGCCTTGACCTTGCCCATCATATTTCCTTCAAATGAAATTGGCTGTGCACGTGCCGATGCCGTGCAATGTCATTTCGAAGCGGTCCCCCTTCACCGCAGGTTCCAGCGGTACGACAGACCCCGACAGGATCACGTCACCGGCCTCCAGCGTCACGCCATAGGCGCCCAGCGTGTTAGCTAGCCAGGCGACCGCCATCGCCGGATCACCCTGCACGGCATGGCCATAGCCTTCCGAAAGCGGCGCGCCGTTCTTGGTCACGGTGACATGGAGGTTGGGCAGATCATGGGCGCGCGGATCGGCCCGCGCCTCGCCCAGCACGAAGACACCGCAACTGGCGTTGTCCGCCACCGTGTCGACGATGCTGATCTTCCAATCCCTGATGCGGCTGTCGACGATCTCGAAACAAGGCGCTATCGCCTCCGTCGCGGCGATCACGTCCGCGGGGGTGACGCCGGGGCCGTTCAGCCTATCCTTCAGAATGAAGGCAATCTCCGCTTCCGCGCGCGGCGCTATCAACGCCTTGGCGTCGACATCGATATCCCCCTCCACATGCATCCAGTCCGTCAGGAAGCCGAAGTCAGGCTGGTGCACGCCCAGCATATCCTGCACCGCCCTGGATGTGACGCCGATCTTCTTGCCAACCACACGCTCGCCATCGGCCGTGCGACGCTGCAGAAATCCCAGGCTGATGGCATAAGCGTCATCGATCGTGAGCGATGCTTGCTGCTCGACAATGGGGCTGATCGTATGCCGTCCGCGAAGCGCGGCATAGAGCGCGTCGCTGAACGCAGTGTTGTTCGTTGAGGTCATTGATATTTTCCGTTGCAGTAGATCAGAGGGTCAACCCCCTCCCCGATCCGGACATGCCACTTCGCCGATGACGATGATGTGCGATCCATATTCGACCAGCCTGCCTACGTCGCATTCGACCGAGCAATCGCTTCTGCCATTATGGGCACGCCTCGCTCCGAAAGTTGCCAGCCCCCGTCGCGGAAACGCTCGGCCCGCAAGCTGGAACTGCCGAAGGCATTGGCCACATGCTGATGTCTGCGGTCAAGGAGATCACCGAAAATGGCTTGTCCTGATGCAACATCGGCGTCCTGCCTCCGGCACCCGCATAACTGAGAAAAAGCCGTCAATCCGTCCTCAGGCCGCTTTCGGGACCATTCCATTGGGATCGATCACGAATTTCTTCGCCGCACCATGATCGAACACCTCATATCCGCGTGGCGCTTCGTCCAGATTGATCACTTCCACGTTGACGATCTCCGCAATGGGCAGCCGGTCCCACAAGATCGCCTGCATGAGCTGCCGGTTATATTTCACCACTGGCGTCTGGCCGGTGAAGAAGGCGTGGCTCTTCGCCCAGCCCAGCCCGAAGCGGATCGACAGGCTGCCGATCTTGGCCGCTTCGTCGACGCCCCCCGGATCGCCGGTGACATACAGGCCGGGAATGCCGATCCGTCCCGAAGCGCGGGTCACCTGCATCAGCGCGTTCAATACCGTGGCCGGCGCCTCATGATCGGAATCGGCGCCATGCCCCCTTGCCTCGAACCCGACTGCGTCGATCGCGCAATCCACTTCAGGAACGCCCAGAATCTGGGCAATCTGCTCACCCAGATCGGCATGTTCGGAAAGGTCGACCGTCTGGAAACCCATGGAGCGGGCATGCTTGAGCCGTTCCTTGTTCATGTCGCCCACGATGGTGCAGGCAGCGCCAAGGAGATTGCAGGACGCCGCGGCCGCCATCCCTACCGGACCTGCACCCGCGACATAGACGGTGGAGCCCGGGCCAACGCCCGCGTTGACGGCGCCGTGGAACCCCGTAGGGAGGATATCCGACAGGCAGGTCAGGTCGCGTATCTTCTCAAGCGCCTGGCCACGATCGGGAAATTTCAACAGATTGAAGTCGGCATAGGGCACCATGACATAATTGGCCTGTCCGCCGATCCATCCACCCATGTCGACATAGCCATAAGCTGCGCCGGCGCGATCCGGATTGGTGTTCAGGCAGACGCCCGTCGCCTGTTCCTTGCATGTGCGGCAACGGCCGCATGCCACGTTGAACGGAACGGAGACGATGTCACCCTTGTTGAGAAACTCGACACCGCTGCCGACTTCCACGATTTCCCCTGTGATTTCATGCCCCAGGACCAGTCCGGTCGGCGCCGTCGTACGCCCGCGCACCATGTGCTGATCGGATCCGCAGATGTTGGTGGACACAACCTTCAGGATGACACCGTGATCGATCTTGCGCCCCTGCGGCGTTTCCATTCTGGGATCGCCGATATCCATCACTTCCACATTGTTTGGCCCGAGATAAACGACACCACGATTGCCCGCCATGACTTCGCTCCTGCTCTTTTTATTACCAATAGGGACAGGCTCTCGCCCTCGCTGAGGCCGGCTGACCGGCCGGCGCTGATTGAGGGACGGCGCCATTCGCCATCATCTTAAGCCCGTCGGCGCTGCGACATACGTCCCACCGGACTATGCCCGCGTTTCAGGCGGCGGCCGCTTTCGACGCGATCAGATCGCGGGGGTTGAAGGCCGGATCAGCGAGCATCGTCGCACTCACCCGATGGTCGACCGCCAGCAGCTTTCGACCGAACACATGATCGCTCACTGCATTGACGGATTCGATCGCCACGACGCGCTCGTCGCGCAGATAGAAAACGGAGAATTTTCCCTCTTCCAGCGACCCGCGCACGACCTCCTGCTGCCCATCCTGGGAAAAGCCGACCATTTGCAATTTCATGTCGAACTGATCCGACCAGAACCAGGGCACCGACAAGTTGGGCATGGTCTTGCCGGCAATGGCCGCGCCGGCGGCCTTGCCAAGGTCGGTCGCGTTCTGCACGGATTCCAGGCGCATCTCGCGTCCCGCGAACAGGTTGGTGCCGAATGCGCAATCGCCCGCCGCGAACATCGCGCCATTGGCCGTGCGACCGCAGCTGTCGACGTGGATCCCCTGCCCGCTGGAGAGCCCAAGCGGCTCCGCCAGCCCTGTATTGGGCACCGCGCCTACCGCCATTACGACGAGACCTGCAGCATGGATCACATTATGGCTGTCCCGAACTCCCGTGACCTTGCCCTGATCCCCTTCGATCCGTTCCACGCCTGTTGCGGTCAATATGCGGACGCCTTCAGCCGCGAACCTGCGCTCCACGAAATTCGAGATCACATGCCCGGTCACCCGCGCCATCACCCGAGGCAACCCTTCCAGGACCGTCACGGGCTTTCCCACCTTGGCGAGCGACGCGGCGAGTTCCAGCCCGATGAAACCGCCGCCGATGATCACGACCGACGGAGCCTGCTCCAGCTTCTCGCGAATATGGTTGGCATCAGCGAGCGAGCGTAGGGTCACGACCCCGTCCAGATCGGCGCCGGCCAACGGTATGCGGCGCGCCTGCGTTCCTGTCGCGAAGGCCAGCTTGTCGAAACCGAACGTCCCTTTGGTCGTGACGACACGGCCTTCCGGCTCGACATGTTCCGCACGCGCGCCGAAGATCACATCCACCTGATTGTCGCGATAAAAAACCTCTCCGCGCAGCGGCAGGCTTTCCGCATCGACCGCGCCGGTCAGATATCCCTTCGAAAGCGGCGGCCGGTGATAGGGCAGAAACGCCTCTTCGGTCAGCATTGTGATCGCGCCGTCGAAGCCATGCTGTCGCGCGGATGCCGCAATGTTCAGCCCGGCATAGGAACCACCGACGATGAGCAGCCCGCTCACCTCAGAACTGACGTTCCGGAACCTCGACGCTCAGGCCTTCCAGTTCATCGGTCACGATGATCTGACAGGACAGGCGACTGTTTCCGGTCCGTTCACAGGCGGTGTTCTCCAGCAGGTCGTTCTCGACGTCATCCATGGCCGGCAGCCGGTCGATCCATTGCGGATCGACATAGACGTGACAGGTCGCGCAGGAAAGCGTCCCGCCGCAGTCCGCATCGATACCCGGAATACCGTTGATCGTCGCGGCCAGCATCAGCGAGCGCCCAGAAGCGACGTCCACCTCCCGCACGTCCCCCTGATGGCTCTTGAACGTCACTTTTGGCATCATGATCTTCCTGTACTAATCCCGTCGAAACGTCCGGGGCACGCCCCTAACATCATTCAGGCCCAACCTGGCCGACGGGTGCTTCGATGGCAAGGCCCCGCCACAGACCGCTGCTGCCTTTCCCCAGCTGTAGGCGCAGGGACGGTGCGGAACATGGTCCAACCGGACGATGGATAAGCGGAGGTTCCCCGGAAAAGGGCCAAGCTGACGCCTCGCTCCCATCGGAACCGCGCAGAAGCACCTCCTCATGGCCATTTACAATTTAAAGCGTCCGCAATCGCTGGAAGAACGCTGCCTGATCGGAGGGCAATGGCTGGACGGCGAGGAAAAGATCGCCGTGCGCAATCCGCAACCGACGAGGTGATCGCGAACGTACCGCGTTTTGGCCATGCCGAAACGACGCGCGCCATAGAGGCGGCCGCGCAGGCCATGCCCGCCTGGGCTGCATAGCACCGCCAAGGATCGTGCTGCGATCCTGCGCCGCTGGTTCGACCTCATCATCGCCAATGCCAAAGACATTGCGGCGATCATGACCGCCTTCGCGCTTTGTCGCCTGGCGGAGGAAGCGGGAATTCCCCCGGCATCCCGGCTTCAGGGCCAGGACCCTAGCGCTTGATCTTAAGTCCGTCGGGCGACTCCATCATGTGGCGGCGATTGCCCATATTAGCCCTGAACGCGTCCTCCAGCGCCTTCTGGGCTGGCGGCAGATTATGGGCCTGTTCGGCCGTGAAACGGTTGGTGATCGGTGTGTAGCAGGCGATGCCGATGCTGCCGGCCTCGACGAAGGGACAATCGAGTATCGTGCCCGCCTGCGCCAGATGGCTGTCGAGACTTTCGATCGCAACCATGGGATCGGCAATGTGGTAGACGGCGGAAAATCCATAACGGGGCACGGCATCGATCAGCTGGATATCGGCTGCCTTATAGAGGTCTCCGGCTACAAATCCCGTGAGCCACAAGGTCCGCGGCAGATAGTCCTCACGATACCATTTTATGAATTCGCTTTCCTTGCCCTTCTTCGCATTCATGCGGATGAGCAGGACGTCGCCGTCGCGCGAGTCATAGCATTCGACCGCTGTCTTTCCCGATACTGCAGGGACATAATAAAAGTCTTCCGCCTTGTCGCCGCGCAGTGCCGAGGTTATCGGCATGCGATCGCCGAAGCATTGGTCGACATGATCGTCGATATTCTGCTGCGTGTCGTTCAGTTCATAGATGCACAGCCAACGTTGCTCCGGCCCGAAGTGCTGGGCATTATAGCGAAGCTGATAGGGAGAGAGTTTCCACCGTTGCACCGCCACGCTGCCCTGCAGGCGCATCGTGTCATGGCAGTGGATGTTGGTGTACCAGTCGTTGAACTCGTCTTCCCGACCTTCGAAAGCCTCTGTCATGACGATGAAGATGGACGAAAGCGCCTGACGCCGGGGAGGCGAGGTCGGGCCTTGATCCACCGCCGCGGAAGCGCCCGCTTTTCCGGCTTTTACACTATCAGTCATGGCTCTCTCCTATTTCCGACGCGCCTGTCGGCGTCCGTTTTAAGATAGCGGCGCAGATCGCGACAAAGACCGCATTTCCGACCGTTCAGCAATACAGCAGCATGCGTTTCGTGCCGGCACCAGGTTCGATCGGACGATGCCGATGCAGCACTGGAGCGTCATGCGGGCCAGATCGCGACAAAAGCGGGAGAGCGGGGATGGACCCCAAAGTGCAGCGCCTCGTCGATCATTTCGAGATTCGCGAGGTCATCGAACGCGCTTTCTGACCCCCCTATCCCTCCAAAGTGGGTCAGGCTGCTTTCCAGAGCGGCCCTTCAGCTGGGACGGGGCCACACCAGCCTCAGTTTTCGCATGGAATTGACCATCCCGCGCTCCAGGATCGCACACTCGTCGGCGGCAATATCGAAGTCGGGAATCCGCTGAAGCCATTCCTCAATGAATATGCGCATTTCAAGCCGCGCAAGCATGGCGCCGATGCAACGATGCTTGCCCTGCCCAAAAGTCGCGTGACGAACATCCTTCCGGTGGAAATCGACGATGTCTGGATTGTCAAAGCGCCGCTCATCCTGGCCATGGAACATGCTCTGGACCAGGATCCGATCGTCCTTCCGAAACAGCACACCATCATATTCTAGGTCGCGGGTGACCACGCGCGCGGTTCCCGTCGCCCCATAAAAGCGCATCAGTTCGTCGATCGCCCGCGGTATGAGGGCATAATCTTCCCTGAGTTGCCGGCGATGGTCGGGATGCGTGGCAAGGAAGCGTGCAATGACGCCCATGGTCGCCATGACGGTATCCAATCCACCCAGCAACACGTTCAGGATCATGCTGTGCCGTTCCTCATGGGTCATTTCCCGGTCGAACACCCGGCCGCGCATGATCATGGAAATGACGTCCTCGCGCGTGCCATCGGCCCGCTCAGCCATCAACGCCTCGATATAGCCGGACATCTGGCTATAGCCCCAGATGCGATCGTCCAGCGTCGGCGGGTGGACCGAGGCATCCGACCATTTCATGAGATCCGCCTTGTCGGACTTGGGCAGATCGGCAAGCTGCATGAAGATTTCGATGGGCAGGATCGCAGAAAATTCGTTGACGAACTCACACTCGCCCCTGTCGATGAACGCTTCGATCAGCTGGATCGCCAAGGCGCGGATATCCCGTTCCAGTTGCATGATCCGGGCGGGCGTGAATGCAGGCTGCAGGACGTTGCGATAGGCCGAATGGGCCGGCCCGTCGGTTTCCAGCGGGATATTGATGAACGGCTTCGCGCCAGCAGGCACCACCACGTCCCGCATGGAAAACAACTCTCCATCCCGCTGGCACATGTCGATCTCACGGGCGCGGGTAACTACCCAATGCCCTCCGTTCAACGGGGTCCAGAAGATGTCGGGCGCCTCACGGTGGATGCGGCGAACAATATCGATTTGGTAATCGCTGGAAATCTCCCGGGGCGCTTCGAAGAGATCATATTCGTAAACGCGATCCGCCGGCACATGATCCGGCCGAACGGCCTGCACTGTCTCGTTTACCATCGTCATCCCCAAAGTCTTTCCGTCACATCGGAATCGAACCTCGTGCCGAGCTAATATAAGCTCGCCAACGCTTCCGCAGAATAGCCGCCAAGCCTTTCCCACTGTCGATCCTGCAGATCGCGAGTCCAGTCTGGATTGGTGATCATCGCCCGTCCGACAGCAACGAGATCGCATTCCCCGCGTTTCAACATGCCGACGACATGGGCGATGCTGGGCGGACATCGGCCACGCGATTGCTGCTCCGCTGGCCTATCGCCCTCTTCCTTGCTCGGCAGCGGATCATGATCCAGCGATATCGAGCCGACGGTCACGGTCGGCTTGCCCGTTATCCGCTTGGTCCAACCGGCCACATTCAGCGGACTACAATCGAATTCGGGTTCCCACACCCGCCGGGTCGAACAGTCGAAAACGTCAACGCCCGCCTCCGATAATGGAGTCAGGAAATCCTCCAGTTCAGCGGGCGTCTGGCACAGCTTTGCCCAATAATCCTGCTGTTTCCATTGGGACCAGCGGAAGAAAACGGGATAATCGTCGCCAACGGCATCGCGCACCGCCCGTATGACCTCCGTCGCAAAGCGGGTACGGTCTACCAGGCTGCCGCCGTAAACATCCTGGCGCCGGTTCATCTTGTCCCAGAAGAACTGGTCGATCAGATAGCCGTGGGCGCCATGCAGTTGCACGCCGTCGAAACCTATNGCCTTGGCATGGCGNGCGCTGCTGGCGAATCCGTCAATGGCTGCATCGATATCCTTGATGGATGCCGGCTCGGCCACCTGCCTGGCCGCCGGCTTTTCCCCGAAGGACTCGAAAGGCAGATACAGGCCCGACGGACTGAGCGGAGCCAGATCGGGATTGGGCGAAGCTCCTACTTGGCGGACCGCGCCGCAATGGACCAATTGAGGGAAGATCCGCCCTCCTGCCCCATGCACCGCCTCTACGATGCGGGCATAGGATTCCAGCGCATCCTGGCCATGCAAGCGCGCATAGCCCGGATTCGCCTGCGACACGGGATGTTCGACGGAGGCCACTTCAGTGATCAAAAGCCCCGTGCCAGCGGCGGCGCGACGGCGGAAATAGTCGACATAGCCCTGGCTCGGCACTCCATCGTCGTTGAAATGGCGGCCCATGGCGGGCATGACAATGCGGTTGTTCAGCTTCAGTCCGCGAACTTCAAACGGCTCGAACAAGGGGCTTAGGTCACTATCGGGCTCGCTCGCCCTATGCGCAGACTGCGCTTTCGGCTCTCCTTCAATTTCCGTCGCCACGGCTTTGGCTGCCTGATCATGCGCCATGGAGCAACACGCCGGTGACAAGAGGCGATGGGAACTGATCGTTCATTGGTGCTAACGCTTTTCCTCTATCAGCCCGCAATCAAGCCGCCGCGTTCCTCGACCACGCAGACCCGCGTACATGAACGATCAAAAATCTTTTCCTCATCCTCCGCGATCAGGTCGCCCGCGGGAGGGTTGCGAGCAAGGGACATCGCCGCTTCAAAAGCTGCCTGATCGGAAAACCACATTTCGGTCACCACGTCGAAATCGCAGGTGGCTTCAGGAAGAAAGTTACGCCGGTAATCGATGATCCCGGGCATGATGCCAAGGATCAGGGGCACATGATGCGTTTCGTAATGAGCGATGAAGGCTGCGCGAGTTATACCTTCCTTGGCCTTGAGAAATGCGATCATCTTTACAGACATGAACCCCTCCAGTTTTTCTTTCCGACGGAGGACTTTGCCACGAACCGCAAAAGGCCTTTAAATTCCGGTTTCATCCATCAGTCGCCGTCAAGGTAAAGATGGGGTCATCCTCATGCATGGTCCGTCGGGACTAGGATGCTTTCCAGGCCGAAAGAGAAAACTCCTTTGGTTCGAGCAGCAGCCGGCGGCACGATGCCCAACTCTCGGATCAGTTTACCCTCAGACTCTCCCCATCTATCGCTGCCGCTTGAGGGAGAAACAGCATGAGCGCGGCATCCGCCACGCGCGCGGCCACTTCTTCGGAATGTATATGTCCGCTGTCCACGGTCAGGGTATTGCGCCGGATGCCGTCGCCGATCGGATTGCATGGGGTCATCGCCAGTTTCTCTCCTTGCGCGATCACGATATCGACGATCGCGCCCGGCCGCCCGCCGGCCGCCATTTGCGATGCACCGCTCCATTGGACAAGGGAATCGCTTCCCACAGCGATATTCACTACATGATCCAACCGCCCCATCAGATCGACCGCACGCGAGGGGGCGTCTTGAGCGGAACACGAGACGGCGATCGCCTGTCCTCCCGCAGCACGAAGCTCCTCAGCCAGACGCTCACCGGCGGCTTCGGAGTCCCCGCTCACGATCACGCGCGCGCCAGCACGCGCCAGTATGCGCGCGCAGGCACGGCCGATCGATATGCCGCCGGTCGCGACCAGCGCTACGCGCCCGGCCAGCGGCAATAGCAGCGGAACGTCCGGCGCTCTGTCCTCGACGATGCCGCCCATGTCGGATTCGCCCCAGAAGGCGCGCATCTCACTGATCAGGCCCGCATCGTCGAACCGAAAACTGTCGACGATTCGAACGATATGAAGATCGGGCCCCGTTCCGATGCAGGCTATGAACGAGAAGGCGATAGCCGATTGCGCGACGCGGCAATCACCGGAATATTGTAGATAGGATGGCTGGTCCTGATATTGTTCGTAGAAAGCGCGGATGGCCGCCTTCCCGCGCACCATAGCGCTGCCGACCGGATCTTCCAGCGTCGCATCTTCGGCGTACANCGATGCCACACGCTCCAGATCGCGCGCGTTGAAGGCCCGGACATAGTCGCCAATGAACCGATCGATATCCTGTGGCAGCGCCATGTCGCTTCCCAGCCATCCTTGTTTCTGCTCGGCACAGATTAGCGTTGACGGCGTGTGATCCCTTCGTCTGGGCAGACTAGTATCGACCCGATTGGTTCGGATCGAATGTTCTGATCTCCGCCCGACATCGCTGTCGGGCGGAGATCCTGGAGGTCAGAACTTGAAGCCGAGCGTCGCGCCATAGGTCCGAGGCTCGCCCCAACGACAAGACGCATAGCCGATGCTGTAGAGGTTATCTGCGCAGTAGAGTTTGTGATCCTTGTTCGTCAGATTCTGCGCCCAGATGGATAGCGGCATTGGCGTTTCCAACAGTTCGTTGAATGACAGCCGACCGCCGAAAATACCGAAAGCGGGCGTCTCATATATGCCTTGGACACTCAGCCCCTTGGCCTTGCCGCGATAGGAATAATTGCCGCTCAGCAATATGTTCGCGAAGCTCTCCGGAATGAAGCTGGCATGATAGGTCGCGGCGACGTTCAACGTCGTGCGCGGCACGCCGGCGAATTCCCGACGATCGAGATTGGTGCCGCCCGTATAGTCTATCGGATTGCCATCGAAGATTGGCTTGGTCGGGTCGGTCGGTTGCGGCAGGATCGTCCAATCCCAAATTGGAGAAATCATAGGCGCCCTGCGCGAAAACAGCGTAGGAATCACTTTTGCTGGTAGCCGTCGCATGGCGTGTCTGCAAAGGATAGAGAGAAAGTGGGCCGACCGAGAAGTAGGAATTTACGGTATAAAGCAAATTATTATGACTGCAGAAAGCGCCAGTAATGAAATTCAGATTGTCTGTCTTACCAATAATCTGAAATTCTTCGGATAGCGTTTTTATGTTGTTGAACATATTTGTATTGTTGTTTGAAAACTGACCGGGAAACGGCGATGGCACCCCGCCGTTGCT
>JGI24736J21556_1000158_pt1 | contig 11955 bp, 10 predicted proteins | sample KBSCornC2_FD_21556 | JGI IMG/M metagenome (IMG submission 21556) | reverse complement strand
CAGGTGAAGAATGGCGCGATCGACTTCCAGCCGCGCGAGCCATTCCATCCGCTGTTCGGGGCGATGCCACGAACGCCGCTGATGATGGAATTCCAGATCACCAAGGAATATCTCGGCCAATCGACCCATCTCACCTATCTTGGCCCCTTGTTCGAGGAGACGCTGAAGAGCGACACCTTCGCCCGCGGCAAGGGATCGACGGTGGCAAGGGTGATTGACGGATCGCTGGAGGGCCACAAGCTGACCGGCATTGCCGGTGTCGCCAATATCGGCGCCGACCGCGACTGGAGCGGATCGATCTTCAACCAGGCGGACTGGTATGCCTTCGGTCGCCTCGCCTGGAATCCCGATCTCCCGGCGGAGGCGATCGCCCGCGAATGGGCGGCGCAGACCTTCTCGACCGACGCCAGGCTGCTCGATCCTGTCGTTGCAATGATGATGGGATCGCGTGAAGCGGCGGTCGATTACATGACGCCGCTTGGCCTCGCCCATGTCATGGGCACTGGCCATCATTACGGCCCTGCGCCCTGGATTTCGGACCTGGCGCGGCCCGAATGGAACCCGGTCTATTATCACAAGGCGGACGCCGGCGGGATCGGCTTTGACCGGACGAAGACCGGCAGCAATGCCGTCGCCCAATATGCGCCGCCGCTCGCGAAGATGCTGGCAGACCCGAAAACGACGCCGGAACGCGACCTCCTCTGGTTCCATCATGTCGGTTGGGACGCGAAGCTGAAGTCGGGCGAGACCCTGTGGAACGGCCTCATCCATCATTATGATGCAGGCGTGGCCTATGTCGCGGCCATGCGCACGACATGGGACAGCCTGCGCCCCTTCATCGACGCGGAACGCTTCGCCCAGACCCGGACATTCCTGGGCATCCAGCATCGTGAGGCGAAATGGTGGCGCGACGCCAGCATCGCCTATTTCCAGTCCATATCCAAACGTCCACTGCCCGCTGACGCGGCGGCGCCGGACCATGATCTGAATTGGTACAAGTCGCTCAACTTTCCCTACGCGCCGGGCAATCCATGACTGGCATTCAATGGCCACAAAGGCTAAGCGGTGAGCGATCATGAACGAACGAAAGCCGCCGACAATCCGGGAAGTCGCTGCGCGAGCCGGCGTGTCGGTGATGACCGTGTCCCGCGTCGCCAACAAGCAGAGCTGGGTCAGCCCCCAAACCCGCGCCCGGGTGGAAAAGGCGATCGCGGACCTGAATTATGCGCCCAATGCCTCCGCGCGGGCGCTGGCAGGCGGAGAGGATCGGCGGGTAGCCCTGCTTTACCGCAACACCACCACGTCGGCCTATCTGGGCGAACTGCTGCTGGGTGGGCTGGACGAGGCCGCGAAGCATCATCTCCATCTGGTGGTCGAACTATGCGAAACCGGCGGCGCCGTGGAAGATATCATCGCCCAGATCCTGCAAGCCCGCGTATCCGGCGTCATCGTGCCCCCGCCCCTGTGCGACTGGGACGAACTGGCGCAGGCGCTCTCCCGGCACGGCATTCCATGGGTCGCGATCGCGCCGGACGAAAGCCGCGGCATGATGGTGGTCGCGATCGACGACCGGCAGGCCGCGGGCGAGATGACGCGGCATCTGATCGACCTGGGGCACCGGCGCATCGCCTTCATCCAGGGCAATCCCCAGCATCGTTCCAGCGCGCGGCGGCTGGAAGGCTTTCGCGCCGCGATGACGGCACAGGGCCTGCCGGTCGAAGAGGACTATATCGTCGAAGGCGATTTCAGCTACCGCTCCGGGCTGGAAGCGGCAGCGCATCTGCTCAGCCTGGAGACGCCGCCGACGGCCATCTTCGCCTGCAATGACGATATGGCGGCCGCGACCATCACCATCGCGCATCAGCGGCAGATCAACGTGCCGGCCGATCTGACCGTCTGCGGTTTCGATGACACGCCGCTTGCCGCCGCGATCTGGCCCACGCTCACCACCATTCGCCAGCCGATCCGCGACATGAGCCGCGCCGCCATGACGCTGCTGGCCGAAGCGATGAAGGGCGGAGACGAGTTGGACGTCAAGGGATTGGCGCAACTGAACTGCAGCCTGATCCGCCGCCAGTCCGACGCGGTTCCGCGCCTGCATCACCGACGGGGACCTTGACGGGGGCCTTGAGGGCACTGCTTCCCGATGCTCGCGCGCTTACGGCAGCGCGCAAATGACTGTCGCATGATCCTGCGGCGGCTTCGCCGTCAGTTGCCCGATCGAACACGGCAATGCACTGCTCTATGCAAAGCGCGCCAGCAACTGGTTGAGCAAGGGGCGCAGCCGGCGAATCTCGTCCCGATGCGTGGCGGACAGCTTCGCCAGCAAGTCCAACGCATCCGGCGTCAACTGCAGTTGCGATCGCCGCCGGTCGGTGGCGCTGGCATGGCGCGTCACCAATCCCAGCTTTTCCAGCCGATCCACCAGTCCGGTCGCGCTATGGGGTTTCAACAACAGGCGCCGCGCTACATAACCGACAGTGGCATCCTCCGCAGGAGCGGCCCGCAGCGCGAGCAAAGCCTGATGCTGCTGCGGGGTAAGCCCCATCTGGGCCGCCCGGTCGCTGCTGAACGCCTGAAACTGCCGCAAGGCGAAACGGAATTCCGCCAGCGCCGCATAATCCTCATCCTTCAATATGGCGCCGTCTGCTTCCATGAGCCCTTCATCTTCATATATCGCGTGGCGACCTGATCGCGCCGCATCCTGCACCAAAGAAGGATTCGCCCGATTCGGAAAGCCCGTATCGTCGCAATCACGCGGTTTCTTCCGCCGGCCGCTGTCCGGTTGATGTGGAGTGGGCTCATCCGCCGCGACGCGATGATCCACGAGGGCAGCAAATATCCGGTGGGGAGATTGATATACTCCAATATCATAACAACCACTGATCGCCGCAACATCATCGTCCTGCCGGAAAATATTGCGGGCCGCAGGTCGTGGATAGCGTTGACAGAAATTATTCCGTAAATCCGAAAAATTTGATGAATCTCATTCACATTTTTGCAATTTCATTGGAAAATTGAAACGGATTTTCACGCAACGCTGCTATTATCTCGGCATGGCACATATGGATGCACCGCCGCCCGGAGCGGCAGCCGACTGGACCGTCCCCCAGGACTGGGCGTCCTATAGCGCGGCCGAACATGCGATGTGGGACCGGCTGTTTGCCCGCCAGGCCAATATGCTGCCGACCAGGGTCATACCTGCCTTCATGGAAGGCCTTGACGTACTCCGCATGTCGAAACCGGGCATTCCTGATTTCGACGAACTCAACGACCGTCTGTTCCGCGCAACCGGCTGGCAGGTTATCGCCGTGCCGGGCCTCGTTCCCGACGAGATATTTTTCGAGCATCTCGCCAACCGCCGCTTCGTCGCGGGGCGCTTCATCCGTACGCCCGAGCAGCTGGATTACCTGGAGGAACCGGACATCTTCCATGACGTGTTCGGGCATGTGCCGCTGCTCGTGCATCCGGTGTTCGCCGATTATATGCAGGCTTATGGCGAGGGAGGGTTGCGCGCCGCCAGGCTGGGCATGATCGATGCCCTTGCGCGGCTCTACTGGTACACGGTCGAGTTCGGACTGATCCGGGACGGCGGCGATCTCAAGCTTTATGGCGCAGGTATCGTGTCGTCCTACGGAGAAAGCCTGTTCGCCATCGATGATCCGTCACCCAACCGCATCGGTTTCGACCTGGAACGGGTCATGCGCTCGCTGTACCGCATCGACGATTACCAGCAGAATTATTTCGTGATCGACAGCTTCGAAGACCTGCTGCAGCAGACGCGAGACGCTGATCTGGGACCGATCTACGATCGCCTGCGCGATCAGGAAGCGATCGACGTAGGCTGCTTGTTGCCGACGGATCGGGTCCTCCATGCGGGCACGCAGGCCTATGCCCACGGGAAGGCGAACGCGTGACGTCCCCCCGCCATTCTCCACTGCACCGCGGCGGAAGGCTGTGACGCGATCGCGGAAGGGCCGCCCTGAGCCCAGTGACCGACAGCGTCGCCAGCCAACCAGAACCAGAGAGGAAGAAGATATGAGCCTGTTCGACAACCCCATCGGTCTCGACGGCTTCGAGTTCGTGGAGTTCAGCGCGCCCGAAAAGGGCCTGCTGGAGCCGGTCTTCGCCGCCATGGGCTTCACCCTGATCGCCCGTCACCGCTCCAAGGACGTGCAACTGTGGCGCCAGGGCGGCATCAACCTGATCGCGAACTACGAGCCGCGCAGCCCGGCCGCCTATTTCGCCGCGGAGCATGGCGCATCCGCCTGCGGCATGGGTTGGCGGGTGAAGGATGCGGCCAAGGCATATGACCTTGCCATCGCGCGCGGGGCGGAGCCGGTGGAGGTCCGCACCGGCCCCATGGAACTGCGCCTCCCCGCCGTGCGCGGCATTGGCGGATCGATCATCTACCTCATCGACCGCTACGAGGACGAGAATGGCGGCCTGTCGATCTACGACATCGACTTCGTCTATGAGCCGGGCGTGGAACGTCACCCCGAAGGAGCGGGCTTCAGGATCATCGATCACCTCACCCACAATGTCTATGGCGGCCGCATGGCCCATTGGGCGAGCTTCTATGAGCGCGTATTCGGCTTTCGCGAGATCCGCTATTTCGACATCAAGGGCGAATATACCGGCCTGACCAGCAAGGCGATGACCGCGCCCGATGGCAAGATCCGCATCCCCCTGAACGAGGAAGGCAAGGCGGGCGGCGGCCAGATTGAGGAGTTCCTGCGCGCCTATAATGGCGAGGGCATCCAGCACATCGCCTTGCTGTGCGACGACCTGATCGCTGCCTGGGACAGGCTCAAGGCGCTGGGCGTGCCGCTGATGGCCGCGCCGCCCGCCACCTATTACGAGATGCTGGAAGAGCGACTGCCCGGCCATGGCGAGCCGGTGGGCGAGTTGCAGACGCGCGGCATCCTGCTCGACGGATCGACGCAGGACGGCGACCCCCGCCTCCTGCTCCAGATCTTTGCGCAACCGCAGATCGGCCCTGTCTTCTTCGAATTCATCCAGCGCAAGAAGGACGAGGGCTTTGGCGAGGGCAATTTCACCGCGCTATTCCAGAGCATCGAGCGGGACCAGTTGCAGCGGGGCGCGCTCCATGTCGATCAAGTGGAATGAGCGCCCGGCCGTTTCCGACGTAGCCCTGACTGTTGATCGGCGATGGCGCCAGTCAACTGGCGTAATCGCGGGCAGGACGACCGGTCAGGCCATATCATCCTGCCCGGCCTGCGCGATCGTCAGAAGCGCCGTGCGCAGCGCCGCCTGATCCTGCCCCGCCAGTGATCGCGCAAAGCGCGCTTCGTGCGCGTCCATGATCTGTTCGACCTGCCGACGCATCGCCTCCCCCGCCTCCGTCAGCGTCAAGGCCAGAGACCGTCCGTCGACCGGCGTCTTTTCAAGATAGCCGCGCCCTGCGAGCCCCGATACGAGCGGCACCATATTGGCGCGCTTGATCCCCAGCATCCGTCCCAGTTCGATCTGGATGCACCCCGGATTGGCGCCGACCAGAATCAGGATCGTGCCTTCCACCGGCCGCAGCCCGACCTCCGCCAGCGCGCCGCCAAGATCCGTCATCATCGCGGAAGATGCCCGGCGCAACAGATAGCCCAGCCGCGAAACGACGGGATCCTGCAGGGTTTTGGCGGCGATCGGCTTTTCCATGACCTTCGAAATAGTGCTATTGCCCAGAACAATCAATATTGCTATGTTACATAACAATAATGAGGAGCCAGGATATGCCTGCATCGGAAATTCTCTTGGTTATTGGCGGCGAATCGCGTGCCGCCATGTCCACCTTCGACCGCGCAAATCCCGTGACCGGTGACATCGCCACCCGCGCCGCTGCGGCCACCGTGGATGACGCCATCGCCGCCGTGGAAGCGGCCAAGGCGGCGTTTCCGGCCTGGTCCGCGCTTGGCCCCAATGCCCGCCGCGCCGCACTGATGAAGGCGGCCGATGCGATCGACGCCAGGGCTGGCGACTTTGTCGATGCGATGATGGAGGAAATTGGCGCGACCGAAGGCTGGGCGCGTTTCAACATCGCCCTTTCCAGCGCCATGGTGCGGGAGGCCGCCAGCCTCACCACACAGATCGGCGGTGAGGTCATTCCATCGGACAAGCCCGGATGCATCGCCATGGCCGTCCGCGAAGCGGCAGGCGTGGTGCTGTCCATGGCGCCCTGGAACGCTCCCATCATCCTTGCCACCCGCGCGATCGCCGTGCCGCTCGCCTGCGGCAACACGGTGGTGCTCAAGGCGTCCGAACAATGCCCGCGCACGCACGGCCTCATCATCCAGGCCTTTGTCGAGGCGGGGCTTGGCGGCGGCATCGTCAATCTCATCACCAATGCGCCGCAGGACGCCGCGGACGTGGTCGGAGCTATGATCGACCATCCTGCGGTGCGTCGCGTCAACTTCACCGGCTCCACCGCGGTCGGCAAGATCATTGCGCGGCGCTGCGCGGAACATCTGAAGCCTGTCCTGCTCGAACTGGGCGGCAAGGCGCCGCTGATCATATTGGAGGATGCGGATCTTGACGAAGCCGTGAAGGCGGCGGCCTTCGGCGCCTTCATGAACCAGGGTCAGATATGCATGTCGACCGAGCGGATTATCGTCGTCGACGCCATTGCCGATGCCTTTGCGGAGAAATTCCAGGCCAAGGTCGCCACCATGGCCGTCGGCGACCCGCGTCTGGGCCAGACGCCGCTGGGCGCGGTGGTCGACACGAAAACGGTCGCGCATGTGCGCTCGCTGATCGAGGATGCGATCGCGTCCGGCGCGAAGCAACTGAANGGCGGNGACGCGAACGGCGTCCTGATGCCCGCCCATGTCATTGATCATGTGACGCCCGACATGAAGCTGTTCCACGAGGAAAGCTTCGGCCCGGTCGTAGGCATCGTTCGCGCCCGCGACGAGGCGCATGCCATCGAGCTGGCCAATGACAGCGAATATGGCCTGTCCGCCTCCGTCTTCACGCGCGACACCGCGCGCGGGCTGAAGGTCGCGCGCCAGATCCAGTCGGGCATCTGCCATGTCAACGGCCCGACCGTCCATGACGAGGCCCAGATGCCCTTCGGCGGGGTCAAGGCATCGGGCTATGGCAAGTTTGGCGGCAAGGCCGGCATCGACAGCTTCACCGAATTGCGCTGGATCACGATGGAGACCCAGCCCGGCCATTATCCCATCTGAATTTGGCCGAACCGATCTTTCCTGATTTTGCCGGAGATTTTCCCATGACCAACATCCTGCATGTCGACAATGTCGAACAGTCCGAGCTTGAAACCGTCGCCTTCACGGTCGAGAACGGCATCGCCTGGGTCAGCTTCAATCGACCCGACAAGCGCAACTGCATGTCGCCGCGCCTCAATCGCCAGATGATGCGCGTCCTGGACGAATTGGAGTTTCGGGCCGATGTCGGCGTCCTCGTCCTCTCCGGGGAAGGATCGGCCTGGTCGGCGGGCATGGACCTCAAGGAATATTTCCGCGAAACCGAGGCGCATGGCCTGGCCGGCACGCGCAACGCACAGCGGGAAAGCTATGGCTGGTGGCGGCGCCTGCGCTGGTATCAGAAGCCGACCATCGCCATGGTGAATGGCTGGTGCTTCGGCGGCGGCTATGGTCCGCTTTTTGCCTGCGACCTGGCCTTTGCNGCCGAGGAGGCNCAGTTCGGGCTTTCCGAAATCAACTGGGGCATCCTGCCNGGCGGCGGCGCGGCCAAGGTCGCCACGGAGCTNACCAATTTCCGCAATGCCATGTACCATTCGCTGATGGGCGAGAATGTCGATGGCAAGAAGGCCGCCGAATGGGGCTTCGTCAATGAAGCGCTGCCGCTCGCGCAGTTGAAGGATCGCGTCACCCAGGTCGCCAATGTGCTGCTGACCAAGAATCCGGTGGCCCTGAAGGCGACCAAGGATGCCATTCGCCGGGTCCGCGAGATGACCTATGACAATGCCGAGGATTATCTGGTCCGCGCGCAGGAGGCCGCCAACAGCTACGACAATGAAGGCCGCAAGGAAGGCATCAAGCAGTTCATCGACGAAAAGAGCTACAAGCCGGGCCTGGGCGCCTATGACAAGTCGAGGCAGAGCGCCTGACGACCGATCGGGCCGCCCCGCCCCGCGGCCCGTCCTGACAGACAGATTTTGGAGAGACAGGCCATGACGGTCGACACCCTGAACCTGCCCGCTGCGCCCGCCGCCTCGCTCGACCGACTGTTGCGGCCCCGCTCGGTCGTGATCGTCGGCGCGTCGGACAAGCCGGGCGCGCTGGGGGCGTCAGTGCTCTCCAACCTGACCCGCAACGGATTTGCCGGGGACATCCACCTCATCAACCCCAAAAGGGCGGAGATTGGCGGACGCCCCTGCCTGCCCTCCGTCGATGCCTTGCCGGAAGGCGTGGACGCCGCTGTGCTGGCCATCCCGCGGGTCGCAGTGCTGGAAACGGTACAGGCGCTCGCCGCCCGCAAGGTGGGCGCGGCGGTGATTTTCTCGGCGGGGTTCGCCGAAGGCGGCGAGGACGGCCTTGCCGAACAGCGGGCAATCGGCCGGATCGCGGCGGAAGCGGGCATGGTGGTCGAAGGCCCCAATTGCCTTGGCATGACCAACTTCATCGACCGCGTGCCGCTGACCTTCGTCGAGACGGAGGCCAGGCCGCTGGGCGACCGCGCCGGTATCGGCATCGTCTCCCAGAGCGGCGCCATGGCCTGTGTCCTCGGCACCACGCTGGCAAGCCGTGACCTGGGCCTTTCCTTCTCCGTCTCTACCGGCAACGAAGCCGCCTCCGGAGTGGAGGATTATGTCGACTATCTGCTGGACGATGCCTCCACCCAGGTCATCGCCATGATCGTCGAACAGTTCCGCAAGCCCCGTCGCTTCCTGGCCGCCGCCCGGCGCGCGCGGGCACTGGGCAAGACCATTGTGCTGCTTCATCCCGGCAAGTCGAGCGCGGCCCGCGAGTCCGCCGCGACTCATACGGGCGCCATGGCGGGCGATTATCAATTGATGCGCGTGAAGGTTGAACGCGCCGGCGTGATCTTCGCCGAAACGCTGGAGGAACTGGGCGACATTGCGGAAATCGCGCTGCGTTGCCCGACCATTCCCGCTGGCGGGGTCGCCGTGCTGGGAGAGAGCGGCGCGTTCAAGGCGCTGACGCTCGACCTTTGCGAGGCGCTCGACCTCGATCTGCCGAAGGTGGATGATAGCAATGCCCCCGCCCTGCGCGCCGCCCTGCCCGATTTCGTCGGCGTCTCCAACCCGCTCGACCTGACGGCCCAGGGGCTGGTCGATCCCGACCTCTATTACCGTACGCTCGCCGCCCTGTTCGACGACGACCGGTTCGGCAGCATCGTCGCGGGGATCATCCAGACCGATCCCGTGACCGTCGGCATCAAGCTGCCTCCGATCCTGCGTGCCGTTGGCGAACTGCGGCCTGCCAAGCCGGTGATCTTCGCCGGGCTGGACGAGGGCGCCGACGTGGCGCAGGACTATATCGATCAGCTTCGCGCCTTCGGCATCCCCTATTTCCCTTCGACCGAACGCGCGATGCGGGCATTGAAGCGCCTCAACGACCATGCCCGCCGTGACTTCAGCGAAGGCGACACCAGCCCGCTCGGCGCTGCCGCCCTGCCCGACCAGGGCGGCGTCATTCCCGAATATCGGGCGAAGGCGATATTGGCGCGGTTCGGCATCCCCTTTCCCCAGGGCGCCTTCTGCACCAGTGTCGAACAGGCAATGTCCGCTGCCGAAACGATCGGCTATCCGGTCGCTCTCAAGGCGCAGTCGGCCGACCTCAGCCACAAGAGCGACGCGGGGGGCGTGGTGCTCAACCTGCGCGATGCGGACGAGTTGCGTGCGGGCTGGGCGCGCCTGTACGCCAATGTCGCCGCCCATGACCCGGCGCTGACGCTGGACGGCGCCCTGCTGGAGGGCATGGGCGAGCGCGGCGTGGAACTGATCATCGGCGCGAAGGGCGATCCCGATTGGGGCCCGGTGATCCTGGCCGGTTTCGGCGGCGTCACGGCGGAGATCCTCCAGGATGTGCGCCTTTTCACGCCCGACCTGCCGGTGGACGCGATCGTGCGCGAACTGCATCAGCTCAAGCAAGCCGTCCTGCTTCGCGGTTTTCGCGGATCGCCGGCACTTGACGTGGAGGCCGTGGCGCAGATCATCGCGACGCTGGGCCGCGTGCTGCTGGCCGAACCGTCCATTCGCGAGATCGACCTCAACCCGGTGATCGTCTACCCCGAAGGCAAGGGAGCGGTGGCGCTGGACGCATTGATGCTGACGGCCCCCAGGGCGGGCTGAAAAGGCCGAACGGAGGGAATCATGGCAGCCACGCGCGCGGATTTCGCCAAACTCGGGGCCATCGACATGCACGTGCATGCAGAGGTCAGCTGCCATGACCCCGAAGACCCGATCTTCGGTGAATTTGCCGATGCGGCCACCCGCTATTTCAAGGCGCCTCGCCGCAGGCCGACCATCCCGGAAACCCTTGCCTATTATCGCGAGCGGCAGATCGGCTTCGTCATGTTCACCGTGGACATGGAGGCGGGCACCGGCATCCAGCGCATCCGGAACGAGGAAATCGCGGAAGCAGCGGCGGAAAACAGCGATATCATGATCGCCTTCGCCTCCATCGATCCGCACAAGGGCAAACGGGGCGCGATAGAGGCACGGCGGCTGATCGAGGATCATGGCGTGCGCGGCTTCAAATTCCATCCGCCGCTGCAGAATTTCGATCCCGGCGACCGCATGGCCTGGCCGCTCTATGAGGTGATCAACGATCATCAACTGCCGGTCATCTTTCACACCGGCCATAGCGGCATGGGATCGGGAATGGCGGGCGGGGGCGGCATTCGCCTGAAATATGGCCAGCCCATATTGGTGGATGACGTTGCGGTCGATTTTCCGGGGATGAAGATCATCCTTGCGCATCCCGGCTGGCCCTGGACCGACGAGTCCCTCTCCATGGCGCTGCACAAGCCCAATATCTTCATCGATCTGTCGGGATGGAGCCCGCGCTATTTTCCTGACCAGATCGTCCGCTACGCCAATGGGCAGCTTGGGCATAAATTCCTGTTCGGCTCCGATTTCCCGCTGATCCCGCCGGACAAGTGGATCGCCGCCTTTGACGAGGCCGGGTTCAAGCCGGAAGTCCGGGCGCCGATCGTGAAGGAGAACGCGATGAGGCTGCTGTTCGGCCCGGAACTGCCGGAATGACCGACGAAGTCGGCCGCCGCGCGCTGCTGAAGGCCATGCCCGGCATGGCGCTGGGCGGGACGATCGCCCCCGCGGCAAAGGCCGCAGAACCCGCGCTGGCGGTGCCCGCGCTGAGCCTGGCGATGCGCCTGCGCGTACTGATCGGCGAACCGCGGGAGCTGGGCATGGTCGATGGCGTACGCAAGCGGATCATTCCGATCACCGGCGGCACTGTCGAGGGGCCGCGGCTTGAGGGCAAGGTGCTTGCCGGCGGTGCGGACTGGCAATCGATCCGCGCAGACGGCACCGCCGACATATTTGCCCGCTATACGATTGAAGCAAAGGACGGGACGATCATCTCCATCGTCAATCCCGGCTATCGCCATGGGCCCGCCGCCGTGCTGGCGCGGATCGCCGCAGGCGAGGAGGTCGATCCGGCACTCTATTATTTCCGCACCACACCGCGGTTCAAGGTCGCCCAGGACAGTGTTCACGGCTGGCTTGGGCGCACCATCTTCCTTTGCACGGCTGCACGCTATCGCGACCATGTGCGGCTGGATATATTCGCGGTCGATTGAAAAAAGAAGGCAGGACGAGGATGACGGGAGAAAAGGGGGACATCAGACGCCTGCTGGATGAGGCGCCGATGGCGCGCTCGCAGATCGCGGCGATCATCCTGTGCGTTCTGCTCAACGCGCTGGACGGTTTCGACGTGCTGGCGATCAGCTTCGCCTCGCCCGGCATTGCGG
>JGI24736J21556_1000157_pt1 | contig 11986 bp, 7 predicted proteins | sample KBSCornC2_FD_21556 | JGI IMG/M metagenome (IMG submission 21556) | reverse complement strand
TATGAAAAGACCAGTATCCCGCGCATCTACCGCAACATGCGCTGCGGTCGTCAACACGCTGCTGCACAATTCCGCATGTACGCACGCACGTTCGGCGATCTACTGATGGGCGGCGCACCTGTCGACCTGATGCTGTAGCCGTGGTGGCCATGCGTCAGGCAAATTCCTGACGACCTTATATTGCTCGACGGATTGCCGCTGTAGTCCAGGCGCTTTCTTGAAGAACCTGTCCTACAGCGCATCCTTCCATTGCTGCACGGACGATGCACCATCGGCCATAAGAGGCACGTTCGAGTGCCTCATAGAACTTGGCAAGGTGAGGTGGTGGGTCGTGTGGCGGGATTGGCTGAGTTTCGGCGGCATTCGACCGTAAAATCAACTATGCGAGAAAAGGGGCGCCAAAAGGGTCACTGGCGCTTTCTATCTCGCCATAAAATCTAAGTATCTGAGATACTTAGATTGAGTATTGGTGCCAGAAGAGGAACAAATGGTGCACGCCGTTTCAGGAAATTCTTGAAACTTTCATTCTTTGAAAGTATTTGGAATTTTATGAGCGCGCTTGCTGATCAGATTACACAATCAGGCCTTGTTGATCGGATTTTCAGCGAAGGTCAGCTTCGTGAGCTTCTAGGCGGCAGCGATGCTCGTCGCTATGCTCTGGTTCATAGGGCGCTGAAGGACGGTTCGTTGATCCGTCTCAAACGGGCGACCTATATGCTCGGTCGGCGCATCAACAACGATGCCGTCCATCCCTTTATCGTGGCACAGGCGCTCCTGCCGGGCAGCTACATCTCGTTTGAAACTGCCCTGGCCTATCATGGCTGGATTCCCGAAAGCGTTTTCACCACGGCAAGTGTTTCACCAGGCCGCAAGACGATTACCTATGATACACCATCCCTCGGGCAATTCAGCTTTCATCCGCTCGCGCTCCGGGAATACCAATTCCTCACGGGCGTAGATCGCGAAAAATTCGGGAAACTCACGGCATTTGTCGCGCAGCCCTTACGGGCGCTGATCGATCTTGTCGCTCTGCGCAAGGAGCAATGGTCCGGCCTGGATTGGCTCACCCAGGGCATGCGGATCGACGAGGACCGGCTGCGATCGCTCAGGCGCAAGGATTTTTCCGCACTCCGCCCTGTTTACAGGCACAAGGCCGCCAACGAGTTCCTCCATTCACTCGAAGACGCCATTCTGACGATCAAAGGTGCGGCTAAAGGACGCCCCTCGGATGATTGAGATTATTCAAGAAAAGCTCCGCCAATATGGAGCGACCAACGCGATCGAGGAAGAGAATGCGACCAAGGAGATCGTGCAGGAGATCGCCCTCTACGCGCTCTGGCGTGCCGATTTTTTTATATCGCTCTTTTCCAAGGTGGCACCAGCCTACGCATTCTGCATCGCCTTCCAAGATTTTCCGAAGTTCTCGATTTTATGCTCCGGTCACCGAACCCCGAGTTTGACTGGACATCCTATCTCAAAATTCTGGTCGAGGTTTTTGCGCAGTTTGGATTGAAGCTCGATGCCCAGCCCAAGGAAAGGATGGACAAGGCGATTCGGGAGGCAGTGCTCAAGGATGAGTCCATCGCGAGCCAGCTCGATCTGACCTTCGCAGGCACCGGACGTCGCCGGCCGATCAAGATCAAGCTCGAGATCGACACCAATCCGCCGCCCGGATCCGGCGAAGCCAGCACCTTTCTCGATTTTCCCGCCGACTACGAGGTGCGGCATCAGGATATGTCTTCCAACTTCGCACTGAAAATCCATGCCTTGCTTTGTCGGGGCTATTTGAAGGGCAGGGATTGGTATGACTTTTCCTGGTACGTCTCGAACGGGGTGTTGCCCAATCTGACACATCTCCAGGCGGCCCTCATACAGGCAGGCCCATGGACGGGGCAGGCAGACCTCAAGATCGACATGCTATGGTTGGAGGGTACGTTGCGGAACACCATAGCCACTATCGACTGGAAGGCCGCCGCCGACGATGTCAGACGCTTTTTGCGCCCGGCGGAGGCAAAGTCGCTGGAATTATGGAGCGACCGCTTCTTCGTCGCAAAGCTTGAGAAGATGGCGGCGGCGTGACTTGGCCATTCAGAGATGGGGATCAGCGGCGTTTTGTCCAACGCACTGACTGGTTGCCATGCCGCAGAGAGAAACCTTGACGCTTTCCGCGATAAAGCCGCCAGGCCGTTCTACGGCCTGAACAGAACTGGCGGTCAAATCGCGGCTTACCGGCATTCGACATCTCAGGAAGGAGACGACCAATATTCGCCTCTCAGGAGCCCGTCTGAGAATGACTGCTTGTGCCGAAACCCGCCGTTCGCCAACCGCCAACCCGTCTTGCGGCCTCGGCACAAATTCCAGTCACGTGGGCGGCCCGTGCAGGACCCCATATTGGAGTGAGACTATGCGCGGGTGGCGCCGACCCGGAGCCACCCGCGCTCTATCGATCAGCCGATGGCAACGCTCATACCGCCATCAGCCATGACAACCGAGCCGATGATGAAGCTCGCGCGATCGGATGCGAGGAATGCCACGATTTCCGCGATTTCCTTCGGATCTGCTGCGCGTCCGATGGGCGCATTCTGCCCATGTTCGGCAAGGAATTCGCGGCCGTCATCGCGGAAGTGGTTGAGCAGGTTGGTGACCACGTCGCCGACGCCGATGGCATTGACGCGGATGTTGTGCCCGATTGCCTCGAGGGCTTGCGTGCGGGTCATCTGGGCAATCGCGCCCTTGGAAGCGGTGTAGGCCGCGATACCTGGGAAGGCGAAGTAGGACGCATAGGAAGCGATGTTCACGATCGCGCCCGAACCATTCTTCATCATCGCCTTCTGGGCTTCACGCGAGTGGAGGAAGGCGCCAGTGACATTCGTCTGCATCTGCCACTCCCACTCCTCGCGGGAGAGGTCGATCATGTTCTTGTAGAGGATGCGGCCGGCATTGTTGACGAGGATGTCGAGCTTGCCGAACGTGTCGAGCGCAAGCGACACGGCCTGCTCTGCAACGCCGTCCACCGTGATATCCGCAACCAGGGCGACGATGCCGTCGCGTTCGAGATCCTTCACCACCGGATCGACGTCTTCCGCAACGACCTTGGCGCCGCGCGAATGCAGCAGTTCTGCGATCGCTCGTCCGATGCCGCTGGCTGCCCCCGTCACGATGGAACCTTACCCTCAACTTCATTCACAGTGTTCACGATGCTGGTCATGATCTCTCTCCATCTAGGATCGCTCGATTTGTGCCGGCTTTGACGATCCATGGATCAATCCGGCTCCGTCGGATGACGTGAACCGGATATGTCATTTCCACCGCCGACCCTCTCTCGGGGCTATGCGAAAACTGTCGGAGTTTTGCTTGATTTTGCCTATCGGGAGCTTTCCCGTGCGCTGGGCATGTGGAAGTTACGGCCAAAGGCAGGGCGTGCAGATCGATAGATTATTCTTTGGTGCCGTCGTCATGCCCGTCGGTACGACCGGGGCGAAACGCCCGTTTCCTTGCGAAAGACCTGCGCGAAGTGGCTCGGACTGGAATAGCCAACTTCCATGCCAACCGAGATGATCGGCTGGTCGGTTTCCCGGAGCAGCTGTCGCGCACGCCTGATACGGAGGCGGATGAAATATTGTGATGGAGCAAGGCCGGTGGCGTGCTTGAACTGGCGGCTGAAGTGGGCGACGCTCATGCTCGCGACATCGGCATAGCGGGCGAGATCGAACTCCTCGCCCAGGGATTGCTCCATGAGTTCGGTGACCCGTCGAAGGCGGTAAGCCGGAAGCGCGTTGCGTCGCCTGCGGCCGTCCCTCGCCTCGTCACGATAGTGTTGGACGAGACGGATGGCGAGGGCCTGGGCGACACTCTCGAGGTAAAGCGGGCTTGGTCTCGATTGCCCGGCGATCTCCTCTGCAATCAAGGCGATGTAGCGCGCAAGCTGATCGTCCCGCGCCCCGGATACCTCTGAAAGCAGAGGGCGGTGCTTGCTTCCCAGGACTTCGGCACCGGCCCGTTCCATCAGTGGCAAGCCGAGATGAAGGTGCATCACTTCGAATGGACCGTTATCGAGCGAACTCCAGCGCAATTCATATGGCGCATCGGAATCCGTGATGAAGAAATCACCGGCCGCCACGCGGGCAGCGGTCCATTCGCCTCCAAGCTCGCGCTCTTCGACGATGGCAATACCCTTGAGGATCCATACGATAAGGGGCTCAGCTACGGCAGGGACAAGGAAGCCGTCCTGTTCACGTTCTCGGACGAAAATCTGGGCCATGACCGATTTCATCGAACGATCGCCGCCGTCCGCAACGAGCCGCCCTCGAATATGCTTGTCCAGCGTTTCTGCCGCCGTCCGCTCTGTCATTCCGTAACGATCCTCACGCCATCGATCAGTCTGCGGAGCCCACAGCCGCTTAAGGCCCGTGGGGATTCATCGTGAATTGATGACGGCAGCGGCGAGGTAGATGAAGGCTTGGAAACTGCGATCGGTTTTGCAGGCACGCATGGCGATGCGTTTGAACTCTTTGAGTTTGCAGAAGAAGTTTTCGATGAGGTGACGCCATTTGTACATCTCGGCATCGAGCGGGATGGGAATGGCGCGACGCGGGTGCTGGGAGATAACGATCTTTGCGCCACGCTCATTGAGTTGGGCAATGATGTCGTTGCTGTCGAAGGCCTTGTCGGCAAGCAAGGCGCCAAACTCGACGCCTTCGATCAGCGGTGCGACACCGACGGTGTCGAAGCGATGGCCGGGCATCAGTTGAAAGCGCACGAGGTTACCCAAGGCGTCGGTCAGCGCCAGGATTTTGGTCGTCATACCGCCTTTGGAACGGCCAATGGCCTGGCGCGAAGTCCCCCTTTTGCGCCTTGGCCGTGCCGGTGAACCTTGACGATCGTGGCATCGACCATGGCGTATTCCATGTCGGGTTCCTCCGACAGAGCGTCGAAAATCCTCTTGAAGACATCCGCTTCCCGCCAGTCGCGAAACCGCCGGAACGCCGTACTCCAGTTGCCGAACATGGTGGGCAGGTCGCGCCACGGACTGCCCGTTCGGACGATCCACAGCACCGCCTCTATGAACAGCCGATTGTCCCTGCCACTGCGGCCCGGGTCAGTCGGCTTGCCTAGACAGTGCGGCGCCAGCTTCGCCCATTGGGCGTCGGTCAGTACAAAACGATCCATCCAAAGCGTGAATCACATCTACGCCAAAATGGGAATCCTAAATCCCCACAGGTCTTAATCCAGATTAACTCGTAAGGTACGTCAATGAAACACTCGATTGAACCGCCTTTATTGGGACATTCCCGCCCTTCAGGCGGGCGATGGCGAACGACAGCTGTTGGCAGGAAGTGGGCATTCGCGAAATTATTGGCGTTGCCCGCTTGAACGAGCAAGGCTGGCCAGTTTTCTGCCCATCGCGTTTCAGAGGTGGTTTTGCAGGTCACTGCCGTTCGTGTCGATCAGGTACATTCGAAGAAGCCGCCGATCGCCTTTCCGCCAATCTTCCCGGGCCAGAGCCATGCTTAGCGACGCGCGAGATCAACGACTGTCGGTTTAACCCTCTGATTTCTTGAGACTGCCTTGAGGCGAGTGTTCCCGGTACCCCAGTGGCATTAAAAATTTTGTAACCTCGCCGGAATTTCTGGACACCTTATCCCTTTGTGCCACAGGATTGAAATCTGGCGGATACACAGTGTTCAAAAGCGGGGGAATTTTTTCAATGTCTGACCGACAGATGGCGCGNGCGCGTCACTGGTTCTTTGCGCTCGGTTCGAGCATTGCAACTGTAGCAGTTGCATCGGCATCTCCGGCATGGGCGCAATGCAGCCCTGACCCGACGGTGGCAGATAGCACCACGGATTGCACAGGCACAGATACCGATGGCCTACACGTAACCACCAGCGGCAGCACGGTGCAGGTTGCTTCCTTGGCCAGCGTCGTTGGCGATGGCGGTGCGGCGATAACGGTGGATATCGCGCAAGTCCCTGGATCTTATGAGGCGCGCACGGCCGCGATCAACGTGGGCGGCAGCGTGGACGGCGGCACGCAGAGCGGCATCGCGGTCCTGTCCGGACCGGTGGCAGCGAATACCTACGACTTCTATGGCACAACAGCGAACGTCACAGTTGAGGCGGGCGCTACCGTGTCGGGAGCCACGGGCATCACCGCCGGGCCTTCGTCCGGGAACGATTATGCCCCCGCGCTCGTTAGCGTGACGAATGTCGGCACCATTACGGGGACTTCCGGTGTCGCCCTGCTGGCAACCGATCCTGCGCGCGGCGCTTTCGAGGTCATCGACAACGCTCAGAGCGGCACGATCGGCGCGATCGTCGGCACGATCGGGGAGTTGAACAACGCCGGGATCATCGATGGAGGATCGCTCAGCGCGGTCGACCAGACCACCACCTACAATTCGCACCCCTATCCTACTGGTTGGACTAACACCGGCACCATCCGCTCCACCTCCTCCGCGGCGACGATTGCGAACCTGTCCACCGTGTTCAACCCGCTGACCAACAGCGGTACGATCACCAATGCTGGCACCGGCGCAGCCATTCAAGGGCAGGGAATCTCGATCGTCAATCTGGCCGGGGGGGCCATTTCCACCGCGGGCAGCACCGCGATCGTCGCCACCTCGCTGACGCTCACCAACAGCGGCACGGTCACCGGGGATATCGTGACACAACCTGCTTTCGGCACTTACTTCTACAGCATCATCGATTCCACCCAGGGAACGATCGCAGGCGACGTCTCGCTGGGCAGCGGCAACGACCTCATTTACGGCCTCTATGATGGCACGGCGACGCTGGTGACCGGGATAACTGGTAAGATCGATGCTGGCGACGGCACCAATTCCCTGGTGCTCGCGCCCGACGCGGACCTGGCTGTATCCACCGCTATCGCATTGCCGACCAGCTTTCAGTACCTGCGGCTTGCCCCTGCGGCCGATACGACGCTCACGCTTGGTCAGGGCTTCGTGGCTCCCGGTACCATTGAGTTGGGCGGCTCCGGCACTGTCGTCAACGCGGCGGCGATCACGACGCAGGGGCAGGCTTTCGTCGTGCCGTACCATGTGTCCGGAAATCCTAGCCTCACCAACACCGGCTCCATTGATGCAACAGTGACCCAAGGTTACTACGCAGTAGACATGGGCTTCTATGGCACGCTGACCAACAGCGGGACGATCACGTCCAGCGGCAACGGCGTGAGTACATATGGCGACGTTGTCAATTCCGGCACCATCACCGCTGTCAATACCGCGCTCTCGATGTTCAACGGCGCGCTGGACAACAGCGGTATGATCCGATCGACCGGAGGCATCGGCGTCTATCTCAGCGGCAACACCGACAATACGCCGGCCGTCAACAGCGGCACGATCGAGGGCGCGACCTACGGCGCCGTCACCGGCTATGTTCTGACCAACAGCGGCACGATCTCCACCAGCGAATACGGCACCGCAGTGGGCCTTGGAAACTACGGCGTGCTCAACAACCTTGCCGGCGGAGTGATCAAAGGCGGGGCCTGGGCCATCACCGGACGCGATCCCTACGGATCAACCATCACGGACAATGCCTATGTCTTCAATGCGGGAACGATCAACGGAGATGTGACCTTCGTCTCTCCGCGCGATAGCTCCTATTACAGCAATCACAACACCTATGTCGCGCTCACCGGCGGTGTCCTCAACGGTAACCTGACGCTGGGCAAGGGCGATACGCTGGTGACCGATCTCGTCAATACCGGCACGAGCCAGTTCGCCGGCATCAACGGAACTGTGACCGCCACGGACGGCCTGCTGCGCTACCGCGTCTCCGGAGATGCGAGCGCCGTAATCGGCGCGGTGGGACCGTTCGCCACTACTGGCTATGAACTAGTTGAAGGCGCGCATCTGACCCTCACCGCAGACATGGCCCAGAGCTTGCCGCTGGTGCTCGCTGGCAGCGGCACGGTGGACCTGAACGCCGACATCTCGACCACCAACCAGGAAGCGATCGAAGTCACTGCGGCCGCCCTGGTTCCGGGATCTTTACAAGATGGCACGCTGACCATCATCAGCCGCGGCACCCTGACCGGCACGATTGACAATTACTTCGCGGGCGCCTTTGGCGTAGTCAGCCCGGGATCGGCCGACACTCTCCAGAATGAAGGCACGATCAGGGCCGCTTACACCGCGACCAACGGCGGTGACTCCTTTAACGCTGCCGTTGTCTGGGCTAACACCCTGATCAACAAAGGGCGGATTGAACTGGACGGCAGCTATGGAGCTTATCGCGTCGCCACGGTGGTGAACACCGGCACGATCGAGCAGACGGGCACGCGTACTTCCTACGGAATCTATGATGCCTACAGTGTGACTAACAGCGGCACCATCCAAACTGCAGGCAGCGCGATCTCGGGTGGTTACGGCACCGTGGTCGTCAATTCCGGCACGATCGCCAGCACCGCGTCCACCGCGATCGCGTTTGCCCGACAAGTCACCAATCTCGCCGGAGGTACCATTACCGGCGGTAACGGCACGGCCATCACCATGGACGGCGGAGCCGTGACGAACGCGGGCGCCATCATTGGCGATGTGGACCTCGGATATTGGTATAGCAGCGGCAGCGCCTATTACGCCAACGGTGGGACCCTCACGGGCAACCTGAGGCTGGGCAACGGCGACGATGTGTTCCTCCAGAGTGGAAACGCCACTGGGGTGAGCGGCACTATCGACGCGGGTGAAGGCCGTGACGCATACGGTATCGCGCTGATGAGCAGTGGCACTGTTTCGGTCGGTGCAGCTCCGGGCAGCGGCTTCGAAGACGGGATAGTCGCCGCCTTCGGTGCGGATACGGTCGCGACACTGACTGGGCTTGATGCCTCTCTCACCAATTTCCATGCTGCGGGGGATGGCACTGTCGTCAACAAAATCGCGTTCTTGGGCAACGTGGTGTTGGGCAGCCCTTCTTACTCCGGACAAGCTGCCACCCTCGGTGAGACGCTGGGCGGCTTCATCAACGACAGCTCAATCGCGGGTAACGTGAGCGGTTCGGTCACGCGCCTTGTCAACACCGGGACAATCGGATCGGCCGACTTTACCGGTCCCGCTGTCGCGGTCTGGAACAGTGGTGCGCTCTCGTTCGAAAACAGCGGTGTTGTGACGGCAAGCCAGACTGAAGGCCTAGCGTCGACTCTGTATGCATACGCCATCGACATAGCCAATACCGGTACGTTCGAAGATGGCCTGCTAGCCTATGCGGCTAATTCGCAGGACGGCCTGCCCGGCACGGTAAGCGTCGCCAACAGTGGTACGATCACCAATGGAGATGCCGGTACCGCCCTGCAGCTAGTGGCTGGATCATATGACGCCAGCATACCCGGCACCGTGTCACTCTCCAACAGCGGCGAGATCAGTGCCATTGCGCCTGCGAATGGTGAAGCCGCAATCGCGGTGAGTCTGGACCTTGCCGTTCCTCAAATATACGGCCAGCAAAGCCCGACATATGGTCTCGTAAATGGCACGATCACCAATGCCGAGACGGGGACGATCGTCGCTACCGGCGCCGGCGCCGCGGCGATCCAGACGCAAGGCACTTCGTTCACCCTCGAGAATGCCGGCCGCATAGAGGCCAGCGGGGATGGCGCGCTGGCCATTCATGTGTCGGGGGCGCTTCCCGCCATCATTCGCAACACGGGGGCCATCCTGGGCGGAATGGTGCTTGGCGAAGGCAACGATCTGATTGAGAACAGCGGCACGATGGGTTCCGTTGCCTTCGGTGGCGGTGACGACCTCCTGCGCCTCGCCGGCGGCACATTTGCCGGCTCCATCGACGGCGGAGAAGGCACCGACACCGTGGAAATCACCGGAGGCGAAGCTGCCTTCTCGGCGATTTCCGATGTGGAGGCGCTGCGCATCAGCGCGGGGCTCGCCAAAATAACCGGTGACGCCTCGCTTGGCAGCATAGTGCTCACCGGCGGTCGAGTAGTCGGGCTTGCGGGCTCGACGATCACGGCGCCGACAATCACCGTCGGGCAAGGGGCAACCTTCGGTTCGGCAGGCACTATCACCGGTAGCATAACCGTCGCAGGCACGCTTAGCCCCGGCGCGTCGCCCGGCACGATGACCGTGAATGGCAACGTCGCACTGGCCGGTACTTCAGTCTCCATCTTCGAGATTACGCCTACTGTCTTCGACAAGCTGATCGTCAATGGCAATCTGTCGATCGCTCAGGGCGCTACACTTCAGATCGAGGCGAGCGGGATCGTGACCGCCGGCCAGTCTCTGGATCTGATCGACGCCGACAGCATCACCGGAAGCTTTACGAACATCCTCAGGTCGGGTTCGATTTTCGGCGTCATCGCCCAAACCGGCGGCACCATTTTGTTGCTGGGTCAGTTTGAAAACGATCCGACCTTTACGCCGCAGGTCCAAAGCTCCATCAACTACGTCAACGGCCTTTTGGTCAGCGGCCAAGCCTCGTCGGCGTTCATGGCTGCGGTTCCAGGATTGATCGCCAACGCCAGCACCTCAAACCAAGTCGTCTTCGCGCAATTGACGCCGGAGGCCTATGCGGCAGCCGGTCAGGTTACGGTGGAGCAGGGGCTGGAACTGGCGGATGTCGGGCGCAGCGTTGCATTCGCGCCGCGTCGCGACACGCCCGGAGCGTTTACGTTCGCAAGCACACTAGGCAACATCCGCACGCTCGATAGCAGTTTGCAAGGCACAGCGCGGACCCGGATCAGCGGTTACGGCTTCCTTGGCGGAATTGGCTGGGGAAGCAATGACTGGTCAATCGGCGGCTTCGTCGGTTACCTTAACAGCCAACAGACCCTGTCGTCGCTGGGCTCCAAGACCTCGGTCGATGCGGTGGTTGCGGGTGTCCATGGCCGCTGGACCAGTGGCAGCCTCGCCATCATGGCAACGGTGGCTTACGATGGCAGCAACGCCGAGACCCATCGCAGCGTACTTGGTGGCTCGGCGAAGGGGGGCTATGACCTGACTGGCTGGACCGGCGACCTCAGCATCGGCTACACTATGTCGCTCAACGGTAATTGGATCGTACAGCCAGGCATCGGGGTAACGGCCATTCGCACAGGCCGAGATCCGGTGACAGAGACGGGTGGCAATCCCTACGCGCTCCAAGTGGCCCGCAATCGCGGCAGCGCCGTATTTGTCGATGGCGCCCTGACGTTCAAGGGCGGCATGAAGGAGGCCGCCACACGGCCTTACCTTTCGCTCGGGGTGCGTTACCAGGTCGATGGCCGGTCTCCGTTCGCAATCGCTGCCATGGGCGGAGGAGACTTCGGCCTTGCTGCAGCTGGCGCCCGGCGCGCGCCCGTCTTGGCCACCGCCACTTTGGGAGCGGACGTCGCTCTAAGCGCAAGCCTGACGCTGTTCGGTGCGGTTAGCGGGGAAGCGGGTAGCGCAGACAGACGCGGCAGCGCACGCGCGGGCCTGCGTTTGGCCTTCTGATAAATTGGTTGTCGGGGCCGATTTTCATCGATCCCGGCGACTCTCATAGACCAGATGCCGCGTATGAACTGTGCGTCTGCGCAATCAGACCATGGGCCAACTGCGGTCAGGCCGTTCAGGGCGGCTGGGCGGTGGGCCACCACGGAATTCCGCTTTCGAGTCTTCGCGCATCAGCGGAGAATGACGGAGATGAAGCGCGAGGATGCTGGCCTGCTCGGAAAAAAGCGAATGACGGCTTCCGTTTTGAGCTGCCGTTCGGTGTTGGGCTCGGGATCGTCCGGACGTGGTCGTGAGGAGCCGTCGATTGCGGAAAGCACCAGCTCCGCTGCCGCCATCCAAATGTCATCATCGCGATCGCGAGAGCACCTTGCACACGGATGCCCGGGAGTGCGCTGAGGTATCAAAGGAGGGCGGCTCGGGTAAGCTTTTGTCACTGAGGACAAGCTTTGCCCCCACAACAGATCGTAATTTTGTCAAAAGCGAGCGACACGGGGTTTTGTCCGATAGTGCTCACTCTGGACAACGCCTTTGTCCGATCCTTTTGAA
>JGI24736J21556_1000156_pt1 | contig 12059 bp, 13 predicted proteins | sample KBSCornC2_FD_21556 | JGI IMG/M metagenome (IMG submission 21556) | reverse complement strand
GCTCGGATCAGCTTGGGCGGGTTTTCGCCGCCGACTTGGTCTTCCACAATGCCTACGGGCCGGGAAATGCGTGGTTCTACGATCCGGAGCTGTCGGGCGGCGGGTGCCTGATCGATCTCGGCGTTCACCTCGTCGATCTCGCGCTCTGGCTGTTCGACTTCCCCGAGGTCGTTTCGGTGCACGGCCGGATCCTGAAAGAAGGCCGCGCCCCGGCTGCGGACGAGGTCGAGGATTTCGCGCTCGGCGAGATCGAGCTTGCGAACGGAACGACCCTTCGGATCGCCTGCTCATGGAATCTCTCGGCCGGACAGGATGCCGACATTCGGGCGACGTTCTACGGAACCCGAGGAGGCGCAGAAATGCGTAACGAAAACGGCTCCTTCTTCGACTTCGTCGCTGACCGATTCAGCGGCCGAAACCGCGAGCGGATCGCCGGATACCCCGATGCGTGGGGCGGTCGCGCCGCCGCCGAATGGGTGGAAAAGCTCGCGAGCGGAGAGCGGTTTGAAGGCAGCACGACCGGTCTTCTGCAAACGGCCCGTGTGCTCGACCAGCTGTACGGCCGCATCTAGAGTTCGGACCCGGGCGTCCCTATTTCACTGGACGAATTGGATTGCGAGGCTTGCACATGCGATCCGGAATCGACCGGCGGCAGCTCCTTGGAGCGACAGCAGCGATTGGCGTCCTGGCGCTCATCGGTCTTTCGAGGCCTGCGCCGGCCGCCCCCAAATTTGAAGTGAATCACACGCCTGATGAGTGGCGTCGTTTGCTCGGCCCCCAGCGGTACGCAGTGTTGCGCGAAGCAGCCACTGAGACAGCCGGATCCAGCCCGCTGCTCAACGAGCATCGCCGCGGGACGTTCGTCTGCGCGGGTTGCGCGCTGCCGCTGTTCAGCTCGACGACTAAATTCGAAAGCGGCACTGGCTGGCCGAGCTTTTATGCGCCGCTGACCCATGCGATCATCACTCGCCGAGATCACAGCCTCGGCATGGAACGGACCGAGGTCCTATGCCGGCGCTGCGGCGGGCACTTGGGGCACGTATTCGACGACGGTCCGCGACCGACAGGGTTGCGTTATTGCATGAACGGGCTGGCGCTCCAGTTCCGGCCCGCCTGAGGAGCACAAGATGAAGACGATCGCCACAGCTCTCGCCACCGCGCTGATGTTCACCGCCAGCTGCTCGGCCGCACCGGCGGCGCCAGCCAAGTTGGAAACCGCAGTGCTTGCGGGCGGGTGCTACTGGGGCATGGATTCGGTGTTCGACCATGTGAAGGGCGTACGGAACGTCGTCTCAGGCTGGGCGGGCGGCAACGCCAGCATGCCGCATGCGGAGGCGGTGCAGATCCGCTTCGATCCGAACCAGATCAGCTACCAGCAGCTGCTGCAAATCTACTTCACCGTTGCGCACGATCCGACCCAGGTGAACCGCCAGGGGCCGGATGTCGGCGAGAATTACCGATCCGCCATTTTCCCGCAAAATGCGGAGCAGCGAGCGATTGCGGAGCATGCGATCGCCGATTTGAAGCGGTCAAAGCCGATCGCGACGCGGCTGGAAAGCGGACCATTCGAAGCCGCGCCGCCGGACCAGCAGGATTTCGCCCGCAACCATCCGACCTTCCCATACATCGTCATCAACGACGAACCGAAGCTGGTGCGGCTGAAGCACGATTATCCGCAGTGGTGGAAAGCCTGATCACCCGCTAGGAGCCGCCCGTTCGGCAGCGGGGGCGTAGATGGCGAAATCGATTGAAACGGTGGCGCTGATCGGCCTCGGGCTGATCGGATCTTCGATTGCCCGCGGGGTTCGGGAGGCGCTGCCTCACGTGAAGCTCAGCGGCTATGACGCTGATCCTGCGGTTCGTGCCCGCGCTCGGGAATTGTCGTTGGCCGATAGCCTTCCTGACGATCCAGCGGAGGCGGTCGCCGGGGCCGATCTCGTCATCCTGTGCGTCCCGGTCGGAGCGATGGAAACTGCCGCCCGGGCATTTGCACCGGGACTGAAGTCCGATGCGATCGTCAGCGATGTTGGCTCGTGCAAAGCGCCGGTCCTTCGCGCTTTGCGCACCGCGCTGCCAAACGCACAGATCATTCCTGGCCATCCCATCGCCGGGACCGAAAAAAGCGGTCCCGATGCCGGCTTCGCCGCGCTTTTCCACCGCCGCTGGTGCATCCTGACGCCGGAGCAAGACGCGGACCCGGAGCCGGTCGAGCGGCTTGCGACATTCTGGCAGGCGCTCGGCGCAAAGGTCGAGATCATGGACGCCGAACGCCACGACCTCGTGCTCGCGGTGACTAGCCACCTCCCTCACCTCATCGCCTTCACGATCGTCGGGACGGCTTCGCATCTGGAGGAAGTCACCGAAGGCGAAGTGATCAAATATTCCGCCGGAGGTTTCCGCGACTTCACCCGGATCGCGGCGTCGGATCCAACCATGTGGCGAGACGTCTTCCTCGCCAACAGCGAGGCCGTCCTGGAGGTTCTGCACCATTTCCAGGATGATCTCGACGGGCTCGTGAAGGCAATCCGCTCCGGCGACGGAGCCGCGCTATTCGAGTGGTTCAGCCGAACGCGCGATATTCGCCGCGCAATCGTCTACGAAGGCCAGGATGTGGCGGCGCCCGATTTCGGGCGTGGCGCCTAGCGCCGCGCCGTCGTCGAGAAGCGGTAGACGATCCGGTCCACGTAGACCTGCCCTGGGTCCAGCCGGGCCGAGCCGAGCTTGGGCTGGTTCGGGGTGTCGGGGAAGACCTGCGGCTCGAGCGCCAGAGCATCGCCCTGCCGGTAGAGATGCCCGTTCTTCCCGGCGATCGCGGCGTTGAGGAAGTTGCCCGAATAAAATTGCACGCCAGGCTGGTTGCTCAGCATTTCCATCACTCGGCCGCTGAATGGATCTTCGACGCGCGCCATCAAGTGGAGGTCTGCAGTCGGAGCCTTCGTGACGACAAAATTGTGGTCGTAGCCGTGGCCCTTCGCCAGTTGCTCGTCACGGCCGTCGCGGATTCGCTCGCCAATGATGTGTGGCGTCCGGAAATCGAACGGCGTGCCCGCAACCGGGCGGAAGGCACCGGTCGGGATCAAGGTCGCGTTGACCGGAGTGATAGAGTTGGCTGGAATGGTCAGCCACTCTTCGGTTATCGGGTGATTGGAGCCTTCGCCCGCCAGGTTGAAGTAGCTGTGGTTCGTGAGGTTGACGATCGTCGGCTTGTCGGTGGTCGCCCGATATTCGAGGATCAGTTCGTTTTTCTCATTCAGGCTGTAGGTCGCCGTGGTCGTCAGCGTACCCGGATAGCCCTCGTCGCCATCGGGGCTGACGTACGTCATCGAAACGCTCGCGGTGGGGCCGCTCTTGACGCTGTTGATCTTCCACAGATGCTTCTCGAAGCCCATCACGCCGCCGTGGAGGGCGTTCGGCCCGTCATTCTTCGCCAGCTGATACGTCTTGCCGTCGAGCGTGAACTGGCCATTGGCGATGCGGTTGGCGTAACGGCCTACACTCGCGCCGAAGTGGGCGGTCTGGTGAACATACCCATCCAGATCGTCGAAGCCGAGGACGACATCGGCGGGATGGCCGTTGCGATCCGGCACGATCAGCGATTGAAGAGTGGCTCCGAACGCGAGGATTTTCGCCTTCACGCCGTGCGAATTCGCGAGCGTGATCGCCTGAACCGTTTCCCCGTTTTGCAGCCTTCCGAAGTCGCTTGTGGTCGCAGTCGCCGCAAGCGCCGAAGTCGAACTCGCCATTGCCACTACAACTGCCATGATCCCAATTAGCCGCATTACCCTTACCTCCCGATTACTCACACAAATGCGTTCTATGCGCNCNCGCGGTGCAGGTCCAGAGAGAGGGGGCTCGAGGCGATGAGGATTGGAGCGGCTTTGCCCGGATCGTCGGCTTCGCTAGTCCCCAGGATCGCCTGCGCGCCTCGCTTCGCTCGGANTCTGTGCTCGGATGCGCCCCGCGCGCCCTGTGCGCGAGAATGGTGCCCAGGGGCGGGATCGAACCACCGACACCGTGATTTTCAGTCACGTGCTCTACCAACTGAGCTACCTGGGCATCTCGCAATGCGGCCGGACGGCCGTCTGGAGCGGGAGCGGGCTCTAACCCTCGCTGTCCCCGCTGTCCAGTGACTCGGGATCCGCTGCCGGCCCGGGAATCCGATAGCCCTCGCCGAGCCACTGCAGGAGATCGCGATCCTTGCACCCGCGCGAGCAGAAGGGGGCGTGCTCGCTTGACGGCGACTTTCCGCAGATCGGGCAGGGTTTCGGATCAGTGCTTCTCGGCATACCCGCCAGACATGGGCAGCGCAGCATCCGGGCGCAAGGCGACATCGCCGCCGGTCTGACAGGCCAAAACCTCCAGCCACGCCGGCTGTCTTTCAAGCACGGCGATCACCGCCGGGTGCGCCACCAGACGTTTCGGGCCAGAGCCTTCCAATGCAATCCGGCGAAGCAGCGCGCGCGCTTCGGCTGACGCTCGATCGCTCCAGATTTCGAGCAGCGATGGCCGCGAGCGCGGGCGGACGATCTGCAGAAATCCGAAGCCGTTGATTGCGGTACGCTCGAACTGCTGGGGCAGGATGGAATCGACAATTTCGGCCGCCGCCTTGCGCGCCTGTTTGTCGGGCGCCGTCGGCAGGTCGATTCCAATCGAGCCGCCGATGTCCACGCGGCGGATGGCGCGCGCCGCCGCTTCTGCTCCGCGCAGCATCAACTCTTCGGGTGGCAATTGGCCATCCACATCGATCAGGGTCATTGCCGGGGTTAGGAAGAGGCCGAGGCTGCCGCCCGGAAAATCCACGCGCCCGCTGCGCGCCTCCTCGATCACATCATTCCAGCCGGCCTGGGCAAGCTCATCATTCGCGCCGGGAAAGGGGAGTTCCCGAATGGCGGCCCCACCCTTTCCTAACCGTTGAGCAAGCGAGGCCACTGGCTTCGGTCCTTCGGAGCTGACTTTTGCGAGCGCTCGCTTCCAGGGTTCCGGCCCCGGGAGCGATGGGCGAGTCACTTCGATGACGATCCTCGCGCCTTCCATGATGCCGCGCGGCACCATCGGGAGCAAATGTTCGCCGCCACCTTGTGCGAGCGCCAACCCGTTGCGCCCGCTGGAGCCGACATTGACGAGTTTTGCTTCGACGATGCTTCGGGCGGGGACGGTGCCGTCCAGTTCGATCCGCGCCTCTATGATCTGGCCGTCCTGGACCAGCGCGGCCCGTGTTTCGCCGATCCCCTGCTCGATGAGCCACTCAGGCAATCGGGTACCCCGCGGCTTTTAGCAGGTTGCGGGTCTCGGCCAGCGGCAGGCCGACAACATTGGAATAGCTTCCCGCGATATGGCGGACATAGACCTCGCCATAACCCTGCAGCGCGTAGCCACCAGCCTTGCCGCGCCATTCGCCATGCCCGGCGTAGAAATCGATTTCCTGATCCGACAGACGCTTCATCGCGATCATCGTCTCGATCAGCCGGGTGCGCAGCGGCTGGCTTGGCGCGGCCAGCGCGACTCCGGTCATCACGCGATGGCGCCGGCCGGACAGAAGCTTCATGCAGGCCCGCAGAGTCCCCTCATTCTCGACCTTCGGCAGGATTCGCCGCCCGACCGCGACGACCGTGTCGGCTGCAAGCACCAAAGCGTCCAGATTGTCGCTCGCCACCGCTTCGGCTTTCTCGCGCGCCAGCCTCAGCGCGTGATCGCGCGGGGGCTCGCCTTTGGGCACGCTCTCGTCGATATCGGCGGGCACGACGGCATCAGGGATCACGCCGATGCGGGCAAGCAGGTCGAGACGGCGCGGGCTCGCCGAAGCGAGGATCAACCGCACGAGGCAAGTCAGCCCGTGTAACCGGGCGGGCCTCCGCGACCGGGCATGAAGCGATAGGTGATGCGTCCCTTGGTGAGATCGTAGGGCGTCAATTCGACCAAAACATCGTCGCCTGTGAGAACGCGGATCCGGTTCTTGCGCATCTTGCCGGCGGTGTGGCCCAGGATTTCGTGACCGTTCTCGAGCTTCACGCGGAACATCGCGTTCGGCAGCAGTTCCACCACCTTGCCGCGCATCTCGAGAAGTTCTTCCTTAGCCAAACGAAACCTCATCTGTTCTTGCAAAAGTCGCGGTGCCTTAGCGGCGCATCCGTAAAATGTGAAGGCGCAGAGCCTCAGACGGTCAGGATCGTGGATCCTGTGGTCTGGCGCGCTTCGAGAGCGCGATGCGCCTCGGCAGCATCCTTTAGCGGGAAACGCTGCTTCACTTCGACCTTCACCTTGCCTGAGGCGACAACGTCGAAAAGGTCCGCCGCTGCCTGCTCGAGTTCCTGCCGCGTCGCGATGTAGTCGAACAAGGTGGGGCGTGTGAGGAACAGAGAGCCCTTTTGCGCGAGCACTCCGGGAGGGAAGGGCTGCACCGGTCCGGACGAATTACCGAACAAAACCATCAAGCCCCGCTTCTTCAGGCAATCGAGCGATTTGGCGAAGGTCGTGCGCCCCACTGAATCGTAGACGACCGGGAGCATCTCGCCGGCGGTGAGCTTCTTCACCTCGGCGACGAAATCCTGGTGCGTGTAGAGGATTGGGTGGTCGCAGCCATGCACCCGGGCGAGCTCGGCCTTCTCCTCATTCGACACGGTCCCGATTACGGTCGCGCCGAGCGCGCTGGCCCATTGGCACATCACCAGCCCCACTCCGCCTGCGGCGGCATGGATCAGGATCGTGTCGCCCTGCTGGACGGGGAAGACCGCCCGAAGCAGCATCCGCGCAGTCATTCCCTGAAGCATGATCGCCGCCGCCTGATCGAAGGAGATGTCGTCCGGAAGCTTCACAAGCCGGTCGGCAGGGACGAGCCGCTCCTCCGCATAACCGCCGATCGGGCCGGCGTAAGCAACGCGGTCGCCCGCCTTCAGGTACTCGACGTCAGGTCCGACGCTTTCGACCGTTCCGGCCCCCTCGACCCCCGGGGTGAAGGGCAGCGGCTGCTTGTAGAGGCCGGTGCGATGATAGACATCGATGAAGTTGAGTCCGGCTGCGGCCTGGCGGATTCGCGCCTGTCCCGGTCCGGGTTCGCCGACTTCGACCTCCTCCCACTTCAGGGCTTCGGGGCCGCCGGGCTGATGGATTCGGATTGCGTGTGTCATGTTGCCGCTTCAACGCCCGTAAAGCAGAAAAGAAAAGCCCCGCCGCAGCATTGCCGGGCGGGGCTCCTCCTTTTTTACGGCCAGCGCCTTAGCCGGCGTGGCCGGCAAGCGCCGCCAGCAACAACAGCGCCACGATGTTGGTGATCTTGATCATCGGGTTCACGGCCGGCCCGGCGGTGTCCTTGTAGGGATCGCCAACCGTGTCACCGGTCACGGCGGCCTTGTGGGCCTCCGAACCTTTGCCGCCGTAATTGCCGTCTTCGATATACTTCTTGGCGTTGTCCCAGGCGCCGCCGCCGCTGGTCATCGAGATGGCGACGAACAGGCCGGAAACGATCACGCCAATGAGAAGGGCGCCGAGCGAGGCGAAGCCCTGCTCCGGCCCGGCTACGGCGCGGACGATGAAGAAGATCACGATCGGAGCGAACACCGGCAAAAGCGACGGGATGATCATCTCGCGGATCGCGGCGCGGGTGACGAGGTCGACCGTGCGCGCGTAATCCGGACGAGACGAGCCGTCCATGATCCCCGGATTGTCCCGGAACTGGCCGCGCACTTCCTCGACCACGGCGCCGCCTGCACGTCCGACGGCCATCATTCCGAGAGCGCCGAACAGGTAGGGCAGAAGCGCGCCGATCAGCAGGCCGACGATGACGTAGGGATTGGCGAGGCTGAAATTGATGTTCGCGTAGGAGACGCCAAGGTCGCCTGCAAAGCGGCTGAGATCGGTGGTGTAGGCCGAGAACAGCACTAGCGCGCCAAGGCCCGCGGAGGCGATTGCATAGCCCTTGGTCACCGCCTTCGTGGTGTTGCCCACCGCATCGAGCGCGTCGGTGCGGGTGCGGACATCCTCCTCGAGGCCCGACATTTCGGCGATTCCGCCGGCGTTATCGGTCACTGGACCATAGGCGTCGAGAGCGACGATCATGCCCGCGAGCGACAGAAGCGCCGTCGCTGCAAAGCCGATCCCGATCAGGCCGGCGAGGCTGTAGGCGACGATGATTCCGATGCAGATGACGATGGCCGGAAGCGCGGTTGCTTCCATGCTGACCGCCAGCCCCTGGATGATGTTGGTCGCGTGGCCGGTTTGCGAAGAACGCGCGACAGCCTGCACCGGGCGATGGTTGGTGCCCGTGTAATATTCCGTGATCCAGACGATCAGGCCGGTGACGACCAGGCCCACCAGCATCGCGTAATAGAGATCCCAGCCGGTGAAGCTGACGGATTGACCGCTAATGGCCGTGGTTGTTCCGGCGACAGCGTTCAGGTCGTGAAGCGCCCAGACAGAGACGCCGTAAAGCGCGGGGATCGACAGCACGGCGGTCACCAGGAAGCCCTTGTAGAGAGCGCCCATGATCGAGCCTCCGCCCAGGCGAACGAAGTAGGTGCCGATGATCGAGGTGATGATGCAGGCGCCGCCAACGAGCAGCGGCAGAGTCATCAGCGCCATCAGGTTCGTTCCGGCTGCAACCAGAAGAGCCAGCAATACCATCGTCGCACCGACCGTGACGACGTAGGTCTCGAACAGGTCGGCGGCCATTCCGGCGCAGTCGCCGACGTTGTCGCCGACGTTGTCGGCGATCACCGCCGGATTGCGTGGATCGTCCTCGGGAATTCCGGCCTCGATCTTGCCGACGAGGTCGGCGCCGACGTCGGCCGCCTTGGTGAAAATGCCGCCGCCGAGACGGGCGAAGATCGAGATCAGCGAAGCGCCGAAGGCCAACGCGACGAGAGCATCGATGACTTGGCGGTCATTCGGAGCAAGCCCGACAGGTCCGGTCAGGATGTAGAAGAAGACCGAAATGGCGAGCAGCGCGAGACCCGCAACCAGCATTCCGGTCACGGCGCCCGAACGAAATGCGACGGTCAAGCCGTTCTGGAGGCTCGTGCGTGCAGCTTCCGCGGTCCGGACGTTTGCCCGAACCGAAATGTTCATGCCGATATAGCCGGCGGCTCCTGAAAGAACCGAGCCGAGCACGAAGCCGGCGGCCTGAATGTGGCCGACCAGGAAGAAGACCAGCACCGCGACGACCACACCGACGATGCCGATCGTCGTATATTGGCGGCCGAGATAGGCGCGCGCGCCTTCCTGGATGGCGGCGGAGACCTCGCGCATCCGTTCGTTGCCGGCCGGTGCGCCGAGCACCTGGGTGGTGGTGAATATGCCGTAGATGAGTGCGATCACGCCACAGGCGACCGCGACCAGAATGAGGTTCATGAGCTTCCCCGTTGGGCCTTCAAGGCAACTGATAAAGGCCGGCGTGACAAGGCAGCCGGCCAGAATGGGGGTGACCTTTATGGTCCGATTAAGCTGCTGGCAACCGGGGACTAATGAAGCAGCAGGGCTGCGGCCATTCCGCAGACGAGGCCGCTAAGGCCGATCGCCCATTGGCGGAAGCTGAGTGCAATGTTCATAACCAAGCGACTCCGGCAGCGGCACCGGTCCGTCCCGATCGCGGAGCGTTATTTCGCTTCCGGCGGCGAGGCAGCCGATTGGAGTCAAAGTCGGCTGTTGAGGTAAAGAAAGGCTTAACGGATCGAGGTCCGGAGGGAGCGCCGCGAGCAGCGCGTAATCGTCTCCGCCCGTCGCCGCGAAGAGTCGCGCCGCCCGATCCTGTCCGCGCTCCGCGATGAAAGCACGCGACAGCGGTAGCGAATCGAGGTCGATTTCCGCTCCGCATCCGCTGGCACGGCATAGCCGCTCGAGATCGAGCAGCAGCCCGTCGGAAACATCCATCATCGCGGTGGCAAGGGGAGCCAGTGCCTGTCCCATCTGCAGCAGCGGTATCGGGCGGCGGTAGGTTTCGACCAGCTGCCCGCTCGCTGCCGCGTTGTCCTGCAGCAGCTCCAAGCCGAGCGCTGCGTCGCCGACGGACCCGGCCAGCCATAGCCGGTCGCCCTCGCCTCCACCTGAACGGTCGGGAGTCGCGGAACCGGCGCGACCGATCGCGGTGAGGCCGTAGACCCGAGGCGCTCCTTCCGGCAGCGCGATCGTGTCGCCGCCAATCAGCGGTAAACCGTAGCTCTCGCAGGCAGCTTCGATCCCATCCAGAAACGCGCGGTCCCAATCGCCATCCGAAAGTGCGAGCGACAACAGCGCCCCCACCGGCTCGGCGCCCTTCGCCGCAAGATCGGAGAGATTCGACGCAACCAGTTTCCAGCCGACGCTGGCGGGCGGATCGAAGGGGAGGAAGTGGACGCCCTCGGCAATGCTGTCGTGCGTGATCACCAGCCCGTCGAGCAGGGCCGCGTCGTCGCGCAGGTCTCTTGCACCGGGATGGGTCGCAAGCCGCCGCAGCCGCTCGATCACTTCGGCTTCGTTCATGCGGCCACCCTACACGTCACTCCCGCGAAAGCGGGAGTCCTTGCGAGAAGAGATTCCCGCTTTCGCGGGAATGACGATCAGGAACGCACATCTTTGGCAATCGAGTCGAGAAGGCCGTTCACGAACCCGCTCTCGCGCTTGTCATAGAAGGCGTGAGCGACATCCAGATATTCCGAGATCACTGAGCCGACAGGCACGTCGGGCCGGGCGATGAGCTCGTAGGCGCCCGCTCGGAGGATCGCCCGCATCGGCCGATCGAGCCGCTCGAGCGACCAGCCGGCCGCGAGCTTGGACGAGATCGCCGAATCGGTATCCGTCCGACGAGCAATCGCGCCGGTCACGATATCGTCGAAAAAATCGCTCTCGGCCTCGTGATATTCCGCTTCCTCGATGGTCGCGCCGAGGCGGTGATCGTGGAATTCCTTGAGCAGCTGNGGAAGNGGCGTTCCTTCCATGTCCTGCTGGTAGAGCGCCTGGACNGCGGCGAGACGGGCGGCGGANCGGGATCGTGAACGGTTGGAAACGGACATTGGCGCGCGTGTAGCGGNGCGATGCCNTTATGGGTAGCTCACCGTCATCGGCACTTCGGGAAGCGGGATGAATTCGTCATGGTCGTCGGCAGGAAGGGCGAACTCGCCAGCCCTCCATGCCCGCTTCGCCTCGTTAATGCGGTCGCGCCTCGAAGACACGAAATTCCACCACACGTGCCGCTCGCCATCCATTGGCGCTCCGCCGCACAGCATCAAGCGAGCGCCCTGTTGAGACCGGAGAAGAGGCCGGTGCCCGGGCGCGAGCACGACAAGATTCTGAGGCTGAAGGGCGATTCCATCTACCGTCACATCGCCGTCCAGCAGGTACAGCGCCCGCTCGTCAGCTTCATGTCCAATCTCCAGCCGCGATCCGGCCCGCATGAGCAGCGACGCGTAAATGGTCGGCGAATGGCAGGTGACGGGCGAGGCGGCGCCCCAGCCTTCGCCCATGATCAGCCGCACCTCGATTCCGTCCACATCGATCACCGGCAGGTCGGCGGCGCCGCTATGCTCGAAACCGGGCGCCATTTCCTCTTTCGCTTTGGGCAGCGCCAGCCAGGTCTGGATTCCGTTGAGGTGCGCGCCCTTCGCCCGCTCGTCCAGGGGCGATCGCTCGCTATGCGTTATCCCGTGTCCTGCGGTCATCAGATTAACCGCCCCCGGCTCAATCCTTTGGTGCGTGCCCAGGCTGTCGCGGTGCTCGATTGCTCCGGCGAACAGGTAAGTGACAGTCGCAAGGTTGATATGCGGATGCGGGCGAACATCGATTCCCTCCCCCGTCGCCAGTCGAGCAGGCCCCATCTGGTCGAAGAAGATGAACGGCCCGATCATCGTCCGCTCCTTGTGCGGAAGCGTGCGGTGGACCTTGAACCCGCCCAGGTCGTGGGTGACTGGCGTCAGGGTCTGAAGGATGGGATCATCAGTCATTGGCCAGGTGCTTTCGCCTTGATGGAAAGGGCGTGCACCCGATTGCCGACCAGCTCGCCGAGCGCCTGGTGCACCATTCGCTGCCGCTCGACTCGTGACTTGCCCGTGAAGGCATCGCTCTCAATCAAAAGGGAGAAGTGGCTCTCGCCGGCC
>JGI24736J21556_1000155_pt1 | contig 12060 bp, 10 predicted proteins | sample KBSCornC2_FD_21556 | JGI IMG/M metagenome (IMG submission 21556) | reverse complement strand
TGGATCGGGAGATACTCTGGCCGGCGTTATGGACCTAATTGGCTCGCGGCAGGATACCGGCCTTTCAAACACGTCTTCCGGGATGGACAGGAAAGTTGGGCCCGGGAGGGCGCCGATTGCGATATTTCTCGCCCGCTCGAGCCAGAAACGCACATCCATCCCGGGGGCAAGCTCGTGCGCAAAGCGGCTGTAAGGGGTCATGAGATTGACGAGATCGCCCTCTCCGATCGTGGCTGAATTGCTGCGATACTGTGACGCCTGTTGAGAAGCGACGATCAGCAGCGGCGTTTCATCACGCCAAGCATTGTAGATGTTGGCGAGACCATTAGCGACACCGGGCAACATATAAAGCAGGACCATCGCGCTGCCAGCGACGCGCGCGTAGCCGTCGGCGGCGGCGACAGCTACGGATTCGTGAATCGCAGAGACAAATGAGATGTCCTTGTTCTGCATTTCATAAAGTGGGGCAACCATGGAACTGCCCGGTAGCCCGAATACGTGCTTGTATCCCTTGTCCATTAAGAACCGCACCAGCTCGGCACCGCCGTGCTCTGTTCGTTGCCTGTCCATCTTCTCTCCCGTGCGAAACGCAGGTCTATACTCTGGAACGCTGCACAATAATGCTATACTCGCTTGTCACACTCGATGTGAATTTGCGTCAGTGGCTGCAAAAAAATACCCTTCCGCAAATTTTCGCAATTTTGTACCCGCCCGTTCGGGCGATTCGTGCAAGGAAGCTGGTCGATCCACTCCTTGCAGCGTCGGGGTTTCATCTCTCATTTCCCGGGTGATGCCAGAACCAAACCAATCTAAATTGCACGGCGGAAAGAAATCGCGGCCACGTTGCGCCCGATGGTAGGGGGGTGAAGGTAGTAGCGGATCCGGGAGCCCTTCGGCCCTATAAATCCCAGGGTCTACCGCCTATCGCCAACCACCCCTTGTCGTCGACTCCCCGAAGCGACGGAGCAGGTTTCAGCTTCCTCTCATGGTGCCACTGTGCTGGCTAAATATTGTGCCGCGAGGTTCGGGTACATCCTTGTCTGGTGGCACCTGCCGCTCGCCGACGCTGTCTTGCTCGGTCTAGGCAAACTGATCAGTGTACTGAAAGTCGACGATGACGACCGGATAGCCGTCGTCAAGCCAGCTGTGAAAAATCTGGTAGTGACACAAGCAGTCGAAGCAAGCGGATTTCACCATGCGCCAGATCCGTCGAGGTAGATTGCCTGCTCGACCGGCGGCAATGTCACGGAGAATTCCGGTGGGGTGCGTGCATCAAATATGGATTGACGACTAATAGGTGCTCGGGCCGAGATCGTGCTGATGAACGGTGAGGTGCTTCGTGTCGGTGGCCGAAGTCTGGATTCCGTAGCCCTCACCGTACGTCAGCGCCTGCCGACCAAAGGCATCGCAGTGCAACCGGCCAGCGCAATCAGTTCAAGGTGAATCCGATTTTAATTGTAACCTGATACTGGACGACACCATCGCGATCAATGAAACCTCGTGTGGCGACTACCTCGAACCAGCGCACATTCGTCAATGTGGCGTTAGCCCGCTTGATAGCTGCCTGAATTGCATCGTCAGTACTCTTTTGAGACGTACCGACAACTTCAGTCAACTTATAGACATGATTTTCCATTCTAGCTCTCCAGGCAACAGGCGGCTTTTTCTATGCCGCCACTATAATGGTTTTCCGCCGGGGCAGCAAGGACAAGCCCTTACAGTTTTCAATCTACCGTCCGACGGCCAGGCCGTCTACAGGGGGTCCTATTTTACGGCAATTGGGTTCACTGGAGAACCGAAGGCGCCTGGAATGGAAAGGGGAGGCGCGCAAAGTAGAAACACGTAGCGCCCATCATTTGCACAATCGCGGGCAAGTTCCTCAAAGTTCCACAGCTCGCCCAACGGCATTCCCATTTCTGTTAAGGCTAGGCAATGGAATGGAAGTGGGTAATCCTGATTGCCTATGTCGGCCGCAAGGGATTCGACAGCCACGTTGTCGGCTGCCACAGCCGCCACCTGCCGTTCGTGAAGCCACTCCGCTACGCGAAATGACACGCCGGGTTGCGAACCGTTGAATGCTATTCGATCTCCATCGACTGTAAAACGCGTAATATGGCCAGTACGAATGCAGACGACATCGCCAGATTCCGGGCGAACGTTGGCTAGGTCGCACGCCTTTCTGAGATCGTCTACCGATATCTCGTACCCAGAGTCTAGCCGTGGCATTCTATACAAGCTAGCGATATCGAGCAATATGCCACGCGACACGATTCCCGGTTTGGCGAGATGTTCAATGCCGCAATGCGTTGTTCCCGACGGTGACAAATGTTCCGCGGCTGCCTGGCCTCCATAAAGCGTGCCATTGTAGTGGACGTGCCCAAGGGCATCCCACTGAGTTGCCGCTTGTAACGGCATCATGATGACGTCATCTGAATACATTACATTGGGTTTGTTGGGATTAAGTGGCGAGAACAGATCGGTTGCAAAAAGCCGCGGGTTGAATCTCTTGGCGCCGAATTGCGGCCCGTCCTTTCCAAAATCGAGACCGAGCGAAAATGCCCTGCCTTCCGACACGGCTGAAGCGCCTCGAAGAAGTGCCTCAGGTCCGATGAGGTTGAGCGTGCCGCGTTGATCCCCTAGACTCCATCTTCCCCAATTTCTGAGCTTCTCCGCTAGCTGTTCAAAATCGTGCGACATAGCCATTTCCTGCACCTTTGGTGTTGTTATCCGAACTAAACGAATTTCTCGGTTACAGCATGGATGTTCCGCCATTCACGCGAAGAATTTGGCCGGTCATGAAGGCGCTGGCGTCGGAAGCCAGAAACAGCAGGGCCTGCGCCATATCCAGTGGTGTACCAGTAATCCCTAGGGCCGACCGTGCAGCATGGATTGCGAGCAGGGCGTCGCGCTCGGCGTTCCCCAGGCTTTGGGGAGCGGTCATCCCCGTGACGACGAAGCCGGGTGCCAGTGCATTTGCTCGGATGCCATCGGGGCCGAGTTCTACCGCAAGAGTTTTGGTCAGCATATTTACCGCTGCCTTGGTAAAGGCATAAACTGACAGGTTGGGCATCGGTTGATCGGCTGCATTAGAGGACACGTTTATGATCGTCCCCCGTCTTCGTCGTCGCATGGCGGGAGCGATCGCCGCACAGCACCAATATACAGCATCGAGGTTTATGCGAATTATGCGATCATATTCCTCGCGCGTAACGGATCCAAATGGCGTGTAACCGATGACGCCGGCGACGTTCACCCAAATATCGATCGGAGCGATTGTCTCAGCCTGTGCTGCCAATAAAGCCGGTGCGCCCTCCTCGGCAAGATTGATCCGTACAGCGGTGGCCCGCGACCCAAACGTCGCCGCAGCATTGTTCACATCTTCATCGACGTCAGCCATGACGACTCGCGCCCCAGCCTGGACGAACAACTCCGAAGTCGCGCGGCCGATGCCCGACGCTGCACCAGTAATCACGGCGGCCTTGTTTTCAAGCCCAAACGCACCGAGTTGCATAAATGGGTTCTCCTCAGGTCCGAAAATTTTGAGCAATGATATTCGGAGGCTTGGCATGGGAACAGTGTTAACCGTGCAGCAACATATGCGAACACTACGGTTGCATAATGTGCGGCTACCTGATTGCTTCGGCTACTATGCGAGATAGGTGAGTCGGCGCAGAGCCATGTGCATCGGTTGGTTGGTTACTTTCTGTTTGGCGGACATGCCGCCGCGAGCGCATAGAAAGCGATCGTCAGGCGAAGGTTCGAACCCATGCTGATCGGTTACCAACCGAACGCTTGATTGATTCGGCGATTTCCCCCATTGGCAGCTGGGAGTAAGGGATTCAGTAATGGCGAACAGTAGGTTCCAACTTGATGGCAAAACCGCCCTTGTAACCGGCGCCTCCGCAGGCCTTGGAAGCCATTTTGCACAAACCCTGGGTGCCGCCGGCGCAAAGGTCATACTCGCAGCCCGGCGCGCAGACGCGCTAGCCTCGCGTGTCGAGGACATGACGAAGGCTGGGATTGATGCAGAAGCAATGACGCTCGACGTGACGGATCCTGCCTTCATTGCGGCTTTCGACGGACTGCAATCGGTTGATATCCTCGTCAATAATGCGGGTATCGTGCGCGAGGGGGCGGCACTTGAGCAAAGCGAGTCGGACTGGGACGCGGTAATCGATACCAATCTCAAAGGCATGTTCCTGCTCGCGCAGGCCGCAGCCAAAGGAATGAAAGGGCGAGGTACTGGCGGCTCCATCATTAACATCGCTTCGATTCTGGGGCTTCGGCAAGCGGGAGGAGTTTTACCCTATGCGGTATCGAAGGCAGGCGTTATTCAGATGACCAAAATCCTCGCACTGGAATGGGCGCGTTATGGCATTCGGGTCAACGCCATAGCTCCTGGCTATTTTAATACCGACCTGAACAGTGACCTTTGGGACACGGACGTTGGCAAGGCGATGCTTAAACGTGTGCCGCAGCGCCGACTCGGGCGGCTCGAAGATCTCGATGGTTCGTTGTTGCTGCTCGCATCCGACGCGGGAGCTTATATGAGCGGAAGCATAATAGTCGTAGACGGTGGTCATTTGGTCAGTAGTTTGTGAAGGGGGCAACAAGTGGTCGAAAAGGTCTACGCAGATGCCGCGAGCGCGCTCGACGGTTTGCTGTTCGATGGCATGACGCTTGCGGCAGGTGGTTTCGGTCTTTGCGGTATTCCCGAAACGTTGATCGATGAAATCGCTCGTTCAGCTGTGCGTGACTTGACCATCATTTCGAACAACGCCGGCGTGGATGATTACGGGCTTGGCCTTCTCCTCCGGTCTAAGCAGGTAAGCAAGATGATTTCCTCCTATGTGGGGGAGAACAAGGAATTCGAGCGGCAATATCTGTCTGGCGAGTTGGAACTCGAATTCAATCCTCAGGGAACTCTTGCCGAACGAATTCGTGCAGGCGGCGCTGGCATTCCAGCGTTCTTCACGCAGACAGGCGCACGCACCCTGGTTTCAGAAGGAAAGGAGGAAAGGCTTTTCGACGGTAAACCATATATATTGGAGACGAGCCTCAGAGCGGACGTCGCTCTGGTAAAAGCCTGGAAAGGAGATACCCACGGCAATCTGGTATTTCGCAAGTCAGCGCGCAATTTCAATCCAGTTGTCGCTGCCTGTGGTAAAGTAACCGTTGCCGAGGTGGAGGAAATCGTGCCGGTTGGCACGTTGGACCCGGATCAAGTTCACACCTCAGGAATCTACGTCCAGCGCCTTATACTGGCGGCCAAGAACGAGAAGCGGATCGAAAAGCGAACTACGCGGGAGGGGGCTGCCTGATGCCTTGGACCAGAGAAGAATTAGCGGCACGCGCGGCAGCTGAACTCCGTGACGGCTATTTCGTGAATCTGGGCATCGGTATACCGACGCTCGTTGCCAACTATATTGCTCCTGGCGTCGATGTTACCTTGCAGTCCGAAAACGGCATGTTGGGCCTGGGGCCTTTCCCGACCGAAAGCCAAGTCGATGCCGATATCATCAATGCGGGAAAGCAGACCATCACCGAACTTGACCGCACGAGCTATGTGTCGTCGGCCGAAAGCTTCGCGATGATCCGGGGTGGTCATATCGACCTCTCGGTCCTGGGGGCAATGGAAGTTGCCGAAAATGGCGATCTGGCGAACTGGATGGTCCCGGGTCGCATGATCAAGGGGCCCGGGGGAGCTATGGACCTCGTCTCCGGGGTTCGGCGCATCATCGTCCTCATGGACCATCGCGCAAAGGACGGTACGCCCAAGTTCCGCCGGAGGTGCTCGCTGCCGCTGACGGGCGCGAATGTTGTCGATCTCCTTATCACGGATATGGCGATGTTCGAACGTCCCGATCGTCAGTCGCCTTTCATGCTCCGGGAGGTCGCGCCGGGCGTGTCACTCGAAGAACTTCGAGCGGCAACCGAAGCGGATTTTCTTATTCAAGGGGCGTTTGCATGAGTGAGCGTGCGGAACGGATCGCGGAGAAAGTGGAGGCTTTTGTTCGCAACGAGGTCATTCCCTATGAGAATGATGTCCGCCTCGGCTATCATGGACCCACAGACGGCCTCGTCAAGGAACTGCGCGACAAAGCGCGCGCTGCCAAGGTTATCACGCCCCACATCCTGGAAGATGGAAGTCATTTGACCCAACGCGAGACCGCGATGGTTCTACGCCGATCCGGTCTCTCTCCGCTGGGGCCGGTGGCAGTCAATACTATGGCCCCTGATGAAGGTAACATGTTTCTTCTCGGCAAAGTAGGTAACGCCGGGCAGAAGGAGAGATTTCTGAAGCCTCTAATTGCTGGATCTGCGCGCTCCGCTTTCTTTATGACGGAGCCGGCGGAAGACGGCGGGGCGGGCTCCGATCCCTCGATGCTCAAGACGCGCTGTGAGCGGGACGGCAACTGCTGGGTTATCAATGGCCGGAAGGCCTTCATAACAGGGGCTGAGGGGGCGGCTGTTGGCATCGTCATGGCCATGTCCGAGGAAGGCGCCTCAATGTTCCTTGTTGATCTTCCCGATGCCGCGCTCGTCATCGAGCGCGTGCTGGACACGATCGACAGTTCAATGCCGGGTGGGCATTCAATCGTCAGAATCGAGAATCTGAGAGTGCCGGCAAGCCAGATGCTCGGCGCGCCTGGAGAAGGTTTTAAGCTAGCGCAAGTTCGATTGAGTCCGGCCCGACTGTCCCATTGTATGCGCTGGCTGGGCAGCGTCACGCGCGCTCAGGAAATTGCCACCGAATATGCCTGCCGGCGACATGCTTTCGGCAAACCGCTGATCGAGCATGAGGGTGTCGGGTTCATGCTTGCCGAGAATCTGATCGACCTCAAGCAGGCCGAGCTCATGATCGACTGGTGCGCGGACATTCTCGACAGTGGTGCCTCGGGCACTGCTGAAAGTTCGATGGCAAAGGTCGCGGTTTCGGAGGCTTTAATGCGTACCGCGGATCGCTGCGTGCAGGTCATGGGCGGTACCGGAGTAAGTGGTGATACCGTCGTGGAGCAGATATTTCGCGAGGTGCGTGCTTTCCGCATTTATGACGGGCCGACCGAAGTGCACAAATGGAGCCTCGCGAAAAAGATCAAGCGTGATCATGCAAAGGCGCAGCAATGAGTGTCAAATCTGCTGACGCCAATGAGGGTACGACTGCCGTTCGCACCGGCTTCTCATTTGATCAGGCCGCCCTCGAGAACTGGCTGTACGAAAGTGTTGCGGGATATCAAGGTCCGCTACGGGTCCAGCAGTTCAATGGTGGCCAGTCCAACCCCACCTATAAGTTGATTACGCCTCATCGGCATTATGTAATGCGGCGGAAGCCGTCGGGCCCGCTTTTGAAGGGCGCACATGCGATCGAACGAGAGGCTCAAGTGCTGCGCGCACTTGAGAGTGTCGATTTCCCTGTCGCGCACGTCCATGCGCTCTGCCAAGATCCAAGCGTGATAGGCACACCATTTTATGTGATGGACATGGTGGAGGGCCGCATATTCTGGGATGCGGCCCTACCCGGCGTTTCCACTGGGGAAAGATCGGCGATTTTCGATGCGATGAATGCCACCATCGCTGCCCTGCATAGAGTCGACTACAATGCCATCGATCTTGGCGATTACGGCCGGCCGGGTAATTATTTCGAACGGCAGATCAGTCGCTGGTCAGGGCAATATCTGGATGATTCCGAAGCGGGTCGTGATCGCAACATGGACTATTTGATCGAGTGGCTCCCGGCTAATATTCCCTCTGCCGACGAGAGTGCGATCGTCCATGGCGACTTTCGTATCGACAATTTGATCTTTCATCCGGTCGAGCCGCGTGTTGTCGCGGTGCTGGACTGGGAATTATCGACGCTGGGCCACCCGGGTGCGGACTTTGCCTATAACGCAATGATGTATAGAATGCCGCCTCATATTGTCGCGGGTCTTGCCGGCAAAGACATCTCTCAATTGGGCGTTCCTGACGAGCAGCAGTATCTAGAAGCTTATTGCCGGCGGACGGGTCGAACAGATATGCGGGAATATGATTTCTATATCGCATTCAACTTCTTCCGGCTGGCAGCGATCTTCCACGGAATCAAAGGGCGAGCCATTCGAGGAAATGCCAGCTCGGCCGAGGCCAAGGAACGATCGGCATCGTTTCCGGAACTGGCTGCACTCGCCCGGCGCCAAGCCGAACGCGTGTAGAACTCTCGGGGAGAGTGTGCTGTGCCTGGCTAAGCTGCGGTAGTCTACGCGTGCAGGCCATTTCTCGCATGACCGGCGTGTGTCTCCGAAGCAGAACACCGGACGTAACGAATACCTCCGGGGTCAATGCGGGAAAATGCGCGCAGCATCAGACCGGCGGCTGGTGCTGGTTCTTGCTACCTGATTTCACATCGCTTTTTTTCGGAGAGCGGCTTTCCATTTCCGGCGCGAGGCTCTGCTGAGAACGGCCATACGGCAGCTATAACGCTTGAAAACGCATGTGAACTGCAGGCCCGTACAATCCCAAGGTCCTCACCTCGTGGAGGGCTTGGCATTGTGCCAGTTTCGATCTATAGCCAATCTTCCAATCGTTCGTTTGTTTGGTAATCATATTCGCAGCGGCATTTGTGTTAGGTCTGGAAAGGGAAGGGGCGCGCGTTTCCGCAACGGAGTTACAATTGTTCCCCAGGCCAGCCGCGGAACAGGAGCGTCAAGCGCGCAGCATTTGGCATTGAAGGGTGAGAGTGTGATTCTCGCTGATGTTCGACAGGAAGCAGCGCGGCAGAGGCACCTGCTATCGGAGGAAGTTGGCATTCGTCGCCTCAGGTTCCCTTCTCCGACAGCCTGGGCAACCCACCCCTGAGATTCCGAAGGCGCATGAAGTTTTCTGGCGAGGTCTGATGCGAGGATGCGTAAGAGCCGTGGAAATGGAATTTTACTGATTGCTTGAAGGGATTCGCAATGGAAGACGTCTTTATCTATGATCATGTGCGGACGCCCCGCGGGAAGGGTCGCCCCGATGGCGCTTTGCACGAAATTCCGCCGGTTCAGCTTGTCACGCAGGTGCTAGAGGCAGTTCGCGACCGGAGCGAGCTGGATACCGCGTTGCTCGACGATGTCGTGATCGGTTGTGCGCAGCCGGTCAGCGAACAGGGCGGTGTTCTTGCCCGTGCCGCAGTGCTAAATGCCGACTATTCTGAAACTGTCGCTGCGCAGCAGATACATCGTTTCTGTGCCTCTGGCCTGGAAGCGGTCAATAATGTTGCCGCGCAGATTGGAGCGGGCATGGCCAGCGCCGGCATTGGCGGCGGCGTTGAATCGATGAGCCGGGTGAAGCTTGGCTACGACACGGGGGCTTGGGTTGCTGATCCGGGCGTTGCGTTCAACAATTACTATGCGCCTCAGGGCATCGGTGCCGATATCATTGCGACGTTGGAAGGCTATGAGCGCGAAGATGTCGACGCTTTCGCTGCCGAGAGCCAGAAGCGTGCCGCCCTGGCATGGAACGAGCGCCGCTTTGATCGCTCCATCGTGCCGGTGAAAGATGTGATGGGCGAGATCATTCTCGACAATGATGAATATCGCCGTCCCGAAACCACCGTGGAAACGCTTGCCAGCCTGAAGCCGGCTTTCCCGGCGCTCGCGGCTATGGGCTATGATCGCATCGCGAAAGAGCGCTATCCCCAGATCGAGGAATTGAAACATGTGCATACCGGCGGCAATTCGAGCGGCATCGTCGATGGCGCAGGGGTTGTGTTGCTCGGAAACGAAGGGTTCGGCAAGTCCGCTGGTTTGAAGCCGCGTGCGCGGATCAGGGGCTGGGCAACGATCGGTTCAGAACCGACCATCATGCTGACCGGCCCTTTCGCAGTGGCGAAAAAAGCACTCAAGCATACCGGCATGAGCAAGGACGATATCGATCTTTGGGAATTGAATGAGGCTTTCGCCAGCGTGGTGATGCGTTTCATGGATCATATGGAAGTCGATCATTCAAAAATGAACGTCAACGGTGGAGCGATCGCACTGGGCCACCCGCTTGGCGCAACCGGGGCGATGATTCTCGGCACTGTTTTAGATGAACTGGAGCGTCAGGACCTCAATACGGCCATGACTCTTCTATGTGCCGGCAATGGCCTCGGAATAGCAACCATAATTGAGCGAGTTTGATAATATGACCAACCGCTATCGACACATTCGTATCGAAAAGGGCAGCGACGGGGTCGCGCTTCTCATTCTGGACAATGCCGATGAGAAGATGAATGTGGTTGCCGACCGCTTCATCGCCGACATGAGCACAGCGATTGAGGAATTGCGCAAGGACGACTCTGTCCAAGGCGTCATCCTGACTTCAGCCAAGCCGGCTTTCATGGCCGGTGCCGACCTCAAACTGATGGTGACCGGCTTCGATCGCATGACCGCGCTGGAAGCATATGAATTCAGCCATAACGCGACGCGTATGCATCGCGCGTTGGAAACGATGGGAAAACCCGTCGCCTGCGCAATGAACGGGTTGGCGCTGGGCGCGGCTTCGAACTGGCACTGGCCTGCCACTACCGGGTCCTGTCGGAAGATCCGAAGGCGATCGTCGGGCTTCCTGAGGTAACGCTGGGCCTTCTTCCCGCTTCCGGCGGAACGCAGCGCCTGACGCGCATCATCGGCATGGAAAAGGCGCTGCCGCTGCTCCTGACCGGCAAGGCGCTGGCACCGCGAAAAGCGTTGGAGGCAGGCATCGTCGATGCACTCGCACCCGCGGACAAAGTCGTCGAGAAGGCGCGCGAATGGCTCGCCAGCAGTCCCGAGCCAAGTCAGCCCTGGGACCGCAAGGGTTTCTTCTTACCCGAAATGCGCGGCATGATGGCCCCCGAAGCCGCAATGAGCGCTTCGTTCGCGGCCGCCAATATCGTGCGGGATGCCGGCTATCATCTGCCCGCTCCACTCGCAATCCTCAGAGCGGTATCCGAAGGCATTCAATTGCCGATGAATCGTGCGCTTTCGCTGGAAAGCAAGTATTTTGCAACTCTGTTGACCGACCCGGTCGCCCGCAACATGATCCGTACGACTTTCATTTCGAAGCAGGCCGCACAAAAGGGCGCCCGCCGTCCGGAAGGCGTGCCCAAGACGGAATTCAAGAAGGTCGGCGTCATCGGAGCCGGTATGATGGGTTCGGGCATCGCTCTTGTTTCAGCTGCAGCCGGACTCGATGTCGTGCTGATTGACCGCGACACGGCCTCGGCGGAAAAGGGCAAGGGCTATTCCGAAAAGGTGTGGGGCAAGCAGGTTTCGCGCGGTCAACTGACGCAGGATAAGATGGATCAGATGCTTGCCCGTATCACGCCTACGGACGATTTTGCCGTGCTTGAGGGCTGTGACATCGTAATTGAAGCGGTGTTCGAGGATACCGACATCAAGGCTGAGACCACCCGAAAGGTCGAAGCGGTCGTCCCTGAACATGCTGTCTACGCCTCGAATACGTCGACTTTGCCGATCACGGGTCTTGCGAATGCATCGAAGCGTCCTGACCAGTTCATCGGTATGCACTTTTTCTCGCCGGTGGACCGCATGGCTCTGTTGGAGATCATTGTCGGCGAGAAGACCTCGTCCGAAACGCTCGCCACGGCGATCGATTTCGGCATGCTCGTTCACAAGATCCCGATCGTCGTCAACGATAGTCGCGGCTTCTACACCAGCCGTGTCTTTCAGACGCTGATCTATGAAGGCGCCGCCATGCTGGAAGATGGCGTCGAGCCGGCCCGCATCGAGAACGCGGCCAAGGCGGCGGGTTTCCCCGTCGGCCCACTCGCGCTCATCGACGAGGTGACGGCGGACTTGCCCATCAAGATCAACGAGCAGGCGATTGAACAGAATGATCCGAATTATGTCGCCCGTGGCGGCGTTGATGTTCTGAAAAAGATGATCGAACTCGGTCGCAGCAGCCGCAAGTCAGGTGCTGGCTTTTACGAATACCCGCCCGAGGGCAAAAAGCATCTGTGGCAAGGCTTGGCCGAGCATTTCCCATCGGCCGAAGAGCAGCCCGATCAGGAACATCTGGTGCAGCGGTTCTTGTATGCGCAATCGATTGAATCGGCTCGCT
>JGI24736J21556_1000151_pt1 | contig 12234 bp, 16 predicted proteins | sample KBSCornC2_FD_21556 | JGI IMG/M metagenome (IMG submission 21556) | reverse complement strand
CGCGCCAGAGGGCGGTGCCTGCGATGCGCCCCCGTGGCGCTCGATCAGGTCCGGCCGCCGTAGCCGTGTATCTTCGACCGCACGTTCGTGTCGCCACGCCGCGATCTTCGCATGATCCCCCGACCGCAGCACTTCGGGGATCGTGCGCCCTTCCCATGTTTGAGGTCGGGTATAGTGCGGATATTCGAGAAGCCCCGTTTCGAAGCTCTCCTCCTCTCCGCTGGAGGCCGCGCCCATTACCCCGGGAAGCAGCCGCACGCAAGCATCCAGGATCACCATCGCCCCGAGCTCTCCGCCGGACAGCACATAGTCGCCGATCGAGACCTCCTCGATGGGCCGAGCCTGAAAGATTCGCTCGTCGAAACCCTCGAAGCGGCCACAGAGCAGGATGACACCTTCGCCTGACGCGAATTGGCGGACTTGGCTTTGGGTGAGCGGCTTGCCGCGAGGGGTCAGCACCAGCATCGGCCGGCCGTCCGCGACACTATCGAGCGCTGCCGCGAGCACGTCCGGCCGAAGCACCATCCCCGCCCCGCCGCCCGCGGGGGTGTCATCGACGCTGCGGTGCTTGTCAGTGGCGAAATCGCGAATGTGCACCGCGTCCAGCGACCAAATCCCCTCCTCCAGTGCACGGCCAGCAAGGCTTACGCCCAGAGGCCCCGGGAACATCCCGGGATAGAGAGTGAGGACGGAAGCGCGGAATGTCATTGCGGAACCGCCGCTATCACAATCCATTGGGCGACGCATGGACGAACCACTCGACTGCCTGATCATCGGCGGGGGGCCGGCGGGGCTGACCGCTGCGATCTACTTGGCTCGCTTCCACCTCGACATCCTCGTCGTGGACGGCGGCAAGAGCCGCGCCTCGTGGATTCCGTGCAGCCGAAACCACGCCGGCTTCCCCGATGGAATCAACGGCAAGGAATTACTCCAGAAAATGCGCGAGCAGGCGTGCAAATATGGAGCGAACATCGAGACGGAGCAGGTGACGAAGCTGGAGCGGGACGAAGGGACAGGCCTCTTCACCGCAACCTGGGGGTCGGGAAAGGCGGTTGCACGAACCGTCCTGCTCGCGACCGGAGTGACCAACCGCCGTCCGCCGATGGACGAGGATCTGCACGACGAAGCACTGGCGCGCGGCCTTATCCGTTACTGTCCGATCTGCGACGGCTACGAAGTCACCGACAAGAAGGTGGGCGTGATCGGAAGCGACAGCCACGGAGTCGCCGAAGCGATCTTCATTCGCGGCTACACCGCCGACGTGACCCTCATCGCCCCGGACAAGGCGCTGCGCCTTGCGGCGGAGGACGCCGAAAAGCTGACAGCCGCCTCGATCCGAACGGTGGACGGGCCGGCTCAGGCGGTGGCGATCACCGGCGATTGCATCGTCGTTGAGACTGCGGAGGGCACCTTCAGCTTCGACGGCGTCTATCCGGCCCTGGGTTCCGACACGCACACCCAGCTCGGCGAAATGGTCGGCGCGCGGCTCGCGGAAGATGGCTGCTTCCTATGCGACGATCACCAGCGGACCAGCGTTCCCGGGCTTTATGCAGCAGGCGACGTCGTCCATGGGCTGGACCAGATCAGTCACGCGATGGGTGAAGGCGGAGTCGCCGCGACGACAATCCGCAACGATGTCGCGAAGCACAGCCCGCTGCTTCGGGAACCCGCCAACCAGCTGGTGGATGCCGAGGACGGCTCATAATCGTCATTGCGAGCGTAGCGAAGCAATCCAGCACGGCGAATGGATTGCCGCGTCGCCTTCGGCTCCTCGCAATGACAGCTAGGCGAGGAACTCCGGATCGACGACGATCCTGCCGTCCTGAAGATCGGCGATTCCCGGCTTGAAGGGGATTAGCGCGCGTTTTTTCCCGTCGGCTGCCTCCACCTCCAGCAGGTCGCCCGCGCCGTAATTCTCGACAGCAACGACACTGCCGAGGCAATTGCCCGCGCCGTCCACGCACTCGAGCCCGATCAGGTCGGCGTGATAATATTCGCCCTCTTCCAGCGGCGGCAGCGCCGAGCGGTCGACCTCAACCAGCGTTCCCCGCAGCGCTTCCGCAGCCGATCGGTCCGCGATCCCTGCAAGGCGAGCAATGGCGCCGGACGATCCGGCGCGGACGCTTTCCAGCTTTCTCTCCGTACCGCCGACATAGACGCTCTTGTGGCGGGCGAGATTCTCGACGCTGTCGGTGAACAGCTTGAGACGCAGCTCGCCCTTGACGCCATGCGCTCCGGCGACGGCGGCAAGGGCGATTCGCTTTTCAGTCATTGTGCAACGTGTCTCGACTACGCTCGACACGAACGGGAGGGTGTTGCCCTGCAAGACCGTTCGTCCGGAGCGAAGTCGAGGGACATTAGGCCTCCGGCTGCTCAGCCTTTTCGGCGCCCTCCGCCGGAGCATCTTCCACTGCCCCTTCGGCCGGCTCGTTGCTGGAGACGCCCTCGTCCGCACCTGGAGCTTCGGCGGCTTCCTGCGACGGGGTTTCGGCACCCTCTTCCGGAGCGGCTTCGACCGAACCTTCAGCGGGTTCGTTGGTCGACTGGCCCAGATCCTCGGTGCCGTCGGTGGCCGCGGCTTCCTCGTTCACCGGCTCGGCTGCGGCTTCCTCCGCCGGAGCTTCAGCGGCAGCCTCTTCCGCAGGAGCTTCGGCTACAGCCTCTTCCGCTGCAGGAGCTTCTTCGGCGGCCGGTTCCTCAGCTGGCACTGCAGCCGCTTCGGCCAGCTCGGCCTCACGCGCCTCGCGAGCTTCCGCCCGCTCCTTCGCCTTCTCGCCGGGCTCCGCCTTCTTCGGGTTGTTGCGGGCGGCTCGCTCCTTGATCCCGGCGGCGTCGAGGAAGCGAAGCACGCGGTCCGACGGCTGCGCGCCGACGCTCAGCCAATGCGAGATGCGGTCGCCGTTGAGCTTCACGCGCTCGGGCGAATCCTTCGCCAGCAGCGGATTGTAGGTGCCGACCTTCTCGATGAACCGGCCGTCGCGTGGGCTGCGGCTGTCGGTGACGACGATGCGGTAATAGGGCCGCTTCTTTGCGCCGCCGCGCGAGAGGCGAATTGCTAGAGCCATTTTAGTATTTTCCTTTCTCTAAGTCGTCATTTCTTTGAAAATTTATCGAACCCTGGAGGCAGGTTGAACGGCGATGCGCCGCCCAGCCCCGGAAGGCCTCCGCCGCCGCCGAGGCCGCCGAGATCGGGCATCCCTCCGGCACCGCCGAGACCACCCAATCCGCCGCCGCCTCCGAACATCGCCGCCAGCTTGCCGAAACCGCCCATCTTCTTCAGCCGCTTCATGGCTGTCGCCATTTCCTGATGCATCTTCAGCAGCTTGTTGACGTCCTGGACGGTCGTTCCGCTGCCCTTGGCGATGCGAATCTTGCGCTTGGCGTTGATCAGCTCCGGTTTCGACCGCTCCTTCGCGGTCATCGAGCTCATCATTGCTTCGAGGTGGACCAGCGCCTTCGAATCCTGCGCTTTCTCAACCGCCTGCTTCATCCCCTTCATTCCGGGAAGCATGTTGGCGAGCGCACCGATCCCGCCCATCCGCTGCATCTGCTGGATCTGGGCGCGCAGGTCGTCGAGGTCGAACTTGCCCTTGGCCATCTTGGCCGCGAGCTTCTCGGCGTCCTCGACCTTGATCGTCTCGGCAGCTTTCTCGACCAGGCTGACGACATCGCCCATTCCAAGAATTCGTCCGGCGATGCGCTCGGGATGAAAGCCTTCGAGCGCGTCGATCCCTTCGCCGACGCCGGCGAACTTGATCGGCTTGCCAGTGACCGCGCGCATGCTGAGCGCCGCGCCGCCGCGGGCATCGCCGTCCAGCCGGGTCAGGATCACACCGGTCAAATCGACGTCGGCAGCAAAGCCTTTTGCGACATTGACCGCGTCCTGGCCGGTCAGGCTGTCGACCACGAGCAATGTCTCGGTCGGGCGCGTCGCCTCGGCAACCGCCTTCATCTCGCTCATCAACTGCTCGTCGACGTGGAGGCGACCGGCAGTGTCGAGCAGGACGACGTCGTACGCCTGCAGCTTCGCCGCCTGCACGGCGCGCTTGGCGATTTCGACCGGTTGCTGCCCGGCGACGATCGGCAGCGTATCGACATTCGCCTGCCGCCCGAGCACTGCCAGCTGCTCCTGCGCAGCCGGCCGCGCAACGTCGAGCGAGGCCATCAGCACCCGCTTGCGCTCGCGCTCGGACAGCCGCTTGCCGAGCTTCGCCGTGGTCGTCGTTTTGCCCGAGCCCTGAAGGCCCACCATCATCACCACCGCCGGCGGATTGACGTCGACACGAAGCTCGGAAGAATCCGCGCCAAGCGTCTCGACCAGCTGGTCGTGGACGATCTTGACGACCATCTGCCCCGGCGTGACGGAGCGCAGGACCTCCTGCCCGACAGCCTTTTCGGTAACCTGCTCGACGAAATCGCGGGCGACAGGAAGCGCGACGTCCGCCTCGAGCAACGCGACGCGCACCTCGCGCATGGCTGAGCGCACGTCGCTCTCGGTCAGAGCGCCGCGCCCGCGAAGCTTGTCGAATACGCCCGAAAGGCGATCGCTCAGATTATCGAACACTCAAATCTCCCAAACATGCCGAAGCAACCCATATGGGTGCGCTCAACGCAAATTGCGCCGGCGGACGAAACCTCGTCGGCCGGCGTGCACCCGCAGGTGCTTCAGTCATGTCCTGTCGAAAACGACCCCGGGCGCTTAGCTCAAGGGGCTTCGAAGCGCAATCCGGCGATTAGTGAACGCTTCCGAGCACTTCCTCGCTGGAAAGTGTCGCGATCACGCGCTCGACTTGCCGCCAGTGACAGAAGCGTACGACATTCTCATTGTCGCGGCTTTCTTCGGCGCGCGCGGCGGCCTCGAAACCCGCGTCGTCGCCGAACCGCTCGATAAGGTCTGCGGCATCGGCGAGAGCCGGCCGGCCGGAGATGAAGGGCGCGTCCATGTGCCCTGATTAACAGCATCGGGTTTCGCGACTGACGACGAGCATCGTCAACGCGCCGCTAACCATGGTCTCGCTGGCGTCGGTCGCCCTCCTCTGCCATGGGCGCTCGATGGCTCAGCAGAACAAGCTTGGTGGCGGCTGTTTCCTTATTGTCCCGATCCTGATCGGCTTTATCGCCGGCATGGCGACCGGCAACGCCTATCGAGGCGTCCTGATCGGTACCGCCATCGGGATCGCGCTAGCGGTCGGCATCTGGCTGATCGATCGCCGACGCACCAGCTAGAGCTTTCGCCCGGCCCAGATCACCCGGCCGATGCAGTGGATCTCGTCGATGTCGCAGTCCGGCCAATCGGGATAGGCCGGGTTGTCGGACTGGACCGTCACCCTTCTCCCAGCCGGGTGGATGGCCAGCCGCTTCACCACCAGCACGTCGTCCGCGCGAAGCACGTAAATTCCATCGCGCAGGCGATTCATCGAATCGCCGAGATCGACCAGGATGTCGTCGCCGGAATTCAATGTCGGCGCCATCGAATCCCCTTCAACCCTGATGATCGAAAGATTGGGCGGGGCTGAGCCGGTGAGCGCCTTCAGCCATCTTTCGTCGAAGGCCAAATAGGGTCGCGACGCCTCACCCGCCGGAATCGCTCCCGGACCCGCGGACGCTCGGACGAAACTACGGTTGATCGAAACCAGCCCGCTCGGCTCCTCGACTGTCTCCGGGCCACCCAGCATGGATTCGGGAATCGAGAAATAACGAGCCAAAGTCCGCCGATCGGATTCGCTCAATCGCCGCGGAACACCGCGCCGGACGAACTGCTGGATGTAGGCCGGGTTGCGGCCGAGCATCCGCGAGAGGCCAGCGAAGTCCTCACCCCGCTCAGAGCACAGGCTCTCCAAAACTCGGCGCGCGTCGGCGTTCATGGTTGTTGCTGCTTTAAGCATAGGAAATAGCCTAGACAAGTGGCGATGTTATACCTGACATACCCACCATGGGGGACTAAACCGAAGCCATAAAGGGAACACATCATGGCTTCGCGTATATCACGTCCTTACCTTCATGACGAGGAAAAGGCATTTGCCTATGCGGAGAGCAAATTGTGGCCGGAAGGTCCTATTTGCCCTCACTGTGGCGGTGTGGAACGGATAGGCAAAATGCAGGGCAAGAGCACTCGTTTGGAACTCTACAAGTGCTATCAGTGCCGCAAGCCGTTCACCGTTCGCATGGGAACTCTGTTTGAGAGCAGCAAGGTTCCTCTGCACATCTGGTTGCAGGCCATCTATCTGATCGCTGGAAGCAAGAAGGGCATCAGTTCCAATCAGCTTGCCCGCGTTCTCGGCCTCACAGTCAAAACCGCGTGGTTTCTCTCTCATCGCATCCGTGAGGCTATGCGCGAAGGTGGCCTTGCTCCGTTCGGTCAGGATGGCGGCGCTGTAGAAGTGGACGAGACTTACATTGGCCGTAAGAAAGGCAAGCCGATCCGTGGAGCCTATCACCACAAGATGGCCGTTCTCGGCCTTGTGGACCGCGACAGCGGAAATTGCCGTCTTTTCCAGTTGGAAAAGGCTTCCGGCTCCAACATTCAGGCGATCGTCTTGGAAAACCTGTCCCGCGAAGCCCGGCTAATGACCGACGAAAGCTACATTTATCGTGGTATCGGTCGTGAGTTCGCAGAGCATTCCGCCGTTCACCATCAGCGCGACGAATACGTGCGCGGTGACATCACTACCAACACCGTTGAGGGCGCGTTCTCGATCTTCAAACGCGGGATGCGCGGTGTTTATCAGCATTGCGCAGAGAAGCATCTGCACCGCTACCTTGCGGAGTTCGAGTTCCGCTATTCGCACCGGGAAGCGAATGGCTGCAATGACGAGGCTCGCGCCGGCAAGATGCTTCGTGGTATCGTGGGCAAGCGCCTTACCTACCGGGCGTGCGTGTGAGGGCATGATGCCAAAGGCCAAAAACCCACTGTCGCCCGAGGAGCAGAAGAGGCGATTCGAGGAAGAAGTAAGAAGGCGAAACGAGGCTGGCGACTTCGACCGGGACGCCGCCGATGCGGCCCTAGACAAACTGATTAAGCGGCAGGAGCGGACGAGTCCGGCTTCGAAGCAAGCAACGCCTTAACTGCTTCAGCATCCACTTTTCGCGCTGCCGCGAGAGCGTCGGTGTTCAGCAGCTCCAGAAGCTTCTCAATGGGAGTGACGCCCATGCCGACCGGAACGCGATATTGATCAAACATCTTGGAGAACACGGCCTGCCCTTCCCACGAACCTTGCCATATGCCCAGCAAGTGGAAATCTGGCGCTTCCAAAACGCCCACTCTCGTGGCTTCGCCTCCGACTGTTCGGCGCAAATCCATAGTGGAGCGAACTAGCACGGGCGAACCGCTCAACCCTTGAAGGTTGGATATCTCGACGAGATATCCTTCTATGTTGATTATACTTTTTTGTTCCGCCAATCTTGCGTCGGAATCCGCTCGTTCGGATCGCTCATCATGGCGATATGACCGGTGTGGATCACCGGCATCATCCGATCTTTGCCCGGGTGTAGGCCAAACAACCCTATTACGTAGCAGAAGTCTCCACATTCCACGGCTTGTGTCCCGCGGTCAGGGGCCAGGCTTGACTGCAAGATTAGAAAATCTGCACCCGCTCGCTCAATGTAGAAGCGGAATGGCATAACCGCGACATCAACATTTGGATCTTCATGAAAAGACCAGCGCGCGCCTTGCTGCGCGAACTCCAGAGGATCGCAATAGCAGTTCAACGCGCGGCCATCGGTGTGATTGAGCCGGATGTGATACGGATCGTCCCCAATCTGCTCAGCGATATGTCGCGCTGTGACCAAATACGTCTCGTATTCGTGCATTAGGAAGAATCCGGTTCCGATAGGAATAAACGCATCGTCTTTGCTGGGGCCTTTGTGGCCAAGAAAAACCACGGCTTTCCTAATGTCGTTTGGGATTCGCATTTGATTGCCCTCAGCGCTGAGTAGCCGCCGTGGTAAAGAATCGAGGGCGTGTCCTCGCTTAAGCCGAAGCGGCATTTCGCCTACCGCTGGGTATGTATTCTACCACATCGCCACCGAGTTCCGCTCCACGGATTGGCAATCTCTCACATTCGTCGGCGAACGGCACGAAATCCGATTTCGGATTCCCGGGCCTGACTCGAAGCTTATAGCGGCGCGCTTGCTGGACGGTCTGGAAGATGCCGAGCTCGAAGTGTGGGGCCACTTCGTCGCCGACATTAGCCTCGCCGACGGACCATTCAATCGCGAAGATGGTTCGGTAGAGCTTGGAATTGAGGCGCTGACCGTCGCCGATTCGTAGTTGCGAACGATCAGCGCAGCGATCGGCGCAGTTCGGCAAGGGCTTCGGCGAGCTCATCGGTGGCTGACTTCGCCTGCTGCTCGGCCTGCGCGTCCAGGTGCTGTTCTATGCGATCCCGAAGTTCGGTCGGCGAGGAGCCGCCAAAGATAGGCACGACCTTGGAATCTTGCGCGGCAGGAATGGCGTCCTCCAGCACAAGCACGTCCTCTTCGAACTCCAGCGGAACGAGTTCGAAGGGGCGAAGCCGGAAGCGTGGCGCTGCCAATTGCTGAAGCTTGCTGAGGGCGCGGATTTCCATCCGCCCCTCTTACGCCGGCAATCCTTGCCAGCCGGTTAGGATTGGAGTTCTTCAGCCCGTTGTGGAGCGGCGCTTCCGCTTTCCCTGTGGAGCAGATCGATCAAGGCATTCGTAAAGGGATCGACGTCGTCAGGGTTGCGCGCTGTGACGATATTGCCGTCCACGGCTGCCGCCTCGTCTACCACTCGTCCTCCGGCATTCCTGAGATCCGTGCGGATCGACGGCCATCCGGTGACGGTGCGCCCGCGGATCAGGTCTGCCTCGACCAGAAGCCACGGTCCGTGGCAGATCGCGGCGATCGGCTTTCCCTGACCGGCGAAGTCGCGGATCAGCTGGATTACATTCTGGTGAGTCCTCAAGTGGTCGGGATTGCGCACGCCGCCAGGAAGCACCAGCGCATCGAAATCCGACGCATTCGCCTCGTCGATCGTCATGTCGGGACGGATCGTCTTGCCCGGATCGTCGTGGACCGTCGCCTGAATTGGGTCCGTGTCCAGCGACGCCAGCTTCACCGTCGCTCCTTGCTGCTCCAGGATCTGCTTCGGACCGAACAGCTCCCATTCTTCAAACCCGTCGGTGGCGACGATCAGAATTTTCGCATCTTGAATGTTCGGCATTGCTCCTCCTTAGGAACTTGCCCCGCTCGCCGCTCGCTTAGACCGCTCGATGAGTGAACAAAAGCGTACTGGCGCTGAGTTGCGCCATAGCAGCGATCAGGAGCCGGGCTACACGCGCAAGCGCATGGGCCGATACTGGGCCTATTTCGACGAGCATGGCGAGCGAATCACCGATCGTGACACGATCGACCGGCTGAATTCGGTCGCCCTGCCTCCGGCCTATACGGACGCCTGGTTCTGCAAGGATCCCAACGGGCACCTGCAGGCGACCGGGATCGATGCGCGCGGCCGCAAGCAATATCGTTATCACCCCGATTTCCGAGCCAGCGCCGAGCAAAGCAAGTTCGCCGGCCTCATCGAATTCGGCAAGGCGCTTCCGAAGATTCGCCGGCGCGTTCAGGCGGACCTGCGCAAACGAAGCCTCAGCCGCGAGAAGGTGCTGGCCGCGGCGGTGCGGCTTCTCGACACCGAGCACCTGCGCGTTGGCAACGAGGAATATGCGCGCGCCAACAAGAGCTTCGGGCTGACTACCCTTCGCTCTCGCCATGTCCGCAATCGGGGACAGAAAGTGAAGATGCGCTTCACCGGCAAGCACGGAATCATCCACGAGGTGACGATCACCGACCGCACGCTTGCCCGAGTGGTCCGCCGGTGTGAGGACCTGCCCGGTCAGGCGCTGTTCCAGTATATCAATGGGGATGGAAGGCCGCACCCGATCACTTCGGCCGACGTCAACGATTACATCCGCGAAGCGAGCGGCGGCGCCTTTACCGCCAAGCATTTCCGAACCTGGGCCGCGAGCGTGATCGCCTTCGAGAAATTGCTCGAAGCAAGCGAAGAGCAGCGCAAGATCAGCGTCGTCACGATGGTCGAACCGGTGGCCGAAGCGCTCGGGAACACTGTCGCCATCAGCCGCAAATCCTATGTCCATCCGAAGTTGATCGAGGCGGCCAGGGAGCGCCCGCGCGACCCCCTCCCCGACTTCGAGCGCCCGCGGGAGCGCAAGTTTCTCTCCGGGAGCGAGGCCGGGCTACTCAAATTCCTCGAAGCCGAGAACAAAAGCCGCAAACGCGCCGCCGCTTGATTTCGCCTGCCGTAAACGGCCATGACCTGCTTCGATGAAGGGGCGCATCGTCTGGCCGGCGCAAATCGCCGCATGGGTCGTGGATAATCGCGACGCGTTGCTGGCCGGTCTCGCGGCCGCGCTCGTGCTCGTCGCGATCATGATCACCCTTCGCAGCGCCGGCCGCCGCATCGTCGCCGCCGATCCCCAGCTCAAGAGCTGGAAGGCGGTGATCGGGCAAGTTCTTGCCAAGACCAGCATCGTCTTCATGGCGCTCGCGGCGCTCGACCTCGTCGCCAGCTACACCGACACGCCGCACCGGCTCGAACACCTGATCAACATCGGATTCGTCATCGCCTGGGCGCTTCAGGCAGCTGTGTGGGCCCGCGAACTCATCATGGGAATCATCGGCCGGCAGACGGTCGAAACTCCTGGCGAAACCACGCTCGACAACGCCCGGGCGGTCGTGAGGGTGCTGGTCAGCGTCACCCTGTTTGCGATCGCGATCATCGTCATCCTCGACAATCTGAACGTCAATGTCACGGCACTTGTTGCCGGCCTTGGGGTGGGGGGCATTGCCGTGGGCTTGGCTGCCCAGGGCATCTTCTCAGACCTGTTCGCGGCGCTGTCGATCCTGTTCGACAAGCCGTTCAAGCGCGGCGACGTCATCAGGTATGGCGAGAGCATAGGGACGGTCGAGCGGATCGGACTCAAGACGACCCGCTTGAGGGCCGCGACCGGCGAGCAGCTGGTGATGGCGAATACAAAACTTCTCGACCAGGAAATCCGCAACCTCAATCAGGGCCGGACCCGGCGCACCACTCTGAAATTCGGGGTGGTCTACCAGACCAGCCCGGAAAAACTGGCGCGAATTCCCGAAATCGCGAAGGCCGCCATTGAGGGACGCAAGGGCTGCACCCTCGTTCGTTGCTCGATGCTCGGCTTTGCGGAATCCAGCCTCGATTTCGAGCTTCTGTTCGATAGCCGGAGCATCGATTTCAACGTCATTGCCGCCGATCGCACCGCGATCATGATGACGATCATCAAAGTCTTTGCCGACGAAGCAATCGAGTTCGCCTATCCGACGCAAACGACCTTCACCGCCGCCCCGGACGGATCGCTGGTGATGCCCTATCCAGAATCCGTCGTACGCCGGTGATCTCGACTAACTCTCATTCTTGAGGAGAGGCCCATGCTGATTTCGACCATGGAGATGGCGCTTGGTATCGCTGCCCTTCTCGTATTCGTTGCTGTGCTCCGCAGCTTTGGAATCAATCGGGAGTATCAGCGGGGCGTCGTGTTTCGCCTCGGCCGTCTCGGAAAGATGAAGGGGCCCGGCTGGTTTTGGCTGATCCCGTTCGTCGACCGGGTCGTAAAGGTCGACATTCGAATCATCACCTATCAGCTTGAAACGCAGGAGACGATCACTCGGGACGGCGTCGCCGTGCGCGTGAATGCAGTGCTCTGGTTTCGCGCGGACTCGCCTGTCCAAGTTGTGAATTCCGTCGAAAACTGGATGTCAGCCACGGTACAGGCAGCTGAAACCGCGCTCCGCGATGCAATCGGCCAAAGCGACCTGGACCAGATGCTCAAGGATCGGATGGCCATCAACAAGCGGCTGCAAGAACTTCTTCGCGAGGCATCGATCAAGTGGGGCGTCGAAATCGATTCCGTTGAAATCAAGGATGTCGACATTCCCGAGCAAATGCAGCGGGCAATCGCGAAAGAAGCCGAAGCGGTGAGAGAGAAGCGGGCTCGCATTATCAAGGCCGAAGGTGAAGAAGTGGCCGCGCGCAAATTGGCCGAAGCAGCCGAGCTGATGAGCGGATCGAGTCAGGCGCTCGAACTGAGACGTCTTCAGACACTCGCTGAAATCGGAACGGAGCATAACAGCACGATCGTTGCGATGCTTCCCGTCGAGTTGATCCACGCCGCCCGCCGGCTTGCCGGATTGCCCGCGGCCGAAGAAGACAAGGCGGATTGAACC
>JGI24736J21556_1000143_pt1 | contig 12385 bp, 10 predicted proteins | sample KBSCornC2_FD_21556 | JGI IMG/M metagenome (IMG submission 21556) | reverse complement strand
CCTGGTCGCGGCAGTCGCCGACTGGCGGGTCGAGCCGTCGCCGACCAAGCTCAAGAAGTCGGCCGGGCCCCCCAAGCTCAAATGGTTCCCGAATCCAGATATCCTGAGCGAGCTCGCAACGAGCCCGAAGCGGCCGCGCCTACTCGTCGGCTTCGCTGCGGAAACGGATTCCGTAATCGAGAATGCGATTGCCAAGCAGGTCACCAAGGGCGCCGACTGGATCGTCGCCAATGACGTCTCCGGCGATGTTATGGGCGGGCGCCGCAATCGCGTTCACCTCGTGACCCGGAATGGAGTCGAGGACTGGCCGGAAATGACGAAGGACGAAGTTGCCCGACGGCTGATAGAGCGCGTTTCGAAGGAGCTTCAATGATTGAGATCAAGCTCTCGAGATTGCCCCACGGCGAGGGTCTGCCACTGCCGCGCTATGCGACGGATTATGCCGCCGGCCTGGACGTGCGTGCCGCTGAGGAACTCACGCTTCAGCCGGGGCAACGGCACGCGGTCGCGACCGGCTTCGCGATCGAGATTCCGCACGGCTACGAGGTTCAGGTGCGCCCGCGCTCCGGCCTGGCGCTGAAGCACGGGATCACCTGCCTCAACACCCCGGGCACAATCGACAGCGACTATCGCGGCGAGATCAAGGTCATCCTGGTCAACCTTGGCCAGGAGCCGTTCGACATCCGCCGCGGCGAGCGGATCGCGCAGCTGGTCCCGGCCCCTGTCCTACGCGCGGATTTCGTCGAGGCGAGCGAGCTTAGCCAGACCGAACGCGGCAGCGGGGGCTTTGGAAGCACGGGGCAGTGACGGAGCTCACCGATTCGGAGCTCGAGCGGTATGCGCGGCAGATCGTGCTTCCGCAGATCGGCGGTGTCGGACAGCGGCGGCTGAAGGCATCCAAAGTGGCGGTGATCGGCGCAGGCGGGATCGGAAGCGCAGCGATCCCGCTGCTGGCGGCGGCCGGTGTGGGGCGGCTCACGATCATCGACGACGATCTGGTCGACCGGTCCAACCTGCAGCGGCAGACGATTTTCCGGGACGAGCATGTGGGGCAGCCGAAGGCCATGCTTGCCGCAGATTTCGCACGCGCACTGAACCCCTATGTGAACGCGATCCCCGTTCGCGAGCGGCTCGCCGGAGAGAATGCGGAAGAGCTGCTCTCGGGCCACGACTTGGTGCTCGATGGATGCGACAATTTCGCGACGCGGCTGGCGGTGAACGGTGCGGCGACCAGGCTTCGAATCCCGCTCGTCTCTGCCGCCGCTGTCATGTTCCAGGGGCAGGTCGGGCTGTTTCGTGGCTGGGAAGAGAACAAGCCCTGCTACCGCTGCTTCGTTGGAGACGCGTTCGACAGCGATGATTGCGACACGTGCGCGGAGCAGGGCGTACTCGGAGCCCTCACAGGGACGGCTGGCGGTTTCGCCACGCTAATGGCCATCCGTGCGATCGCGGGCATTGGCGAGGACGTGGCGGGAGTCCTGTTCCTGTTTGAGGGGCTGACTCTGGATTGGCGCAGGATCGGCCTTCCGAAAAATCCCGGCTGCAAGACCTGCGGTAGAGAGTCTTAGTTCACCCAGCGATCAGCCGCGCCGCGTCCAGCGCGTGGTAAGTCAGCACGCCCGACGCGCCGGCCCGCTTGAAAGCGAGCAAGGTCTCCAGAATCAGCGCATCGCGGTCCGCCGCGCCCGCTGCCGCGGCATGCTCGATCATCGCATACTCACCGCTCACCTGGTAAGCGAACGTCGGGACTTCGAACCGGTCGCGGACGCGGCGGATGACGTCGAGATAGGGCAGGCCCGGCTTCACCATCACGAAGTCGGCGCCCTCGGCGAGATCGAGGGCGACCTCGCGCAGCGCCTCGTCGCTGTTTGCCGAATCCATCTGGTAGCCGCGCTTGTCGCCCTTCAGCCGCCCGAGCGAGCCGACCGCCTCCCGAAACGGGCCGTAGAACGCGGAGGCATATTTCGCAGCATAGGCCATGATCGCGGTGTCGATATGCCCTTCCCGCTCCAGCGCTGAGCGGATCGCGCCGATGCGGCCATCCATCATGTCCGACGGAGCGACGATATCGGCGCCCGCTTGCGCCTGGACCAGCGCCTGGTCGACGAGGATCTTCACCGTCTCGTCGTTTAGCACCGTGCCCCGATCGTCGACGATCCCGTCGTGACCGTGGCTGGTGTACGGGTCCAGCGCTACGTCCGTCAGCACGCCGATTTCCGGCACTACATCCTTGATCGCACGGATAGCGTGGCAGATCAGATTGTCGGGATTGAGCGCCTCGCGAGCGTCGTCGGTGCGCAGCTCGTTCGGGGTGTTCGGGAACAGCGCGATGCAGGGAATCCCGAGCGCCACAGCTTCCCGCGCCTTCGCAGGGAGCCGGTCGACCGACCAGCGGTTGACTCCCGGAAGCGCAGCGATCGGCTCTTCGCGATCCTGCCCTTCGCAGATGAACAGCGGCCAGATGAAAGCGCTTGGGTGAAGCCGGTGCTCCGCCAGCATTGCGCGCATCCACGCGCTTGAGCGCCCGCGGCGCATGCGCAGATAAGGGTAGGAAGCGGACATGCGCGTCCCTCTAACGTCATTCCCGCGAAAGCGGGAATCTATCTCGCGCAGAAATTTATCCGGCGGGGTTAAGCGCGCCGCCGGGCTCACGGGTGGCAAGGGCCTCTTCGGTGGTCTCCTCTTCGCAGGGTTGCTCGCCGACCGTCATCCGCGCCTTCTTCCAGCCGCCGTGCACATAGAAGGCGATCGCCAGCGCAAGATTGATGAACGAGGTGACGGGGAAGCTGGTCCAGATCGCATCCGCGTGAAGCCAGCCGTAGGTCGCGAAGATGTAGCCGAAGCGCACCGGCACCATTCCGATGGCGAGAACGATCAGCGGGATCCACACCGCGCCATTGGCGCGGACGGTGCCGAACAGCACCATCATTATCCCGAACAGCAGGAAGTTCCATGTCGCGACGACATGGATATGACGGGCAATCGGGAGCGCCGGGCTGCTGCCGCCCATGAACAGCGCCAGCACGCTGCGATCGGCGAGCGTCAGCGCGACGATCATCGCGCCGGTGATGACCAGCGCCTGGATGACTCCGACTCGGGTAATCCGGCCCACCCGATCCCAATGGCCGGCGCCGATATTCTGCGCCGCCATCGCGCTCACCGCCGCCCCGAGCGCCATCGCCGGCATCTGCACATAGGTCCACAGCTGGAGCGCAACCCCGAAGGCAGCCGTGGTATCGACGCCTTCCCGGTTCACCAGCCCGATGAGCGCAAGCGAAGACAGCGAGATGATGATCATCTGCAGCCCCATCGGAAAGCCCTTGACGATAATCGTCTTCAGGACGGCAAGGTCGCACCAGAGATAGCGCAGCTCTTTGCCCCTCAGCCTCAGCGGAAGGTCTTTCAAGTAGATGTAGCCGATGAGGCCGAACAATGCCGTGTAGTTGGCGATAAGGGTCGCGGTGGCGGAGCCGGCAATTCCGAGGCGCGGCGCTGGGCCGAGCCCTCGGATGAAGACGGGATTGAGCCCGCTGTCGAGGACGACGGCTACAGCCATGAACCACAAGGGAGTCATGCTGTCGCCCGATCCGCGCAGCGCCATCATCGTCAGGGTGAGAAGGAGCAGTGCCGGCATGGCGAGAAAGATCACTCGCAAATAGGCTAGCGCGAGGGGCGCGGCATCGCCGGGCGTGCCGAGCAGCTTCAGGATCGCCGGAGACAGGAAATAGCCGGCGATTCCGACGGCGACGGCAATCAACGTGAACGCCCCGGTCGCCGTGCCGAATACACGCCTGGCGGCGGCGATATCACGTCGACCCCATGCCTGCCCGACGAGAATGGTGGAGGCCATTCCGAAGCCGAAGACGAACGCGATCAGAAGGAACATCACCATGTTCGCGTTCGAGGTGGCGGCGAGCGCGCCCTCGCCGAGGAATCGGCCGACCCAGATGGCGTTGATGGTGCCGTTCAACGACTGAAGGATCGAGCTGGCGAGGGTCGGTAGCGCGAAGGCGAGCAAGGTCCGGCCGATCGGGCCTTGGGTGAGGTTGCCGCGTCCGGGTTTTCGCGCTGGTGCGTCTGCCATCTTGGTTCCTCGTCACCCTAGCGCAGGCTGGGGTCCATCTCAGCTCGCGTCACCCAGCCACTTGGGCATGGATGCCAGCCGTCGCTGGCATGACGGTTGCGTTACCCCAGCCGCTCCAACGCAGCACGCAGCCGTTCGGCCTCGGCGGCGCGCTCGGCGTGATCGGCGCGAGCTTTCGCCACCGCCTCCGGCTTGGCGCGGTCTACGAAATTCGGGTTGGAGAGGCGGGCAGCGAGGCTGTCGCGCTCTTTCTCTGCTGCTTCGGCTGCTTTCGAGAGACGAGCTTTCTCGCCGTCGACATCAATGATTCCCTGAAGCGACACTACCAGGGTGGCGCCTGGAGCGGCGATCCGCAGCGCCGCCGCCGCTGGAACTTCTGCAAACTTGATATCGATCCGCCCTACGCGTTCGAACATAGGTTTTGCGATTGGAAGACGCTCCCAATGGCTTGAAGTGACATCCTCTAAGTAGGCTTCCAAACGCTGACCCGGCGGAATTCCAGCATCATTCTTTGCTGCTCGAATCGCGATGATCGTCCGAATGATCCAATCGAATTCCATCTTCGCATCGACAGCTTCGCCACGCACAACACCAATTACCGGGTTAACGGGCGCCTGCGGCTCCGGCCATTTTGCGACGATGAGGTCATACGGCCGCTCGTTCGCGTGCCACAGCTCCTCGGTGATGAAGGGCATGAGCGGGTGGAGCATCACGAGGATCTGGTCGAATGCCCATGCGGCGACGCGCTTCGTCTCGTCGTCGAACGCACCCTTCACCAACTCGACATACCAGTCGCAGAAGGTGCCCCAGACGAAGTGGTAGATGGCGTCGGCCATCTCGTCGTAGCGGAGCTCGTCGAAGGCTCGGTTTAGCTTGGCGAGCGTCTCGACCACTTCGCCGATGATCCAGCGGTTGACCGGAAGCCTTGCCTCCGGGGCGGCGATGGTGTCGCTCGCACCAACCCCGTTCATCTGCAGGAAGCGCGCGGCGTTCCACAGCTTCGTCGCGAAGTTTCGGTAGCCCTCGACCCGCTTCTCATCGAGCTTGATGTCGCGGCCCTGGCTTTCCATCGCCGCCAGCGTGAACCGCAGCGCGTCGGCGCCGTACTTCTCGATGAGGCCGAGTGGATCGACGGTGTTGCCCTTCGACTTCGACATTTTCGCGCCCTGCGCGTCGCGGACGAGGCCGTGGAGGTAGAGCGTGCGCCACGGCGCCTCCCCCATGAACTCCAGCCCCTGCATCGCCATCCGCGCATCCCAGAAGAAGAGGATGTCGAAACCGGAGATGAGCACGTCGTTGGGGTAGTGGCGGGCGAGGCCCTCAGTCTCCTCGGGCCAGCCGAGCGTGGCGAAGGGCCAGAGGGCGGAGGAGAACCAAGTGTCGAGGACATCGGCGTCTCGATAGAGAAACACTTCCTCCGAACGATTGCCATTTAGGTGATCGAAATAGTCGCCGGTTGCGCTTATCGCATTGTCTGAAAAGCCAATTTTAGCGGGTAACTTGCCATAGAACTTGGCAGCAATTTCCCGAATTTCGCCTTCATCTTGGCCGACGAATACCTCCGCACCAAAAGTTACTGGAGCGTCGCGCCCCTGCTCATATCCGACCGTGGCGCTAATATCGCCTTCTTCGCTTCGATTGGGTCCGTACCAAGCCGGAATGCGGTGCCCCCACCAGAGCTGGCGCGAGACGCACCAGGGCTGGATATTCTCCAGCCAGTGGAACCAGGTCTTGGCCCAGCTATCGGGTACGATCCTGATCTTGCCTGCCTTGGTCGCCTCGATCACCCGCTGGGCGAGCGGCTTCACGTCGACATACCATTGATCGGTGAGCCAGGGTTCGATCACTACGCCAGAGCGGTCGCCGAACGGGGTCGGGATCACGCGGTCCTCGACCGAGACCAGCGCGCCTTCGGCTTCGAGCATTTCGACGATGCGCTTCCGAGCGTCCTCGCGTGAGAGACCGAGCAGCTCCTGCGGCACCAGCCCGTCCTGCGTCTGCACGATCCGCGCCTCGGCATCGAGCATATTGAGCATGTCGGCCGGCTTGATCCCGGCGCGCTTGCCGACCTCGAAGTCGTTGAAGTCGTGCCCAGGCGTGATCTTGACCGCGCCCGATCCCAGCTCCGGATCGGCATGTTCGTCGGCGATAACCGGCACCAGCCGCCCAGTAATCGGGAGCCGCACCTGCTTCCCGACAATGGCCTTGTAGCGCTCGTCGTCCGGATGAACCGCGACGGCCATGTCGGCGAGCATGGTCTCGGGCCGAGTGGTCGCGACCTCGATTGAGCCGCTGCCGTCGGTGAGGGGGTATCTAAGGTGCCAGAACTTGCCCGGCACTTCCTCGGTCTCGACTTCGAGGTCGCTGATCGCCGTCTGGAATTTCGGGTCCCAGTTCACCAGCCGCTTGTCGCGATACAGCAGCCCGCGCTTGTGGAGCTCCACGAAGACGTTGACGACGGCCTTCGAGAAGCCTTCGTCCATCGTGAATCGTTCGTGCGACCAGTCGCACGAGGCGCCGAGGCGGCGAAGCTGGCGGGTGATCGCGCCGCCGCTCTCCTCCTTCCATTCCCAGACCTTGGCGACGAATTCGTCACGGGTGAAATCGGTGCGCTTCTGCTGGTGAAGCGCGAGATTGCGCTCGACCACCATCTGCGTCGCAATCCCGGCATGGTCTGTGCCGACCACCCACAGCGCGTCCTTGCCGCGCATCCGTTCGCGCCGAACGAGAATGTCCTGAAGCGTATTGTCGAGCGCGTGGCCGAGGTGGAGCGAGCCGGTGACGTTGGGCGGCGGCATCACGATCGTGAACGGCGGCGCGTCGGGGCGGTCGGGGCGGAACTGCCCGCTCTCCTCCCAATAGGAGTACCAGCGCTTCTCGATTTCAGCCGGGTCGAAGGTCTTGGGCAGTTCGCTCATCGGGAGCGGGGGTTAGCGGCGGCGCGGCGCAGCATCAACAGACGGCTGGATGTTGCAGTGCAATATCTGCAACTCGATCCGCCCTGCTTTGCATTTGAGCTGAGCCGCCCCGGGGACGATAACGCTCTCAAGCAGCGCGGCAGCATTGCTATCGCTGACGCGGGAAACGGCTCCCAATGAGCCCGCTTTCCCTGGTGACGCGGCCGGGCATCGGTACCCCTCCCCTCCCCCCGATGCCCGGCCGTTGTCACGTCTGCTTCGTGAACGTCTCGAACAACCAGTCGTGAAAGAGCCGCACCGCTCGGCGCGACAACGCCCCTTCCTCGCAAGCGAACCAGTAGGAATAGGGGCTTTTCGCCGTCTGATCGAAGAGCTGGACCAGCCGATCGTCGGTCGAGGAGACGAGGTGGCTCTCAAGCATGAACGCGACGCCGAGCCCCTGCGCGGCAGCTTCCAACACGAGCTGGCCTGAATCGAAATAGCTGACCTCGCGCGGCTCCAGGTCAGGGAAGCCGATCGCCTTGCGCCAGGCGTCGAAGTTCGCGGGCATATCGCGATGCAGTAGGATCGTTGCCTTCTTGAGGTCCGAGATCTTGCCGACCCGGCGGCTGCTTTCCTGCAATGCCCGGGACCCGATCGCCGCCACCCACCCTTCATCCAGAAACCGGGAATAGAAGCGCTGGTCGACGCTGCTGGCGACGACGATCGCGGCGTCGAGTTCGTCACCAAGACGCGCAATGCGGTTAGCGGCAGTGTCAACCGCAACCTGCAGGTTCGGGTGGCGCTCTCGAAGTGACGGAAGAATCGGCATCAGCCGCTGTGAGGCGAAGAGGGACGGCACGGAAATACGGATGCGCATCCCCTTGGAGGGGCCGCTGATCCGCTCGACCGCTGCTGCGAGGGCATCCACGTGCGGCGCAATCTCGGCCAGGAAACTTGCGCCCTCCGGGCTCAGCTGCATCGCATTGTGATTGCGTTCGAAGAGACGGACTCCGACGAACTCCTCAAGCGCCTGAATCCGGCGGGTGAGCGCAGGCGAGGAGAGCGCAAGCGATTCCGCCGCCCCCTTCACCGATCCAAGCCGCGCCGTGTGCACAAACGCCTGCATTGCTCCCACCGGGGGCAGCCTCAACATGAACTGAGCGTCTCCGAAATTGTGCGATGCAGCAAATCTACCCGCTGGCCGATGGGAGCCGCAAGGGCGGAGAAGGTGAAATGTTATGTGCCGGCACACCTGCTATCTCGGCCGGTATTTCCTTCCCAGGAAATCGAACGCGGGCAGAGCCTCGTTTCCGTTGCGGTAATCGAACCAGGTCGCGTTTTCCCACGGGCTGCCGGTGACGTCGGGGGGCCTGCACCGAGTGGTGATCCACGCCGGCTCCCACCACACCACTCCGATGCCGCCGTTGTCGACCACGGTCTGGGTCAGGTCGGTAAGATACTTGAGCTGCCCCTCCGGAGTGGCCGGATAGCCGGGGATCAGCGTGTCAGGCCCGAGCAGGAGCGACGCATGACCATAATCGTCTTCGGTGTAGGGATAGGCGGTCTCGACCACGATCACGCCCTTGTGGAACCGCCGTTCCGCTTCGGCGATGGTGGCGCCGAGCTGCGGCACCGTCTCGGTCGACCACTTCTTGTAGTAGCTGATGCCGATGAGATCGTAACTGGTCACCCCGGCCTTGGTCGCGGCAGTAAACCAGGGGATGATGTTCTCCGGCTGAGCGACATGGAGCATGATCAGCGGAGTCTTGCCGGCTGCTCGGCCGGCATCCTTCACCGCGCGAATTCCCGCGTTGATGATCCGCGAATCCCTGCGCCAGTCGATCGGCTTGCCGACGAACGCGCCGAGCATTTCGGGGTTAATCTCGTTGCCGACCTGGACCATGTCCGGCATCAGCCCGGCTGCAGCGAACTTGCCGAGCACGTTGCGCGTGTAGGCATAGAGAGCGTCGATCTGACCCTGATAGCCGAGCTTTTCCCAAGCCTTGGGCACCGGCTGCTTGTCGCCGTCCGCCCAGGTGTCGGCATAATGGAAATCGAGAAGCACCTTCATGCCCGCCTGCTTCGCGCGGCGGGCGGTCTTCATCGCGTCTTCGAGCGTGCTGTATTTGCCGTCCGGGTGAACCCAGATCCGCACGCGGACGAGATTGCCCCCCTTTCGCGCGATGAGTTCGAAGGGGTCGACCGGCTTTCCGTGATCGCGATAGACCCCGCCGCAGTTCTGAACCTGGTTCACCGCACTCATGTCGGCACCGAGGTACAGGCCCGGCTGGGCGGCCGAAGCGGCTGTGGAAATCAGCAGCGCCAGAGCCGCCGAAGGAATGCAAGTCTTCAGGCTACGGATGCTCATCCCATGCTCCTGCACCAACACGAAAGAGCCATAAGCGGAGCAATTCCTTCGGCTCAGCCGACGGGACGGCCGGTTATTCTCGAAATCTCCCGTCGGACATGCTCGTTGACGATTTCCGGCAGGTTTTCGTCCAGCCATTGCTTCAGGATCGGGCGAAGCATCTCGCGAACCATTTCCTCGAGCGGATTGACCTGCGGCTGCGGCGGGGCCGTTGCGGCGAGGCTGGAAAGCTCCTGAAGCGAATGCCGGGTTTCTTCGGCCGTTTCCTCGTCCAGCAAGGGCGGGCCGAGATCCGGAGGCGGCAGCGGCTCGTCGAGCTCGAGCACATCCTCCTCCGCTTGATCCTCTTCCGAATGCCCGTGCTCTTCCTGGGCAGTCTCCGCCGCGGAACGCAGCTCCTTCTCCTCCGCGATCACTTTCTTGATCGACGCCAGAATGTCTTCCATCGAAGGTTCGCGGCCAGGTGCGGGCATAGCGCCGACCGTATCGCTTATTGCTTGGGCGAAGTCACCCCTTGCGGGAGCTCTTGCGGGGTTACCGTCCGAGTTGCGACGGGCGCGGGCGTGGGGTCGGTCGACCAGTCATTCCAGTCGCTGGAGACGTGCCGGTAATTGCCGAGCGGATCGTAGAGCGGACCGCCGGAAAGCCCCAGATCTGTAGAATCCGCCTGCCCCATCGCTTCGAGCAGCTGGAAGCCGGCCACGTAGGCATCATGGCGAGCAGTGACCAGCGAAACCTGCGAGTTCAACAGCTCCTGCTCGGCGTTCAAAACGTCGAGAACGGTTCGAGTGCCGACTGTCTGCTCGGCGCGGGCACCTTCAAGCGCCAGTTGGTTCGCCTGGACTGCAACCTGCTCAGAAGCGATGGCGTCGTTCGCCGCCTTGAACGTTGCGAAAGCGGAGCGAGCCTGGTCGATCACCGATCGCTCGGTGCCGACACTTTGCTCCAGGAGCTGACCCTGCTGCGACTGCGCCTCACGAATGCGAGCCGAGGGAAGGCCGCCCTGATAGAGCGGAACCCGGGCGCTGAGACCGGCAGTGATCTGGTTCCCGGCCGTCGGAAAGTTTGAAGGACTTCCGCCAAGGCTCTTCACATAAGTTTCGCTTGCGACTCCGGAGAGCGTCGGCAACCGCGATGCCTCCGCAACCCGGACGTCGTACGCCGAGGCCGCGGCCTGATAGCGGATCGCATGAAGATCCGGATTGGCGGCCAACGCGATCTGGACCGCCTCATCCGCAGTAGCCGGAAGCGGCGGGAGGGGAGGCGGCGGCTGCAGGTCCCCTGGCTCGTGACCGATGACGCGGCGATAATTTTCTTCGCTGCTGGTCAATCTTCCCTGGGCAGTGGCAAGGTCGGACCGGCCGAGCTCAAGCCGAGCCTGCGATTGGGCGACATCGGTGCGCGTGACATCCCCGATCTGAAATCGATCCTGCGTGGCCTGCAGGTTCGTTTCGAGGACCTTCACATTGTTCTGGTTCAACTCGACGATCGCGCGATCCCGGATCACGTCCATGTACGCAGTCACCGCATCGGTGAAGACGGTTCCCTCCACCCCGCGCAGCGTTTCCCGACCCGCAAGAACCCGGATCTTCGCCGCCTGAACCCCGTTGCGCACCGCACCGCCGTTGAAAAGCGGGACGCTGAGATCGACGCCCGCGTTGACTGTCGGATTTGAGCCGGTCGCGATCAGGACTCCGCTGCTCGCCAGATTCTGATTGAGTCCGGCGGTGGCGCTAACCGTCGGCCGCCCTTGCGCTTTAGCCGCCGCCACAGCGGCATCGGTTCCCTTCAGCGCCTGGCGCTGTGCCGTAAGGGTCGGATTGGTCTCGTAGGCCGAAACAAGCGCTTCGCGGAGCGTGTCGGCCGACGCCGCGCCGGTCGCCAGTGCAGCGACGAGGCTCGTAAGAATCAGCGGGCGAGTCAGTGGCACGTCAGCTCCAGCTTTAGAAAGTGAAAGTCCGGGGTTTGGAAAAGCCGGGCAGCGCAGCCGCACCGGAATCGGCCATTGAATGAAGACCGAAGCCGTCGCCGGCGCGGCGTCCGACCACAAGACGAGTGATGCCCTTGTCGATGAGTGCCGCCCCCAGACGCCCGTGACCGGTCAGCTGGGCGACGATCGCGTCGGGAATATGTTCGATGGCGCCGTCGATCAGGATAAGGTCGTAGGGGGTGCCCTTTTCCCAACCGTCCTCAAGCGGCCCTTCGACAACGTCGACGCCGTTGGCTCTGGCGCGGGAGGCGAGTTCCGGGGAAGATTCGAGCCCAATCACGCTGAGACCCATCGCCCGCAGCACCGTGGCCGAATATCCGCTACCGCAGCCGACGACCAATGCTCGCTCGCCGCTGAGCGGAGTCATCTCGGTCAGCAGCTTTCCGAGCACCACCGGACCGTTCATCAGACGGCCCGCGCCCATCGGCACGGTTCGATCGATATAGGCGAGCGGCCTGGCTTCCGGAGCGACGAATTCCTCGCGGGCGACAGCGGCCATGGCTTCGACGACCGGCGGAAAGTTGACGCCCTCGGGCCGCAGCTGCGTATCGACCATCGATGCGCGCGCAGCCGCATAATCCGGAATTGGAGCGTGAAGCGTCATTGGTGTCCTATGGCAGTAATACAGTGAGGATGCAACCCCGAGCATCGGGCGCTTTATCGGCAGCCGAAACAATCGCCAAGCATTGGAACCGCCGTTTGTCGAATTTGCCGCGCGGACCGTGGCTGAACCATCAGAATTCGTGTGAAATCCGGAGCCGTATCTCTCGCTTCTCAAATTCGTCCAGATTACGGTCGCCGATCGGGCTGGGTGAACCGCCGAGCTGCGGCATGAAGCTCAACCTTGCCGACCACTCGTGGGCCGAGAAGCTGACGGTAGGACCGGCAAAGAGCGCAGATGCCTCGCTGTGCAGCCCGTTGGTCCAATCGGGATAGACACCCGCGTAACGCGCCTCAGCCCCGAGATAGAGGTTCGGAACGATGCGAAAAGCGACGCCGGTGCTCGCCTGCAGCTTGAGCTCCTTTTCCCACCGCTCGCCGGG
>JGI24736J21556_1000140_pt1 | contig 12541 bp, 5 predicted proteins | sample KBSCornC2_FD_21556 | JGI IMG/M metagenome (IMG submission 21556) | reverse complement strand
GTCCTTGAACTGGATGAAGATCTCGGTGTCGCGCAGCGGCATGCGCTTGCCGGTCCGGAGGTAGAAGGGAACTCCCTTCCAACGCCAGTTGTCGACATGCGCCTTCAGTGCGACGAATGTTTCGGTGTCGCTCTCACGTTCCAGCTCCTCGGAGTAGCCGGGGACCGGCTGCCCGTCGATCGCGCCCTTCACATACTGACCGGTGACCGAGTGGGCGGCGATATCCTCCCCCGTCAGCGGCCGCAAAGAGCGGAGCACTTTCACCTTCTCGTCTCGCACCGCCGTCGCGTCGAAATTCGTGGGCGGCTCCATCGCGACCAACGCCAGCAGCTGCAGCATATGGTTCTGGACCATGTCGCGAAGCGCGCCGGTGGAATCGTAAAAGCCGCCACGACCTTCCAGCCCTACGGTTTCGGCAACCGTGATCTGGACGTGATCGATGTGCGCGCTGTTCCACTGCGGCTCGAAGAGCGAGTTCGCGAAGCGCAGCGCGAGCAGGTTCTGGACAGTTTCCTTGCCGAGATAATGATCGATCCGGAAAGTCCGGTTCTCCGGGAAGGCCGACGCGACTGCGTCGTTGATTTCCCGGCTAGAGGCGAGATCGGTGCCGAGCGGTTTCTCGAGCGCCATGCGCACGGTGGGGCAAGCGAGGCCGGCGGCCTCCAGCCCATCGATGGTCGGCTTGAAGAGGGAAGGGGCCGTGGAAAGGAAGATCCCGACGCCATTGCAAGGGTCGCCAACAGCGCTGGCCAGCCGCTGAAAATGTTCCGGTTCGTTGATGTCGAGCGCCACGTAATGGAGCCGACTCAAGAACCGCTCGGCAACTCCTTGCTGAAAAAATCCCTTTGGGAGATGGTCCTTTAGCGCCTGTTCGGCCTGGCCACGAAACCCGCTGTCGTCGAGGTCGCTTCGCGCGGTTCCGACGATGCGCAGATCGGCCGGCAGGAGCCCGTCGGAATCCAATCCATAAAGCGACGGCAGGAGCATCCGCCGGGCGAGATCGCCAGTCGCACCGAACAGCAGCAGAGTGGAGATTTTTTCAACCATCGGGCGCGTCTATAGGCGGGGAATCGCGCAAGCAAAGGTGAATTCGTGCGCCCGCGTGCCGATTGGATCCCAAATCGGCATTCATTCCGGCACTCGGCCTTCACCGAAAATTCTTGCTTTTCCATCTGGCGCTGCATGTTCATCAGCGATAGATCCGTTCATTGATGAAACAGGTTGAATTGAGCCGGCGACAGCTACTGGGTGCGACAGCAGCCACGACGCTTGTCAGCCTTCCGCGGGTGGCTTCCGCGGCCACGGCTGACGGGCCGATCCAGCCGACATGGGAATCGATCGCGAGTCACTACACGCACCCGGAATGGTTCCGAGACGCCAAGCTCGGGATCTGGGCACATTGGGGTCCCCAGTGTCAGCCGGAATTTGGAGACTGGTACGCGCGCGCCCTTTATCAGCAGGGGCGCAACCCGTGGGACCCCCCGGGCGAGACCGCGTATGAAAACCACCTTCGGCGTTACGGTCATCCGAGCCGGACCGGCTTCCTCGACATCATCGGGCAGTGGAAAGCGCAGAACTGGCAACCCGACTATCTCGTTCGCAAATACAAAGCCGCCGGCGCTCGCTACTTCGTCGGAATGGGCTGCCACCACGACAATTTCGACCTCTACTCGAGCAGGCATCACAACTGGAACAGCACTCGGGTCGGACCCAAGAAGGACATTCTCGCCGGATGGAGCAAAGCCGCTCGCGAGGCGGGCCTGAGGTTTGGAGTGTCCAACCACTCCGGCCATGCCTGGCACTGGTACCAGCCGGCCTATGGCTATGACGCCGAAGGTCCAATGCGCGGCCGGCGGTACGATGCTTACTGGCTAAGGAAGCACCACGGGCAGGGGAAGTTCTGGGAAGGCTTGGACCCGCAGGAACTCTACACCGGGCCCTACTACGTCGCGCCGCCCGGAATTACTTCGATCAAGGAAATGAACGACTGGCACGGCAAGCGCGATGGCCAGTGGCTCGAGGGAATCCCGGTCGGCAATATCGCCTTCGTCGAAACATGGTTGCAGCGCCAGAAGCAGATCGTCGAGGACTACAAGCCCGACCTCATGTTCATGGATCACGCCGGAGTGCCGTTCGGCCATTATGGCCTGGAAGCGGTGGCCCATTACTACAACCAGGCCATCGCGTGGCACGGATCGCCGGACGTGATCATGACGGGCGGGTTGCTCGACCCGTTCGCGCAGCGCGCGCTTACCTGGAATGTGGAACGCGGCGCTCTCAACGACATTCACAGTCCGCCGTGGCAGACCTGCACCTGCATCGGAAACTGGCACTACGATCGCCGATTGTATGACAATAACGGCTACAAGAGCGCCAAGCAGGTCACGCAAATTCTGGCCGACGTCGTGTCGAAGAACGGCACGTTGCTGTTCAACGTGCCTGTCCGCGGCGACGGCACGATCGACGAGAAGGAAGAGGCCATCGTCGATCAATTCACTGGCTGGACGCGGCGCAACGGCGAAGCGATCTTCGCGACCCGGCCATGGCGTACATTCGGCGAGGGTCCGACCAAGCCTCCACCCGCGGGGGCCTTTGGCGAAAGCCAACAAAAGCCGTTCACGGGCGAAGACCTCCGCTTCACCAGGAAGGGCGAAACGCTCTACGCCATTTTCCTCGATTGGCCCCAGGCGGAGAGCGCAATCCGCTCGCTAGGCGGTCAAAAGCTTCCGGATGCAGTGGTCGAGCGCGTTGGCCTCATTGGCGGTCCTGAGCTTCAGTTTCGCCGCGATGCTGATGCGCTCCGCCTGACGGTCCCGCCGCCACAAGACGGTGACTTTATTCCGGCGCTTCGCATCAACGGCAGAGGATTGGTTTAACGCCCCGAGCGCGTGCTTGCGCGCCGCGCTTCCTCCTGTAATTGTCTGAGTAAATCGGGAGGTTCGTGATGCGTTACGTCTTTTGCCTTGCTGCGCTCGCAGCTGCCGTAGCAAGTCCTGCCGAAGCTGCGCCTGTGACCTCCCTTCAGAAGCTGCCGACGGGCATTGAGCTCCGGACGTCCTCCGGGGTGCTGACGCTGGAGCCGTGGTCGGACTCGATTGTCCATGTTCGCTTCGGTCCCGCGGGGTACGCCGGGAATTACAATCCCTCGGTCATAGCTGCACCGAAGCCTGTCCCCTTCACGCTCCGGCAAACGCCCACGGCTTACCTGCTGTCGACCAGCAGGCTGACCGTTCGGGTCGACCGAAACACCTCGAACGTGTCGTTTCTGGATTCAGCCGGGCACGTGCTTCTGAGCGAGGCGGACCGATCGATCGGCAAGGGAACGGTCGAAGCCTTCGGTACGCGCACTCCGATTTACGGCCTCGGCGAGCACCAGAATGGGCTGCTCGATTACAGCGGCAGCACCGTCCACCTGCAGCAGAAGAATGGGGACGTGGCCGTTCCTATGATGTTGAGCCCCGCCGGCTTCGGACTGCTGTGGAACAACGCATCTGTAATGGACGTGGATGTGGCCAAAGCCGGGGCTCAGTTCCCGCTGGTCATTCGGAACGAGGCCGGGGCCGGGATCGATTACGATTTCATCCTGGGACCAAGCGCGGATCAGGTGATTGCCGGCTACCGCTGGCTGACGGGCGACGCACCGCTGATGCCGCGCTGGACCTGGGGCTTCTGGCAGTCGCGCGAGCATTACGAGACGGGCGATCAGGAGCTCGGGGTCGCGAAGGCCTATCGCAATATGGGCGTTCCGATCGATGCGGTGGTGACCGATTGGCAGCATTGGCGGCCAGGCGAGTGGGGCGCGATGAAGTTCGATCGGGCGCGCTGGCCCGATCCCAAAACTTTCGTCCAGCAGATGCATGCACTGCACGTGCATCTGCCGGTTTCTGTCTGGGCGCGCTTCGATCCGGACACCGCCAATGCCAAGGCGCTGGACGCCATTGGCGGCCTGTTCGCCCCGACGTTTCCCAACGTTTATCCACGCGGCTTTGGCCGCTGGTATGATGCATGGAACCCGAAAGCGCGCGCTCTCTACTGGAGCATGATCCGGGACAATTACGGGGCAGAAGGTTTCGATGCCTGGTGGCTCGATGCGTCNGAGCCCGAGCTNGGCGGNAANTGGGGCGAGCTTCGCAANCTCCCGACTGCGGCCGGGCCGGGTGCCGAGGTCTTCAATTCCTACCCNNTGCTGCACACGACCGCNGTGTTCGANGGAATGAGGCGAGACTTCCCGGAGCGGCGGCCGGTGATCCTGACGCGCTCTGCATACTCCGGTCAGCAGCGCAATAACGCGATCACCTGGTCGGGCGACACTCAGGGTGATTGGGCCACCTTCCGCAAGCAGATCCCGGCGGCGCTCAACTTCTCGATGAGCGGCATTCCCTATTGGTCTGCGGACATCGGCGGCTTTTTCGGCGGCGACACGCACGATCCGAAATATGCGGAGCTGTTCACCCGCTGGGAGCAGTTCGCGATCTTCACCCCGCAATTCCGGGTCCACGGAACCAACGGCGGCAAGGAAATCTGGAACTGGAACGGCGATGCTCAGCCTCGGCTGATTGAGAATGTGAAGCTCCGCTACCGGATGCTGCCGTACCTCTACTCGCTTTCATGGGATGTGATGGCCAATCGCGGCACGTTCATGCGCGCGCTGGCATTCGACTTCCCTGCCGATCCGAAAGCGCTGGCGCTCACCGACGAATATCTGTTCGGGAAACATCTGCTCGTTGCGCCGGTCGTGCGGGAAGGCGCTACCAGCCGGAAAGTCTATCTGCCCGGGCAGCAGTCTTGGTACGATTTCTGGACGGGTGATCGGGTCGCCGGGGGGCAGACGATCGATGCACCCGCACCGCTGGACCGCATCCCGGTCTATGCGCGCGCAGGATCTATTGTGCCTTTGGGGCCGGTGAAGCCCTACGCCGACGCACCGTCGAATGAACCGATCGAAATCCGCGTCTATCCCGGCGCTGACGGGAGCTTCGCACTCTATGACGATTCAGGCGATGGATATGGCTACACGCACGGCGATTACAGCCTGGTGCGGTTCACCTGGAACGACAGCGGTCACACCCTCACGATTACGCCGCGGGAAGGTCGCTATGCTTCCGGCGGGCGGATGCGAATCATCTGTGGAAGCCGCCCGGACCTCGCTCGAGACATCAGCTACTCGGGCGCTGCGATGCGCGTAAGCCTGCCCGGTTGCGTCTAGCACTGCTTTCGTTAGCCTGTCGGTATGCTCGACAGGTGGCTTAAACATGCGTCCCTTGCTCTGGTCATCTTCCTGCTATTCTGCCCATCAGTCGCGGCGGCAAAGCCCATCCATGTCTGGGAAAAGCAGGAGCTGACGTTCACTGCGACTCGCGACGTCGCCAATCCCTACACCGACGTGACGGTGTGGGTGGATCTGAACGGTCCCGGCTTTCACAAACGGGTGTATGGCTTCTGGGACGGCGGCCGAACCTACCGCGTCCGGCTGCTCGCCACGGGGCCCGGCAAATGGACCTGGAGGAGCGGTTCGACACCGGTGAATATCGGTCTTGCGGGCAAGTCGGGCAGCTTTACCGCGATCGACTGGACCGAGGCCGATAAGCAGGCGAACCCGCTGCGGCGCGGGATGATCCAGTCGACGCCAAATCGTCACGCGTTGCAATTCCCCGACGGGACGCCGTTCTTCATTGTTGGCGACACCTGGTACGCGGCCGGCACCAATCGTTTCCGCTGGTACGACGATGATCGACAGCGTGCCATCGGTCCGGATGCCGGATTCAAGGACTATCTGCGGTACCGCAAGGCGCAGGGGTACAATTGGATCAGCATCATCGCCGCCTTCCCCAATTGGGATAACGACGGGCTGCCGTGGCACATCGTCCGGCCGGACGGGACGACGGTACGCTCAGCGTGGCTGGAGTTCGGCACGGGACCGAACAATCGCGAGGGTACGGCCAAGAACATGAAGAATGAGGGCGGGCGGCCGTTCCTGTTTCCGGGCAAGGTGCCGGGATACGAGAATGTCTTCCCTGACATGGACCGGATCAACCCCGCTTACTTCCAGGCCCTCGACCGCAAGATCGATTATCTCAACAGCCAAGGCTTCGTACCTTTCATCGAGGCGTTCCGCCGCGACGCCAGCGAACTCTGGCGCAAATATTACAAGTGGCCGGACAGCTGTGCGCGCTACATCCAATACGTTTGGGCCCGCTACCAGGCGAACATCGCTGTCCTTAGCCCCGTTCATCTCGACATCATCGACGAGAGCGTCTCGGTGCCCGAATTCAAGCAAGCCATCGCGATGGTGGAAAGCCGCTACGGTCCGCCGCCGTTCGGGACTTTGCTTTCCGCCAATTCAAACCCCTCGACCTTCACCAATTGGGGTGATCCGTCTTGGGTGACCCTTCATTCGATGGGCAACAAGCGCGAGCATGAATATTATTGGTACCTGACGGAGATCTACCGCAGCCCGGAGCCCAAGCCAGCCTACAATGGCGAGCCCTATTACTCCGGCTATTTCGATGCCCGCGGGCTGAACGGCGGCTACAAGTACGGAGCCAAGGGCGGCACCGATCTCGACGCCGAATATGTCCGATCCTCGATGTACGGCAGCGTTCTGTCAGGAGGTCTTGGCGGCCACGTCTACGGCGCAGAGGGAATCTGGGGCGCCGACATCGAACCGGCGGCGCCGACGCATATGTGGGACGCCTTTCAGTGGCAATCGGGCGCCGACATGACGTTCCTGCCCAAATTCATCCTGTCGATTGGCAAACGCTACCAGGATCTCGTTCCGGACGATTGGGTGGTCCCAAGCCGAACCGCCGAGACGAAGGGGTATGTCGGCTGGGCCTATGCCGCACGCACGCCCGACCAGAAGGTCTTCCTTGCGTATTTCGAGGCACGGGCGGCGCAACCGGCACTCATCCGCGGCGCAATTCCGAACGGCCGCTATCAGGCCCGCTGGTTTGATCCGCGGACCGGCGACTGGAGCGAGGCGGGGCAGGGCGGCACTCTCGAGACCGACAACATCGGCGAAATCCACCTGCCGCCCATGCCAGATGGGCGGGATTGGGGCCTCAGCCTCGTCGCTCAATAACTACCGCATCGTCACGGTAATCGGCTTGCCGGTATAGACGATCGTCGCGTTCGGCTTAGCCGCGAAGGACAGTGGCGTGCCGGGCCTGATCCAGCGGATATAGATGCGCCGCGAGGCTGGCATATCTGCGTACCCCGATCCCTCGCGCGGGCCGATCCACAGCGAGCGTGTCTTTTCGTCCCAGCGGAGCGGGATTCGGGAGTAACGGCCGTTGAGATATTGGCGGCTCACGCCATCGTCATTGTAGATTGAGGTGCTGCCGTCCGCGCCTGTGTAGACGCTGAGCGTGATCGGCCCGCCGGGGTCCTGATCGGTGTACTGGATCGCAGGCCCGGTCGGTACAATCGATCCGGCACGCACGAATAGCGGGATCCGCTCGTAAGGCGCGTCGGCTGCGATAGTCTGCCCGCCCTCATAGCTTCGGCCGGTGTAGAAATCGTACCAGCGGGTGCCTGCCGGCAGATACACGCTCCGGCTTCGCGCCTTGTACTCAGTCACCGGTGCGACGAGCAGGGCCGGCCCGAACAGATATTCGTCGTCGATGTCCCACACGCGCCTATCGGCGGCGAAATCCATCACCAGCCCGCGCATGATGGTGCCGTCCTTCCAGAAGGTGTCGGCGCCGGCGGTGTAGATGTAGGGCATCAGCCGGTACCGGAGCTTGTCATAATAGACCATGGAATCGTAAGTCGGGCTGCCTGGCGGCGACAGCAGGTAGATCTCGCGATGGATATTCTCGCCGTGGCTTCGGAACAGGGGCGAGAAGGCGCCGAACTGGAACCAGCGCGTGTTGAGCTCGCGCCATTCAGCAAGATCGGCAGCGTTCGGCTTCTGGAACCGGACTTCTTGCGTGTAGCCGCCGATATCATGGCTCCAGTTGGGATCGCCGGACATCGAGAAGTTGACGCCGGCGGATATCTGGTCGCGTAGATTGTCCCACCGGCCGGCGGTGTCGCCCGACCAGAGGGCGGCGCTATCGCGCTGAATTCCGGCCGTTGCCGAGCGGGTCAGGATGAACGGCCGGACGTCGGGCTTGTCGGCGATTTGGTGCTGGTAGACACCGTCGACGTGAACGAGCGGGAACGTGTTGAAGAAGGCTGCACCCGGCCCGAGCGCAGTCGGACTCATCCTGTATTGGGTTTCAGCAATCGAGATATTCGAATGAAAATCGGGCTCGTCTGAATCGAGCCACCAGGCGTCGAAGCCTTTGCTTTCGATTCCGGAACGCACCTGGCTCCAATACAGATCGCGCGCCTGCTTGTTGTAGGGATCGTAGAAGGCGTTGAAATAGCCCGGTCCCACCCAGTCGAGATACATCAGCTTGGTGTAATCGGCATTCTTCGGTTCGTCCGGACGAGGGTTGGACATCCGGTCGTAAATCCCGTGGATCGCGTCCAGCGCCTCGTAGTTGGGAATGCCCTTGTAATATTTGGCCCACACCGAGATCATCACATGGGCGTGGTTGGCGTGGATATCGTCCACCATCGCCTTTGGATCAGGAAAGCGCGCCGGATCGAAGCACTGACAGCCCCACTGGTCCTGCGGCCAGTAGAGCCAGTCCTGGACGATATTGTCGAGCGGAAGCCCGCGCTTGCGATATTGGTGCAGCACATCGAGCAGTTGGTCCTGGGTCTCGTAGCGCTGCCGGCTCTGCCAGAACCCGTAGGCCCATTTCGGGAGGATCGGCGCCTTGCCGGTGAGCGCTCGGTAGCCGGCGATCACGTCGTCCATGCTGCCGCCGGGGATGAAATAGTAATCGAGACCGCGCCCCAGGTCTGAGCTCAGGGTCAGCGAATGGCGGTCGGGCTCGGGCCGAGGGTTCGCATGGAAGAGGGCGATGTAGCCCGAGTCCGGCTCCCACTCGATCCGCACCTTGTGCGGCTGTCCGGCGGCAAGATCGAGGTCGAAGTCATGGTACCACGGGTTCCAGTTCTGCCGCCAGCTATCGGCGACCTCCTTGCCGTCGACGAACACTCTGTAATAGCTCGACGCATAGAGCTGAAAACGGTTGAGACCGCCGACTGAAGGCGTAATCGTTCCGCTCCAGGTGACGTGCAGCCCCGGGAGCGTGCCCTGATTGTCAGGCGTGCGCGTCCCCGCCGGCCAGTCTTTTGCATTCTCCAGATATTGAAGATCGATTGCGGGTTCCTGCCGCTGGGCGACCGTCTTCCCATCGATGCTGTACGTTGCCGTCCAGCCCGGCTGGCCGGAATCGCCGGTGACCGCCAGCCCGTCGCCCTGACCGCCGGCGAGTGGATAGGGATTGGGATCGCCGAAGCGAGTGATCGAATTGTTATCCCACAAGACTCCGTAGTTGCGGGTCGACAACACGAACGGGATCGCGACGTTCATGTTGTGTTGGGCGAGAAACACGTCCTCGCCATTGTAGTTCATCTGGCGGTTCTGGTGCTGGCCCAGACCATAGAAACCCTCATCGGTGCCGCGATTGAACTGCTGCGCGATGGAGAGATATGGGGCGCCTTCCGCGCTTGCCGGGCGGAAGAGCGGAGGCGCGCTGGTCGCCAGCACCGTTTGCCCGTCGAGGTTGCGGAAGCTGATCGCGCCCGTCGCAAGATCCACGTCCGCCGCCGACCGGCCGGTGCTCATCACCACATGGCCCGGTACTTCGGCGACGGAATATCCGGTTGCGAGCGGCACCGCCGTCACCATCAGGCTCTGCGGCAAGTGGATGTCGCCGCCCACCGGAACCGCGCTGACCCGGATCACGCCGTCGGGATAAGCGAGAAGCCGCACTGCGGCTTCCGGTCCGGTCGCCGGGTGGACGAGGATCCCGTCATCGACCTTTTGCCACGAACCGGCAGGCGCCTGCGCCGTGGCACTTGTCGCCAGAAACGCGCCCGCAAGGAGAAGTGCCGACTTACGCATGACTATCCCTCCGTGATTCAACGATAGGTGCCGAGCCGCACCTTGAGCAACGTCGGTCGATCCAGATTGAGCCCATAGTCGGTCTGATCGCCGTTCCAGCGGCGAGCCATCAGCCATTGGCCGTTCTGGAACGTGCCTTCCTCGACATCGAGGAGTTGGGAATTTTCGTTCGCTCCGGCATTAGCCAACCCAAAGCTGATGCGAACATCCGAACCGGCGACCAGGAACTCGTCCGGACCGAGCTGAATGATGCTCGCCCCGCCCACGGGCTTGTCCTTCTTGGGATTTGGCGGGAACTTCATGAAGGTCCAGGTCGGCAACCCGAACGGCCACAGCGCATATTGTGCAGTGATCTTCCACCGGCCCATCACCGAGGATTGATCGGAAGCGTCCTCCGGCTGCGCGAAACCGTCGGTGGGATGCTCGAACGCCAGCTTTGCCCAATCCCGGGCGATCGGCGCCATCAGCGCGAACTTGGACGCGAACGCATCAAGCGTTTCCGGATCGAGGTTCTTCGCTCCAAGAGGATAGTTGAAGTAGGTGGTGTCCATCCCGAAAGGGGACCAGCCGATCGCGCCTTTCCCGAGCGCCAGCCACAGGAATCGCGCAAACGGCAGGTCATTGCCGGTTTCGGGAATGAACAGCGGATTGTCGGGTCGAGCGAAGTGGCCGACGATTGCCGAATATTGCTTTTCATCGTGCGTGTAGATGTCGGGCGCTTCGATCGCGATGTGGGGCGCAGCCGCCTTCCAAATGTCGATCACCGGCCAATCCGGCCCGCCATTGCCTTGACCGGTGTCGGTGAAAGCATCGCCAAGCGACGCATTGACGTACATGGGGAGGTTGAGCTCGGCCTGGCCGGCCGCTGCAATCTCATCGACGTACCGGGCGGCGTACCAGGCGGTGAACGCCCGGTCGGCGCCTTTGCCGAAGGCTTGGGTCCAAGTCCCGCTCTTGCCGGTTTTGCGCGCCAACTCGGATGGGATCGGCCCATTGAACAGCCGGTTCGCTTCCGGCGAGAAGTCGCGAGGGCTGTCGTAGGTCCCGGTCTCGTTTTCCACCTGAACCATGATGACCGTATGATCGGGATCGATCTGGGCAATGTGATGCATCAGCGCCACGAATGCGCGCTTGTCGGCTTCCAGGTTGTTGCGGCTTAGCGGCGTCGGAACATAGTGGCTCTTGCCGTCCTTCGTCATCATGTGTGGGAAGCGCGCGGTATCGGTCTTCACCCACTCCGGGCGGTAGTTGCCGTTAGTGTTCTTCCATGTGCCGAACCAGAGCAGATCGAGGCGAACGCCGTTAGCGCGCGCCTGCGGGATCAGTGTATCGACCCAGGAGAAATCGAATTTGCCCTCCACCGGTTCGATCTGCTCCCAGGCGACCGGGATTTCGAGCGTGTTGGCGTGAACCGCCTCGATGGTCTGCCACACGTTGGGGAGGACGGAAGGATAGTTGCTGCTGTTGTTGGCCTGCCCGCCGAGGATCAGGAATGGTGCGCCATCGACGAGCAACTCGTGCTTGCCGTTGTGGCTGACGATTTGCGGTAGCGGTGTTGCGGCTGCGCTACCGGCAATGCTGAAAGCAACGACAGCAGCAAAAACTTGCTTCATAGATGAAATCCTCCCAAATGATCCATCGCGTCTCGAACAAGCTAAGGCAAGGGGTCGTTCGAAGAATTCGGGAGTGTCAAAGCGGCCCTATTTCCTCGCGGCCGTAGTGACGCTAGCAGAAACTCAGACAAATCCGGGAGTGGGGATGTACCGCCTGACAACAACAGCCAACCGGCTGGCAACATTTGTATTCACGCTCGTACTGATGGCCCTGCCGATGGCGTCGCCAGTGTCGGCCCAAAGCATCCAGGAGATGGTGAACAAGGCACCGAACGGCCTCGCTCTGACTCCGCCGATGGGTTGGAACAGCTGGAACCACTTCCAGTGCGACATCAATGAGAAGGTGATTCGCGATACGGCTGACGCGATGGTCACCTCAGGAATGCGCGATGCGGGATACCAGTATGTCGTGATCGACGATTGCTGGCACGGCCCTCGCGATGCCAACGGCTTCATCACGGCCGACCCGCAGCGTTTTCCGTCGGGAATCAAAGCGCTCGCTGATTACGTTCATTCGAAAGGGCTGAAGTTCGGAATCTATTCCGACGCGGGCCGGCTGACCTGCGGCGGCAGGCCTGGCAGCGAGGGTCACGAATATCAGGACGCTCTGACCTATGCGCGTTGGGGAGTCGATTATCTGAAGTATGACTGGTGCAACACCGGCGATCGCAATGCGCAGGAGGCTTACGCCACGATGGCCGACGCGCTCCGACACAGCGGCCGTCCGATCGTCTTTTCGATGTGTGAGTGGGGGACGGCGAAGCCGTGGCTGTGGGCCCAGAACACGGGCAATCTCTGGCGCACGACCGGCGACATTTCCGACGATTTCGCGGTCAAGAAGAAGGGCCATGATTGGGAGCATCCGGTGACGATGATCCTCGATCTGAACGAGCCGCTGTGGCCGTTCGCCGGCCCCGGGCACTGGAACGATCCCGATATGCTGGAAGTCGGCAACGGCGGG
>JGI24736J21556_1000135_pt1 | contig 12735 bp, 10 predicted proteins | sample KBSCornC2_FD_21556 | JGI IMG/M metagenome (IMG submission 21556) | reverse complement strand
GTCGAGCTTCCAGCCCTTGTCCGCGGCGAGGCGGCGGACCAGCGAGAAGCCGTTGGAATGCACCCCCGAAGAGGAGAGGCCGAGCAGCACGTCGCCCGCCTTCACCTTGTTGCCGGTCAGCGCCCTGGACCGTTCCACCGCGCCGACGCAGAAACCGGCGAGGTCATAGTCGCCCGGTCCGTACATGCCCGGCATTTCCGCCGTTTCGCCGCCGATGAGGGCGCATCCGGCCTGCTTGCAGCCCTCCGCTATCCCCGCGATCACGCGTTCGGCGACGCCGCTCTCCAGCTTGCCGGTGGCATAATAGTCCAGGAAGAAGAGCGGTTCGGCGCCCTGCACGATCAGGTCGTTGGCGCACATGGCGACAAGATCGATGCCGACGCCGTCATGGGCATTGTGGTCGATGGCGAGCTTCAGCTTGGTGCCGACGCCGTCATTGGCCGCGACCAGCAAGGGATCGTCATAACCGGCCGCCTTCAGGTCGAAGAAGCCGCCGAAGCCGCCCAGTTCCGCGTCGGCGCCGGGGCGGCGGGTGGCCTTGGCAAGCGGGGCGATGGCGCGGACCAGCGCATTGCCCGCGGCGATGTCGACGCCAGCCTTGGCGTAGCTGTAGGATTCGGTGTCGCTCATGGCCGTCGCCCCTAAGCATTTTCAGGTCAGATGGAAACATCTGACCGCTGAAGAAAATGCGACAAGCCCAATAACGCACAAAGGAGGGGAAAACGAAACGGGAAATGGGTTGCCGCTTGGCAGCGCAGGCAAATCCCGCCAAAAGGACGCGCGTGAACGTGCCTCCTGTCCTTCGCGGCCTGTCCCTCCGGCCTCTGAACCTGTTTCGCGCGGCTTCGCGCCCTCTCCAGATTCTGGGCGCGATCGTGCTTGGCCTCGCTGCCGCGACTCTGGTCGCGCAGATGGAGGGGGAGCGCGGCGTGCCCCCGATCGCCAGCGGCGGCGATTTCCAGGTGAGCCATGTCAAGGTCGACGTCTTCGCCAAGGATGCCGACAGCGCGCGCACGGCCGGCTGGCGGCTGGCGCAGCGGCGGGCCTGGCAGATGCTGTGGGCNCGGACCCATGGCGGCAGCGGNGCGCCGGCGCTGTCNGATTCGCAGCTTGAAGGCATGATNTCGGGCATAGANATCGAATATGAGCAGGCCGGGCCGAACCGCTATGTCGCCACGCTGGGCGTGATGTTCGACCGGGCGCGGACCGGCCAGTTGCTGGGCGTCACCGGCAGCAATGTCGTGCATTCGCCGCCGCTGCTGGTGATCCCGGTGCTGTGGGACGGCGGGTCGGCCGTGTCCTATGAACGGATCAACGAATGGCAGAGGGCCTGGGCGCGTTTCCGCACCGGGGACAGCGCCATCGACTATGTCCGCGTGGCGGGGTCCATCGCTGACCCGATCCTGCTGAATGCGGGGCAGACCGGGCGGCGCGGGCGGCTGTGGTGGCGCGTGCTGCTCGACCAATATGGCGCGGCGGACGTGGTGATACCGATCGCCCGGCTCGACCGGCAATATCCCGGCGGTCCGGTGACCGGCACCTTCACCGCGCGCTATGGCCCGGACAATTTCCTGATCGGCAGCTTTTCCCTGCGCGCTTCCAACGACAGCGCGATCCCGCAGATGCTGGACCAGGCGACGCAGCGGATCGACCAGCTTTATACCCAGGCACTGAATGACGGCCGCCTGCGTCCCGACCCGTCGCTGATCATCGAGGAGCCGGTCGATCCCAACGCGCTGGAGATCGAAAATGCGGCCGATCTGCCGGTGGAAACGCTGGACATGCCGGCGGTCTCCGCCACGACGCGCAGCTACGCGATCCAGTTCGACACGCCCGACGTCGGATCGGTCGCGCAGGGCGAGGCCGCCGTGCGTTCCGTCCCGGGCGTGCGTTCGGCCGCGACCAGCAGCCTTGCGCTCGGCGGCACGTCGGTCATGCAGGTGAGCTTCGACGGCACCGTCGATTCGCTGCGCGCCGCGCTGGCCGNCAAGGGATATAATGTCGCCGTGTCAGGCAANACGTTGCGCATCCGCCGGGGCGGGGGAAGCGGAGCCCCCGCCGCCCAATGACCGGCGCCATGCGACAGATCAGCCTGCCGTTCGACCGGCCTGATCGGGCGAGCGGCGAGGATTTCCTGGTCAGCGACGCCAATCGCATCGCCGTCGGCCATCTGGAGAATTGGCGGGAATGGCCGCTGTCGATCAGTGTGCTGAGCGGGCCGCCCCTGTCGGGCCGTTCGACATTGGGCCGCCATTTCGTCGCGCAGAGCGGCGGGACGATGATCGACGATGCGCAGGGGCAGGATGAGCAGGCGCTGTTCAACGCCTGGAACGATGCGCAGACGGCCCGGCGCCCGCTGCTGCTGATCGCGGACGCGCCGCCGGCGCAATGGCAGGTGGCCCTTCCCGACCTGCGGTCGAGGCTGGCGGCGGCACCCCATGTCGCGCTGGAGCAGCCGGACGAGGCGCTGGCGCATGCCCTGATCGATCGGTTCCTGGCATCGGCCGGGGCAAGCTATGCGGCGGACTTGCCGCAATGGCTGCTGCGCCGGATCGAGCGCAGCTATGCCGCCATCGCCGCCGTGACGCGCCTGCTGGACGAGGCGGCCTTGTCATCGGGACGTAAGATTTCTGCCGCTATGGCGAAAGATGTCCTGCAAGGTGCGGGATTTTTGCCTATAGTCCCGGACTGATCCTCCGGTTCCGAACGATGAGAGACATGTGGCCGAAGCCGACCCATCCGCCAGCCTGACCCTGCCCAGCGACCGCTATTTCAACCGGGAACTGTCCTGGCTGGCGTTCAACCAGCGCGTGCTGGAGGAGGCGATGAACCGGGCGCATCCCTTGCTGGAGCGGCTGCGCTTCCTGTCGATTTCCGGCGCCAATCTGGACGAGTTCTTCTCCGTGCGGGTGGCGGGCCTCAAGGGGCAGCAGTTGCAGGATGTCGACATGCGCTCCGCCGACGGGCTGACCCCGGCGCAGCAACTGGCCGCCATCACAGAGGAAACCGCCCGGCTGATGGCTGCGCAGCAGAAGGTATGGGGTGCGCTGCACGGCGAACTGGTGCAGGTGGGGATAGAGGTGGTCGGCCCGTCCACCGCGCTGGACGAAAGCTGCGGGAACTGGCTGCGGGATCATTTCCTGACGCAGATCTTCCCGATCCTGACGCCGCAGGCGCTGGACCCGGCGCATCCCTTTCCGTTCATCCCCAATCAGGGCCTGTCGATCGTCTTCGACCTGGAGCGGCTGTCGGACAAGCAGCCGATTCGCGAACTGGTGATGATCCCGTCCTCGCTCGCCCGTTTCGTGCGGATGCCGGGGGAAACGGCGCGCTATATGGCGCTGGAGGCGGTGGTCCGGCGCTTTTCCGCCGACCTCTTCCCCGGCTATCGCGTCCGCAACAGCGGCGTGTTCCGCATCATCCGCGACAGCGACATCGAAATCGAGGAAGAGGCGGAGGATCTGGTCCGCTATTTCCGCAGCGCCATCAAGCGCCGCCGCCGGGGCCGCGTGATCCGCATGGAGATAGAGGAACGCATCCCCGAGCCGGTCGAGGAGATGTTGCAGGACATGCTCCAGGGCCATGACGCGATCATCGCGGAGGTGGAGGGCTTTGTCGGCATCGGCGACCTGTCGGGCGTGGTGGAGGAGGACCGGCCGGACCTGAAGTTCGAGCCCTATGCCCCCCGTTTTCCGGAGCGCATCCGCGAATATGGCGGTGATTGCTTTGCCGCGATCCGGGCGAAGGACATTGTCGTCCACCATCCCTATGAAGCCTTTGACGTGGTGGTGTCCTTCCTGAAGCAGGCGGCGTCCGACCCCGATGTCATGGCGATCAAGCAGACGCTGTACCGCGCGGGCAAGCAGTCCGCGATCATCCGGGCGCTGATCGACGCGGCCGAGGCGGGCAAGTCCGTGACCGCCGTGGTGGAACTGAAGGCTCGCTTCGACGAGGAGCAGAACCTGATGTGGGCCGACGCGCTGGAGCGCGCGGGGGTCCAGGTGGTGTACGGCTTCATCGACTGGAAGACCCATGCCAAGGTGTCGATGGTCGTCCGGCGGGAAGGGGAGGCGTTCCGCACCTACTGCCATTTCGGCACCGGCAACTATCATCCGGTGACGGCGCGCATCTACACGGATCTCAGCTTCTTCACCGCCGACCCTGCCTATGGCCGGGATGCGGCGGCGCTGTTCAACTACATCACCGGCTATGTCGAACCGCAGCGGCTGGAAAAGCTGGTCATGTCGCCGCGCGACCTGCGCAACCGCCTGTGCGACCTGATCGATGCGGAGATAGAGCATGTGCGCGCCGGGCGGCCGGGAACCATCTGGGCGAAGATGAATTCGCTGGTGGACCCGGCGATCATGGAAAAGCTGTATGCGGCGAGCAATGCGGGCGTGCAGATCGAACTCATCGTGCGCGGCATATGCTGCCTGCGGCCGGGCGTGCCGGGCATGTCGGAGAATATCCGGGTGAAGTCGGTGGTCGGCCGCTTCCTGGAGCATAGCCGGATCACCGTCTTCGGCAATGGCAAGGCGCTGCCCAATAACGGCGCGAAGGTGTTCATCAGTTCGGCCGACTGGATGCCGCGCAATTTCGATCGGCGCGTGGAATTTCTGGCCCCGGTCGAGAACCCGACCGTGCACGACCAGATCCTGGACCAGGTGATGGTCGCCAACCTCATCGACAGCGAGCAGAGCTGGGTGCTGGACAGCGACGGCCATTACAGCCGGGTCGAGGCAGGCGACCGGCCGTTCAACCTGCATCGCTATTTCATGACCAACCCGTCCCTTTCGGGCCGCGGCGCCGCGCTGGACAGCGAGGCGGTGCCGACGCTGCGCCTGCGCGGGCGGGCCTGAACCGCATGAATTCCATGCTGAGCCAGGTCCGGGCGCTTGCCCCCGGCATGGCGACGTCCCCCCATCGGGCCAAGGCGCGGACCGCGATCATCGACATCGGTTCCAACAGCGTGCGCCTGGTCGTCTATGATGGGCCGCGCCGCATTCCCTTCATCCTCTTCAACGAAAAGGTGATGGCGGGATTGGGCGCGTCCCTGGGCAAGACCGGCCGGATCGAGGCGGAGGCCATGGACCGGGGCCTGCGCGCGATCGGTCGCTTCGCCCATCTTTGCCGCGAGATGGAGGTGCAGGAAGTGCGCTGCGTCGCCACCGCCGCTGTGCGGGACGCGGAAAATGGCGACGATTTCATCCGCCGCGCCAGCGCCATGGGGCTGGAGGTCGAATTGCTGTCCGGCGGGCAGGAGGCGATCGCCGCGGCCTATGGCGTGCTGTCGGGCATTCCGGGCGCGGACGGCATTGTCGGCGATCTGGGTGGTGGCAGCCTGGAACTCGCGCGGATCCGCGATGGTGCGGTGCATGAGACGGTGTCCCTGCCGCTGGGCGTGCTGCGCCTGCCGCAAATCCGCGCCAAGGGGCCGGCGGTGCTGGAACGCATGGTCAAGAAGATGCTGGCCAGGGCCGGGTGGAATGCGCCTGCGGATCTTCCCTTTTTTCTGGTCGGCGGATCCTGGCGCGCGCTGGCGCGGTTCGACATGGAACTGACCCAGTTTCCGCTTCCCGTCGTCCACCAATATGAGATGCCCGCCGCGCGCGCCGAACAATTGACGCGCATCGTGTCCCATGTCGGCAAGGCGCGGTTCAAGGATATTCCCCAGATCACCGGATCGCGCGTGCCGACCCTGCCGGATGCGGCGGCGCTGTTGTCGGTGATCGTGCGCCAGTTGAAGTCCAGCAGGCTGGTCGTGTCGGCCTATGGCCTGCGCGAAGGCCTGCTGTTCAGCGATCTGCCGCCGGATATTCGGGCGGATGATCCGCTGCTGATCGCGGCGGAGGCGGAGGGCGAGGCGCAGGCGCGCTTCACCGGTCATGGCGACATGATCGAACGCTGGATCGCCCCGCTGTTCCTGGAGGATGGCAGCGCATGGCGGCGGATTCGCCGGGCGGCCTGCCTGCTGGCCGATGTCGGCTGGCGCGCCAATCCCGACTTCCGGTCGGACCGGGGCGTCGAGATCGCGCTGCACAGCAATTGGGTCGGAATCAACGCGACCGAGCGCGCCATGCTGGCGCAGGCGTTGCACAGCAATTTCGGCGGCGGCGTGTCGACGCCGCCCGGCATCGAGCGGCTGGCCCCGCCCGAAGCGCTTCAGAGAGCGACCTTATGGGGCCTGGCGATCAGGCTGGGGCAGCGGCTGTCCGGCGGGGTGGAGGGGCCTTTGCTGGCCTCCCGCCTGGAGATGGACGGCAATGTGCTTGAACTGCGGTTGCGAAGCGTGGACGCCGATCTTTTCGGCGAAGCGGTCGAGCGGCGGCAGCGGCAACTGGCCCAGGCCATGGGCGTGAAATACCGGCTGGTCTGGTAGGGCGGATCGACATTCGGCCCTGACGGCCTGTAAATGGCGGCTTTCCGTGCTTCCGGTGCTCCCATACTGGAAGTACGCTGCCCGCCGGGTCACGAAAAATCAGCATTTCCGGCTCGTCATCATCTGAATGTCGATCCGGCCTGGGAGATTGCCCGGAAATGCGCCTTTCGCGCATTTCCGGGCAATGTTTAAGGCTATGCCCCACGCAGGCAGGGCATGGTCCGGCGTTCAGCCTCAGCTGCGGACGTCCTGCTCCGTCACGGGCGCGATCTTGATTTCGACGCGGCGGTTGGCCGCCTTGCCCTCCGCCGTGGCGTTGGAGGCGATCGGCTGGGTTTCCCCGAAACCGCGCGTGGCGATGCGGGCCGACTGGACGCCGTGCGTCGTCAGATAATCGCCCACCGCCTGGGCCCGCCGTTCCGACAACGCCTGATTATAGGCATCGGTGCCGTCGCTGTCGGTGTGGCCGTAAACGTCGATATAGGTCTTGGGATATTGGGCCAGCACGGAAGCGACGTCATTCAGCGTCGGCTGGAATTGCGGCTGCACGGCGGAACTGTCCGTGGCGAAGGTGATGCCCGACGGCATGCGGAGCACCAGATTGTCGCCGTCGCGGATCACGTCCACGCCGCTGCCGGCGGTTTGTTCCCGCAATTTCCGTTCCTGCGCGTCCATATAGGCGCCGATGCCCGCGCCCGCGACCGCGCCGATGCCCGCGCCCAATATCTTTTCGGTGCGGTCATGGCGGCCGCCGACCAGATCGCCCAGCAGATAACCGCCCAGCGCGCCGCCGATGCCGCCGATCGCCGCCTTGGAAATGGTACGGTTGCCGGTGTTGGGATCGGTGGTGCAGGCGGTGGTGGCCAGCATGGCGGCCAGACCGGCGACGCCGATGATGCGATGAGAATTCCGCATGTATATGGTTCCCTTTCTCGTGCGTCCGAACGGAGCGGATGCACCCCCAATGGTTGAGACAAGGCCTTTGTTCCACAAGCGAACTGAACTGCGGATGATGGGACGGTTGTGAAATTGACAGAATCAAGGTTATAGGTGGCCGCCGACCACCATGGCCAATATCCCCCCGCACGCTCCGACGCCCTTTCCCTGGGTCGACCTCGTCATCATTCTGGCGCTGGTCGCGCTGAACGGGCTGTTCGCCATGTCGGAACTGGCGATAGTGTCCGCCCGCAAGCCGCGCCTCCAGGCGATGGAGAAAGCCGGGCGACGCGGCGCGCGATCGGCGCTGGCGGCGGCGAGTGATCCCGGCAAGTTCCTTTCGACGGTGCAGATCGGCATCACCCTGATCGGCATCATCGCCGGCGCCTATTCCGGGGCCAGCCTGGGCGGCCCGACCGGCGAGCGGCTGGCGATGCTGGGCCTGTCGCCCAGCGCCGCTCAGCATGTCGGCTTCGTTCTGGTGATCGGCCTCACCACCTATGCCTCGCTGATCATCGGGGAACTGGTGCCCAAGCAGTTCGCCCTGCGCGCGCCGGAGCCGATCGCGGTGCTGGTCGCCGGACCGATGCTCTGGCTGGCGAAGATCACCGCGCCCATCGTCTGGGTGCTGGACGGGTCGAGCGCGCTCATCTTCCGCATGCTGGGGCTGACCCGCGAATCGGAGAGCCAGGTGACGGCGGAGGAGCTGCACCTGATCGTGGCCGAGGCGAGCAGGTCCGGCGTGATCGAGGAAAGCGAGCGGGCGATCATTTCAGGCGTGGTGCGGCTGGCCGACCGGCCGGTTCGCGAGGTGATGACCCAGCGCATGGATGTCGACTGGATCGACATCGGGGCGGACGAGCAGGCGATTCGCGCCAAGCTGCTCGACACGCCGCACACCCGCCTGCCGGTGGGCAGGGGCACGGTGGAAGACATTATCGGCGTCGTGCAGGCGCGCGACATCATGGCGGCGCTGTTCCGGGGCGAAGGGCTGAGCCTGGAAAGGCTGATGCGCAAAGTGGAAGTGGTGCCGGATCAGGTCGACGCCATGGACGCGCTGGAAGTGCTGCGCCGGGCCGAGGTGCCGATGGTCATGGTCCATGACGAATATGGGCATTTCGAGGGGATAGCCACGCCCGCCGACCTGCTGTCCGCCATTGCCGGCCATTTCGTGTCGGACCTGGACAGCGAGGACGAGCCGGACCTGGTCGAGCGGGAGGACGGCAGCCTGCTGGTGTCGGGCCAGATGCCCGTCGACCTGCTGGCGGATCGGATCGGCATCGACCTGCCGGAGGACCGGGATTATGCGACGGTCGCCGGCCATGCGCTGTGGCTGCTCAAGCGCCTGCCCGAAGTGGGCGATTTCATCGACTATCAGGGCTGGCGATTCGAGATCGTGGACATGGATGGGCGCAAGATCGACAAGCTGCTGATCGCGGAGCGATAAGCACGGCGCTGGACGTTGGGCGCGGTCGAGGGCGCTGGCGTGGCTACGCGCCCGAGGACGCTGGTATCGATGGAATTTGGCGATAGCTTGCTGGTGATCGGGCTGCACCGGGCGCAGGGCAGGGATCGTCTGACACAGATGATGTGATTGTGGCGGAGGAAGGCCCGCCGAGCGCGGCGTATCCCTGAACAGCGCGTTGGCCAGGAAGCGAATCGATCCACCACCAATGCGCGCTTCTGATGCAGCGAGGGGCGCGACCGCGATCGGCCACGCCCCTCATCCTCATGATTCTGGAGCGGGTTTCGATCTGATTGAATCAGATCGCCGCTCTGGTTTCCTTGTTTGCCGCGATTTCTTGACCAGCGTTCGGTTCCGATCGCTTGGAAATCGCTCCAGTGGAAAGAGCGCCGGTTCTTACTTCGCCGCGTTGGCGGCGGGCGCCTCTGCTGCATTGGCGGCGGCGTTGCCACCTTCGGCGGCATTGTCGCCGGCGGCCGCCGGGGCCGCATCCGCGGCGGGCAGCGGCAGGTTCGAACCCTGGGTGTTGAGCCAGGCGATCAGATTGGCGCGATCGACCGGATTGCCCAGGCCCGCGAAGGTCATCTTGGTGCCGGGCGCGAATTCACGCGGAGAGGTCAGCCAGTGATCGAGATTCTCGAAAGTCCAGTTGCCGCCCTTGCTCTTGAGCGCGTCGGAGAAGGCGAAGCCGCCCTTGCCCTGGCCGATCGCCTCGCCAACCGTGGCGTACAGGTTCGGGCCGATGCCGTTGGCGCCGCCCTGGTTCGAGGTGTGGCAGGCCGCGCATTTGGCGAACACCTTCTCGCCCGCCGCCACATCGGCGCTGGCGAGCAGGGTGTTGAGGCCGGGCCCGCTGGCCGCGGCGCTTCCGCCTTCCGCTTCCACGCCCTCGATGGCGTAGCCCATTTTCTCGGGCCGTTCCTCATGGAAGAATTTGGAACTGACGATGGCACCGCCCAGCGCGATGATACCCGCGAACAAAGCCCAACCGGCAGCGGTGTTGAAACGATCGCCCATTCGCTCGGATTCCCCTGGATTTCTGTTCTGGCCGCTTGGAACGCGTCCCCTCTAGCGCGCTGCCATAATGGCGCAAGCGCGAACGCGCAAGCGGGCTTGAACGGGTTCGCGCACGCTTTTCATGGCTTTGCAGCCGGAGAGGATGCTTGCGCGGGCGGGACGAAGTGAATAAGCGCGCAGGCGTCCATGGAAAACTATCCTGCTCCCGCCCGCGATCTGGTCGCGGAACTGAACGCGAAGGCAGCCGCCGATCCNGCGCGCGCCGTCGCCTTTCAAGGTGCGCCGGGCGCCAATTCGCACCTGGCCGCTCTGGGCTATGCGCCCGATTGCGTACCCTTGCCCTGCTTCGCGTTCGAGGATGCGATCGATGCGGTCCGCAATGGCTATGCCGCGCGGGCGATCATCCCGATCGAGAACAGCCTGCATGGCCGGGTGGCCGACATGCATTTCCTGCTGCCTGAATCCGGGCTGCACATCGTCGACGAATATTTCCTGCGCGTCCGGCACTGCCTGATGGCGATCGACGACGCGCCCCTCAAAAGCGCCATCAGCCATCCGCAGGCGCTGGGCCAGTGCCGCCATTATCTGCGGGANCGGGGCATTCAGCCGATCAGCTATGCCGATACCGCGGGCGCNGCGGCGCTGGTCGCGGAAGCCAGGGTGTCGGGCGAGGGGGCGGTCGCCCCCTATCTGGCGGCGGAGCTCTATGGCCTGCGGCTGGTGGCCGAGAATATCGAGGACAGCGACGACAATATGACCCGCTTCCTGGTGCTCGCGCGCGAGCCCGGAATGCCGGTGGCTGGCGTCGGACCGGTCATGACCACTTTCCTGTTCGAGGTGAAGAACATACCGGCCGCGCTCTACAAGGCGATGGGCGGCTTTGCGACCAACGGCGTCAATATGACGAAGCTGGAAAGCTACCAGCGCGGCGCCAGCTTCGCCGCGACCGAATTTTATTGCGACATTGAGGGGATGCCCGGCGATCCCGCCGTCGACCGGGCGCTGGCCGAGCTTGAATTCCACACCAAATGGGTCCGGATATTGGGCAGCTATCGCCAGGCGCGACCCCGCACCTGACGCGTGACTGACAGCATGGGACCGCCTATGGTCGGCCGCATGCTCGTCGCGATCCTTCTGTCCGCCCTGGCCATGAGCCTGATCGTGGGCATTCGCTATCTGTTGACGAGCGGCGCATTCGCCTGGGCGACGCGCTATCGCAAGCCCGGCCTCTACCGGGGCCTGGACCGGCAGATCCGGCGGGAAATCGCCTGGTCGCTGGCCTCCGCCCTCATCTATGGCGTGCCCGCGGGCGTCGTCGCCTGGGGCTGGCAGGCGCATGGCTGGACGCAGGTCTATGCCGACGTCCATGCCTTTCCGCTCTGGTATCTGCCGCTCTCGGTCCTCCTTTACCTCGCCGCGCATGACGGCTGGTTCTACTGGACGCATCGATGGATGCACCGGCCCCGTCCGTTCCGGATCGCCCATGCCGTGCATCATGCCAGCCGCCCGCCGACCGCCTGGGCCGCGATGAGTTTCCATCCATGGGAGGCGGTGACCGGCGCGGTCGTGATTCCCGCGCTGGTCTTCCTGATACCGATCCATGTGGGCGCGCTGGGCGTCGTGCTGACGATCATGACGGTGATGGGCGTCAGCAATCATATGGGGTGGGAGATGTTTCCGCGCTGGATGGTGCACGGTCCGGCGGGGCGCTGGCTGATCACCGCCAGCCACCATCAGCGGCATCATGAACAATATGCGTGCAATTACGGCCTGTATTTTCGTGTATGGGACCGGCTGTGCGGGACCGACAGGGGATTGGGTCATTTTTAGGGAAAGACAGGCGTGAAGGGCAAGGCAGCATTGATGGCGGCGGTCCCGATGGCGATGGGCGCGGCGTCGGTGGATCAGGCGCAGCCGCTCAGCATGGACGTGCAGGGCCTGCGTTCCTCCAAGGGCAATTTCCTGATCTGCGTGACGCGGCAGGCGGACCATTTCCCCGATTGCCGGGGCGATCCGGACGCGCGCCAGTTCACGGTCCCCGCAACCGCGGGCATCGTGCCGCTGGGGCGGATGGAGCCGGGCACCTACGCCATCGCCATCATCCATGACGAAAATGGCAATGGAAAGCTGGACACGCTGGTCGGCATCCCGCGCGAGGGGGTGGGTTTTTCCCGCAATCCGGCCATCCGTTTCGGCGCGCCCAGTTTCCGGTCGGCGCAGTTCGCCATGGCGGGGGCAGCGGTGCGGCAGGACATCAAGGTCAAATATTTCCTCTGAAAGTCGCGCTGGCGGAACGGGAATGGCGTAAAAACATTATCCTGACCGACTATATCTGCGAACAGGGTCGCCATGCATCATCGCCATCGTTTCTCCGCGGCGCTCGCCGTCGCGGCCCTCTGCCTTGCGCCTGGCGCTTTCGCCCAGGAGGAGGATCACAGCAGCCTGACGGTCGGCATGGGCGTCGCCACGGTGCCAAGCTATGAGGGGTCGGACGATTATCGCGTGCTGCCGATCCCGCAATTTCGCGGCAAGGTGAAGGATTTCGCCTTCTGGACGCGCGGGTCCGCCCTTTATGTCGACGCGATCCCGAACCGCGACACCGACGGCCTGGACGTTGAACTGGGGCCGGTGGTCAATGTCCGCTTCGACCGGTCGAGCCGCAAGAACATCAAGGATGACGCCGTGCGGCTGCTGGGAAAGCGCGATGTGGCGGTCGAGGTCGGGGGCTTTGTCGGCATCGGCAAGACCGGGGTGATCACCAGCGCCTATGACAATCTGTCCGCGCGCGTCGCCGTGACCAGGGACGTGGCGGGCGCGCATGAAAGCTATGTCATCACCCCCGCGATAGAATATATGACGCCGCTGTCGCAGACGGCCTTTGTCGGGCTGGGCGTGTCGGCCGACTATGTCGGCAGGAAATATGGCCGCTATTATTATG
>JGI24736J21556_1000133_pt1 | contig 12833 bp, 13 predicted proteins | sample KBSCornC2_FD_21556 | JGI IMG/M metagenome (IMG submission 21556) | reverse complement strand
GCGAAGCGGCTCGCCGCTCATCTTTTCTCTACCAACCGTCCGTTCCGTCGTCGCGGTGCAAGGCGCTCTGCGCGGCTAACCGGATCGCTGCCGCCATCGGTCTCGCATCCGCATCGTCGCGGCCCGCAATGTCAAAGGCTGTCCCATGATCGGGCGCCGTGCGGACGATCGGGAGCCCAAGAGTGATGTTCACCGCCTCCTCGAAGTGAAGCGCCTTGATCGGGATCAGCGCCTGGTCGTGGTACATGCACAGCACGGCGTCGTACCGCGCGCGCGCGCTGGCGTGGAACATGGTGTCCGCAGGGTGCGGACCGGTGACGCGCCAGCCCTCGGAACGAAGCGTCGCGATGGCGGGCTCGATGATCTCGATCTCTTCGCGGCCGAGCAGTCCGCCTTCGCCCGAATGCGGATTGAGGCCGGAGATGGCCAGCCTCGGTTCGGCAATTCCAAAGTTGCGCTGAAGGCCCCGCAGGGTCGTCCGCGCGCGGGATTCAATGAGGCTCGACGTCAGACGTTTCGGGATGTCGGCAAAGGGTATGTGGGTCGTCACCGGCACCGTACGCAGCGTGGGGCCGGCGAGCATCATGACCACGTTGGATGAGGAGATCCCGCACCGTTCCGCTACAAACTCCGTCTGCCCAGGGTGGGCGAAACCGATCGCGTAGAGCTGCTCTTTTGAAACCGGGCCGGTAACCACTCCCGACGCAGAGCCGGAACGCGCGAGGCCGACGGCAATCTCCAGGGAATCGAGCGAACAATGCGCACCGGCGATCGTCGGATGGCCCGGCTGATCGGTGGCGGCGGATGTGATCTGGATCAACGGAAGGCTTCGGTCGAACGCGGATTCAGCCTCGCGCGGATCGTCGACGACTTCGATCGGACCGTCCCATACCGCCGCCAGCGAATGGCCGTCGCCGATGGCCACGAAGGGATGCAGCTCGAATTGCTCGCGATTGTCCCAGCACTTCGCCACGACCTCCGGCCCAATGCCGGCCGGATCGCCGAGAGAGACCGCCAGCGGGTTCATCGATGCGCGTTCCATCGCCGCGCCCATAGCCGTATTCGCAGGCGATTAGCGATATTCGATCACGGCGTCGCGTCGAAGATCGCGAAGATAATGCTCGGCACGGGCATTCACCCGCTGCTCGTTGAGCTGGTTGTAGACCTCATCGTAGGTTGGAGTGACGGGACTTTCCTGATCTCGCCCACACATCACCAAAATACGGACGCCCTCTTCGACCGATCCGAACGGACGAGTGGCCTGGCCGACCTGCATCGGCAGCATGATCTGCTGGAGCGCTGGAGGAAGGTCACGAAGCTTGACCTGGTCGCTCTGGACCACTTCGCCGTTGAATTGCGTGGCGATCTTCTCCGCGCCGCCGCATCCGCCGACATTCTGGGCCGCCTCGGCGAACTTCTCGACCACAGGCTCAGCCTGCTCCTTGGTGGTGCCCTTCGGGAAGGTGATCGAAACCTGCTTCAGGCTCAGGATCGCATCGCGCGGATCCGCGACTCCGGGCCGCCGCATGTCCTGAACCGCGATGATCGAAACACCGCCCGCGACCGGGATCGGATTACTGACCTCGCCCGGCTGCATCGTCTGCAACACCGTGGCGATCGGCTGCGGAAGCTGGTCGGGGCGCACCCAGCCCAGATCGCCACCGACGGCCGCGGTCGAGGCTTCTGAGAATTCGTGTGCGGCCGCCTGGAACGAGGCGCCCTTCTTCAGCTGATCGAGGATCTGATTTGCGGTCGAGGCAGCCTGATCTTCATTCCCGCCGGGCGCCGCGATATAGATCTCTCCAACCCGATATTCCTGCGCGCCTTTTTGCGCGTTCAGCTTCGCAATGACGGAATTGACCTCGTCCTCGCCGACAGTGACCGAGTCTTCGATCTCCTTCTGCTGGAGCTTGTTCCAGGCGAGCTCACCCTCGATCTGCCGACGGATCGAGTTGATCGAAGAACCGTGGCTGTCCAGCATTGCTGCGAATTGCTGGGGGGTCTGGTTGGCACCCGCCGCGATCTTCTGAACGGCGCGGTCGATTTCCTTGTCGCTGACGGTAATCTTGTCTGCCTTAGCGGCCTGGATTTCGAGGGTTTCGTCGATCAGGTTGCGAAGCATCTGCTGGCGAAGCTGCTCGAGCTGGTTGGCCGGAATTTCGGTGTTGTTGGAAATCGCCAGAAGCGCCAGCCGCTGATCGATATCGGTCTGCGTGATCGGCATCCCGTTCACGATCGCGGTCGCCTTGACGATCGACGGCAGCGGGGTTCCGAAAACCTGCGGGTTCTGCGGCAGATGCAGCGAACTCGCAGTGTTCGGGGAATCGGTCGCCTGATCCGAAGCGGTCTGAGCGATCGTTGCAGTAGCGACTCCGAGCATCAGGATCGCGATTGCCGAACGGAGCTTCGTCCGGAAGAATTCAGTAGCTACCACTTTGCGAGATTTCCCTTACTGCCCAAACAATTCCGCGAGGATGGATTAAGATTCGGCCGCTGAACGCAGCCTTAGCGGCCCTACCTTAGCGGCCCAGCCCCTTGAGCGCGATCTGAAGTGAAAACGTGCTGCCCTTCCGAGTTGCGCCCAGGATGTCATAGTCGCGGCGCCAGGTCAGGCCAAGCCGCAAACAATCGTCCTCATATTGCACGCCTAGCCGGTCGCGGACCGGTTGAAACCCGTTGCCGGTCGCGAGTGGATCCTCGGCCTTGGTGGTGAGATCGATCACCGTCTCGCCGAAAATCGACCAGAAGCGGCCGATCTGCGCGCGCCCCGCCAACTGGAGCTCCTGATGGTTGCGCAGGTCTTCGATCGTAGGATCGATGTTCCGGTTCAGCAGCAGATAGCCGATCTGCGCATAAGTGTTGCTCGATCCGACGGTGAGGTCGAACTCGCTTCGGCGGAAATGGAAGTCGCTTTTGTCGATCCGGAAACGCTCGGTGAGATCGATGAAGCTTCCGTAGCGCACTTCGATACGTCCGACGTAATCGGAAAGGCGGTCGGTAAGGCCGGTACCCTCCGGAAAGATCCCCGGCCGGCTGTTGAGCCGAAAGCTCTGGCCAAGGGTGCTGAAGATCGAGAGATTCGGCCGCTGATAATACCAGTCGAAACCGTAGGTGACTCGTGACGAATCCTCCCAGCGGTCGTAGCCGGGGAAGCGGTTGAGCGCGAAGAGGTTGCTGTCGTCGAGGTCGATCGAGCGCGCATCTTCGTTGGGAATATCCATGTTCGGAGTGGGCGGGGTGGCGACGACCTGCACCCTTGGGACGAGCCGCTGGGTGCCGCCGAAAAGTTCGCCGATCAGCGGCCATTGAACGTCGGCGGCGAGGGCGGCGATCCCGCGCGTGTGCCACCCGTCGGTTCCGCTGTAGATCGGCACGCCCGTCGCGCCCGCATCGTCGGTGTGATAGACGTCGCCGCGGGCGTAAGCCGTGAGCGTAAGCTGCTGCCCCCATGCAGTGAGCCGCCGCAAATCCCATTCCGCGCTCGCGAAAGCGCGCTGGGTATCCTGGCCCTCGATCCGCATGATGGCGAGACTGTTGGCCTGGATCTGCACGGTCCCGCCAAGCACCGGCGGTTCCAGCTTGAAACGGGCATCGATTGCCGGGAGCGCGATCGGGATCTGCTTTTGGACGTCTTCGACCCGCAGCCCCTCAAACGCCCAGCCGGCAATCGAGACATAGGAATTGGGCGTGATCCGCTCCGCATTGACGAAATTGCGCAGCCTGTCGTCGTTGGTGATGTCGTAGCGGCTTGCGACGGTTTTGTCGGAAGCGACACGGACGTAGCCGGTCACGGTCCAGTCGGGATCGAGCTGCGCCTTGCCGTTCGCCTGGAAGAAGCCCCGGAGTTGCGATTTCGAATCTGGATTTGCGCTGAGATCGGCGTTGTCGATGCTGCTGTAGGTCAGGAAGCCGCCGATCTGGAACGCGCCGATCCTGTTCAGCTGCCGGTAGTTCACCTCGATGCCCGGCAGGCTGTTCGTGTAGAGGTGGGGCGTGAGGGCGAAGTCCTGATTGGAAGCAATTCGCCAATAGAAGGGAAGCGCGACCTCGAACCCGTTCTTCTTGGAAAGCTTCAGCTCCGGTGGAAGCCACCCGGTTGCTCCACCTGCGCTTGTCCCGACACTGAAGATCGGAAGCAGCGGCAGCGTAATCCCGAAGATCTGCAGTTGGCCGCCGCGAAAGATTACTCGCTGGTGGGTCGGGTCGTCGATGACCTTGGCCGCGGTGATCATCCAGCTCGGACGCTTCGGGCAGCCGCTATCGGTGGTGACAGGGCAAGGCGAATAGGCGGCATTGCGCAGAGTGATCACGTCATTCTGGCGAGTGCCGCTCTGCGCCGCGATCCGGCCTCCGCTCTCCAGCACGACCAGCAGGTTGTCGATCGTGCCGTCTTTCAACGAATCGGTGAGATTCGCTTCGTCACCGATCAGCTTGTCGCCCTGCGGATTGAGCGCCACCACATTCCCGCGCGCCTGAACCTGCCCGGTCTTGCGATCCCAGGTGACCTGGTCGGCGGCGAGATAATTGCCGTCTCGCGACATGCGCACCCGGCCCGTTGCGGTGACGATATCGTTGTTGCTGTCGTAGACGACCTGGTCCGCGCTGAAGTCGACGACCTGATTGGACTGGTCGGGAGTCGGCGTCACCGCGGCTGGAGGCGGCGCTTCCTGCGCGAACGCCGGTTCCGCCATCGTCAACAGCAGCGGCAGCGCCGTCCACCAGACCAGTCGAAGTTGCAAACCGTGCCTTCCGCCACTCGATTCCGTTGACCGGCCTATTGGCACTTGGCTTGACGGACGACAATCGCCGTCGTCAGCCCGTTTTGCCAAGCACGGCGGAGCGCCCTAAAGCCGCGAGCGTTGCGTGAGGGTAGGAGGAAGTTTCGCCGATGCAGATCGAATTCGCCGATGTCCGTCCCAGCGGAGACTATGCGCTCGTCCTTCCCTCGGCAGGGAAGACGCGGCCGGGGGTTGCCGCATTTCCAGACTCGGCAAAGGCCGAGGATCTGCTCAAGCGGGAACGGTTCGAAGGCGATTCCGGAAGCTCGGTTGAACTGTTCGTCGACGAGGGCGGAACTCCGCGCCGAGTTCTCGTGGTCGGGACTGGAGCGGACTCGAACGCGCCGGACCTGGCTGAAAAGCTGGGCGGCATCGCTGTCGCGAAGCTTCTGAAATCCGGCGAGACTCATTCGGTGATCGATCTCTCCGGATTCGGCTTCGATGCGGATTCCGCGGCCCGGGTGGCGCTCGCCGCTGAACTCCGTTCCTGGCGGTACGATCGCTATCACACCCGGCTGAAGGACAAGCAGAAGCCGACGCTTGAGAAGGTAACGATCGTCGGCGGCGCGGCAGGCGCGGCCGAACGCTGGGCGAACCGCTGGAAGCCGGTTGCAGAGGGCGTCGGGTTTACGCGCTCGCTCGTCACCGAACCGGCGAACATCCTCTATCCGGAAAGCTTCGTTGAGCGCTGCCGCCCGCTTGCCGAGTTGGGCATCGAGATCGAGGTGCTCGACCGCGACCAGATGGCCAAGCTGAACATGGGGGCGCTGCTCGGGGTTGCGCAGGGTTCGATCCGCGAACCGCGGTTGCTGGTGCTGCGCTGGAAGGGGGGCGGCGACGGCCAACCGACGGCGTTCGTCGGCAAGGGAGTCACGTTCGATACCGGCGGAATCTCGATCAAGCCTGCCGCCGGAATGGAAGCGATGAAGTGGGACATGGGCGGAGCGGGCGCGGTTGCAGGAGCGATGATGGCGCTGGCCAGGCGCAAGGCGAAAGCGAACATCGTCGGAATCTGCGGGCTGGTCGAGAACATGCCCGGCGGCAACGCCCAGCGCCCCGGCGACGTGGTCCACACCATGTCGGGTCAGACGGTCGAGGTGATCAATACTGATGCCGAGGGGCGCCTCGTGCTGGCGGATGCCGTCGCCTATGTGCAGCGCAACTACCAGCCGTCGACGATCATCGACCTTGCGACCCTCACCGGTGCGATCCTGGTCAGTCTCGGCCATGAGTTCGCCGGGCTGTTCAGCAACGACGAGCAGCTTGCCGGGAAGCTGATGCAGGCGGCGGAGGAAAGCGGCGACAAATTGTGGCGGATGCCGCTCGGCGACGCCTTCGACCGGCTGCTCGATTCGCCAATCGCCGATATGAAGAACGTCGGACCGCGCGAAGGCGGATCGATCACTGCCGCCCAGTTCATCAAGCGCTTCATCGAGAACGGCACCAAATGGGCGCACCTCGATATTGCGGGCATGGCCTGGTCGGACAAACCGTCCGACACCTACGACAAGGGCGCGACCGGTTTCGGCGTGCGCCTGCTCGATCAATATGTGGCGGATAATCTTGAGGCATAGTCCGGCGCGTGCGGGTCGATTTCTACCAGCTCGGTGACGTTCCGCTCGAACAGGTGATCGCCAGCCTCGCTCAGAAGGTGCTGGATTCGGGCGAACGCCTGCTGGTGTTGGCAGGCGATGAGGCGTCGCTCGCCCGGCTGGATCGCATGCTGTGGGACCAGGGGCGGACCAGCTTCCTGCCGCACGGCCTCGCCGGGGAAGGCGACGATTCGCGCCAGCCGATCCTGCTTTCGACCAGCCCGGATCCGGCCAACGGCGCCCGCAACCTTCTGATTGCCGACGGGGAGTGGCGCGATTCGGCGCTGTCCTTCCACCGCGCTTTCTACCTGTTCGATGCGAACACGCTGCAGGGCGCGCGTTCCGCCTGGCGTAGTCTCGCGGACCGCGACGAGGCCGAGCGGCACTTCTGGAAGCGCGAGGACGGCCGCTGGGTCGAGCAGGAGCTTGCGGCTCCGCGTTCGCGCGGCTAGGCGGCGCACCAATTCCAGTCAGTCCAATTCAAGCAGGAGACCGCCCGGTCATGGCCGTGACGCGCACCTTTTCGATCATCAAGCCCGATGCCACCCGCCGCAACCTCACCGGCGCAATTACCAAGATGCTGGAGGAGGCCGGCCTTCGAGTCGTCGCCTCCAAGCGGATTCGCATGACCCGCGATCAAGCGGAGGGCTTCTACGCAGTCCACCGCGAGCGCCCGTTCTTCCCAAGCCTGGTCGAATTCATGACCTCGGGCCCGGTCGTCGTTCAGGTTCTCGAGGGCGAGGACGCGGTGAAGCGCAACCGCGAGGTGATGGGCGCGACCAATCCGGCCGATGCCGCCGAAGGCACGATCCGCAAGGCCCATGCGGAGTCGATCGAAGCCAACTCGGTCCACGGTTCGGACAGCGACGAGAACGCGAAGATCGAGATCGATTACTTCTTCAAGCCGGAAGAGATTGTGGGCTGAGCATCACTCCTCGCCGGAATCGTCCAATTCGCAATCGCAGCCGATGGCTTGGCCGCCACAGCGAGGACATTGTTCAACGTCGCAACCGACGTGGTGGTAGCTTCCGGGCAAGCAGCAGCAGTCGTGACAGCGCCCCGGTCCCCAATCATCGGCTTCGTCACCATATTTGATCGGCTGATACTGCTTATCGTCTCCGACAAAACGAAACGGCACAGCATTACAGCCGTCAGCCTCTTTCATTTCGCGTAAGCAGTACCGGCACTGGACCACTTAACGGCTGAGACCCACCAGCTGGAGGGATCGGCTGCCGAACAGGCCGCCGCCTTCCCACCGGTAACGCAGCGTGTAGGTCCCGCCGCCGTGGCGATCGACGCCGTTCTCCACATAGTGAGCGGCGATCCGTGCCGGCACGCTGTACACGTGGTCCTTCAGCTCCTTTTCGTGCCCTTTAAGTGCGGATTCGACGTCGCTCGCATTAAGGCGTCCGTCACTCCCCACGTCGATGGGTGAGGCGCCCGGGATTGTGACCGTCAGTGATTGAAGCGCGTGCTCCGGGTCGGCGGGGATGATCGTCAGCACCCGGCCGTTGCTATCGACGGTGCCGCGCAGGGTCAGCGGAATCGGCTTGTGCTGCTCGGAGGAGGGTGCGGGCTTGTCGCTGCCGCTGCTCTTCCAGCTGACCCACACCCCGAGCGCGGAGACGATCAGCGCCAGTACCGCGATCAATTCGCCGAAGCTGATCCAGCGGCGACGCCTCTGTTCCGGGGTTTCGCTCATCGTCCGCCCATTTCAAGCAAGCGGCGCGGCGCTGCAAGCTCCCAGCTTCGCGCGATTCGGCTGTCGACCAGTTCCCAGTCCACATCATTGCCGATAAGATTGATTGAAACCCAGGTCGGCAGGTAGGCTGGCTTCGAGTAAGTTTCCGGCGCAGCCTCAAAGAGCATCGACTGCTCGTCGGGCCCGCTCGTCCGCACGCAAACGACGGTCTTGCCGTCGCCGTGATGATTGTCGCGGAACTGCGCGAACTGTTTGCCGGCGACGAAGAAGGTCGGCTGCCCGTGCGACGGCCGCTCCTCGGTCTCCGGAAGCTCAAGCGCCGACGCGCGAACCCGGGCGAGTGCGTCGGTCACCGCGCGACGAACTCCGCAAGCGCTTTCGGATAAAGCCGGTGCTCCGCCTCAAGCACCCGCTCCTCGAGCGCTTCGGGCGTGTCGCCGGGGAGGATCGGCACCTCGCTCTGAGCAAGCACATCGCCCGCGTCCAGCTCCTCGGTCACGATGTGGATGCTGCACCCGGCGACGATGTCGCCAGCCTCGATCGCGCGCTTGTGGGTGTCGAGTCCCTTGTATTTGGGGAGCAGCGACGGGTGGATATTAAGCACTCGTCCCGCCCACCGCTTTGTGAATTCCGGCGACAGGATTCGCATGAAGCCGGCGAGCGCGATCGTGCCGACCCGGTGATCCGCCAGCGCTTCGTCCAGCGCGGCCTCCCATTGCGCCTTGTCCACGCCACGGCTCTCCCAGCACCAGGTCGGGATTGCCTGCTTGCGCGCCCATTGAAGCCCCGGCGCAAGCGGCTTGTTGCAGGCGACCAGCACGATTTCATAGCCGTTCGCTTGCTCGACCAGCGCCTTCATGTTGCTGCCCCGGCCGGAAATCAGGACGGCGACACGCTTCGGATCACGCATCGTGGCTTGCATGCCATTCGGCTGCGGAATTCCAGCTCCCGGCGGTCCCATGCACCGCGCATCCGCGGCGGCCCTGCTCGATCTGCCCGATGACCTGCGCCCTCTCGCCCGCCTGCTGAAGCCCGGCGATCACCCGGTCGGCGTCTCGCGGCGCGACGATAGCAACCATCCCGATCCCGCAGTTGAAGGTCCGCGCTATCTCTTCCGGAGCGACGTTCCCGCCGTCCTGCAAAAGCGAGAACAAAGGCGGGAATTCCCACTTGTCCGCATCGATTTCGGCTCGGCGGCCTTCGGGCAACACGCGCGGGACGTTCTCCAGCAACCCGCCGCCGGTGATATGCGCCAGCCCGTGAACGAGGTTGTCGCGGATCAGCGGCAAAAGCGCTTTCACATAGATTCGAGTCGGTTTGAGCAACGCTTCGCCGAGCGTGACGCCGGGAAGGAACGGCGCTTCCGCTGCCAAATCCCACCCTCGATCGGACGCGATCCGCCGGACCAGCGAAAAGCCGTTGCTGTGAACGCCCGAGCTCGCGATTCCGACGATCACATCCCCGGGCGCGACGCGGCTGCCATCCAGCAGGTCTGAACGCTCGACGGCGCCGACACAGAAACCGGCGAGGTCGTAATCGCCATCCGCGTACATGCCCGGCATTTCCGCGGTTTCGCCGCCGATCAGCGCGCAACTGGCCTGGCGGCATCCCTCGGCAATGGACCCCACGACCGCTTCCGCCACATCATTGTCGAGCCGCCCGGTGGCGAAATAGTCGAGAAAGAAGAGCGGCTCGGCCCCCTGCACGATCAGGTCGTTCGCGCACATCGCGACGAGATCGATCCCGACCCCGTCGTGCCGGTTGAGATCGATCGCCAGTTTGAGCTTGGTCCCGACGCCGTCGTTTGCCGCCACGAGAAGCGGGTCGCGAAACCCGCAGGCCTTCAGATCGAAAATCCCGCCGAACCCGCCGAGCGCCGCGTCGGCGCCAGGTCTGGCCGTCGAGCGCGCAAGCGGCCCGATGGCTTTCACCAGCGCATTTCCGGCGTCTATGGATACGCCGGCATCGGCGTAGGTGAGCGGCTTTTGCGACATCGATCCAGCGCCTAGCCACAAGCCGCTTGGATTTCCACGGGCTTCTGGGCATTAGGCGGTCAATGGCTCGCCGCCCGTGGTTCCTCGCTCTTGTTGTCGCGCTGCTAGGCATCGCTGCCGGCGGGGCTCTTTACGCGCAGATGGAGAGCGGCGACCGCGGAATCCTGCCGCTCGACACCTCGAACATTCTCGAAGTCGACGGAATCCACGTCGATGTCGGTGCGAAGGATGGCGAAACCGCTCGGCTTGAGGGTTGGCGGATTGCACAGCGTGAGGGTTTCAAAAAGCTGTGGGCGCAAAGCCACGGCGCTCCCGAAAGCCAGGCGCCCAACGTCTCCGATTCGACTCTGGACGGGATAGTCAGCTCCATCGTGGTCCAGCACGAACAGATCGGCCCCAACCGCTATATCGCCGACCTTGGGGTTCAATTCGATCAGTCCCGCGCCTCCGATCTGCTCGGAGTCGGCGGAATCACCCAGCGCTCCCAGCCCATGCTTCTCATCCCGGTGATGATCACCGGCGGCACGGAAACGACCGTCGAATTGCGCAACGCGTGGCAGCGCGCGTGGGCCGAGTTCAAGACCTCCCAGACGCCCATCAACTATGTCCGGGTGAGCGGGCTCGGCCCCGATCCTATGTTAATCAACGCCGGGCAGGCGATTCGACCAGGCCGCGGCTGGTGGCGCAATCTGCTCGACAGTTACGGCGCCAACGACATTCTGATCGCCGAAGCGATGGTTCATCGTTCCTATCCGGGCGGACCGGCGACTGCGACCTTCGTCGCGCGCCATGGTCCCGATGGGCAGGTGGTCGGGTCGTTCCAGCTCTCGGGCGCCGATCTTCAGTCGCTGATGAACGCAGGTGTCCAGCGGATGGACCAGTTGTTTGCCGGGGCTTTCGATGCAGGAGCCCTCGAACGCGATTCGACGCTCAACCAGCCGCCACCGCCGCCGCCTCCGCCCGCGCCGGAAGAGCCGGCGCAGCCACAGGCCGCGATGACCCTGAACGTGCAGGTCGTCTCACCCAACGCGCTCACCTACAATTATGCCTTGGCTCACCTGCGAACGATTCCGGGAGTGGACAGCGTCCAGCAGGTGAACATCGCGATCGGAGACGTCAGCAACTTCATCGTCAGCTATCACGGCACACCCGCTTCACTTCGAGCAATCCTGATTGCGCGCGGCTGGGCAGCGGAGGTCAATGGAAATAGCGTGCGGATGTTCGTTCGGCCGGTCAAACCTGCGGCGCCGCAGCAGCCTGCAGCGGCGGGGCCGACCAATGCAGTGGCGCCCGCGGCAGCGCCGAAAGGGCCCCCGCAGTGAATGGACGGGGGGGCGACCAGATTGCGCTTCCGCTCGATTGGCCGCAGTCCCAGGGGGAATCCCGGCTGATCATCTCCGACGCGAACCGAGCGGCATTCGAGCATTTCCGAAAATGGAGCCTGTGGCCGGTCAAGGCGACTTTGCTTGCTGGTCCACGGCGGTCAGGCCGCACGCTTCTCGCCAGAAGCTTCGCCGACCGGGTGAGCGGGCGGGTGATCGACCGGGCCGACGATGCGGACGAGGAGGAGGTCTTCCACGCCTGGAACGCGGCGCAGGACAGCGGCCGTCCTCTGGTGCTGATCGTCGATCGAGCGCCCCCGGATTGGGAGATCGCGCTGCCGGATCTCCGCACCCGGATCGCGGTGACTCCCGTCGCGACGATCGCCGAACCCGACGACTCGCTCTTCCAGGACCTGATCGACCTTCATTTCGCGGACCGCGGGCTGCACCTTCCGCGCGAGGCGCTGAAGTTCATGACGGAGCGGCTGCACCGCGATTATTGGACCATCGAGCGGGCGGTGGAAACGGTCGACCGGTTCGCGATCTCGGAGCGTGCTCGCCTTAGCCTTCCGACGATCAGGCGGGCGCTGATTGAAGCAGGGATGATCGACGCTTAGCTGCAGCTAAGCCGTTCGACCTTGTTTTGCGCATCGAGGAAAACGGTGAGACGATCGAATCGGAAGTCCATCGTCACCGCGGTGCCCTGCGGCACCCACCGAACGGTGGCGGCGCCAGTAACCTGAAGCATCCGCGATTCGAGATCCGCGCTTCGAACCTGCCCCACGAACTGCTGCAAATTGCTGCTGCTGCAGGTGTGGCCGGGCGTCACCCCATGGATTGGCGTCGGATCGGCGGCAGGCGGCGGAGCGACCTTGGCGCAGCCGGCGAGCAACGGAAGCACAAGCAAGACTAACCGCGATCGATTCATTAGCACCTCCGCTGTTCCGCCGGCGCGGAGTAAATCCGCGCCGTCAGTCCTGTCCGCTTCGCGTCAGGCTGGCCGGCTTTCGCTGGCTCTCGCCTAAGCTCGTTTAGGCTCGGCAGCTCAAGCTCATGCCTGGTGAATCGCTTTGACCACCTGATAGGTTTCAAGCCCTTCCTTGCCGCCTTCGCTTCCGAAGCCGGATTCCTTCACCCCGCCAAACGGCGCGTCGGCGATGGAGATGGCGAAGGTGTTGATCCCGATCATCCCCGCCTCGATCGCGTCGCCAAGAATGTTCGCCCGACGGCCGTTCTCGGTGAAAGCGAATGCCGCCAATCCGAACGGCAGGCGGTTCGCCTGTTCGATCGCCTCGTCCAGCGTTTCGAACGGCCGCATCAGCGCCAGCGGACCGAACGGCTCCTGGCTCATCACATCGGCTTCCAGAGGCACGTCGGCCAGCACGGTCGGCTTGTAGAAATAGCCGCCGTCGCCCGGCTCACCACCGGCGAGCACCTTGGCGCCT
>JGI24736J21556_1000130_pt1 | contig 12872 bp, 12 predicted proteins | sample KBSCornC2_FD_21556 | JGI IMG/M metagenome (IMG submission 21556) | reverse complement strand
CCCCGGTTCCGGTTGAACCGAATCCAGCCCAGATCTCCTCGATCTGCTTCGATTTCCGGTCATCAACAGCTTCCAGCGACTTGGGCAGGCTAGAGTTGATCCGCTTCAGATTGAACCGGATCAGCTCTAGCCGTTCTTCGTTTGCCGTGATTTCCGAGCCGACAGGTGATTCCACCTGCCTCGAAATCACTCTAGGCAAAGGAAAGCCCGCGATGCGGAGCATCGCGGGCCAAGTCTCAATCTTCGTGAAATTATACGCGCTCGAGCACGTCCTCGACCTGCGCAGCGGCCTCGGGCGACGAGAGATCGATGCCGAACAGGGCAGCCAAGTGGCCCTGACCGCCGTCGGGCAGCGGATAGCGGGCGTCGGCCACGATCTTCGGATCGACGCCATCGGGCACCGTGATTCGGCCGGGCAGCGGCACGCTCGCACCGGGGTCAATATCGACCCGACGGGTTTGGGCAGGCATATTCGATGCCGCATCGCCATGCGCAAGGAAGCTCGACACCCGCACGTCACGCGCCGGAACATGCCCTTCATTCTCGATGATCAGCTCATAATCCACGGTCTGTTCGTCGCCACGGCTTTCGGCCGCGACCGGCTGAAGCATCATGCGGATCCACGGACGCTCGTTGAGATCAACCGCTGCAGCCGTCTCGCCCTGAGTCAGAATGTCCTCATCGGGCAGGACATGTTCCTTGCGCCGGCGAAGCATCGCTACCAGGCCGGCCAGCGCAGCGAGAATCACCGCACCGGCGGCGATAAGCACCCAGGCGGGATTGCCCTTTTCATCGGCGTGGGCAGTCGGAGCGGCTGCAGGGGCTGCCACGAGAGCCGCCGGCGTTTGATCAGCGATTGGAGCCGGCGACGGCACGACCGGAGCGGCTACCGGCGGAGCAACGGGCGGAGTCGCGGGCACGGCTTCCGGTGCCGTCGCGGTCGCGACGGGCTTCATAGGAGCTGGGGTTGATTCCAATTTGCGCTGAGCAGCGTGACTTGCAGTTGCATGGCTCGATCGTGCTTTGGATACGGGTTTCGAAGCGGGCGCATCGTTGGCCGCAGAATCGGCCGGCGCTGGAGCCATGATGTCAGGCACCGCAACCTTTGGAAATAGCGACGATGAGCCGCTATCCGAAATGGCAGGTGCGGCTTGCGGAGCGGCAACCACCGGCGGCGCTGCCATCGAAGTCGCAGGGGCTGTCATCGCTGGGGCAGCGGCCGGCGCGGCGGTCATGTCCTGCGCAAATAGCGGGGTGAGAGGGAGCGCGGTGGCACCGATCAGTGCCACGAGCGCGGCGGAGCGAAGATAGCGTGTCTGTGTCATAGTGATCAAAGCAACCCGGCGGACCGAGATTCGGGTCCGACGAACCGCATGAATCCACGACGAGCAGACCTTGACAAAAGGCGAAACGAGCTCGTTCATCTGGCAGAAAGCGAGCTTCTCCGCCATTGTTGGCCTTCGCGCGCCCGCTGCCTACATCTACAGCATGATGCCTGCGCAGCCGCTTCCCGATGTCATCGATAAATGGTTCGCGCAGCGGGGCTGGAGGCCACGGCGGCACCAGCTCGAAATGCTGGGCGCCGCGCGCTCCGGGCACGACGCGCTCCTGGTGGCGGCGACCGGAGCGGGTAAGACGCTGGCGGGATTCCTGCCGGTTTTGGCGGAACTGATCGCCCGGCCGACAGAGGGGCTGCGCTGCCTCTACATCTCGCCGCTGAAAGCCTTGGCCGTCGATGTCCGGCGCAACCTGCTCGATCCCGTCGCAGAGATGGGGCTCGACATTCGCATCGAAACCCGCACCGGCGACACCCCGCATGAGCGCAAGGCGCGTCAACGCATACGCCCGCCGCACATCCTCCTGACTACACCCGAATCTCTGAGCTTGCTGCTCTCTTANCCTGAGTCGACGCAGCTCTTTGCCGATCTCGAAACCGTCATCATCGATGAAGTCCACGCCTTCGCCCCCACCAANCGCGGCGATTTACTGAGCCTGTCGCTGGCGCGGCTTCANCGCTTTGCGCCTTCGATGCGGCGCGTTGCGCTGTCGGCGACGGTTCAGGACGTCGATGGCTATCGCCGNTGGCTCGNGNCCGCTGGCGATGGCGACGAGGTCGTGCTGGTCGAAGGCGAGCCAGGCGCCGAGCCCAATATCGCGATCCTGCTGCCGGCGGGCGCGATCCCCTGGTCGGGCCACGCCGCCAGCTATGCGGTGCCGCAGGTGATGGCGGAGATCGAGACGCACAAGACCACGCTCATCTTCTGCAACACCCGCGCGCTCGCCGAGCTGATCTTTCAGCAGCTCTGGTCCGCTAACGAAATGAAACTGCCGATCGCGATCCATCACGGCTCGCTGTCGCTGGAGGCGCGGCGCAAGACCGAACAGGCGATGGCGGACGGCAAGCTGCGCGCGCTCGTCGCCACCGCCAGCCTCGATCTCGGCGTCGACTGGGGCGATGTCGATCTCGTCATCCAGATGGGTGCGCCCAAGGGATCGTCGCGCATGCTGCAGCGGATCGGGCGCGCCAACCACCGCCTCGAGGAGCCATCGGAGGCGGTTCTCGTTCCCGGCAATCGCTTCGAATATCTGGAGGCGCGCGCGGCGCTCGACGCCATCCATGAAGGCGAGCTGGACCCGGACGGCTTCCGGGAAGGCGCGCTCGACGTGCTCGCCCAGCATATCATGGCTTGCGCCTGCGCTGGTCCGTTCGATCAGGCGCAAATGCTTGAAGAAGTTCGATTTGCTGCACCTTATGCTGCAGTTGACGCCGAGATCTTCGGCCGCATTTTGAACTTCATTTCGACCGGGGGCTATGCGCTCAAGGCCTATGATCGTTTCCGCCGGCTCACACAGGATCCCGATGGACGTTGGCGCATCACGACCCCCAACGTTGCCGCGCAGCATAGGTTGAACGCAGGGATCATCGTCGAAGCGCCGATGCTGACGGTGCGCTTCCGCAATGGCCGGAAGCTCGGGACTGTCGAAGAAGGATTCGCCGCCGCGATGGCGCCGGGGGACAGCTTCATGTTCGCGGGATTGGGCCTGGAAGTGGAGCGGTTGGAGGGCACCGACCTCATCGTCCGCGCGACGGCAAAACCGGCGCGCATCCCAAGCTATATGGGCGCGCGCATCGCGCTCACCACCAATCTTGCCCGGCGCGTGCGCAGCTACATTGCCGATCCATCGCAATGGCCGCGCTTTCCGGAAGATGTACGCCAATGGCTTGAAGTGCAGCAGCGCCGATCGGTGCTTCCCGGCCCCGATTCGCTGCTGATCGAAACCTTCCCGCACGAGGGACGACACTATATGGTCGCCTACAGCTTCGAAGGGTGGAATGCGCACCAATCCCTTGGCTTTCTGCTCACGCGACGGATGGAAAGCGCCGGCCTCCAACCGATCGGCTTCGTCGCCAACGACTATGCGATCGCGACCTACAGCCTGAAGCCGGTGCTCGACCCCGCGCCGCTCTTCTCGCCCAATATCCTCGAGCAGGAATTTGTCGACTGGGTGCAAAGTTCGGCGCTGCTTCGCCGCGCCTTTCGCGAGGTGGCGGTGATCGGCGGTCTTATCGAACGCCAGCATCCGGGCAAGAAGAAGACGGGGCGGCAGGTGACCTTTTCCACCGACCTCATCTTCGACGTGCTCAAGCGCTACGAGCCCGACCATCTGCTGATGCAGGCGGCCTGGGCGGATGCGCGCCAGCGGATGACCGATGTCGGCCGCCTGGGGAACCTGATCGATCGCGCGCAGGGCACGATGATCCACAAGACGCTGTCGCGGGTGTCGCCCATGGCGGTGCCCGTGCTGGTGCTGATCGGCCGTGAGCATGTCGCGCAAGGCACAGTCGACGATGCCTTACTGATCGAAGCCGAAGCGCTGGCAGCGGAGGCGATGGCAGAGGATTAGCGCCGATTCCGATTGGCGGCACTCCTGCGCGGGTGTACAATCCGGGCGGGAGGATGTGCTGACGTGGCAGCACCGAAACTGTGGAAATATGGCTTCGGTTTGATCGCCATGGCGACGATGGCGCCCGTGGCGTTGGCCGCGCTTCCCACGCCCGATGCCCAGCCGGCGCAGAGCCAGGATATTGCCACCCGGGACGATGGCAGCGATCGCATGACCGTGGGCGTGCGTATCGATGGCCATGGCCCGTTCGCGTTCGTGGTGGATACCGGCGCGGAACGCACTGTCATCTCGACCGAACTTGCGAGCCAGCTCCGCCTCGCCCCGACCGCGGCCACGAAACTGCTGACGCTGACCGAGCTCAGCATGGTGCCGACCGTGCTGATTCCCAATCTTTCGGTCAGCAATGCGGTGATCGGCCAGATCGATGCGCCTGCGCTTGCACGCGATCATCTGGGCGCGGCTGGCATCCTCGGCATCGATACGCTCCAGGCCCAGCGTGTGGTTTTCGATTTCAAGCGCCGGGTCATGACGGTTTCGCCCGCCGCGGAACGCGACGATCCCCGCTCCGGCGACGAAATCGTGGTGCGCGCGCGCAGCCGCTTCGGCCGGCTGGTGCTGGCGGACGCAGCGGCCGAAGGCCAGAAGATGCACGTCATCATCGATACCGGCGCGCAGGTCAGCGTCGGCAACCCGGTTCTGCTGCGCAAGCTGCTGGCCCACCGCCGCCAGCGCGGGCCGACGGAAATGGAGCTGCGCAGCGTGACGGGCGGGATGACGATCGCCAATGCCGCGATCTTGCGCAGCGTAAGGATCGGCGGGGTCCAGCTTCGCGACATGCCGGTCGCGATCACGGACAGCGAGGTGTTCCGCAGACTCGGGCTGGATGACAAGCCGGCATTGCTGCTGGGCATGGACGTTCTGCGTTCCTTCGAGCGCGTGTCGGTGGATTTCGCCAATCGCAGGATTCGCTTCCGGCTTCCGGGCGATGCGCTGCGCCAACCGATCGTCCGCAGCGCCGCCAACGGTTCACCGCAACCGCCCGCTTGAGCGTTGCCTCCTCGAGTCCTTCGCTTCTATAGCGGAGGCATGGTTCCCCTTTCGTTCGCAGGCCAAGAGTTTCTCGCTTTTGCCCAGGGCGCGCTGTTCTGGCCGCGACGGCAGGCCTTGATCGTCGCCGATCTGCATTTCGAAAAAGCCAGCTGGTTCGCGCGCTTTGGCCAGTTGCTGCCGCCCTATGACAGCATCGCCACCCTCTCCGATCTGGCGGCGTTGATTGCGGTGACGCAGGCGCGCGAGCTCTGGTGCCTCGGCGACAGCTTCCACGACAGCAAGGGCGCGCAACGCATCGGCGATGAAGCGGCAAGGCTGTTCGACGAGCTGGCTTGCCGGCTCGATTGGTACTGGATCGTGGGCAATCATGATGCCGGGCTGGAGGCGCCGCCGTGCGGCACGGTGCTGGCCGAAGCCGAAATCAGCGGCCTGCTGCTGCGGCACGAGGCCGCGGCAGGCGAGATCCGGCCAGAGCTTTCAGGCCATTTCCATCCGAAGCTGCGGCTGATGCTCAAGGGGCGGCACGTTGCCCGCCGCTGCTTCGTCGCGAGCGGCAACAAGCTGATCCTTCCCGCTTTCGGTGCCCTGACCGGAGGGCTGGACGTGCATCACCCGGAAATCGTGCGTGCGGTGGGGCCGGGCGCGCAGGCGCTGGTGCCGGTGGCGGATCGGCTGCTGCGCTTCCCGATCGCCGCTTGAGGCGAGGGAGCGGGTCGGAACAGGAGCCCTTCCCCCATCGTCATGCTGAACTTGTTTCAGCATCCACCAAGCCACAGGCGCAGCGACTGCGAGACGGTGGACCCTGAAACAAGTTCAGGGTGACGGGGTGGTTCGGGCGAGGGCGGTGTCAGCGCCCATCAGCTTCGGGAAAAAGCCCTCAATTCAAAATGATTGCAATACAGCCTTTTCCAAATGAGCGCTCAGCGGCCGTGATTGACGATCATGTCGACGTCGGTGCTGCCGTCCTTGCGGGCGTTGAAGCTTAGGTAATAAGCGCCGTCATCCTTCTGCCGCACCCCGGCGAGAACATGTTCGCCCTGCGCAAGCTGATGCTCGGCGGTGAAGCCGTTGCGCACCGCCTGGGTATAGTAGAAATCCACCAGCGTCTGCAGCGGGGCCTTGCTGGTAAAGCTTACCAGCCGCATCCGGCATGGCGCGATAGTATTGCCGCCCGCCTCGGTGACCTGCGCATCGGGATAGAGCGGGAAGGCATCGGGCAACATCGTCGCCCAGCGCGTGCTGTATTCGATCTGCTGGTCGCAGCTTGCGCTTCCCGGCTGCTCCTTGGCCATTTGCCCCAACGTGATCGCGCCGCTGGCCTTGCCTACGCTTGGCTTGGGCGCTGGAATCAGCTTGCCGGGCGCAACCGCCGGGCCGCCTCCGGCCGTATCGGGGATGGGTGCCTGCAACCCAGTTGAAGGCGTGCGACCGAAGCGGTTGGCCTGGCCGACCAGATTGGGATCGACCATGATCTGATCCTCCAGCGCATTGGTGACCGCCGGATCGATATCGTTCGCTGACTTGCGATTGTCCTTGCTGCTACATGCGGCAGCAAGCGCGAGCGCCATCAACGCGAGGCCCGTCAGTGCACGGTTGATCATTCGCAAGCTCCGCATCGAAATCGCGCGCTACCTAGCTGGGAAGGGGTTGAGGAAACGTATAAACACACCATTTGCCAAATGCGGGCGCGCCCGCTGTTGTGGAAGGGACGCCATGCTCAATTTGATGTCGCTCTTTGTCGGCGGGATCGCCCTGATCCTGGCAGCCGTGGCGTTCATTCCCTTCGTTGGCTGGGCCAACTGGTTCATCATTCCGCTCGCGATCATCGGTGCTGGCATTGGCGCGGTTTCAAGCTCCAATGCCGGACGCAACCTCAATCTGTTCGTGATTTTGATCGGTGTGTTCCGGCTGGTGCTCGGCCACGGAATCCTGTGACGGGTTCAGCCCTGAAGCTGCCCTGTCGATGTGCTGCCACGCGTAAGCTGGCCGCTGGCGAGCAGGAATAGATCGCCCCCCTTCGCGGCCGCAGCAGGGCCGACATCGCGCATTAGATAGGCATGGTTGGCATCCGAAATCTCATCGATGCTAATGCTCGGCTGCCGCTTGATCATTTGATCGCAGATGGCATCGTCCTCCTCGCGATCTCCCGTTAGATCTCCGACCCGTTCCAACAGGATCGGCACCGCGGCTGGCGTCCGGCTCGCGTTGAGCGCAGCCATGAGCAATATGCCTTCCAGCACCTCCGCCCGCGGAAGCTGCACACCGTTGAAGATCAGGAAAAGCGGCGTCTGGCCGACGCTGTCATGAATGATCACGAACAGATTATTATCCGAAAGCATCATCCAGCCATGGAAGAACAAGCCGGCGCCACCCATCCGGACTTCGAGCAGGCCATTGGCGTTGACCCGGATCATGCCATGATCCTGAAAGATCAGGTGCGGCATCAGCACCGAGGGACGGGATGTGCGCCAGAATCCTTCATAGGCCGTGCCGCGATGCTCGGTATTGCGGCGCACCCGATCGATGAACTGGACCGGCAATCCCTGCACGGCCGGTAGCGGCTGCTCGATCCGCGCCGCAGACGGATCGATGCCGATCCGTTCGGCGAACTGCGGCAGGTCGCGTTCCCAATCAAGCATCGAGAAACCCGGAAAGCGATCGGCTACGACAGCGGTGATGCGGGAGAGATTATGATGCGAGGGATGCACGGCGCCCGCAGCCCAGCGCCCGACGAGCGACTTATCGACTCCCAGCACGCTGGCGAGCTTGCCACGGGACATAGCCACTGCACTCAGCACGAGATGAAGCCTGGCTGCAAAGGGAGAGCGTGCGCTCATGGAGGCCATGATAAGCTATGCGTACACATCTTTGCAACGGGTGCATATCGATGCACGCGCGTTGCACAACAAACCATGCTTCAGTCTTCTATGATTCAGATGGCGAACAGCTAAGGCAGGCCGCCACCTAACGTCGCAGCCGCATCGCCGCATGCTCACGCGGCTAGCGCGATTTGGCGCTCTTCGAAGAACTGCCAGTTTCGGGTGCATTGCCTGGCGTGATGCCAAGCTCAGCCAGCGGCTCCTTGGGTTCATCACTGACCGGCTTCGGCGGCGTCGAGCCGCTTGATGCGGCAACGGCTATATCCGACTGCCGCGCCAACTCGCTATCGTGAACGGCCTTCACGAACGCCGCTCCGAGCAGGACGAGCAGAAAGACGCATGCCAGTCCCGTCAGCCCGATCCGGACCCTCTGCATCAATCCTTGCCGTCTTTCGACATGGGGCCAATGTAGTTGAAACGGTCCATTCTGTCGATATTTCGTTGGAAATATCACCGTTTCAAGGGCAGCTCAGCGGCGCAGCCACTCCGGCGCCTTGAGGCCTTTCGATTCCAGCCAGTCCGGATTGAACAGCGAGGAGAGGTAGCGCATCCCGGAATCACACAGGATCGTCACGATCGTCTTGCCCGGCCCAAGCTCGCGCGCCAGGGCCATTGCGCCGGCAATATTGATGCCCGACGAAAGGCCTACGCAGAGGCCTTCATGCTCAAGAAGGCCGAACAGCTGCCCCAGGCCTTCCTCGTCGGAGATCCGGAACTGGGTGTCCACCGGCGCGCCTTCCAGATTGGCCGTGATGCGGCTCTGGCCGATGCCTTCCGCGACTGAATTGCCTTCGGCCTTCAACTCCCCATGAGCGAAATAATTGTAGAGCGAGGCACCATAAGGGTCGGTCAAGCCGATCACGATGTCCGGCTTGCGCTCCTTGAGGCCAAGCCCCACTCCGGCGAGCGTTCCGCCCGTGCCGACCGCACAGGTGAAGCCATCGACCTTGCCGCCGGTTTGTTCCCAGATCTCGGCTGCGGTCGTGCGGATATGGGCCATGCGGTTGGCGGTGTTATCGAACTGGTTTGCCCACAGTGCATTAGGCGTTTCCTCGGCGATGCGGCGCGAGGTGTGGACATAATGCGCGGGATTCGAATAGGCGGTCGGCGCCACCAGCACGAGCTCGGCGCCCAGCGCCTTCAACGTGTCCTGCTTCTCGCGGCTTTGCGTATCGGTCATGACGATGATGGTGCGATAACCCTTGGCGTTGCCGACCAGCGCCAGGCCGATACCCGTATTCCCCGCCGTGCCTTCGACGATGACCCCCCCGGCGCCGATCGCTCCTTGCGCTTCGGCATCTTCGATGATCGCAAGCGCCGCGCGATCCTTCACCGAACCGCCGGGATTCATGAACTCGCACTTGGCAAGAATTTCGCAGCCGGTCGCTTCGCTGGGTCCGGCAAGCCGCACGAGCGGCGTATTGCCGATCAGTTGCAGCGCATGGGAGGCAATGGTCATAGCCAAGGATTAGCTGAGTCGGCGCGCAGGACGCAAGGAAGCTAAACCTTTCGCCGGCGAACCCCGCATTGCTGCCCAAATGGCGAGCATTGGCCGATCCAAGCGATTAAAGCATGTGCAGGCACCATTTTTTTCTTGCCCGTGGCGCCACTGTCACAATTCTGGCCCTTGACGCGCGTTAAGACATTGGTCAATGGCGCGCCGCATGAAGACTCCGAAGCCCCTCCTGATCGCCGCTCCCCTCGCCATTCTCGCTCTGCTTGCCGGTTGCAACAAGCCAGAGACCATCACCGCGAATGATGACGATCCCGATGCCGCCAAGGTCGCCGCCGCGCCGCCGGTGCAGCTGCCGCCGATGGTGATGGCGAGCCGCACCTATCGCTGCAAGGACAACAGCCTCGTCTATATCGACTTCTTCAACAACAATACCGCGACCTACAAAACGAAGAAAGAAGCGACCAGCGGCACCACCCTTACCTCAGCCGGCGAGGGCAAGCCCTATACGGCCGAAGGCTATTCGGTCAGCGCCAACAGCGACAATATCGCGCTCACCGCGCCGGGCAAGGGCAGCACGACCTGCAAGGCCTGACGCCGATCCACAGCATTCCGGGCCGGTGGGAGCGATCCCGCCGGCCTTTTTCATTGCGGCGGCTGACAAGCGTCCGGGGCTTCGCTATCGCCCTCGCTCATGACTGATTCCGTCGCCGCGATCACGCCTGAAATCGTTGCCGAGCATGGCCTCTCCCCGGAGGAATATGAGCGGGTGTTGCATGCGCTGGGGCGCGAGCCCAATCTGACCGAGCTTGGCATCTTCTCGGTCATGTGGTCCGAACATTGCAGCTATAAATCGTCGCGCATCCACCTCGCCAAGCTGCCCACCACGGGCGAATGCGTGATTCAGGGGCCGGGCGAGAATGCCGGCGTCATCGACATCGGCGACGGGCAGGCCGCTATCTTCAAGATGGAGAGCCACAACCACCCAAGCTATATCGAGCCCTATCAGGGCGCGGCCACCGGCGTCGGCGGCATTTTGCGCGACGTGTTCACCATGGGCGCGCGGCCGATCGCGAACATGAACGCGCTGCGCTTCGGCCGGCCCGATCACCCCAAGATGCGCCACCTGATCGCCGGCGTGGTGCACGGCATTGGCGGCTACGGCAATTGCGTGGGCGTTCCGACCGTGGGCGGCGAGGTCAACTTCCACAAGGCCTATGACGGGAATATCCTCGTCAACGCGATGACGGTCGGCGTCGCCGAGACCGACAAGATCTTCTATTCGGCAGCTTCGGGCGTGGGCAATCCGATCGTCTATGTCGGCTCCAAAACCGGGCGCGACGGCATTCATGGCGCGACCATGGCGTCAGCCGATTTCGGCGACGACAGCGAGGAGAAGCGGCCGACCGTGCAGGTGGGCGATCCGTTCACCGAAAAGCTGCTGATCGAGGCCTGCCTCGAGCTGATGGCGTCCGACGCGATCGTAGCGATCCAGGATATGGGCGCGGCGGGGCTCACCTCCTCCTCGGTCGAGATGGCGAGCAAGGGCGGCGTCGGCATCCGCCTGGACATGGACAAGGTGCCCCAGCGCGAAACCGGCATGACCGCCTATGAGATGATGCTCTCTGAAAGCCAGGAGCGCATGCTGATGGTGCTGCAGCCCGGCAAGGAAGCCTTTGCCGAGGCGATCTTCCGCAAGTGGGAGCTGGATTTCGCCGTGATCGGCGAAGTGACCGACACCGGCCGCATGGTGCTGGTCCACAAGGGGGAGACGGTGGCCGACATTCCGCTCGGCCCGCTGGCCGACGATGCGCCCAAATATGACCGGCCCTATCTGAGCCGCGAGGACTACAAGAGCTGGGCTCAGGTGAAGCCGCTCGAAGATATTCCCGAGAGCAGCGATATCGCCGCTGACCTGCTCAAGCTGATGGCCTCGCCGGATATCGCCAGCCGCCGCTGGATCTGGGAACAATATGATCACATGGTCGGCGCCGACACGGTGCAGCGCCCCGGCGGCGATGCGGCGGTGGTGCGCGTCCATGGCACGCAAAAGGGCCTCGCGATCACCACCGACTGCACGCCGCGCTATTGCTATGCCGATCCGGTCGAGGGCGGCAAACAGGCGATCGCCGAGGCTTATCGCAACCTGTCGGCGGTGGGCGCGACGCCGCTGGCGGTGACCAACTGCCTCAACTTCGGCAATCCGCAGCGGCCCGAGATCATGGCCCAGTTCGTCGGTTGTCTCGAAGGCATGGCCGAAGCCTGCCGCGTGCTCGATTTCCCGATCGTGAGCGGAAATGTCAGCCTCTACAACGAAAGCAAGGCGACCGGCGGCGGTTCCGCGATTTTGCCGACCCCCGCGATCGGCGGCGTGGGCCTGCTGCAGGATTGGTCCAAGTCTGCCAAAATAGCTCCTAAATCAGGCGACTACATAATTTTATTGGGCGACCGAACTTCGTCCGATCAGCTTGGACAATCGTTATGGCTACGCGAGATAAGGGGCTTTGAAGCTGGCTCCGTTCCGCTGGTCGATCTCGAACGCGAACGGCGCACTGGTGCCTTAATTCGGCAGCTTATTGCTGACCGAACAACGCAATCAGTACATGACGTTTCCGACGGAGGCATTCTGATAACGCTGGCCGAAATGGCACTCGCTGGCGACATAGGCATTTCGGTTAAATCGCAAGACGCCTACGAATCTGACGCGGCAATGTGGTTCAGTGAATGGCAAGGCCTTTACGTTGTTGCCGCCCAAGACAGTCAAGCGGTGCAACGCGCTGCTGTGAATGCTGGCGTTAAAGCCCATGTTCTCGGAACCGCAGGGAAGTGGTCCGAGCGACCTCTAGGAATTTCAATTGATGTTATCGGAGGAGTTGAAGCCTTTGTTTCCCTCTCTGATTTGCGCGTAGCTCACGAGGGCTTCTTTCCGAAGCTTATGGGTGCTGACGCCGCCCTTGCCTGAACCATTGCGTCACCCTGAACTTGTTTCAGGGTCCACCGTCACGCAAGCGCTGGCAGCTCGGTGGATGCTGAAACAAGTTGAGGGTGACGATACGGAAAAACCCTTATTGCAAATCGTTCTGAATAGCGATAATTACAGCTCAACGATTCGGGAGAGGTGGATGATCGTCTGCGTCTGCAATGCGATCCGCGAGAAGGATGTTCGGGCTGCCGCGCGGCAGGGTGCGCGCACGCCGTGCGAAGCTTATGCCGCTGTCGGCCGCCGTCCGCGCTGCGGGCAGTGCTTTCCCTTTGCCCGCGATATTATCCAGAACGAGCATCGCGGCTGATCGCCGCACCCCTTTTTAAGGTTCCCGTTACGTCGCCTCCGGGTTAAGCTGATTTTCCAATAGCCGGAGGCTGTCATGAAGGGCGATGCTCGCGTCATCGAATATCTGAACGAGGCGCTCAAGAATGAGCTGACGGCGATCAATCAATATTTCCTGCATTACCGGCTGCTCACCCATTGGGGCGTCAAGAAGCTGGCCAAGTTCGAATATGAAGAATCGATCGACGAGATGAAGCATGCCGATCGCCTCGCCGATCGCATCCTCTTCCTGGACGGCTTACCCAATTTCCAGCTG
>JGI24736J21556_1000128_pt1 | contig 12939 bp, 14 predicted proteins | sample KBSCornC2_FD_21556 | JGI IMG/M metagenome (IMG submission 21556) | reverse complement strand
TTGATTGAAGATGAACACAAGCTTTTCGACCGCGCAGCCACCCGCTATTATCTGATCACGGAAGAGCGCGAGAGCACGGTCAACGCGACAGACAAATCTTGATGCAGCCCACTTTGATAAGGTATGATAGCCGATGGGATCAGGTTTCTTAGAGTCCATCCGAGAAGTCATGCTGATCGTCCGAGGCGCCGGACGAGCAGCATGATGGAGGCGGCATAGAGGAAGGCTCTGGCGGAGGTGATGGTGGCTTCGACGTCTTTGGCGAGGCGTCGGTTTCGATTGATCCAGGCGAAGAAGCGCTCGACCACCCAGCGTCGTGGGAGGACGACGAAGCCGACCTGATCGGCGATTTTCCGGACGATTTCGACGGTGATGCTGGTGGCGGTGCGGACGCGCTCATGATCATAGGCGCTGTCGGCGAAGAGTTTCTCGATGAAGGGAAAGATGGGTCGCGCCGCCTGCAGCACCGGTCCGGCGGCATCGCGGTCCTGCACATCGGCAGGGTGGGGTTCGAGCAACAGGCCGCGTCCATCGGTATCGACAAGGGCATGGCGTTTGCGGCCCTTGATCTTCTTGCCGGCATCATAGCCCCGTGGTCCGCCGCTCTCGGTCGTCTTCGCGCTTTGACTGTCGATGATCGCCGCAGACGGACTGGCTTCGCGCCCGACGCGTTCCCGGTCGGCGATGACCAGCGCATGGTTGATCTTTTCGAACAGGCAGGTGTCACGAAATACAGAGAACCAGTGGAAAACCGTGCTCCGTGGCGGAAACTCGCGCGGCAGAAGGCTCCAGGCGACGCCGCCGCGCAGGACATAGAAGATCGCGTTCACAATCTCACGCATGCTCCATTTATGCGGCCGGCCGCGCACCGGCGAACCGGGCAGATACGGCGCGATGATTGCCCACTCCTCATCCGTTAAATCCGTTTCATATCGCAGATTCTTGCGGCTATGCTGCCGCCGGGTGGCCGGGGTCCACATGGTAGCTCCAGATCAGGTCTCGCAACCCTCTGGAATCACAGCAATCCCGGTCACTCAACCCTTTCTCGGATGGGCTCTTAGCGAGTGCAGCGCTTGGCATGGCAGTAGCTGTTTTGTCTTGCTGTTTATGCTGGTTGGACTTGGTCAGTTTCTTTCAAGGCGTGTACGAGCGCTGCTCCTCCGGCCCCTTGCAAGCTTGAAACTGGGATGCGAGCTGATCAACCAGCCAATTGGTTGCTTTCCCTAAAGGCTGATTTCTCTTACAAATGGCAAATATAGGGATTGGGTCTCGAGGATGAGCTGCGGGATCGTCGACGTTCACCTTGACGAGTTCGCCGCGCGCGACCGGGTGGGCAACCAGATGCTCGGGCAGATTTGCCCAGCCGATGCCTGCCTTGGTCGCCTCGATGCGTTGTTCTTGATCGACAAACCGCATTAGTCGCGGACTTACTACGGCGCAGGTTGAGCCTGACGGATTGTGGAGGTCAGTCAAGACCAGCTGGACATGCTCTGAAAGATTTCCGTTCGTCACGGTCCGCGTTTCCCGGGCGAGCGGGTGTTGAGGCGAAACGAANACCTGCAATTGCATTGACATCATGTAACGCATGTCAAATTCCTGCGTGCTGGGAGCAAGCAGCATGCCGATGCCAAGATCTGCTGAGCCGCCATGGACGCGGCGCTCGGCCGACCATATGCCCTCCCGATAGACCGTTACGGCAACACTTGGAAACTGCTGTGCCAGCGCCTGGAGCGACACCGCGACGACTTTTGCGGGGACGAAGCAGTCAACCGCCAGCGAGAGCTCGGCCTCCAGACCGGCATGGATCGCTCGCGCGGTATTTTCGAAAACAGCGGACTGAGCCACCACATGTTCTGCGATTCGCGCCAGGACACGGCCCGCGCTTGTCAGTTGCGGCATACGCGAAGAGCGATCGAAAAGGATGATACCTTGCGCTCGCTCGAGAGCCTGAATGGACTGGCTGATAGCAGACTGCACCCGGCCCAGTTGCTGAGCTGCAGCAGAAAAACTACCTGACTTTTCAACGCTTACCAGCACTTTAAGCTGGTCCAGCGACACTGATCCAAGATTCATTTCAGCTCTCCTATTTTATCATAGCGCCTGCACCGGCACTTTGGATCGTCGCGCGTCGTGCGTGCGAGCCTGCGTACTCGGACAGGGGGCCCCGCAAGCCATTTTTCTTACGATCCGCTGATCCATGCGACGCTCCTAGGCTATCGTCGTAGCTGATAGGATCAATCAAAATTTCTCGTTTTCTAAATCTCCTCTGATCATCCACGGTTCGGTGGCAAAAAGCGTTGGCTTCGTAGCATTAGCCGTCTGTGCGGGACTGGCCAGAGTACGAAAGGCCGCCTGGACCGCCGGAGAGAATCATGAAGGCTATTCCGTCGAACGATCTCATTCATATTGGTGTCGTGGTAAAGAATGCGCGCCATAGCGCGGGCGAGTTTTCCAGGATGTACGGCATATCCAAGTGGGCCGTAGTTGATTGGCGCTCAGATCGGCTGACTGGAACCACCACGCATGGATTCGTATCAGATCAGAGCTTCCTGACGGCAACCGGACACGTCGATACCGATAACGGTCCCGTCACCTTCCAGCTGATTGAGCCCCGGGGCGGCTGGACTACTTACACGGAGTTTCTGATTGAACGCGGCGAGGGTATCCATAATGTATGCACGGGACGCGTCAGTCAGCAGCAGTTCGATGAGCTGACCACATGGCTCGAAAGCGAAGGCATTGGCCTGGCGCAGACGACAACGCTCGATGGTCAGCAGACTTCCGCATGCCTGGACACGCGTGAGGCGCTCGGTGGTTTCTATGTGCAGCTGATAATAGGAGACTCAGCTCCGGGCCAGCCTGATGAGGTGTGGGATCTGTCTGCGGAAGCCAACGAGCGGTCAGCTGCTCTACCGTACAATACGTTCGCCCCACATCTCGGGTTGGTGGTTCGTAACTTGATGGAGCGGGTCAAGAACTGGAAGCGCCTCTTTGGCGTGGATCATTGGACCTTTACCAACTGGCACACTGCTCCAGGTTCTCTGGAAGGCCCCACCTATATGGGACAGCCTGTAGATCATGCATATTTTACGACGGTGGTCAGCTTAAACTCTCGTCTGAACTTCGAAATCATACAGCCGACCAGTGGCCCTACTCACTACAAGGAAAACTACATGAACCTTGTTGGGGAGGGAATTCATCATATGAACACCACGTTCCTGTCCGATGAAGATGAGTGGCTGAAAGTAAAAGATCGTCTAAAAGAGCTTGGGGCACCGGTTGTGATGAGCGGAGGTCTCGCCAATGATCTGGCGAAGTTTTACTATCTCGATACGAAAGAGCGTCTCGGCTACGTATCCGAGGTGGTTCACCCTGCAAGTGGCTGGGACCAGGGCTTGTCGGTAATCGAGATTGCCATGGAAGCCGATCTTTCAAAGCCAGCCTAAGCTATAATTTGAAGACCAAGGTTTTTTCAATATGACCCTAACGAACCCGGTGTCATCTTACATTGACACCCAGCGCGGACTGATACGAGGCGAAATCTTTCACGATCGTGAAATATATGAGCTTGAGTTGGAGCGCGTCTTTGCCCGGTCATGGGTTTTTATCGCTCATGAAACGATGCTGCCGACGACCGGAAGCTTCATCCAGAATTATGTTGGTGAAGATCCGATACTGGTCGTCAGGCAGCAGGACGGCAGCATCCGTGCGTTCCTGAACCAATGCCAGCATCGCGGAATGCGCCTGTGTCGTGCAGATCTCGGCCAAACCAAGAACTTCATGTGCTCGTTTCACGGCTGGAACTACAATCTCGCGGGAAAGCTGATCAATGTCCCCCACGGAGAGGCAACATTTGCGCCGGAAGATCTGGCTGATGTGAAGCTCCGCGAGATGCGTGTTACGAACTACAAGGGTTTCATCTTCGGCAACTGGGATGAAAACGCGCCCAGTTTCGAAGAGTATATGGGGGACTTTGCCTGGTATTTTGACTCATATATCGACAGGTACCCAGGGGGTATGGAAGTCGTCGGCACACATAAGTGGGTTCTGCCGTGCAATTGGAAATTCAATGCAGAGCAGCCGACTTCCGACATGTATCATGGCGAAACGTCGCATATGTCGGCCTTTGAGGTCATGCTTCCGCGAAAACCCGACGGCCGCCTGCAGGATTGGGCCGAGCAGCAGGTCGAGATCCTGGCGGACGCCAAGGGCGGCCAGTTCAGTTCGCCCTACGGGCATGGCGCCGGATGGTTCGATGTTGGAGTGCCGGTGTTGGACAAAACGATTTTCGATTGGAAAAAGCGCACTTCGGGTGAAGTGGCCAAAAGATTAGGTGAGAANCGCGTCTACATTCCGGGCCACGCCAATCTCTTTCCAAACTTCATGATGCTNGGAGCCAATACGTTCCGAGTGACCCATCCGCGTGGTCCCAATGAGATGGAGATCTGGTCATGGTCGATGGCGCCGGTGGCCGCTCCGCCGGAGGTGAAGGATGCGATCCGGGTTGACCTTCTGCGTACGTTCAGCGGGGCGGGCATGCTCGAGCAGGACGATGCTGTCAATTGGGAGGAGGAACAGGCCGTTCTCCGCGGCTTTATGGCACGTTCCGAACATTTGAAGTATCGCCAATTGATGAATAAGGCCAGATATGATCATAATGGCTATCCGGGAAAGACGGTGCCCCACGTATACTCGGAGCAGGCTGCTCGAGACATGTATCTGCACTATTCGGATTTGATGTCCGGCGCACCGTGGCCCGAACTGGTCAAGCTGAAGGCCGAACGCGTAGAGCAGGAGCGGCAAGCCTGTGGGAAGAATAATTTTCTAAACCCGGCGGAAGCCTGAAATGAAAACAGACGCTCATTTCTTCTCGGCTTACCGCCGGCCGCAATCGCGGCTTGCGTCTGCGGCGGACTGCTACCAAGTCAGCCAGTTTCTTTTTGCGGAAGCAGACCTTTTGGATAGTTGGCTATTCGACGAATGGCTTCAGTTGCTGTCCCCGGATATACGGTATTGGTCGCCNGCGCGAGAGAACAGGCTGATGAAGGACTTGGAGAAGGAGGTGTCTCCTGCAGGTGGTTCTGCCCATTTCGAGGAAAACTTCGAAATGCTTCGTCAGCGCGTCGCGCGCATTGACACGAACAAGGCGTGGGCCGAAACTCCTCCGTCACGCTCGCGTCATTTGATATCGAACATCCGTGTCTTTCATGATGCTGCCGGACGTGCGGACATCTACGAAGCCGACTGTTGCTTCCAGGTTTACCGGTCAAGTGGGGAAAGATCTCAGGATTCCGTTTTCGGCCGCCGTATTGACATCGTGCAACGGGACCCCGGAGAGCATGGATTTAAGCTCCTGGAAAGAACCGTGGTGTTCGACATGGCCACCATCCTCGTAAAGAATCTCAGCCTCATATATTGAGGTCAGGTATTTCATCGATATTCCAGCGTCAGGAACTTGACATATGGCTGAAATAAGTAACCTGGGATACATGGTTTTAGGAGTTGGCAATCTTTGTGAATGGAAAAGATTCGCCGTCGATGTGATTGGAATGGCGCTGGGTGAGGAGGATACTTCTTCGACCTTGACATTACGTGCAGACGAATATGCGCAACGAATAATGCTGGAGCATGGCGCGCTTGACGACATCATAGCCGCAGGCTGGGAGTTCGACACTGAACATGATCTTCTGAGCTATGTGGAGCAGCTTCGCGCGAAGGGGGTTGATGTCAGCGAGGGGGGCGTGGAGCTCGCGCGTCGTCGGAAAGTCAAGCGGCTCTTCAATTGTACCGATCCTGTCGGGTATCAACATGAATTCTACTACGGTCCCGAGATAGTCAAGGGCCATAACGTCCCTCGTTCCAGCATATTGAAGGGCGGTTTCAAAACGGGCCGGCTGGGTGTCGGCCACATTGTCACCGCTTCACGGGATCATGCACAGGCGACTCACTTCTATCTGGACCAGATGGGCCTCAAGCTCACCGACATAATAGAAAATGAGATCAAAGGGATGAATCTGGAGGTCCTTTTCTTCCATACCGTCACGGGACGGCATCATTCGCTTGCCACGGCCGCGGTGGATTTTGGCGGCAAGATGCTCAATCACATCATGCTCGAGGTCAACGACATGAATGATGTCGGGTTGACCTACGAAAGATGTCTGCGCGCGGAATACCCTGTCGTGATGCACCTGGGCCATCATCCGAACGACGACATGTTTTCCTTTTACGTGCAGACACCCTCCGGCTTCGATCTTGAATTCGGATACGGCGGACTAGTGATCGACGACAGTACATGGTCGGTCCGGCGTTACAGGGAGTTCAGCGATTGGGGGCATTCGAGAACGTCCCCCGGCGCCTCGGCATGACCAACTATCCAGATCCCCGGCTGCACTATCGGCACAATGAACTGCGCCTGCAACACCCTGCGCGCGCCATCGCTTCTTGAGGAGAGTGATCGCTAGAATGGAATATCTACTGTGCAATATCTCTGACATCGCAGAAGGCGAAATGCTTCAATAGGCTAGACTGGAGTGAGTGAAATGGATCTTCAAAGCAAATTCGTAAACGTGGATGGCGGTCGCATCGCCTATATAGATGTTGGCGAAGGCAAGCCCCTGCTTCTGTTGCAAGGAGGTGGGCCGGGGGCCAGCGGTCTGAGCAATTACCGTCGTAACATTGATGAACTCTCGATGAGCCGTCGAGTGATCGTCCCTGACCTGCCCGGCTATGGCGAGAGCGAAGACAAGCTCGGCTTCGAGGAGATGTACAAGGCCCTGGGTAAATTCCTCGTCCACTTCATGGATGCACTGGGACTTGAAAAAGTCGATTGTGTCGGAAACTCGCTGGGCGGCATGACAACGATGGGTGGGGTCATCAGAGCTCCGGAACGATTCAATAAGCTCGTGTTGATGGGCCCGGGCGGCTTCACGCCGGCCTTTACGCCCATGCCAACCGAGGGGATGCGGCGCATGCACGTCTGCTTCACCGAAGGCGCGACGCCGGAGAGGATGCGAGCGGTTATCGAATGCCTCGTCCATGATCCATCGTTTATCACTGACGAACTGCTCAACGAGCGCGTTGCTTCAGCATCGCGCCCGGGACGGTTTCAACCCTTCGCGCGTCCGTTTGGCGAGATGTGGCGTGAAGATCTGCGTAGCCTGAAGCATGAGATCCTGCTGATGTGGGGCCGCGACGATCGCGTCGTGCCGTTGGACATGGCGCCCGGACTGCTCCAGAGCCTTCCCAATGCGGAGCTGTACATACTCCCGAATTGCGGACACTGGGTGCAGTGGGAACGGCCCAAGGACTTTAATCGTATCGTTAGCGGTTTCCTGGATCGGTAGAGGCGGTTGACCGGCTTGCGATCGGCGGGGTTTATTCGCCCCCCGATCGTGAGTTCGGCTCCAAAGCAGACGTCGCACCTGTACAACGAAAAATCCCTTACCTTCATAGCGCCCGTCAATAGCCACGAGGACACGCGTTCCCAAACCACTTAACCCAGCCAGATCATAAAACCTTGACACCAGGCCCGGCCGGCAATCCCGGCCCACCGCCCATCAGAAAGGCGCCAGTATCGCGACAATTGCTTCGATAATGATACACACTGCCGAGAGCTCGGAATTCTCCTTGATATAATTAGCACGGGATTGGGACGTGTAGACCGTCTGTCGAACGGTATTTATGCTTTAAGATTCCTCGGCTTCAAACACGCGAAATCCCAGGCTACTGCTAGGAGATGTTTATGTCGGACGTGAAATATGAAGAATTGGCGAGGCGCTTGCGAGATGCCTATGCAACTTGCGCGGTCGAATCATTAGGCAATGAGCTCGATCCCGTAGACGTCAACGGCGCCTATGCTGTGCAAACAATCAACACACGATATTGGGAAGCACAAGGCCGCCGGATAGTAGGACGCAAGATCGGACTGACACGAAAAGCGGTGCAGCAGCAACTCGGTGCGAAGCAGCCAGGCTTCGGCGTGCTATTCGCCGACATGCAGATCATGGACGGTGGCCATCTGGATCCGTCACGTGTTCTTCAGCCTCAAGCGGAAGCCGAGATCGCTCTCGTAATTGGCACAGATTTATCGTCGCCGGATACTTCCGTCGAAGAAATCGCCGCGGCAGTGAAGACAGTGCATGCCGCCATTGAGATTGTAGACAGCCGTATCGCCGACTGGAAGATCACGCTCGCCGATACCCTGGCTGACAACGGATCATCCGCATTTTTCGTCCTTGGGCATCAGGGCAAACTTCTCGCCGGTTTGGATCTAGAGACAGCCACAATGACAATGAAAATTGACGGACAAGTCGCATCAACCGGCATTGGCGCCGCCGTGATGGGCAATCCGCTAAATGCCGCCGTGTGGCTAGCGCGGACGCTTGCAGGCGGGGGGGAGCCACTTAAGGCCGGCGATATCCTGCTTTTGGGCTCGCTCGGGCCGATGGTCGCACTGAAAACGGGCCAGAATGTTCATGCCGCGATTGATGGCATTGGTGCAGTCAGCTTCTCATACGACAAGGATTGAACACCGTGCAATCCTACTCAGAGCTAGCCGGGCAGCCTTGAATAGTCGTCCGTGAAGAATGCTGATCAGGTGGGCACCTCCAAAAACTCTCGCAATTTCAGGGCTGACGTGATTCCATCCGCCGATGGAGGAGGTGCCGATGCGTCAGGCAGGGTTGTTTGGGCTGTCGGATCATCTGAAGCGGTTGTCAGCCTATGGTGATCCGCTGGAGGAACTGGACCGGATCATCGACTTTGAGGCGTTTCGTCCGACTCTGGCTGCGGCGCTGGCCCACGGGGATGGATCGAAGGGCGGACGGCCGCCCTATGATCCTGTAGCGATGCTCAAGGTGCTGGTTCTGGCGGCACAGAATAATGTCAGCGATGCGCGGATCTACCACGAAACCGTGGGCCAGTGGGGAGCAAGATGATTTTCGATCTTACCGACGATCAGCGCGCCCTGGTCGATACCGTCGAGAAACTCGCCGGCAGTGCCGCAGCGAAGCGGCCCCACAGTGCCTCTGCCGAGGCCGCGGCTGCGGGCATGCGCGCCCGTTGGCAGCAGATGGCAGAACTCAGGCTGGGGGGGATTGTCATTGCCGAGAAAGATGGCCGCATAGGCATGACCATGACCGAGACCATTTTGGTCTGCGAGGGGCTGGGCCAGTCGCTCGTGCAAGAGCCGTTCATCACTGCGGCGGTGGTCGCGCCCAAACTGACTGAAAGGTGCACAGCGGCGGCAGTTCGCTCGGCTCAGTTGCGGGCGATTGGCGAAAGCAGCGTCCGCATCGCCCTCGCTTGCGACGAGACAATTCTCGATTTCGATCCGGCGCGGCTATTGAGCCGGGCCGAGGAGCATGGCGGTGCCTTCCGAATATCAGGCGCCAAGGAGTTGGTTATCGACGGCGCTACGGCCACACATTTCGTTGTGACGGCTCAGCATGCCGGGCGGGGGCCAAATGCATTCCACGTCGCCCCAAGCCAGCCCGGGGTTACGATCACGCCGGTGCGTAGACTCGATGGAGGATGGCTCTCGCGCGTCGCGTTCGACGCGATCGAGGTCGAAGAGCCGCTGTTCGAAAGCGAAAAAAGCATGACGCATATCGAGCGGGCGCTCGATCATGGCATCGTTGCATTGTGCACGGAGGCAATCGGTTTGATGAACCGTATGCTGGCGCTCACCGCCCGCTACCTTCTGACCCGTCACCAGTTCGGTAAGGCGATCGGCAGCTTCCAGGCGCTTCAGCATCGGTTCGCCAAAATGGTCGTAGCGGCTGAGCAGTCGCGTTCGGCAACCTATATGGCGGCGACTGCGCCGACTGATGACGACGCACAGACGCGCAAGATGGAGGTTTCTGCGGCGAAGCCCCTGGTTTGCCGCAATGGCCGCGCCGTGTTGGAAGCGTCCATCCAGCTCCATGGCGGCATTGGCACCACAGACGAATACGAGCTCAGCCGTTACGTGCGCAGAATGCTGGCAATCGAGAAAAGCTGGGGTGACGCGATAGATCACGAAAAGATAGGCAGGCTCGCAGGTTAACAATTGATTGGCTACCATCCGAGGATAGATTGCAACTTATTTCTTCAACTTCATTTCAAATCCTCACGACGTTCCTAATTAATTAAGTTAAAGCGTTTGCATTACATCGGTGATGAGTAAAACGGGCATTGAATCTTTGTTTTGGGAGGTGATCGATGGATCTTCAGCTAGCGGGAAAGCGGGTGCTCGTCACCGGGGGCTCGAAGGGTATTGGGCTGGCCACCGCACAAACTTTCGCGCGGGAAGGGTGCGCAGTGATCCTCGCCGCTCGCGAGTCGGAAGCGCTGAAGACAGCTGCCGGACAGCTCAGCGCGACTGGCGCGGAGGTTCTCACTATTGCATGCGATCTGACCCTTGAGACGGGCTTGCAGCAGATTGTGGAACAGGCCGGCTTAGTCGATGTTCTTGTTAACAATGCCGGTGCAATCCCCCACGGGTCGCTGGCTGAAGTGGACATGGAGCGCTGGCGAAAGGCGTGGGATCTCAAAGTGTACGGATTTATCTCGCTGACGCAAAAATTGTACGCAACGCTGCAAAAGAGGCGGGGAGTTGTCGTCAATGTAATCGGCGCGGCCGGTGAGCACTTTCCGGGCGATTTTATTGCTGGATCTGCCGGAAACGCGGCGCTGATGGGTTTCACGCGTGCTCTCGCGAAGACTGCGCACCGTGACGGTGTCCGGGTCGTGGCGGTAAGTCCCGGGCCTGTTCGAACAGAGCGGCTGACCATGATAATGAAGGCGCGCGCGCAAAGCGAATTGGGCGATTCCGAGCGGTGGCCTGAACTTTTTGCCGGTATGCCTTTCGGCCGCGCTGCCGAACCTACGGAAATCGGTGATGCGGTGGCGTTCTTGGCATCGCCACGTTCCGCCTACACAGCGGGAACGATCCTCACTATCGACGGCGGAGCGCCCTGATTGGTTCGGGGCGTGAAGCCTTTCAAGAAGACATATGTGGAAAGATAGTTGCACCGGTGTGACAAGGTGCAGCATGGCTTCATACATGTTGCTAGGCATCGTGGACAAAGGGTATCCACAGTTTGATTGAAGCGAGGGCGACAAAGCCGAGGTGGGACTGCTTGGTTTTGTCGTATCGGGTGGCAACGCGCCGCCAGTTCTTGAGCTGGGCACCTCCAAAAATTCTCGCAATTTCAGGGCTGACGTGTTTCCATCCACCGATGGAGGAGGTGCCGATGCGTCAGGCAGGGTTGTTTGGGCTGTTGGATCATCTGAAGCGGTTGTCAGCCCATGGTGATCCGCGGGAGGAACTGGGCCGGATCATCGACTTTGAGGCGTTTCGTCCGACTCTGGCTGCGGCGCTGACCTACGGGGATGGATCAAAGGGCGGACGCCCGCCCCATGATCCTGTAGCAATGCTCAAGTGCTGGTTCTGGCGGCACAGAATAATGTCAGCGATGCGCGGATGGAATATCTGATCCGGGACCGGCTGAGTTGGCTGCGCTTCCTCGGCTTCGACCTTGGCGCGACAACGCCGGATGCCAATACGATCCGGCTGTTTCGTGAGAAGCTGACCGAAGTCGGCGCGCTGGACACGCTGTTTGCCGATTTCGACCGCCAGCTCAAGGAGCGCGGCTATCTCGCGATGGGCGGGCAGATCGTCGACGCGACGCTGGTGGCCGCTCCCAAGCAGCGCAACATCCAGGCCGAGAAGGATGCGATCAAGGAGGGCAAGACAGCCGCTGCTATCTGGCCCGACGAACCCGCTAGGGCAGCGCAAAAGGATACGGACGCGCGCTGGACGCTGAAGTGCGCCAAGGCGAAGCCCACGGCTGACGGCAAGCCGGGGGTCGACATCGCGATTCCGAGCTTCGGCTACAAGAGCAGCATCTCGATCTGCCGAGCCTTCGGCTTCATCCGCAAGTGCAAGGTCACCGACGCGGCCCGATTTGACCGCCGGATGCTCCGGGACGTTGTAACGAACGACAACACCGCCTCCGACGTCTGGGCCGATAGAGCCTACAGCAGCCAGGCGAACGAGAAGTGGCTCAAGCGTCAGAGCCGGGTCAGCCGTATCCATCGCAAGAAGTCAAGGGGCAGGCTCATGCCCGAGCGGACCGCGAAGGCCAACGGGGTCAAATCCAAGGTTCGTGCCCGCGTCGAGCATCTGTTCGCTCAGCAGAAAGACAAGATGGGCCTGTTCATCCGTACCATCGGTATCGAGCGCGCCGAGGCCAAGATCACGCTGGCCAATCTGGCCTACAATCTGAACCGCCTGATCTTCCACGAACGACGAGCAGCGATGGGATAAGTGCGTCCGGAGAACAGCAAAACTGCTCAAAACGGCAGAATGACGCCGGGACGATCCACAATTTACGCCCAAGCCTGCTGCACGACCCCCAAATCGCTCAGATCATCTGGTTGTTCGAGGTGCCCAGCTTGCTGAACAGGCGCTCGACGAGGTTGTGCCAGCGGTATTTCGCGCGATCGTGCGGGATGGGTATACAACGATCGCTCTTGGCGGGGATGACCGCCTCGACGCCCGCAGCGGCGAGTTCCGCGGATGGCGTCGGCGTCGTAGCCTTTGTCGGCGAGCAGTGCTTCGATGCGGTCGCCGAGCATTCGGAACAATGGGCCAAAGCCCTGTACGTGGTGCGCTTGGCCTGGCGTCAGGACAAAACCGAGCGGTCGGCCATGTCCGTCGCAGCGGGCGTGGAGCTTGGTAGCGAAGCCACCGCGCGACCGGCCAAGCCCCTGAGTCTCTTCATCCCCTTTTTTTAGCCCGACGGCTCAGTGATGCGCCCGGACCACCGTGCTGTCGATCATGTCGGCGCTGGTGTCGCGCTCAACCATCTCGGCCAGCGTCTCCAGTAGGGCGTCGAACACGCCGGTCTCTACCCAACGCCGGTAACGCCGGAACACGCTGTTCCACTTGCCATA
>JGI24736J21556_1000111_pt1 | contig 13914 bp, 10 predicted proteins | sample KBSCornC2_FD_21556 | JGI IMG/M metagenome (IMG submission 21556) | reverse complement strand
TGCCGTCGTCACCCGCCTGGCTGGGCTCGATCCGATGAACATGGCGGCTTGACCTTCCTCCCGTCCGGCCCGCAGGCCGGGCAGGGGGCGGACCTGTCGCTTGCCTCCCCGTCCGAATTGCCCGCCGGCGGCGGGCGTTCACCCCAACTCCTCCCGCGCGCCCAAGCGGCAAAGAGAAACAGATGACCACGCAACCAACCGCAATCTTCGTCAATGTCGGCGAGCGCACCAATGTCACCGGATCGGCCAAGTTCAAGAAGCTGGTCATGGCGGGCGACTACACCGCCGCCGTGGAGGTCGCGCGGCAGCAGGTGGAGAATGGCGCGCAGATCATCGACGTCAACATGGACGAAGGGCTGCTCGATGCCGAGCAGGCGATGACGACCTTCCTCAAGCTGATCGCGGCCGAACCCGATATCGCGCGCGTGCCGGTGATGGTCGATAGCTCGAAATGGTCCGTGATCGAGGCGGGGCTCAAATGCGTCTCCGGCAAGCCGATCGTCAATTCGATCAGCATGAAGGAAGGCGAGGCGGAGTTCCTCAAATATGCCCGCAAGGTGATGAACTACGGCGCCGCCGTGGTGGTCATGGCGTTCGACGAGGTGGGCCAGGCCGATACCAAGGAACGCAAGATCGAAATCTGCGAGCGCGCCTACAAGCTGCTGATGGGGATCGGCTTTCCGCCCGAGGACATCATCTTCGATCCCAACATCTTCGCGGTCGCGACCGGCATCGAGGAGCATAATAATTACGCGGTGGATTTCATCGAGGCGACCCGCGAGATCAAGCGACGCTGCCCGCATGTCCATATCTCCGGCGGGCTTTCCAATCTCAGCTTCTCGTTCCGCGGCAATGAGCCGGTGCGGCGCGCGATGCACTCGGTCTTTCTCTACCATGCCATTCCCGCCGGGATGGACATGGGCATCGTCAACGCTGGCCAGCTCGACGTCTACGACACGATCGATCCCGAGCTCAGGACCGCCTGCGAGGATGTGATCCTCAACCGCGATCCCGATGCGGGCGAGCGGCTTGTCGCTCTGGCCGAGAAATTTCGCGGGAGCGACGCGGTTGCCGACAAGGCGGCCGAGGAATGGCGCAGCTGGCCCGTCACCAAGCGGCTCGAACATGCGCTGGTGAAAGGCATCGATGCCTATGTCGTGGATGATACCGAGGAGGCGCGGCAAAGCTTCGCCCGGCCGATCGAGGTGATCGAAGGCCCGCTGATGGACGGCATGAACGTGGTCGGCGATCTGTTCGGATCGGGCAAGATGTTCCTGCCGCAGGTGGTGAAATCGGCGCGCGTGATGAAGAAGGCGGTGGCGCACCTGATCCCGTTCATCGAGGCGCAGAAGGAAGCGGGGCAGCGCGCCAAGGGCCGGATCGTCATGGCGACGGTCAAGGGCGACGTCCACGATATCGGCAAGAACATCGTCGGCGTCGTGCTCCAGTGCAACGGCTACGAGGTGATCGATCTCGGCGTGATGGTGCCGTGGACCGCTATCCTCAAGGCTGCCAACGAGAACGACGCCGATATGATCGGGCTTTCCGGCCTGATCACGCCATCACTCGATGAAATGGTGACGGTCGCGTCCGAAATGCAGCGCGCCGAGATGACGATGCCCTTGCTGATCGGCGGCGCAACCACATCACGCGTGCATACCGCGCTTCGCATCGCGCCGGCTTATCAGGGGCCGGTGGTGCATGTGCTCGATGCGAGCCGCGCGGTCGGCGTCGCCTCGACGTTGATCTCGGACACGCAGCGCGACGCCTTCGTGACGAAGACCGCCGACGAGTATCAGGCGATCCGCGAAGCGCGCGCCAACAAGGGGCAGAGCGAGCTGATTTCGCTGGAGCAGGCGCGCGCCAATGCCTTTCCGACAGATTTTGCTCTTGCCCCGCCGGTGCCGTTGCAGCCGGGGCTGCATCACTTCCCGGACTGGTCTCTGGAGGATCTGCGCAGCTATATCGACTGGACGCCGTTCTTCCGCGCCTGGGAGCTGGCCGGGAATTTCCCCGCGATCCTCGACGATGCGGTGGTCGGGGAAAGCGCGCGCAATCTCTATGCCGACGCGCAGGCAATGCTCGACCAGATCATCGCGGAGAAGTGGCTGACGGCGAAGGGCGTCGCGGGTCTCTGGAAATGCCGCAGGGACGGGGACGATGTCGTGCTCCAAGATGGCACGCGCATCCCCTTCCTGCGCCAGCAGATCGCCAAGCGCGAGGGCAGGGCGAATATGTGCCTGGCCGACTTCATCAATCCCGAAGGCGACTGGATCGGCGGCTTCGCGGTTACGACAGGGCATGGCATTGACGCGCATCTCGCCCGCTTCAAGGCGGATCATGACGATTATCGCGACATCCTGCTCAAGGCGCTGGCGGATCGTCTTGCCGAAGCCTTTGCCGAGCGGCTGCACCAGCATGTCCGCTCGACGCTCTGGGGCTATGCGCCCGACGAGCAATTGACCAACGAAGCGCTGATCCGCGAGGAATATCGCGGCATCCGCCCGGCGCCCGGCTATCCGGCCTGCCCCGAGCATAGCCTCAAGCCGATCCTGTTCGATCTGCTCGGCGCCTCGGAAAAGACCGGAATCGTCCTCACGGAGAATTTCGCGATGCTGCCGACGGCGGCGGTCTCCGGCTTCTATTTCGGCCATCCCGAAAGCCAATATTTCGGCGTCGCCCGGATCGGGCGCGACCAGCTCGAAGATTATGCGCAGCGGCGCGGGATCGACATCGAGACGGCCGAGCGCCGGCTCAGACCCAATCTGGATTAAAGCATGCCCTGCTCACGTTGACCGTTGGTTTGAGCAACGTTCGAGCAATTATGTTCAAGCTGAGCACGATGGCCGCCACCTTCGGCGGTTCGTCTTTCTTTTTCGTTACCCCGGCCATCGAGCCGGGGTCCCGCTGCCTTTGTCCGTTCCTTGCGATGATCGCGTACCGATTCCGCTGGACAACCTATCTCCGCCTCGCGCGGCAAAGAAGAAGAAGCGCGACCCCGGCTCTGCGGCCGGGGCGACGGTGAGCGGTAGATAAACGACGGACTGTCTACCTTCACCGCTGGTTTCGAGCGGAGGTTCGAGCCCGTGGAGAACCATCGTCGAGAAAGCCCAGTTCTCGATATGCCTTCTCGGCAAGCTCGAAGCCTACTCGAACCGAACGGAATGATTCAGCTTGAGGCGCCTAAGCGGCGGCGCGTTTGCCGTAGTCGGGGCCCATCATCGCCATGAGCTGTTCGAGCGCGAGTTCCCGTGCGGTATCGCGTTCCAGGCCGAGTTCTTCCGCCATCGGGCCGCCGAGCAGCGCATCGCCGAGCGCGGTCAGGACCAGTGCCAGCGTGACGTTGGCAACGGATTTATAGCCGGGAACGGTCAACTCATCGACCAGCGANTGAACGGCCTTCAGGATCGGCGAGAGCGCATCGACATCGCCGCTCAAGATCATCCAGGACGCAAGCGGCCCGGCGCCTTCCTTCGAAAAGGCGTCAAAGCACAGCTCGACGATCGCGCGCGGGTCGAGGTCGCCGCGGCGAACCGCCTGAACGGCGTCCGCGATCTTTGCGGTGATACGATCGGCGAGACTGCTGGCCAGCGCTTTCTGCAGCCCGTGGGCCGAGCCAAAATGATGCAGCACATTGGCGTGGGTTCGTCCGATGCGCGCGGCGACTGCCTTCAGCGTCACGGCTTGCGGGCCCTGCTCGATCAGGATCTCGCGTGCCGCCGCCAGCGCATGTTCCTGACTATCCTGCTTCGACAGTCTGGTCCGAATCGTCATCGTGGTTGCCATTGATCCCACCCTCGAGGCATCCATCCAGCATGCCCGTCTGCCCATCTACAGGCAGGTTGACCCCATATCACGTTGCGGGGCCGCCCGCGAGTCCGCTTTGCAAGGGGCTGCTGCCCTCAGGCGGCGAGCAGCGGCACGGCGCCGCGTTCGATCGGCACCCTGCGGAGGTAGCGAGAGGCCGGAATCATTGCCTGCCCGCCACAGGTACGCCGCATCACCGTGCCTGCCGCCGTGAACCCCAGCTTTTCGAGGACGCGTGCAGCACCGCCCCGATCGCCGAATGCGCAGGCGAAGATTTGGTGCAGCCGCAAGGCCTGGGCGATGTTGAGCATCGCCTTGGCCGCCTCGGTGGCGAAGCCGGCGCCGCGCCTGTCATGCCGCGTCCAGAAATCGAGCTCGACCGAATTGTCCGTCACGCGGTGCAGCCCGACGCCGCCGACCAGTTCCGGCGCATCCTTGGTGCGCGACAGCACGAGCAGCCGCGGCAGATCGCCGTCGCGGTTGTAGCGAAGCCAGCGTTCCGCATCGTCGCCGTTCAGTGGCCAGCGGCTCCAGCCGAGATTGGCGATGATCGAACTATGGCCGATGGCGCTCGCCAAAGCGGGCGTGTCCTCGATCCAGCCCGGCCGCAACAACAGTCGCTCGGTACGTGCAAACATACTCTACTCTCCCTCGGCGTGGCCTTGGACCATGACGGTTACAGCCGCGCGACAACATGGATGAGGGAGACACGAAAAAGGGAGCTGGTGAAAGCCCGCTCCCCTTGCGCCCGCCGTGCCGGACCTTCGGGTCGCCCTCAGGGCGACCCCTATTCAGGACCGCCCGTTATTCGGCGGCTACGGCCGCCACGTCCACGCTCACATATTTGCGGCCGAGCTTGCCTTCGTGGAAGGTCACGCGGCCCTCGGTAAGGGCGAACAAGGTGTGGTCCTTGCCCATGCCCACATTACGGCCAGCGTAAATCCTGGTTCCGCGCTGGCGGACGATAATGTTGCCGCCAATCACCTGCTCGCCGCCGAACTTCTTCACGCCGAGACGGCGGCCTGCCGAATCGCGTCCATTGCGCGAGGAGCCGCCTGCTTTCTTATGTGCCATGACCTATACTCCTTGTGCGCTGCTCAGGCTTCCGCGGCTGCCTCGGGGGCAGCTTCAGCGGCCGGCTTGGCAGCCTTCTTCGCCTTCTTCTGCTCGCCGCCGATCGCGGTGATGCGCAGGATCGTGTGCTGCTGGCGATGGCCGTTGCGGCGGCGATAATTGTGCCGGCGGCGCTTCTTGAAGACGATGACCTTCTCGCCCTTCGCCTGCGCGATGATCTCGGCAGAAACGATGAGGCCGTCGGTCGCCTTCAGCTCCGAACCTTCGCCGGCCAGCAGAACGTCGCCCAGCGACACGGTGTCCCCCGCCTCGCCCGGCAGCTTCTCGACGGCGATCTTGTCTCCGGCGGCGACGCGATACTGCTTGCCGCCCGTGCGCACGATAGCGAACATGGCCCTCATCACTTCTTCAAACGATTATCCGCGCAAAGCAAAAGGCCACGGCCTTCCACCCCCGCGCGGGAAGTGGGGCTGCTAGACCAGGGAGGGCAGGCTGTCAACCGCTAGTCGCGGCCGCGATCTGCGCGAGCGCTGCTTTTTGGGCCGGGGCGCCGAGCCGGTCCCAGTCCGCAAAGCGGGCATGCAGCGCCGCCACCACCTGCGCGCCATCGCCCGCTGCGGCGGCCACTCGCTTGACCGATCCGGAGCGGATGTCGCCGATCGCGAAAATGCCGCGCCGGCTGGTTTCGAGCGGCAGCCGCCCCTCGGCGGCATCGGCCCCGGTCTTGACGAAGCCGTGATGGTCGAGCGCTAGCCCCGTCCCCTTCAGCCAATCGGTGTTGGGATCGGCGCCGATAAACAGGAAGAGATGGCTTACCGCGAGCGGGTTTTCCGCCCCGCTATCGCCATGGCGCCAGCGAATCGCGCGCATGACGCCGTCCGCGCTTCCCTCCACCCCGACGACCTGCGCCGGCGTTTCCACCCGGATGTTCGCGATGCTTTCGATCCGCTCGACCAGATAGCTCGACATGGTGGCGGCAAGCGGCCGCCGCGCGATCAGGGTCACGCTCCTTGCCTGCCCGGACAGATAAACCGCTGCCTGGCCAGCGGAGTTGCCGCCCCCGACCAACGCGACATCCTGCGCCGAACAAAGCCGCGCTTCGATCGGCGACGCCCAATAATGGATCGAGCGGCCTTCGAACGGATCGAGCCCGTCGATGGGCAGCCGCCGATAGCGCGCACCCGCCGCGATCACGACCGCGCGCGCATGCACGCGCTCGCCATTGGCGAGGGTCAGCCGCTGATCCTTGCCGGCACCTTCGTCGCACTCGAGATGCAGTGCCTCGTCGGGTATCGCGATTTCGACGCCGAATTTCTGGGCCTGGTTATAGGCCCGCGCCATCAGCGCCATGCCCGAAATTCCGGTCGGGAAACCAAGGAAATTCTCGATGCGGGCGGACGCGCCCGCCTGCCCGCCAAAGGCGCGGCAATCCAGCGTCAGCACCGAGAGACCTTCCGACGCCGCATAAACCGAAGCCGCCAGCCCCGCCGGACCGGCGCCGACGATCGCCACGTCGTAAAGCTTGTCGGGATCGATCGCATTGAGCAAGCCGATGCAGCGCGCGAGCGCGGGTTCGCTGGGGTTGCGGAGCATCTGGCCGCCGGGGCACAGGACGATCGGAAGCTCGCCTGTCTCGACGTGGAACTGATCGATGATCGTCCGGGCATCCTCGTCCACCGCCGGATCCAGCAGCAGATGGGGATGACCGTTGCGCCTGAGGAAGACGAGCAGGCGCAGGACGTCGCCATCGTCGCTGTGCCCAATGATGGTCGGGCCGCCCGCCCCGGTTTCGAGCAGGCCGACGCGCCGCAGGATCAGCGATCGCATGATTCGCTCGCCGAGGTCCGCCTCGGCGATCAGCAGGGCGCGCAATCGATCGGCAGGAAAGACGAGCGCTTCGCCATCCTCCAGCGCCTGGGTATCGACGAGCGAGGGCTTGCCGCTGAGCTGGGCCAGCTCGCCCATGAACGCGCCTCGCGGGTGGGTCACGATGGGGCGCTTGCGTCCGCCTTCGCTGCGCTGGCTCACCTCCACGCTTCCGCTCAGGATGACCGCCATGCCGACGCCGGGCTGCCCGACCTCTGCCAGCATCTCGCCCTTCCGAAAGGTGCGAGGCTGGCCGAAGCGGCGGATCCGGTCGATTTCCGCCGGGCTGAGCACCGGAAACATCTGCTGCCAGCGCGTGTCCATGATCGATTGTGTGGGTTCCGCCATGCTCTGCTCCCTTTGCATCGGCGCGAGGGCACCCTATATACGGATCCGCCGGCTTGCCGGCTATGGCGATAAATGATGCCGTGAAATAGGCGCAGCGGACCCGGGGGCAGTACCCGGCGGCTCCACCACAATCCTTCGGAAAACCGGGGGTTTCTGATGGGGCCGAACCAGGATCGACGTGTGTTGAAAGACGGTATTTTTGCCCGGCCTGAATGCGCCGTAAAACCGTTCAAACCTACAAGTGCCAACGATAACGAGGCGCTCGCTCTTGCCGCGTAACTGATGCCCTAACGGGCAGACGTTACAAAGCTTAGCGCGGTCCGGGCCGCACCGGGCAACAGAAGCGGATTCCAGCGGCTCCGGGGGGGCCGGGCAACAGAACCCCCCGACCTTCCCCGCTATAGCGACGAGCATGAAATCCGCACCAAACGCCGTTCGGTTCGAGTAGCCTTCGAGCGTGTCGAGGAGGCGTATCGAGAATCGGGGTCGGCTGAGCTTTCTCGACTTCGGTTCTCGACATGCTCGAACCTCCGCTCGAAACAAGCGGTTCGGATTAACGGTGCGCCGTTTTATGTTAGCTCGATCGCGTCGGATCGGTGAGCGGATCGCCGATCTGGCCGGAAACCGGGGTGCCGAGCGCGCCGGTCTGGCGTTCGATCATCCTGCGGACATTTAACGGGCGCGGTCCCTTGTGAAGGGCCAGCAAACGTTCCGTATTGGCTGCATCCGCATGGGTGCGCCGTTGGTTGTGGCGCACATAATCGACCCAGGTCGCCACATGATAACGCTCGAGCCAAAGCGCCTCGTCCTCGAGATCGCGCAACAGCGTCCAATGCCGTGCGCCGTCGCGGATGCGTATCCGGCGACGTTCCGCCATTTCGGTCAGGAAGGCTGGAATGTCCGGATCATCGATCCGATATTCTATTGTGATCACGATCGGGCCGCTGCGCGGTTTTATGGAAACCGCGATGTCGGGTTCGGTCCAACGGCTCAGCGGATCGAGATTAAGCGCCTCGACCTGCGGCAGCGGCATCCTTGTCGCAAGCAGGGTGACCAGCAGCTGAAAAAGGCTTGCGATCTCAAGCGCGGGGCCGACACCGTAGCGATCAGCGAGTTCGCCGCTCAGCCAGCTGCCCAGCGCCATGCCGCCGAAAGCTGCCATCTGGTATAGCGACAGCGCACGGCCCACCACCCAGCGCGGCGACGCCATCTGCACGGTGACGTTGAAGGTGGAGAGGGTGAGCAGCCAGCCTGCACCGCATAGCATCAGCGCAATGATGGTAAGCGGGAGGAGATGGCTCAATCCCGTCATCAACGTGCCTGCCGCCATCGCCAGCATGCCTGACGTTGCAACGCCTTCGTTGGACAGGCGCCCCCGCAGCCGACCGCTACTCAGGCCGCCGAGCACCGCCCCGACCCCGAAGGCGCCAAGCAAAAGCCCATAGGTCAACGCTCCGCCGCGCACATGATCGCGCGCGACAAGTGGCAGCAGCGCCTGCAGGCCAATCCCGCCGAGACCAAATAATGCCGACCGAACGATCACGACCTGAAGGTGCGGGGACATCGCGGCATAACGGATGCCCGCTTCCATCGCGACGCCGATGCTTTCACGCGGCAGAGAGCTTTCGCGCTTGGCCGGGCTCCAGCGCAGGAGCACCCCGATCAGGCCGAGATAGCTGACCGCGTTGGCGAGAAAAGCGGCGGCGGCTCCGGCGGCGGCGACAATCAAGCCGCCAAGTGCGGGTCCAAGGCTGCGGGCGACGTTAAAGCCCATGCTGTTGAGGGCGACGGCGGCCGGAAGTGTCGCCCGCGGCACCATCTCGCCCACTGACGCCTGCCATGCGGGATTATTCAGGGCCGTGCCGACCCCGATCAGAAAGGTGAAGCCGAGCAGCAGCCACGGCGAGAGCATGCCCTGCCAGGCAAAGATGCTGAGTGCCGCGGACACCGTCAGCATGAAGGATTGCGCCCACAGCATCACTGCGCGCTGTTCCATATTGTCGGCGATCGCGCCCGCCAGCAGCGACAGCAGCATGATCGGTAGGGTCGTCGAGGCCTGAACGAGCGCGACCAGTGCGGGATCGCGGGTTAGCGAGGTCATCAGCCAGGATGCGCCGACCGACTGGATCAGCCCGCCGAAATTGGAGATCAGGCTGGCAATCCAGACCATCCGGAAAATGGGGATGCTGAACGGCGATACAGAAGGCGGCGGCTCGGGCTTGGACATGGTGCGCTAAACTATCTCCGCACGCCTGTGTTCACAGGTTATGAGGAAAGACAGATCAGGCTCTAGCCGTCGGAAGCGCCCTTGTCAGGATAAAGTCGTTAGCGAGCCCCGTGGCGGGGTGCGCTTCGACGGATTGCGATGCTTGCTTGAGCGGCGCTACGCCCCTTGCGGCGCGGGATCGCCCCAGCCGCCCTTGCTGCGGGGCGGCCGCTTGCTCTTGGGGATCGAGGAGCCGCCGGTGCCGAGCGCGAGCGGCGTGCGCACGCCGCTGTCGGTCCGCCCGATATCGTCGCCCGCGATCGCGCGCTTGGCTTCTTCACCGGTCAGCGTCTCGAACTCGAGCAGGGCGCTGGCGAGACGATGGAGTTCGTCCAGATTGTCGGTCAACACCTTGCGGGCGGTTGCTTCCGCTTCCTCGATCAGGCGGCGAACCTCCTGGTCGATCAGGCGCGAAGTCTCTTCCGATATGCTCTGGGTGCGCGCGACCGAGTGGCCAAGGAACACCTCGTCCTGATTGTCGCGATAGCGCAGCCAGCCGAGCTTCTCACTCATGCCATATTCCATCACCATCGAGCGGGCCATGTCGGTGGCTTGCTGGATGTCGTTGGAAGCGCCGGTGTTGAGATGATCCGCGCCGTAGATGAGCTGCTCGGCGATGCGGCCGCCGAAGCAGAGCGCGAGCCGGGCCTTCATCTGCTGCATCGACATCGAATAGCGATCGCGCTCCGGCAGGTTCCAGGTCACGCCCAGCGCACGGCCGCGCGGGATGATCGTCACCTTGTGCAGCGGATCACAGCCGGGAACATGGAGCGAGACGAGCGCATGGCCCGCCTCATGATAGGCGGTGGCTTTCTTCTCGTCCTCGGTCATGACCATCGATTTGCGCTCGGCGCCCATCATGACCTTGTCCTTGGCTTCTTCGAACTCGCGCATGGCGACGAGGCGCTTGCCCTTGCGTGCCGCCAGCAACGCGGCCTCGTTGACGAGGTTGGCGAGATCGGCGCCGGAGAAGCCCGGCGTGCCGCGCGCGATGGTGCGCGGATCGACATCCGGCGCCAGCGGCACCTTGGACATGTGGACGGCCAGGATCTTCTCGCGACCCTCGATATCCGGGCGCGGCACGACCACCTGCCGGTCGAAGCGGCCGGGACGCAGCAGTGCGGGATCGAGCACGTCGGGACGGTTGGTGGCGGCGATGATGATGATGCCTTCGTTCGCCTCGAACCCGTCCATCTCGACGAGGAGCTGGTTCAGCGTCTGCTCGCGCTCGTCATTGCCGTTGCCAAGGCCGGCGCCGCGATGGCGACCGACGGCGTCGATTTCGTCGATGAAGACGATGCAGGGCGCGTTCTTCTTCGCCTGCTCGAACATGTCGCGCACGCGGCTCGCGCCGACGCCGACGAACATCTCGACGAAGTCCGAACCCGAAATGGTGAAGAAGGGCACGTTCGCTTCACCCGCAATCGCGCGCGCGAGCAGCGTCTTGCCGGTGCCGGGCGAGCCGACCAGCAGCGCGCCTTTCGGGATCTTGCCGCCGAGCCGGGCGAACTTGCTCGGATCCTTGAGGAAATCGACGATCTCCTGAAGCTCCTCGCGCGCCTCGTCGATGCCAGCGACGTCGTCAAATGTCACCCGCCCCTGCTTCTCGGTCAGCATGCGTGCGCGGCTCTTGCCGAAGCCCATCGCACCGGAGCCCGAATTCTTCTGCATCTGCCGGAACACGAAGAAGGCGATGCCGATCATCAGCAGGAATGGCAGCGATTGATAGAGCAGGATCATCCAGACGCTGGCCTGTTCGTCCGGCACCGCGCGGAAGGTGACATTGTTGTCGGACAGGCGCTGGATCAGGGTGGGATCACTGGGCGCGAAGGTCTTGAACGGCTGGCCGTTGGTATATTTGCCGCTGACAATGCCTTCACCGATATCGGCCTCGCGCACCGTGCCTTCGTTGACATGGCCAAGGAATTCCGAATAGGCGATCGCGCTGCCCGCGTCGCGGCGGCTGTTGCCGGCGAACATCGAAACGAACAGGAACAGGCCGATCATGATCGCGGCCCAGATGGCCACGCTCCGCATCCACGGATTGCCCTGCGGTTCCTTGTCCTGATTCATTCGGTGATCCCAGCCTTTCGCCGCTTAAGATAAGTTATCCTACGCTAATAACAATGGACGTCTGCTTAACGGTGTTCCCGCCGTGGCGGAGCGATGCCGAAGCGCCACACCGGCCCGCCCGATGCCCGGACTCCAGCCAGCGTGGCGGTGCCGCCGGCCGCCAGCCTGGCGACCATCCGGTCCAGCCCTTCGCCATCCCATGTGGCCGCAAATGCCAGCAGCGCCCGTGCCGCCAGACGCCGTCGAATCTCCACCGGCAGGTCGCCCGCGTCTATACGGATTTCGCCGGGGTGGCCCAGGTCCGCTCGGCCGCGCCAGGCCTGCTCCACCATCCATTCGACCGCGATATCGGCATCGGCGAGATAGGTTGCAGCGCGTGCCAGCATCGCGGCGTCCAGGGCGGGCTCGCGGGCCAGCAGCGCGCGGATGCGNGCGCGATCATATCTGGGGTCGGCATTGGAGGGATCGAGCGCGGGCTCAAGGCCAGCATGGTCGATGATAGAAGCCAGCTCCGCCCGCGACCAATCCAGCAAGGGACGCACGAGTCGCGGGCCGTGGTCGTCCGAATCGGGGTTGGATGAGGGCAGGCGCGCGATCGCCTTCATCCGCGCGAGACCGGAGAGGCCGGAGCCGCGCACGGCACGCATCAGAAAGCCTTCGGCGACGTCGTCGCGGTGATGGGCGCTCGCGATCAGCGCGATCCCCGAAGCTCCGGCCCATTGCTTCAGCAGGCGATAGCGCAGCAGGCGTGCACGTTCCTGCACATTGCCGCCCGGCGCGAGCGGCGTTTCCGGCGCGAGCACCGCATGGGGGGCGCCAAGATCCTGGCAAATGCCTGCGACCATGCGCGCCTCGGCGGCGGCTTCCGGGCGCAACCCATGNTCGACCGTCGCCACGGCAATCCGGCCCGGCAAGGCGGCGTGCGCCAGGAGCAACAGCGCAAGGCTGTCCGGACCGCCCGAGACCGCAAGGCCGAGCCGGCGGCCCGGCGGCAGTGGCCCCGTCAGCGCCGCGAGATCATGCGCGAAGCGCTGAACGTCCCGGTCAGGAAGCGCATTTGGCGTCGGCACGCGCCTTGGTGACCTTATCCTGCAGCGAGGCCGCCATGGTCGCGCCATAGACATCCTGCAGCTCGCCATAGACGCGGCAGGCATCCTTGGGCTTCTTGAGCTGGAGCAGCGCCTGGCCGAGATAATAGAGGCTGTCTGGCGCGCGCTCGCCGCGCGGCATCTTCTGATAATTGGCGTAGAAGGCTTCGGCGGCGAGCGCGGGCTTGCCTTCGTCGAGATAGGCGCGGCCGAGCAGGTTCTGCGCATAGCTCGCGCGGCGATGCTTCGGATATTTGGCGACGAAATCCTTCAGCGCCGCTTCCGCCTCCGGATATTTCTTGTCGGCCCAGAGCTTGTAGCCGGCGAGATAGATTGCTTCGGCCTGATCGTCCGAAGCTGCCGCGGCGGGAGCAGCGGCGGCCGTCGCGGCCGGTGCGGGCGGGGGCGTGATCGCCGGCGGGTTGGGATTGGGCGTCGTGACGATCGGCGGCGGCGTCGCGACCGAAGAGGCGGCGGCTGCGGTTGACGGCGCGCCGGGCTTGATCGCGGCGGTGCCGCCTTCGAGCTGGAGCAGGCGGGCGTCGGTATCGCCCTTCATCTTGTTCATGGCATCTTCGAGCTGGCGGAGCTTGAAGCCGTTCTGCTCGACCTGGCTGGTAAGCTGCTGCATCTCGGTCTCGAGCGCGTTCACCCGCGCGGTCACGTCCGCAAGCGGAGTGGTGGCGGGGATGCCTTCGGGGGCCGCCTGGGGCGCGGCAGGTGTTATTTCGGGTTCGAAAAAGCGGTTGTCACCCCCTGGGAACACCTTGCGCTGCACCGCCTTCATTTCCTTCTCGAGCTTGTCGACACGCCCGCCGAGATCGGCCTGGGCCTGGGCGGGGGCAAAGGCGGCAGGGGCAGTGGATAGCAGCAGCAAGGCAGCCATCAGCGGCAATCGCATCGATGAATCTCCTGGGTGAGCGCACGGGGGCGTCGGGCGCGATGGGGGTTGGATATCAGGGAGTGGCAGGGCTTGCTACATTGCCGTTGGCCTGATCCGCATTGGCGGGCAGGCTTGGCGAGGGCGCGGGCGATGCTGCATTGGCAGTGCTGGTAGTCGCTGGGGCACTGGCGGCGCTGCGCTCGACCAGCGCCGGGCCCTTGAGGCTCACATTGCTGATCGTGCGATCACCCTTGCCAAGCGGCGGGATCTCGCGCGCGCCGACCGCCACCCGCAGCATTTGCGGGCGGCCGGTCAGCAGCCGTGGATCCTTGGCGTCGGCGGGAACCTGATAGCTCTGGCCCGGGACAAGCTGGCCCATGAACAGGGTGGAGCCAGCCGGGTTGCCCTTGTCGGTTACCTTGATCCAGACCTCCTCGATGGCGGTGAGTATGACCTTGTCAGCGGCCGACGGCGCCGGTGCTGCCGCAGCGGCAGGGGTGGGCTTTGGT
>JGI24736J21556_1000108_pt1 | contig 13965 bp, 14 predicted proteins | sample KBSCornC2_FD_21556 | JGI IMG/M metagenome (IMG submission 21556) | reverse complement strand
GAGGTTGCAAGGCCGGCCGGACCCGCCCCTACAACAACGACATCATAAACCCGATCGCCGTCAAGCTTTCCAACGAGGCCCACGCATCGGGCGAGTTGGTCCTCGCTCGGGTTCCTGAGCAACTGACCCCCCGGGCAGAGCACGATCGGCAGTTCTTCCGGCGTGACTTCGAAACGCTCGATCAGAGTGCGCGCACAACTGTCGGCAGCAGGATCAAGATTGCGGTATGGATGGCCGTTGCGGCGAAGGAAATTGATAAGGCGAAGGACATCGCCATTCGCCTCGTCGCCCACGATGATCGGGCCGGCGCCGCTTTCGATCAGTCCGACCCTGCGCAAGATCAGCGCCCGCATGATTCGCTCGCCAAGATCCGCCTCTGCGATAAGGAGGGCGCGAAGCTTTTCCGGTGCGACCACGACCACATCGGAATCGCTGAGCGCGACTGCATCCACCAGTGACGGACGGCCAGACAGCTGCGCCAACTCGCCGAGGAAATGGCCCCGAGTGTGAGTCACGATCGGGCTGCGGTCGCAGGAACCGTCGTGCTGCGTGACCTGGATCTCTCCCGATTGGAGGAGCAGGAGCCCCGGCCCCGGCTCTCCGACCTTCACGACGGTTTCGCCCGCCCGATAGTGGCGCGGTTCACCGAAACGAGAGAGTCGCGCAAGTTGTTCGTCGGAAAGCTGCGGGAACATCTGCGCCCCGCGGGTTGCGATCAGGTCTTGCGTGCTTTCGTTCATTGTGGATTCCAAACGAGAAGGCTGCGTCCACCTCTCGTGAGACCAGCCGACGCTTAGGGCAAGAGCCGCAATTCAGCAGAGATCGACGTCACCTGCGCGAATTAGCTCCATCGATCCATCGTCAAGCATCAGCCTAAGCGCGCCGTCCGGCTCCAGCCCGGCAAAGCGGCCGCTGACCGTCTCCTCGCCCGAGACATGGACGGTCAGACGTGTGCCCGGCAGATGCGCGCGAGCAAGCCAAGCCTGGGCGAACGATTCGGGCGTGGAAGACCGCCACAGGTTCAGCATCCGGGCGAAGCTTCCCGCCAGGAGCGGCGAAAACGCTTCAGGCGTGATCTGCCCGCCAAGCGCTGCAGCCTTGCGGTCCGCGAGCTCGGGAGCGCTCGCGAGATTAACGCCGAAACCCACAGCCACGCGATCACCGCTCCGCTCCAACAGGATTCCTGCCAGCTTTTTGCCCCCGAGCGTCAAATCGTTCGGCCACTTGAGCATCAACGCCTTGCCCGGGACAGCCGCGTCGAGCGCCTCGATCAGCGCCAATCCGGCAGCGAGCGACAGCGACTGTGGCGCGGGATCCGACGCCTGCAGCTGGACAAGGGTGCTGCCGTAGAAATTGCCGCCGGCGCTGACCCATTCGCGCCCCTGACGCCCCTTCCCCGCAGTCTGATGGAAGGCGACCAGCCAATCGCCCTCGCCCGCATTTTGGTCCGCCAGCAAATCGCTATTGGTCGAGCCCGTCTGCTCGACGAATCGGATACGGCTCAGAACAACGACCCCGCTGCGCGATCAGCGAAGTTGCTGATGGGCTGGATCAGCAGATAGCCGATCGGCGAAACGAACAAAGCCGTTGCGAAGATCAGCAGCCCCTGCACCGGCTGGCGAGGGCGCGCATAAGGCGCCGCAGGCTCGTCGAGGTACATGATCTTGACGACCTTCAGATAGTAATAGGCCCCGATCACAGTGCCGAGAATGCCGGCGACCGCAAGCGGCACCAGGTGTGCGTGGATTGCCGCGTTGAACACCACCAGCTTCGGCCAAAAGCCGAACATCGGCGGGATTCCGGCGAGGCTGAACATGAAGATCGCGAGTGCCGCGGCGAAGGCCGGGCGAGTCTGCGAAAGGCCCGACAGGCTGGCGAGCGTTTCCACCGGTTCGCCATTCTCATCGCGCATCCACAGCACGCAGAGGAAAGCACCAAGCGTCATCACGACGTAAACGGCCACATAGAAGAGCACGGACGATGCTCCCGCCGCCCCACCCGCAGCGAGGCCGACCAGCGCGAAGCCGACATTGTTGATTGAAGAGTAAGCCAGCAGCCGCTTGATATTCGTCTGACCCCAGGCCGCGACCGCTCCGAGGAAGATTGAAGCCAGGGCCGCGAAGATGATGATCTGTCGCCAGGCTTCCGTGGCTGGTCCCAATCCCCCCACGCAAACTCGAACACCGAGCAATATCGCAGCAGCTTTGGGCGCCGTTGAGAAGAACAGGGTAACGGGTGTCGGAGCGCCTTCGTAGACGTCCGGAGTCCACATGTGGAACGGGACAGCGCTGACCTTGAAGGCAATGCCCGACAGCAGAAACACCAACCCGAACAGCAGGCCCAGCGAATGAGCGCCATCACGCGTGAAGGCGGCCGCCAGCCCCGGATAGGTCATCGTGCCGGTGAAGCCGTAGAGCAGCGAGATTCCGTAGAGCAGGATCCCGCTCGCGAGCGCGCCCAGGACGAAATATTTAAGCCCTGCCTCGGCGGATCGATCGTCCATGCGCCGGTACGAGGCGAGGACGTAGGAGGCGAGGCTCAGAAGCTCGAGCCCGACATAGAGCGTCATCAGGTTGGTGGCCGAGACCATGACGCCCATGCCAACGGCACTGAACAGGATCAGCACCGGATATTCGGCCGCATGCTCGGTTCCACGCTCGAACCAGCCGTGGGCGGCAATGATCGCGACGGCCGCCGCCGGGAAAATAATCGCCTTGCCGAAGGCCGCGAACAGGTCGTCGGTGATGAGACCGCCGAAAACCGGCCCCGCGTGCGATGGCGGTCCGAATAGCAGGCCAGTCGCGACGATCAGCAGCAGGACCGAGATCCAGCTTACTGCAGCCGTCGAGCGACGGCCGGCGATCGCAGCCACCATCATCAGAATGATGGCGCCGATCATCAGCATCAGCTCGGGAAGCTCAGCTTGAAGGAAGCTCATCGTGCAACTCCGGCAAGCTGGTGGGTCTGTACGGCGCCGCCACTGAGCTTCGAATCGCTTGCCGGACGAGAATGCTCGACGCGCTCGACGATCCGCCCGACGTCAGCACGCATCGGCCTCAGGAAACTCTCGGGATAAATGCCCATCCACATCACGCCGACCGCAATCGGGGCGAGCAGCCACCATTCGCGAGCGCTCAAATCGACCATGGTTGCCGCTTCCGGAGTACGCGCCGCGCCGAAGCAGATCCGCCAGTAGAGCCAGAGCATATATGCCGCGCCGAGGATGATGCCGGTGGTTGCCGCGATCGCCGCCCAGGTGGACATCTGATAGGTGCCGATCAGGCTCAGGAATTCGCCGACGAAACCGCTGGTCCCAGGCAGGCCAACGCTCGCCATGGTGAACAGCATGAACAGCAGCGCGTATCCTGGCATGTTGTTGGCGAGCCCGCCGTAGACCGCGATCTCGCGCGTGTGCAGGCGGTCGTAGATCACACCGACGACAAGGAAGAGCGCGCCCGACACCAGCCCGTGGCTGAGCATCACGATCAGCGCGCCTTCGATACCCTGTCGGTTGAAGGCGAACAGCCCGAAGGTGACGAAGGCCATGTGCGCCACCGAGGAGTAAGCGATCAGCTTCTTCATGTCCCGCTGCACCAGCGCCACCAGCGACGTGTAGACCACTGCGATCCCGGACAGCACGAACATCAGCGGCATGAACTGCGCCGAGGCATCGGGGAACATCGGCAGTGAAAAGCGGACGAAGCCATACCCGCCCATCTTCAGCAGCACGCCTGCCAGAATGACCGAGCCCGCCGTCGGCGCCTGCACGTGCGCGTCCGGCAACCAGGTATGGACCGGCCACATCGGCAGCTTGACCGCGAAGCTGGCGAGAAAGGCCAGCCAAAGCCACTGCTGCACCGCAGGCGGGAAATTGTACTGCATCAGTGCCGGGATCGAGGTCGTGCCCGAAGTCGCGACCATGTAGATCATGGCGATCAGCATCAGCACCGAACCGAGCAGCGTGTAGAGAAAAAATTTGTAACTCGCCTTCACCCGATCGACGCCGCCCCAGACGCCGATGATCAGGTACATCGGGATCAGCCCGCCTTCGAAGAAGACGTAGAAGAGGAACAGGTCCTGCGCCGCGAAGACGCCGACCATCAGCGCCTCCATCAGCATGAAGGCNGCCATATATTCCGGCACGCGCTTTACGATCGANCGCCAGCTGGCGCCGATGCANATCGGCATCAGGAANACCGTCAGCATCGTCAGCGTCAGCGCGATTCCGTCGATCCCGAGCGCCCAGGAGAAATTGCCGGCAAGNGCGATATGCTCGACGAACTGCCATTGCGGACCTCCGGGCACGAATGCCGCCCANAGGTAAATACCCAGAGCGAGATCGAGGAAGGTCGCGATGAGCGCGGTCCAGCGCGCCGCCGACGCGTTCACGAACAGGCAGATCAGCCCCGCAAGCAGCGGGATCGCGATCATCAATGTCAGCACCGGAAACCCGCTCATGCGAGCTCCCCTGCAAAGCGAAAAACCTCGTTCGTCCTGAGCGAAGTCGAAGGGCGCAGTCCCAGCCTTGGCGCTATCCGCCCTTCGACTACGCCGCTATCGCGCCTCCGCTCTGGACGAATGGATGTATCGGCCGAAGTCGCCCCCGTCATTTGGCCCACCACAATGCCCAGCTCGCCGCCCCGATCAGGCCGAGCAGCATCACGAGTGCGTAGCTGTAGAGGTAGCCCGACTGCAGCCGGGCCGTAACGCGATTGCCGAGTCCCACCGCCACCGCCGCCCCGTGCGGGCCGAAGCGGTCGATCGTGCCTTCGTCACCGCCGTGCCAGAACAGCCGGCCTAGCCACAACGCCGGACGAACGAAGATGCGGTCGTAGAGCTCGTCGAAATACCATTTGTTGAAGACGAACTGGTAGATGCCAGGGAAATAGCCGACGAGGCGCGCTGGAGCTTCCGGATCGCGGATGTAGTTGTTCCAGGCGATCCACAGCCCGACGATCCAGGCGACCAGCGGCATCAGCTTGATGAGAAGCGGTATGCTTTCGGCGGCGTCCGCCAGATGCGAGCTGAATGCGACGGCGCCTTGCCAGTAATCGGGGGCGCTCTCGGCGCCGATGAAAATGCCGTGGAATAGCTGGCCCGCGAACAGTGCGCCGAGCGCCAGAAGCCCGATCGGGATCAGCATGTTGAGCGGGCTCTCGTGCGGGTGATAGCCGGCGGTTCCGGTCAGCGCCGCGTGCGCCGGTGCATGGTCGAGGTGCCCTGCGCCTTCCGAACCTTCCGGCTCGTGCTTGTGATGGACGGCGTGCTGGATATGCTCGGAGGAGGCCCAGCGAGGCTCGCCGTAGAAGGTCAGGAAGATCAGTCGCCACGAATAGAAGCTGGTCAGCAGCGCCGCGACGGTTCCGAGCCAGAAGGCAATCACTCCGGGTACCGATCCGCTCGCATACGCGCTTTCGAGGATCGCATCCTTCGACCAGAAACCCGCGAACCCGACCGGCCCGAAGCCGACACCCGTAATCGCCACCGTGCCCGCGATCATTACCCAAAAGGTGAACGGGATCTTCTTTCGAAGCGCGCCATAGAAGCGCATGTCCTGCTCGTGGTGCATCGCGTGAATCACGCTGCCCGCACCGAGGAACAACAGCGCCTTGAAAAAGGCGTGGGTGAACAGGTGGAACATCGCCGCGCCGTAGGCGCCCACGCCCGCCGCGAAGAACATGTAGCCGAGCTGCGAGCAGGTCGAATAAGCGATCACCCGCTTGATATCGTTCTGCGTGCACCCGATCGTCGCCGCGAAGAAGCAGGTCGCGGCGCCGACATAGGTGACGACGTGCATGGCGGTCGCGCTGGTCTGGAACATGGGCGACAGGCGGCACACCATGAAGACTCCGGCGGTCACCATCGTCGCCGCATGGATCAGGGCGCTGACCGGGGTCGGGCCCTCCATCGCGTCCGGCAACCAGGTGTGAAGGCCGATCTGCGCCGACTTGCCCATCGCCCCCACGAACAGCAGCAGGCAGAGCAGGGTCATCGTATCGACCCGCATTCCGGCAAAGCCGATGGTCGAACCGGCCATGTGCGGAGCGGCGGCGAGGATGGCAGGAATGGAGACAGTCCCGAACACCAGGAAGGTGCCGAAGATGCCGAGCGAGAAACCGAAGTCGCCGACGCGATTGACGACGAAGGCCTTCAGCGCCGCCGCATTGGCACTCGGCTTGTAGTACCAGAAGCCGATCAGGAGGTAGGAAGCGAGGCCGACGCCCTCCCAGCCGAAGAACATCTGCACCAGGCTGTTCGCCGTCACCAGCATCAACATCGCGAAGCTGAACAGCGACAGATAGGCGAAGAAGCGGGGCTGGCTCGGGTCCTCCTCCATATAGCCCCAGCTGTAGAGGTGGACGAGGCTGGAGACGCTCGTCACCACCACCAGCATCACCGCAGTGAGGCTGTCGACGCGGAGCGACCAATCCACCTGGAGGCCGCCGGAGCGGATCCACTCCAGCACCGTCACGACCTGCGGCTGAGCGTGGCCGGCGATGTAGGAGAAGAAGATTGGCCAGCTAAGCGCCGCACCGACGAACAGCGCCCCGGTCGTCACCACTTTCGCGGCCGTCTTGCCGATCCAGCGGCCGAACAGGCCGGCGACGATCGCGGCGATGATCGGCAGGAAGACGATCAGCTCGAGCGAAATCGCCATGTCCATCAGCCGCGCATCCTGTCGGCCTGGTCCACCGCGATCGAGCCGCGCCGGCGGAAGAAGATCACCAGGATAGCAAGCCCGATCGCGGCCTCGGCGGCAGCGACCGTCAGAACGAACATCGCCATCACCTGTCCCGTCAGATCGCCGAGAAAGGCGCTGAACGCGACCAGGTTGATGTTCACCGCAAGCAGGATCAGCTCGATCGCCATCAGCATCAGGATGACGTTGCGGCGATTGAGGAAGATCCCGAGCACGCCGAGCACGAAAAGGATGGCGGCTACGGTCAGGTAATTGCCCAAGCCGATCACAGCTTCATTCCTTCTCCGACTCCTGGATTACTGAGCTTGATCGCCTTCTCCGGATCGGCGCGAAGCTGGCGCGACACTTTGGGCGTGCGCACGTCGCCGCGGCTTCGGTGGGTGAGGACGATCGCTCCGATCATCGCCACCAGCAGGATCAGGCCCGCCAGCTCGAAGGGGAAGAGGTAGCGGCTGTAGAGCAGCTCACCCAGCATCACGATGTTTGGCTGCGGGGTCGGCGGCGGCGCGGCCCCGCTAATCCCCGGCCCCGCTTTCCAGGCCATCAGCGCGATCAGCATTTCACTCAGCAACGCGAGGGCGAGGATGATCCCGAACGGAAGATTGCGCGTGAAGCCGGAGCGCAGGCTCGCGAAATCGATGTTGAGCATCATCACGACAAACAGGAACAGCACCGCGACCGCGCCGACGTAGACGATAACCAGGAGCAGGGCGATGAACTCCGCCCCGGCGATCAGCATCAGCCCCGCCGCGTTGAAGAAAGCCAGGATCAGCCACAGCACGCTATGCACCGGGTTGCGCGCAAAGATCACGCAGACCGCCGAGGCGATCATGACGAACGAAAACAGGTAAAAGGCGAGAAGTGCGATCAACAGCTCCTCCCCCGCAGGGGGAGGGGGACCAGCGTAGCTGCTGGAGGGGGCGCCCCCTCCGTCCGGCCTTCGGCCTGCCACCTCCCCCGATGGGGGAGGAACTTGATCCCCTGCTTCAGCATGTCCGCGCCCCTATCTATACGGCGCATCGGCGGCAAGGTTGGCGGCAATCGCCTGCTCCCATTTGTCGCCATTCTCTAGAAGCTTCACTTTGTCGTAGAGCAATTCCTCGCGCGTCTCGGTCGCGAATTCGAGGTTCGGCCCCTCGACGATCGCATCGACGGGGCACGCCTCCTGGCACAGCCCGCAATAGATGCACTTCACCATATCGATGTCGTAGCGCGTGGTTCGGCGGCTGCCGTCCTCGCGCGGCTCGGCCTCGATGGTGATTGCAAGCGCCGGGCAGATCGCCTCGCATAGCTTGCAGGCGATGCAGCGCTCCTCGCCATTGGGATAACGGCGCAACGCATGCTCGCCGCGGAAGCGCGGGCTCTGCGGAGTCTTCTCGTACGGGTAATTGATCGTCGCCTTTGGCTTGAAGAAGTACTTCAACGTCAGCCAATGGGCCTGGACGAAATCCCACAGCGCGAAAGCTTTGATCCAGCGGACAATCATGCGCCGGCTCCATAACGGGTCAGCATCAGCCACCCGGACACGAGGACAACGAAAATGAGGCTGAGCGGCAGGAAGATCTTCCACCCCAGCCGCATCAGCTGGTCGTAGCGGTAGCGCGGGACGGTCGCCTTCACCCACGCGAAGATGAAGAAGAAGACGCACATCTTCAGCAGCAGCCAGATGATTCCGGGGAGGAGATAGAGCGGCGCCCAATCGACCGGCGGCAACCATCCGCCCCAGAACAGGATGGCGTTGAGCGCGGTCATCAGGATGACGTTGCCATATTCACCGAGCCAGAAGAGCGCGAAGCTCATGGAGCTATATTCGGTCTGGAATCCGGCGACGAGCTCGCTCTCCGCCTCCGCCAGATCGAACGGCGTTCGGAACGTTTCGGCCATCGAGCTGATCAGGAAGACGACCCACATCGGGAACATCAGGATGTTGAACCCGAAGGCGTTGACGATTCCGAGGCCGAAGCCCTTCTGCGCCATCACGATCCCGGAGAGGTTGAACGTGTTCGCCCACAGCACGACCGTGATCAGGACGAAGCCGATAGACACTTCGTAGCTCACCATCTGCGCCGCCGCCCGAAGCGCCGAGAAGAAAGGATATTTGGAATTGGATGCCCAGCCGGCGACGATGATTCCGTAGACTCCGAGCGACGAGGCGGCGAGCACGTAGAGCAGCCCCACATTGATGTCGGCGAGCACGACCCCCGCCTGGAACGGGATCACCGCCCAGACGATCAACGTCACCGTGAAGGTGATGATCGGCGCAATCAGGAACAGCCCGCGGTTCGACGCGGACGGAATGACGGTTTCCTTGAGGAAGACCTTGAGGCCGTCGGCGAAGCTCTGCAGCAGGCCCCACGGCCCGACCACGTTCGGCCCGCGGCGAAGCGCGAATGCCGCCCACAGCTTGCGCTCGGCATAGATGATCATTGCCACCGCCAGCATCAGCGGAAGCGCGATGACGAGGATGCCGATCATCGTGGCGAGGAACCACGCCCAGCCGAATTCCATCCCGTGCGCGGTGAAGAAGGCGGTCATGCACGCGGCTCCTCGCCGTGGCCCCAGTACCGGTCAAGCCGATACAGCAGCGAAGCAGCGAAGAAGGACCACACGCTGGCCGATGCCGCCTGAGCGAGAGATCCGAAGAACAGCACTATTTTCGAGTTGGTGTAGGTTGTCTCGAAAAGACCACGGTGTAGCGCTTCACCCTCAAGTACGAAGTAATTGATGAACGACACGATGAAGATCAGGAGCGAAACACAAAATAAGATTGGGGCGCCGCAGCGCATTACCCATCGAAAGAAGCTCATTCCGCGGCCTCCAGCGTTTGGGTGCGGCCGTGGACGATCTCTTCCGAGCACAGCCGCATCGTCGGGCTCGAACGGCAGATCGCGTTGGTGAGGTAGAAGTCCTGGATCGAGTAACTCACCGGACCTGACGCCTTGGAGTCGAGCTTCGGCGGCGACCATTTGAGATCGAGCAGGCCATCGCGCCCAAGCTCCGGATGATCCTTCACCATCTGAGCGCGAAGCTGGTCGAAGCCGTCGAAGGGCAGCGGCGACCCGATGAGGTCGGAAACCGCGCGGAAGATCGTCCAATCCTCGCGCGCATCGCCGGGCGGGAACGCGCCCTTTTCGCCGCGCTGCACCCGGCCTTCCATGTTGACATAGGTGCCGTGCTTTTCGCTGTAGGCGGCGCCAGGAAGCACCAGGTCGGCCTGCCTGGCGCCATTGTCGCCATGATGGCCGATGTAGATCTTAAACGCGCCAGCTAACCGGTCCGGCGCAACCTCGTCGGCCCCGAGCAGGAGCACGACCTCAGGCTTCGCCGCCTCAATGTCGGTGATCCCGCCCTTCTGAGCATAACCGAGGATCAGGCCTGCCATCCGTGAGGCGGCGGTGTGGACGATGTTGAAGCCGTTCCAGCCCTCGCGCACGAGCCCGAGAGGCTCGACCAGCGCAAGCGCCGCGCCCAAGGCACCGGCACCGAGCGCACCCGGCCCGACGATCACCGCCGGCTTCTGCGCTGTGGCGAACGCGTCCTTCACCGCCTTGGGCAGCTTGCCGAGCAGCTTGAGATCGTCGCCGATCCACTCGACCGGCATGGCCAGATCGGCTTCAGGGCCGATCCCAAAGATCTTGCCGCCCTTCTTCGTCACTTTGCGAAGGCGCGTGGCGACCAGCGGCGCTTCCCAGCGGATATTGCTACCGATCAGAAGAACCGCGTCCGCATCCTCGATCCCAGCAATGGTCGAATTGAAAGCCACTGCGCCCAGGCTCGACACGTCGTAATCGAGCCCGGTCTGCCGCCCTTCGAGCAGCTTCGATCCCTGCGCCTTCAGCAGCGTCTTGGCCGCATACATCGTCTCGGCATCGAGCAGATCGCCGGCAATCGCAGCGACCTTGCTTCCCGCCGCCTTCAGCCTGTCCGCGAAAATCCGAAGCGCCTCGGCCCAGCTCGCCTCACGCACCTTTCCGTTCTCGCGCACCCACGGCCGGTCGAGTCGGTTGCGAACCAGTGCGTCGGCGTGATGGCGGGTCTTGTCGCTGATCCACTCCTCGTTGACATCGTCGTTCACGCGCGGAAGGATTCGCATCACCTGCCGCTGGCGAACGTCGAGCCGGATATTCGATCCGACCGCGTCCATCACGTCGATCGCGGGAACGCGGCGAAGCTCCCATGCACGATATTCGAACAGCTGCGGCTTCTGCAGAAGCGCGCCCACCGGGCACACGTCGGCGAGATTGCCGGCAAGCTCGCTGCTGACCGTCTGCTCGAGGTACGTCGTGATCTGCGCGTCCTCGCCGCGATAGAGCATCCCGACCTCGGGCGTCCCCGCCACCTCTTCGGCGAAACGAACGCAGCGCGTGCACTGGATGCAGCGATTCATCGAGGTCTTGATGATCGGCCCGAAATATTTGTCGTCGACCGCCCGCTTGTTCTCCTCGTAGCGCGAGAAGCTTCGGCCATAGGCGACGGCCTGGTCCTGGAGGTCGCACTCGCCGCCCTGGTCGCAGATCGGGCAATCGAGCGGGTGATTGATGAGCAGGAACTCCATCACCCCCTCGCGCGCCTTCTTCACCATCGGCGTGTCGGTGCGGATCGTCTGGCCATCGGCGGCGGGCAGAGCGCAGCTCGCCTGCGGCTTGGGCGGCCCCGGCGCCACTTCGACCAGGCACATGCGGCAATTGCCGGCGATCGACAGCCGCTCGTGATAGCAGAAGCGCGGGATCTCCTTGCCCGCAAGCTCGACCGCCTGAAGCACGGTCGCGCCCGCGGGGACTTCGATCTCGACGCCGTCTACGGTGACTTTAGGCATCAGTTCGCACCACCTGAATCCACTTCAAGACCGATCGCCACGTCTACCGGCGATAGAGAATCCGCGACACCGGCAGCTTTCTCCAACGACGGCGAGCGGAGCTCGTTATGCTGCGCCCAATTGTCCGAGGCATCCGTGGGGTGACGCGCCTTCGGCCAGAAGAGCTTGAGCATCAGTGCTACGGCTGCGACACAGAGCAAGCTGAGGATGACGAGATCGACGGCGGCACGCGTCATGGACGCTTCTCCGCAGGCGGAGGATGTACAACCGACAGCTGGGGATCACGCACGCGCTGATAAAGGGCATCGGCGAGCGCTGCCCGGAGCGCTGCCCGGTCCGAGTGCAACTGCGCACCCGCCGCAAGGCATTTGCCGAGCCACGGGCTGATATTGCCCAACGCCCAGCTTTCCTGGCTGCTGCCCGGAGCCGTCGCGATTAGCGCCACGATTCCCGAAGGATCGGTGTCGGCGATGCAGGCGCTCATCTCATCCACGGCCGGATCGCGTCCGGTGGCGGCAAACCACGGGCGGAGGTAGCGCTTCTGCTGAAACGGCAGCGGCTGCAGGCCGGCGGCTGCCGGCGAATCCCGAAGCGCCGCCTCCGCGACCAGCCCGCGCATCAATCCCTTGGAAAAGGCCGCAACATCCGTGTCGAGATGCGAATCGGTCGGAAGCCGATCGAAACAGCTTTGCTCGTCCCGCAGCCGAACCACCGCCCGATCCGATTCGCCAGCAGTGCTGGCGTTCAGAAGATCCAGCGCCGTCGCCTTGTGCGAAATATACATGCAGGTGCCGAGCTGACCGATCGTGCGGACGTCGCCGATACTTCTCGCCGCTGCGGGCGAGCCTGAAGCGGCAACAGCCGCCACGACAGCAACTAAAATCGAAGGGAATCTACGCATCGCGATCCTCCCTGTCTTCGTCCTGCACCTTACGCCTGGTGATCGTCGTCACGCGCGGGCCCGACCGGCTCGTCGCGACCACGACGACGGCGAGCACGATTACGATGGCGATGACGATCAGCAGCTTCACTCCGCGGCCTCCAGCATCTCGCGGCTGCGGTGCTCGGCGATCCGGCGCTCGATCTCGGGCCGGAAGTGGCGGATCAGTCCCTGGATCGGCCAGGCGGCGGCGTCGCCGAGAGCGCAGATGGTGTGACCCTCGACCTGCTTCGTGACGTCGAGCAGCTTGTCGATTTCTTCGACCTGTGCCTCGCCGCTGCGGAGCCGCTCCATCACTCGCCACATCCAGCCGGTGCCTTCGCGGCACGGCGTGCACTGGCCGCAGCTCTCGTGCTTGTAGAAATAGCTGATGCGGCTGATCGCGCGGACGATATCGGTCGATTTGTCCATCACGATGACTGCCGCGGTGCCGAGGCCGGAACCCAATGCCTTCAGACCGTCGAAATCCATCGGCGCGTCGAGGATTTGCTCGGCGGGCACGAGCGGTACCGACGATCCACCGGGAATCACCGCCAGCAAGTTACTGAAGTCGTCGCGGTTCTTGCCCCCGCGAACGCCCCCGCCGTGCAGCGAGATCAGCTCGCGGAAGCTGATCCCCATCGATTCTTCGACGACGCAGGGCGTGTTGACGTGGCCTGAAAGCTGGAAGAGCTTGGTGCCTTCGTTCTTTTGGCGGCCGATACCGGCGAACCAGGCGGCGCCGCGACGCAGGATGGTCGGCACGACGGCGATCGATTCGACATTGTTGACCGTCGTCGGACATCCGTAGAGCCCCGCGCCAGCCGGGAACGGCGGCTTCAGCCGTGGAAAGCCCTTCTTGCCTTCCAGGCTGTTGAGCATCGCCGTCTCTTCGCCGCAGATGTAGGCGCCGGCGCCGCGGTGGACGAACAGGTCGAAGTCGTACCCTGATCCAGCCGCATTTTTCCCAAGAAGCCCGGCGTCATAGGCTTCCGCGACTGCCTTCTCGAGAACCTCGGCCTCGCGGATGAACTCGCCGCGGATATAGATGTAGCCGGCCCGCGCCCGCATCGCGAAACCGGCGATCAGCGCGCCTTCGATGAGCTTGTGCGGATCGTGGCGGATGATCTCCCGGTCCTTGCAGCTCCCGGGCTCGGACTCGTCGGCGTTGATGACGAGGAAGTTGGGTTTGCCGGGCTTGGGCTCCTTGGGCATGAAGCTCCACTTCATGCCGGTCGGGAAGCCGGCGCCCCCCCGACCGCGCAGCCCCGAGGCCTTCACGGCATCGATGCTCGCGTCCTGGCCGATCGCGAACAGCTTCTTGGTGTCATCCCAGTCACCGCGGGCGCGCGCGGCCTTCAGCCACGGCTCTTGGAAGCCGTAGACGTTGGTGAAGATGCGGTCCTTGTCGGAGAGCGGCCCGGTATAGCCCATCAGAACGCCCCCGACTGATGCGCGATGAACAGGCCGACAAGGACAATCACCGCTAGCACCGCGAACTTCATCATGCCCGCGATGAAGCGGAACGCG